>Ga0190275_10000241_pt1 | contig 56466 bp, 43 predicted proteins | sample Popmic550T_FD_133745 | JGI IMG/M metagenome (GOLD analysis project Ga0190275, IMG submission 133745) | Populus adjacent soil microbial communities from riparian zone of Yellowstone River, Montana, USA - 550 T | ecosystem: Environmental > Terrestrial > Soil > Riparian zone > Trees stand | place...
ACTAGCTATCTTTCAAGCCACACATATGCAATAAAGATAGCGGATTGAAACAGCAAACGCTCTGGCTGCAAACTAGTTGAGCGAACAATTTTTAGTAAATGCAAGCGCATTTTCAAGGCTCATTTGTCTGTTTACCAAGATTTCTCTGCTCCCTCTGCAGGCACGTGCGGCATAAGTAGCCGCTGTCAGGCAAGTACCGAGCTCTCTAAATGGCACATGGTACAACAAATAGCTAGTGCTGCTCGTGGCTTGTTAAATTTTATGCCCGAGAATACCTCTCTGCACTTACATAACTTAGCGAATGCCCTAGCGTTTCTAGGTCCAGGAGCGCCTTCCCGTCTGCGTATCCCTGAAATAAAAAATGGGCCGGTAGTTTTTTTTGAAAAAGTTCGGAACAGGTTCAGATGTTTCCGAGAAACCTGCTCTTTGTTTCACAGTCCAAGCCACGCTCTATCCTGGTTGAAAAGAAGTATTACTCACTCCGATCTTCATCCTGGCCGTGAAGTGTTTATGCGAACGCCAGTACTGGCCATGGTTTATTGTTGCACTGTTATTGGTGATGTTGACCATGGGTATTAAGTGAATAATTTTTAATAAACATCTCTAGTCCTTGATATGGGGTCTACATGTTATACGGCCGGGATGTCCCGCTGCACTTCCGCCTCTCAGTCTTTGATATGCGTCTGCACGTCGCTATTATTGGAGCGCAGTATTGATAACCATCTACAGATCTCAATCACAGATCAATGACCAACTCAAGCAATGGCTCAACGACCAGCAATTATATCGCATATCTATACCTTGAAAAATACTTTATTGAGATACTACCTAATCTGGCAAAAGCATGCCAACAGACTTAGTGCCGGTCGAACAGAGCGGCTTAGCGGCTTATGGTACCGCCGCCTCCATATACGTGTTTATCCTTCTGTACCCGCCATGCCGCCGCTAGTACACGTCCCTGAACCATCCGCGTCACCCCTTGGCTTTTTGTTCTTTTTCCGCCTTGTCTGCTGCTTCCTGGGCCTCTTTGCAGATCCTTTCCTTCTCTTCTCTTTTTCTCTTTTCTTCTTCTTCCAGCTTCTTTTTCTTTCCGACCGATCTCAGACGCTCCTCCACCTCGAGCAGGCCCAGGACCCCGGGATATGCTGGCAGAGGAAGCGCCACTTCGCACTCCTTCCCGACCCTGTGCGCAACTTTGGACGCGAACTCGTTCCACTCCGCCTTGACCACTGGCCCAATCGAGGACTCTATCTTTGCCTCCCACGCCGCAGCGTCTTTCTCCGTCCTTGCATCTCCCGGCACAAACTCGTACTCTGAGAGCATCTCCGAAATCCTGTTGGCCGAGCGAAGGTGCCCCAACGGCGTGTCTTTGTCCGAAAGGGCTTTTTTCAGGTCGAATATCCGCGTCTGTGCCGCGTTAAGCCGCTCTTCGACCCTTTCCACCTCCAGCTCCGACTGCCTTGCGGCTTCCTCAAGCTCTCTCACCTTGGAGAACGAGATTTTCCTTAATAGAGGCGTTGCCTCCACGTCCTTTGACTCGAATGCAACGTACCCGTTGTGGTCTATCCACATGGCAATCGAAACGGTTCGCTCGTGCGATTTTTGCTCGTTTCCATTCTGCGCCTCTTTCTCCGCGCTCTCTTTCCTGCTGCTGTTTCCAGCGCCGTTTTCGCCGCTACGTCCAGCGCCTTCATGTTCGTCTCCGCTCGTTTCTTCTTCTCCTGCACCCGCCTCTGCGTCTTTTGCCGGAGGCGCACGCTGCTCTGCGAGCCTCATTTCGTACAGAGGAAGCTCGTTGCACATCACGGTTATTTTCGTGGCTTTTCTCACGTTCGGCACCTTCACTACTTTCTTTGGCGGCGTCAGCAGCTTGATGCTCGGGTCGTAGGAGACTCCGACGACGCTCTCTTTCGTGTTCTTAACGCTTTTCACTCCTCCCTTGAAAACCTCGATTGTTGTTGTCTCTCCTTCCGGGCTCTCCACTTTCAGGCTGTACATGTCGTTGCACACGTCGAATATCACCGGGTCGAACAGGAACCTGTGGTGGGCGCTGTCCATGAGCTTTCGGTACACGCCCCCAAGCGCAACCGCCTCGTCGTCGATCTGCACCTGCGGCTTTACTCCAAACGCGTCTTCAACAATTTTCTCCACGAAAAACAGACGAGAGGACGCGCCGGTGATCTCTATCTCTATCGGCATGTCTTCTGCGCCCTCCATGTTCTTCAGAGCGGCTGCCTCTTCGGCCATGCGCTGCAACATGCTGACAACGTCTTCGAACCTCCAGAACACTTCTTCCATCACCTCCTCCTGCGTGATGGTCACCTCGACCGAGCTGTCGTAGTTTACCTCGACTGTCTGCTTTACGCTGGGCAGCCCGTGAAGAATGGTTTTCACGTGGTTTGCGCCCTTCGCGTTCCTTGCTTTGAACTCGCCGAGCTCGAACCTGTCCGGGCACGTGGAGACTTTCCTGTACATGATTTCGCACACCGCTTCTGTCACGTTTCTTCCCCCTAAGTAGACAAAGTCGTGGCTCACCGTCTCTATCCTGTTCTTTTCTATCAAAGAGAGGGAGAAGCTCGTTTTTTCGTGTCCTACGTCCATAATTCCGAGAAGTTTGCGTGCTGCGGGGGTCCTTCTGCACAGGTAGTAGCACAGGAGCGCCTGGTGGTCGTAGATGCAGCTTGCGCGCACGCCTGTTTGCTCTGCAAGCAGCACAAGAATCCTCCTTAGAACTTCGCCGTACATGGTTGGCAACACAACCACCAGCTCTATTTCTTTGGCTGCTACGCCTGCTCTTTTCATGTAGTTTCTCACAAGATAAGAGATCATTGCGTAGAGAGCGGATGGCTCCTTGGGCTCCACGTTTTTATCGCTGCTTACTAGGATGTCGCCGTAGTCGGCTATTTCCTGCTGCACGTTCTCCACGACGAGATTAATGTTTTTGTAGGACCCCATTTTTGTGCCGAAAAGTCGCTTCTTTCCCCTGTAGTCTATGATTGTTCTTGTGGATCTGGACTCTAGCGGGTCCAGCACCACATCTCCGTCAGAAGACGCAACCACCGCCTTGTAGCTTCCCAGGTCTATTGAAAGTACTTTCATGGAAAAAAATTCTTTGTCCTATATATATCCAAAAAGATGTGGAAATTTGTGGCAGGATGGCCCGGCTGCCATGGGAGGTTTAAGCGGATTAAATGATCTGGCTGTTATGGGAGGTCTAAGAGGTCTGAATAATCTAGATGGCTCGGCTGTTATGGAAGTTCTGGACAATCTTTCCTATCCTACCTACCCTCATATCTTTCTTCTCTTTCTACACGCCTACGTCAAACAGATATTCTGGATTCTACACCACACTCTCACCCCACCACCCCACAACTCATCTTTTCCTGCTGAGCAGCCACGGCGCTTCAAATAAAACCTTTTCCTACTTTTTTCTAAAAAACTACAGAACACTTTATGAAATACCCGATAAACAAAATGTATGTTTGCTGCCCTGCAGAGAATAGACAGCGCTCCGTCCACACCATGCTGCATCCACCCTACCCCACACATCCTCCACAACAATCTACAGAAGAACAAGCTGATGGGCCCGTGAAAACATCCGCACACTCAAGCAGTAAACAAAACACGCTCGACACTGGTGATCACTACGAGGAAATCTCATCGCCTAGAAACCAGCACATAACCATCCATATCAGAATTATCCAGCAAATAGTCACCCGGATCAGAATTATCCAGCAAACAACCATGCATATCAGAAATATCCACATCAGAAGCATCTCGCGCCGGCTGCACGCCGTCTCGCGCGCTACCATCCAAGGGCTCTTCAACACCGTGCAGAAACCCCATTTATTACACTGCTACCCACTTCATCTTCTCAGGGTCCTAACAGGCGAACGCGCCTGTCTGCGGCTTCCGTACCCTCTCTGGTGCAGAAGTTCCACGGGGTCGGAGAAACCATCTCTCCAAAGTGCAGCGTCGAGCTAATCGTCTGCTGGAACGGAACGACTCTCTCGCCTCTCACAAACCCACCGTTAATAGCGTAAGAATCGGGATACTGGACCTGCCCAAAGACGCTAGCGCTCTGGTCCGCGCCGTTCTGCCTGAGATCCGCAACCGAGTACCGTCTCAAGGGCCCCTGCACACCGGCTCCCAGCGGCTCCCTTCCAAATCGAACGCTAACAGGCGCCTGCTGCACAGAGGGCCCATATGTCTGCACGCCAGCGCTGCCGCTCAGCCTTCCGAGAATATCGGAAAGAACCTTTGCTCTTCTCTGCGACTTCTGCGTTCCGTAGTCCGCAGGCGTGACCCTTCCGTTCGCCTCAGGAACCGCGTGGTCCATTAAAGACCCAGCGTCGTACGCTCTTCGGGACCCCAGCCCGTCCTGCACGGGGAAATCAACGACTCTTCTTGCCAGATCCGGCCTTGCGAACCTGTCGATCATCCTTTTTCCCTCAGGGGTTCCTTCGGTCTTTTGAAGGAAAATACGCAGTCCCTGGCGCCCTTCTCCGTACCAGCCCATGTCTCTGTTGTAGATAGAGGGGATGCTGAAGACAAACTCCTCGGGAATGAAGCGCCCGGTCCCGTCGCCAACGCAAACTCCCCTTTTGAAGCAAAACTCCCCCGTCTGGGCATTCGAGGAATGATTCCAAACGCCGAGAGCATGTCCCTGATCGGCCCGCCGTCAGAGGCCGCAGAAGAGGTCCCTTCCTGCCCCATGTTCATCGTTTTGATGAGAGAGAGAAAGATTGCAAGGGTGGATCTGAGATCTTCGAAATCGCGCATGGACATGCCTTCGAGCACCGGGAGGTTTCTCAGCTTCCTTTCGTTGTACATCTTCCTTTCTCTGGTGTCCGAAAACAGCGTTCGAACGCCCCTGTAGACGCCGAACCCTTCCTTATCGTAAAGAGAGGTGCAGAACGAGCAGGACCTTCTGTTGTACATGCCGGGAACGAAAGACTCGAGGAGCCAGAGGAACGTTAGTTTAATCTCGTCGAAGCCCTGGATGTCCATGAACTTTTTAACGAAGTCGAGCCGGCGGTCCGAGCACGCGTAGACGACGTTTCCAAACAGCGTCTTTGTTCGCTCGGGGATTTTCGCGCGCTGCTGCGCCGCGGTGGTGAAGTGCGTCTCAAGGACGCTCTCGATTGCCTCCAGGATCAGCTTGCCGCAGGGGAAGTCCGAGGTGTGTTTGCAAAGGCAGCACGCGTTGCAGCTGATTGCCCGCGTAAGTATTGGGAGGGTTTTTCCGGATATGTCTTCGTATACGAACTCTTCGGGGGTGTTTTGGGCAGGGGCGTTAGATCCCGGGAGGGCAGATAGAACGGGGGGAGCGGGTTAGCCTGATTTTGATTCGATATAGGTGCGGAGGTTGTTGACGTCTGATATCAGCTTGTTTATAGCGCCGTCAGAAACGGGGTCTGAAGGAAGGGGCGGCGCGAAAGGGGCGCTAGTTTGGTACGCAGGGTGCTCTTGTGGGGTGGTGTAGGAGAAAAGCCCTTTGATCATCGTTTCGACCCTTTCCCTCGTTGGGGATCGGATGGGGTTGGTGCGACTGGGGGCGTTTGGGACATGCCGGTGAAGAGGGTGGTTGTGGCAGAGTGGGGGGCCGCGAGGGAGAGCAGGACCAGAAGAGAGAAGAGGCCGCACTGGCTGAGCTTTTTTTGCGTTTCGGTTGTGAATATTGATGGTAACATGTGGAAGAAATTCTCTTCGCTTATATGGATGTTTTTGGGATCTTTTTGTTTGTAAGGCGCGTTTTATCAGGTGTTGTTGTGCGAATTTGGAAATAACAAATATCGAGGGCGCAATCAAAAGATAGACGGTGGGTATGGTAAGTGGGTGGGTGTAGTAGATGGGTGGATTGGTAGGTGGGTGGATATGATGGTAAATGGGTAATTATAGTAGGTAAATGCTTAAGTGTATTGGGTGAATGGATCGAGAAGTCTTACCATCCCCAGCACACCAATTCCGCCGTTGGAGCGTGATATTTTTGTCAGGTGGCAAGTGGTAGGCAGTCCTGTATTGCGTTGTATATGTTTGCCTGGACTATTTCTTCGCTGTAGTAGTTGTACCCTGTGAACGTGGCGTCTTTCTCTTCTCCTTCTATTTTCAGGCAGTAGACGAGGTCTTTTGCAGAGAAGAGCTTGATCAGCTCCATTGCGCTGTTGTAGATGCCGACGCCATCGAAGGACTGAGAAGCTATCTTGTAGAGGGCCCCGGAAATCTCGACAGGATGTATTCTCCAGATGATTCCGGGGGTTTTTTTTCTGGATGCGACTGTTTCGCCATTTATGAAGTAGTATTCGCCGTGGTATGTGCCTACTTCTATTTGGTGGGGGGTTGGTTGGGGGCCGATCCACGTGACACCGCCGTCAAGGGCGTGTGCGGAGAGCTCTCCGCTTCTTCTATCGATGACTGAAAGCGTTCCGATATCGCATCCGATGTAGAGGGAGTTGGGAGTGAGGTGCACGCTGAAGACGTCGTGTATGCAGTCTTGGCCGTTGCAATGGAGCTTTTTTTTGGTAACTGCTTCTTTCTCGAGGTCGAGCTCGAAGAAGGTTCCTGAGGAGGAGGCGGAGGCAAGAGAGCTGCCGCAAAGGGAGTGCTTGTAGCTTAGGCCTGTTTCAAAGTGTGTTTGTTTTTCCAACGTATTTATGTTGTATATTGAGAGGCCGTCTGTGTTGCTTGCAAAGATGGTTTTGTCTGTTACGGTGAGATCAAAGGTGCCTGTTGTGTGTATTTCTCTTGTTGCTGCGCTGTTTTCGATAACTATTCTTCCTCTCCTCTTCTCTGGCGTGTGCTCGTACGTTGCGAAGACCCAGGCGCCAGAATCTGGGATGCGCACGCAGTCAGTTGCGAATTTCATAAAAAGTTAGTGCGGGCGGAAAGTCTTTTAAAGGGCTTTTTCGCGCTTTGGCAGGTCATGGATAATTGACAAGACATGTGCAGTACGAGCATAGGACCTGGGTAGTACTAACGGAACGAGAATCAAACCGGGCGCCGAAAGAGATTATTCTGAAAATTGCTTCAGTAACCGTTGTAGTTCATTTTTAAAGTATCTTCACGAATCTGCTACATACTGTTTCATCATAAGCCCAAAGAGTCGGTTGAAAGGACGGAGAAGACAAGAAAACGGGTCTTCAGATATTTACATAAACGGAACCATGTGCAGCTAGGCGCTCATCAATAAGTCATGGGCTCTAAAAAATAAATTTAAATACTGTAACATGCGGTGCAGGGGTGTCTCAGAGGTATGAAAGTGCGGGTTATTTAAGTGAATAGTTTGTGCAGCGCGGGGTATCTAGCTTTTATCTTTTAATCTCTGACGTGAGGCCTGCAATTTACGGAACATTATCTGCTCAGATATGCCACGTTCTACATAAACTGCAGACTTCATATCAAAGAGTAAATTATCCGGAATTATTCACTTAAATACCCCGCGATCTCATAAATAACAAACAGAAAATTTCCAGCCAAACATTTAGCACAGCCGAATTGAGAAGAGGATTATCTTTGTTCCATCAGCACACCCCACAAAATATTTAGCATAGCGAATTGGCGAGGGGAGTAGCTTTTTCAATCTGCACACCCCACAAAAAATCTTGCGCCATCGAACAACATTTTCAAAATCACATATCAAATACTCCGCAAATATCACAAAGAGCAATTAGATCTTCCAAGCATATTAAAATCCCCACAATTAATATCAGCGCGTACTTATAATTAGAGAGAATTATTTTTTAATATAAGGCCATGGTGTTGTATAAAAACCTAAACTCCGCCTTGTATCTCACTCCAAAGCTGCTCTACATAGTTGTGAACATGGAATATTTCGCGTTCTACAGCTTCAGACACCCGTTCCTCATGAGCAAAAAAGTCTCGAGCACTATGATTGTGGTCACTTTCGCGCTCATGCAGTTTATAACATTTTTCAGCAACATCGGAATGGCTCTGCTAGCAGATAACATCCAGCGCCCAAAGGCCGTTCTTGTTGCGTGTCTGATCCTTGCGGCGTGCAGCTTCCAGCTCATGTTCCTCCCAGGGCCCGCTATTTTGTGCTGTGCGTATTTCATCCTCTACTCCACCTTCATATACTCGACCGTTCCCCTGCTCGACAGGATCATTCTGGACTACCTCCAGAGAAAGAACGCACCCTCCTCTCTCTACGGAAAACAGAGGATGTTTGGAACGTTCACGTACTTTGTCACGAACTACATCACAGAGGCTCTGGTCTACAGCAGCGCCGCCACAGACGAGGAAAACTTCGGCAGACTTCAGCCGCTCTACGTGTTCTACGCGATACTCGCCGCAGGCCTCGTTTTTCTGCTAGCCCCTGTCGACAGAGTCCGCGCCACAACCGCCCAGGAACGAGACCCCCCGCAAATCGGAAGAGTGCTCAAGAACAAGGCGTATCTGTTCTTCCTTTTCATCATTCTGCTCAACGGAGTGACAAGAGGGATGATGACCGTTTTTCTGACGTCGTATTACAAAAAGATTTTGAACTTCAACGATCTTTCTGTGCCGTCGAGCGTTCCAAAGTACGTCCAACCGCTGGTGAGCGTTTTTTACAAAAACCCCGTGTCTACCTGCAACACCTTTGGCGTGATTTTGGAGATCGCGATCTTTTTCATGTCGCAGCCTCTTCTCCGGACCTTCGGGCTGTACTGGGCGTTTCTCATCTCGCAGGTGGCGCAGTGCGCGAGATTCCTCTTCTACTCGAAGCTATCGCCGTCGTACGCGTACAGATTCGAGGCAGCGTGTGGGATAGAGCTTTTGAAAGGAGTTAACTTCGGGTTCACGCACCTATCGGCGGTGCAGCTTGCAGTTCTCCTCGTTCCGAGTAACCTCAAGACAACGAGTCAGATGATTTACGCCGGCACTTTTGTCTGTCTAGGGGGGATGTTTGGGTCGCTTATCGGGTTCCTGTACAAGATAGATACGGCGGACGGGTCGTACTCGATGTTTATATCGGGCGCGGCTCTTTCTCTGATCGCGGTTCTGCTGATTGTGGTGAAGTACGGGGTGGTGGACAGGAGGCTCTGGGGAGCCGACACGCGGATTCCCGAGGCGCCGAAGTCCGAGCCAAGCTCAAAACAGGCGTCTTCTTCGGACCTATCAGCGCAGCCGCCAAATAACGGTTTTAGCCAAAAAGAGAAAAAGATAGAAGTGTAAATAAAAGATTCATTTATTAGTACGCGCGTTGAGTAGCTTGTTCAGCTGAGAGGTTTTCAGAAAGACAGAGTGGTTGTGCATCGCTTTTTTGTAGGTCTGGTCGATGTTGACTTCGATCGATATCTCTTTTTCGATCAGCTCTGGAGAGGAGACGAAGTTGTAGTCGAGGTGCTTCAGAATTTCTCTTTCTAGTTGGTTGATGCTGCGGACTTTCAGCCCGTTGACGCTCTCTATCTCTTCGGAGTTTTTCAGAGAGTCGTCGTTCCAGAACTTCTTGCCGAGAAGACAGCAGGTCCAAAAGATCTCGAAAGTGTCGGAGAACAGAAGGACTTTCTTCTGGATGAGCTTCTTGCAGCAGATTTTCGCGTTGACTATTTCTGTTAGCGAGAAGTGGCGGAAGTGTCCGATTTTTCTGAGAAGATCGGAGATGCGCTCTGTTTTGCGTCTTTTCTTGTCGAGAACGTAGTACGCCTCGAACACGCCGCTGTATATCATCATGTACTTGACCTGCTGCGTGTTGTTCTCCTCCATGCGGCGGGTTTGAGTATTGGAGAGGAAATACCAGAAAACCAATAACTTCTTAATTGGGCAAATGACTGCCGATTTGTGGCTGGAACAAATAAACAGTGCGCGTAAACAGAAAATGTCTTTGCTGAGCCTGGAGGGAAGGAGGGAGCAGAGCAAAATAGAGAAGATAGGAAAAGAGGCTGTGGAGCGGGGAAAGGTCGGGGTTTTGACGCTGGCAGGGGGCGTGGGGTCGAGGCTCGGGTACGACGGGCCGAAGGGGCTTTTTGAAATAGACGACGGGCGGGAGAGGCTCTCTCTGTTCGAAAGACAGGCGAGGAAAATAGGAAAAATCTTCTGGATTGTGATGGTGTCTCCGAAAACAAGAACAAAAACGGTCGAGCACCTGCAAAAAAAGATATGCAGGGGCGAAGAGGCGGTGTACGTGATAGAGCAGGAAGAGATCGCGGCAGAGGGAATGGACGGAGAGGCGCTGTACGATATGGAAAAGAGCCCGATTAGAATGCCAAACGGAAACGGAGGGGTGTTCAAAGCGCTGTCTCTGGGGAGGTACACGGAGGTGCGGGCGAAAGAGGCGCGGGAAACGGAGGGGTCGCTGTACGATGTTATGGAGAGAAGGGGAATAGAGTATCTTAACGTAATTTCGGTAGACAACGTGCTGGTGAAGGTGGCAGACTCGTGGGCAGTGGGGTGGGCGCTGGAGAGCGGGTGCGACGTGGTGAGCGCGGCTGTGAAGGTGGAAGGAGGAAAGAAACAGGGGGTGTTTGTGAAGGAGAGCGAAAAGAGCAGCGAAAAAGGGATCAGAATATGCGAGTACATCGATGAGCCGAGCGGGGAGGTCGTTCGGGTGGAGGGGGTGCCGCTGGGAAACATCGCGAACCACGTAGTGAAAGTAGAGTTCCTGAAGAGCATAGATGTTGGCGCGTGCGCGTACCACAAGGCGGTGAAGAAAATACCGCACGAGAAAGACCCGGCGCCGCAGGAGCCGAACGGAGTGAAGAAGGAGCTGTTCATATTCGACGGATTCAATCTATCGAGGAAGCAGGGGGTTGTCGAGTACGGAAGAGACGCGTACGAAGGATTGAAAAACAAGGACGGAAATAGCGACAGCATCTCATCGTGCACAGCCGAACTGAAAAGGGAAGCAAGAGAGGAATAAAGGGGTAGGTGAGGTAGGTGAGGTATGTGAGGTGGGTGGTATATTTGGATAGATGGATTAGTACGGCCAATCTCGTAAGTATGTCAGGTATTACCAGTACAGCCAATATGGCCAATCTGACCAGTATAATAGAAGATGCTTGCTAAATGTTTTTCGTATAAATCGTAGTTCACAATGGTATCTAGCTGTTATATTAGGTGGTTGGTGTAGATTAGGTTGCAAGGCGTGTTTGTAGGGAGAGTGGAATAGTTAGTGGCATAGTTAATGTTAGTCGCATAGTTCATGTTAGTCGCATACCTCATGTTAATGGCATGCCAACTAACATATCAGCCAATATATCCAGTGACAATCAGCAGCTAAACCAGATCCCAGACCTAGAACGCACCAGGGTACCTACGCCTCCAGCTTATTTAGTAGGAAATAGATGAAAATATTTGCGGATGAACATCAGTAACAACTTGAGGCAGCTGCGGTTCATGAACGTAGCAGGACAAAAAGATAGCAAGAAAAGAGAGACGCTTGGGACGTGGATGCTACAAGAGATAAAACGGAGAAAAGGGGGAAAACAGGGAGACCGAGCTAAAAAAATCTTTACTAAAGGCGAATTTATTTAGAGAGGCTGCTGACCCACTCCCAAGACTTTTCCTCTTTCAGATCGCGGAGAACTGTCGTTTCGCGAATGCTGCTGTCTAGCAGGATCTTTTTACAAAGAGCGCTCCACTCAGAATTAGATAAAACTGGGAACTCTTGTCTTAGCTCCTTAATAGTTTGAAGAGGAAGCATGTGTTGGGATCTTCTGTGTATTTGGTCTTTGAGATACCCTGCGTACCCGTCTATTTTTTCGTTTCTTTTGTACTTCAGGTGCAGGATGTAGAGGACAATAAAGACCATAATTAAGAAGCTGCCAAGCACTACGCTAACAATGAAAATGAACCGGATGAAGGTTTTGAACCCCTTCCAAATAGAACGAAAGATTGAGGGAGACGGAATGGCTGGCGGGGTTTGATCCAGGACTTCTTCTTTTGTTTCTGATTTCAGGTCGCTATCTTTCTTACCCGAGACCTTTTCTTGTTCGAGTCTTTGGTTTTCCAATCGCTGGTTCTCAAGTTTCTCTTGTTCTAGTCGTTGTTTCTCCAATCGTTCCTTTTCTAGTCTCTCTTTTTCCAAACGTACTTGTTCAAGTCTCTCCTTCTCAACTCTTTCCTTTTCCAATCTCTCCTTCTCAAGTCTCTGTTGTTCCAGTCTCTCTTTTTCGAGTCTCTGTTGTTCCAAGCGCTCTTTCTCAAGTTTCTCCTTTTCAAGTCTCTGTTTTTCAACTCTTTCCTTTTCCAATCTTTCCTTTTCGAGTCGATCTTTTTCAAGTCTTTCTTTTTCCAATCTTTCCTTCTCAAGTCGCTGTTTCTCTAATCGTTCTTTTTCCAAACGTTCTTTCTCAAGTTTCTCCTTCTCAAGCCGTTGTTTCTCCAATCGTTCCTTCTCAGCTCTTTCCCTTTCAAGTCTTTCCTTCTCCAAGCGTTCCTTCTCCAATCTCTCCTTTTCCAATTTGGCATTCTTAACTGTTTCCAGCCTCTCCCTCTCCACTCTCTCCTTCTCCACTCTTTCCCTTTCAACTCTCTCCCTCTCTCCATCTTTAATGGCTGTTTTCCCAGTCAGGATGTCTCGCAGGTCTTTCCACTCAAATGCTGCGCTTTTCTGTGCGACATTTTGCCTGTCCAGCTCTTGTATAGCGTGAACAAACATTGAGACTAGCACAATCGCTGCAGAAAGTATGTATATCTTCCTCCCGTGTGTCTTGATGAACTCCATTGTTTTTTTTTCTTTTGTTGTCTCTTCTATGTATGCTTTCCTTTCGTCTTTGTTTGTTTGTTGTGGTTTCATCTTGGCTTTGTTTTCCCTGCTTTTTGAGCCTATGACGCTTTTCTCAGGCTCTGTCTTGATTTGACTGTCTATTGGCGTGTTTCTTACCAAATGGATAGAGACCTTCTCCATCGGCACTCTTTCTGCACGAATCAAGCTCCTTTTCTCTTTTAGCGCCTCATTTTTTGCAGATCTTTCAGGTTCTTCCGATCTTTCAGGCTCCTCTGATTTTTCCGATTTTTCCGGCTTGATCTTTTTTTCTGATTTTTCCTCGTCTGTCTTTCTTTTCACGCCTCTATGCGGCTTTTTGGACTGCTCTTTCCTTTTTTCTTCGCTTTTTGTTCTTTTTCTGTGGACCTGGTCGAGTATGTCCGCGATCTCTTCTTTTCTTCTGGTGATGGCTTTCTGATTCTTTGCAAAACATTTGACCAGCTCGTGTTTTTTGGCGCTCGATCTTGGGCGTTTAATTTGCAGCCTGTCTAGCACCTGGCACAGGGCTTTTTTTGTCAAAAGACTCGGGGTCTTCAGCACATTAGGTTCTTCTCTTGCTATGTTTCCCATAATAATTGTAAATAATCTTTTCATTATAACCATAAAATTTAGAGTCTAGAATTTTTTATGAGAATCATTCTAACGTCGAGCAACAGCAGGCTGACGCAGGAGTCCAAAGAGCTGCTGCTGGACCTCGAGGGGATATTTCCAAGCGCAGAGCCGGTGCCGCGAAGAGGCAGGCATTTCAAAACGTTTGTGGAAGAGGAGACGGGCGGAGAGGAGGCGCTAATAATAAGAATGGACCAGATCGACGTGTCGCACAGAAGGCTGCTGTTCATCAGAAAAGACAAGCAGGGAGACCTGACCACAAGCACGTTTAGCATCGTGTCGTTCGTGCTATGCAGAAACCTCAGCGGAGCGGTGGACACGGGGCACATGCCGGAGATCACGCTGGCAGACTTCGACGAGACAGAAAACGACCAGAGAATTGTGAGAGACATCGAAGACATATTCAGAATAGAGGCGCCGGACTTCGCAGGAAGGCAGGTGGTGTCGTTTACCAAGAAAAGAGGGTTTATTATGTGTAGAAAGCACAGGTACATAATACGGCTGCCAGAGGAGGAGACAGGAAAAGAGAAAGTGAGGTTCGACGAAATAGGGCCGAGAATTGCAATAAAGCTGCAGTCGGTGGACGTGAACGAGAACTACATATTCAGACACGGAAAGAACATCAAGATAAAGGATTGAGATGGGGAGTAGAGCGGGGAGCAGAGCGGGGAATGGAATGGGGAGTAGAATAGCGGTAGCTTTCCCATTAGTGATGGCATGAAAATGGCCGTTATTTTCTTGATGCCGGCGGACCATAATTCCTCTTCTATCTAAATATCGACATTGAAATGTCTCTTTTCACCTCCTCCTTAAATAGAACATGCGTGCTAGTTTTTACCTCATCTCTACCCCACCTTTACTTCACCTTTACCTCCCCTCAGCTCATAGCACAAGCATGGCTGGCTCAGTTGAAAAGAGGATGATTAAAAGGGGTAAGTTGCAGAGGCTGATTGGCTGGTGTTCCCATATATTAGGGGTTATGCGGGGCGTATGAGAAAAAGCGCAAGTGTTTTCGTGATTCTTTTCAGGATATGCCAGTGCGCTATGCACGAGTACAGCCCTGACGAGGACGAATATTATGAAGACGATTTTGAACAACCAACTGAGAGCATAAGAGTATTAAGAGTAGTTGGTAACGTGCTCAGGCTTACCGGGGTATAAATAAAGAAATATAGAAATGGTCTGCGATATAATGGGCAGAGATGTAAAGCGCTTTGGAGTGTAAAACTACGGATATTTAATCGAACACTGTATTGTTCCAGCGGAGTACCAATCTACAGTACTCGCCTTCTTCGCGTGTATTGCTTGCTTTTGGAGTTTTCGGTTCGCTCTGCACTGTTTTTTGGGGATGGGGAACAGGGGGTAGACACTCTTCGGAGGAAAAATGCGAGGAGCACGGAATGTATTTTAGACACTGTCTCCACGGTGGGTTCTCTTTATCGGAGAGATCGGTGAGCTGTTGGCAAGTTTCCGGCGCAGCTCCGCACTTTGCTCTAAGGATTGCGCCGACCGCAAGCACGTTCAGGAGCGCAGCTCTAAAGGATCGAGACATAAGCCTGCATTGGGTCTTGTATTTATACCTTTTTTGAGATTTCCATTTCTGGAGAGTTTCCATTTTAGGAAGTTTTGTTTTCAGGCAGGCCGGTAATCAAAGTTAGAGCGAATGTGTTGATGTGTGTGGGGTGGAAGTAGTAGTTTGATGATGATTACGGGGGGTTATTGATGATTATGGGGGGTTATTGCCAGGTGTTGACGAATATCGGCGGATATCACCACCTCACCTCTCACCGCAGCTATCGCCACTTATTGGAACTATCTCAGCACACCTCTGCAGGGATTTGTTTGTAAGGCCTGTCATCCATCTACAACCCACCCACCACTCATCTACAACCCATCCACCACTCATCTACCATCCACCCGCCATCACCGCCGATGAAACAAGAGAACCAAGTAAAACCCGATGAAACAGAACAACAATGCAAAGGGAGATAAAGAAAGAGACAGAAGCGCTGGCGGAAGAGGCAAAGAAGGTGCTCAGCGCGATCACCGAGCACAACCTGCAGCTGGAGGAGCTCGAAAACCAAACGAAGAAGGTGGAGAGCAGAAGCGTTCTTCTCTCGCAAAAGCTTCTTCGCACAGTCAAGGAGATACAGGAGGACGGAAGGAACGCGCTGATCGCGGTTCTAACGGTGACGTTTGTTCTGCTGTTTTTATACGTGGTGTAGCGCAAATTTTGCAACGGGATGAAAGAGGGGAAGATCGTGGTCCGTCTTGGGCAGGTGACAGAGGCGCTGGGAAAGGCAGTGCAGGAAAGCAGAACGTACTTTGAGCCGGCGGTGGCGAAAAAGCTAAGAGAAGAGAAAGGCTGGAAGATAAAAGACTATTTGATTATGGCGAAGCACTTCGGGTCGTCGCATATTTTCGCGTTCTCGCAGTCGGAGGAGCACAACAACCTGAAGATCGTTTCTCTTTTGGAAAACGGAAAGACGTACTACTTCAAGATCGACAAGTATCTGCACGCGTCCAAAATATCGCAGAAGGTGCAGCACGTGGGCATCCGGACCAACGGGTATTTTGTGATGGACTACAACATCGGCGAGAAAGACCCGGTGAAAGAGCTAGTGGAGGAGCTGAAAAAGAACGTGAAAACGAGCCACCTGACAAGCCGGGTGCTGGTGCTGAAGAGCCTGGGGGAGCACAAGTACGTTATGACGCAGTACGTGATGAAAAAAGAGGAAAAGAAAGGCAAGGCGAACTTGGTGAAGCTTGCGCTGGAGGAGATCGGGCCGCGGTTCGAGCTGAAGCTGCAGAAGATCGAGGAAGGCGTGTGTTCGGGCGAGGTCGTGTATCACACGCACATACACAAGACGCCAGAAGAGATCCAGGAGCGGAAGAGGAAGAAGCGGGTAGAAGAGGAGCTGCGAGCGCAGAGAAGAAAAGAGCAGGAGGAGAACGTGCGAAGGAAGAAGCAGAAGAGGCAGGGCGGAGATATGGGTGGCGATGGTGCGGATGGCGGTGATGTGGATGGAGAAGGCGTTGGCGCTGATGATGCGGGTAGCGACGATGTAGGCAATGATGGCGTGGGTAGTGATGACGTGGATGCTGATAATAGCTACGAAGCAGGTGAGAGCAGCAGCTCTGGCGAAAATGAGAACGTCAACAGCAACCAAGTTAAGAAGGGCCGCAAAGGCAAAGGAAGGCACGGTAGTAAGAGTTCCGCGAATAAGAAACATAGTAGGTAGGATGATAACGTGAGATTCTGCGGGCTAGCCTGCCATCTATTAGAAAGACACGGGTTGGAAGAGCGCCGGAAAGGGTCCAGAGCATCCTCAAAATAAACAGTTACAGATTCAAGCGGGGTATATGGGGTGGGATATAGGGTGGTAGGTGTGGTGGTAGGTAAGATGGTAGGTGTGGTGGTGGGTAAGATGCTATGCCGCTATTATGCGATAAAATTACCTGAGAAACGTGTTGTAGATGCGGATTTGAGGCGTTTGAAGGAATGGTAAGATGGGTGACGATGAGATAGGTGATAAGTTGGTTGGTGATGAGATGAGTGATAAGATGGATGATGAGATGAACGATGAGATAGTACTGTCCGTGGTCTATCCAACAGTGTTCATGTCTGATTAAATAGTTTATACGCTCAAGGTACCCTTCCACCCCTCGAATGTGCATCCCTCACTCAAACACCCCATATCCAACATACTCCACAACACCTATGACCGCTAAATGGGCTAAATAGGCGTCTAGAAATGGGCCCGGCTGGTGCAGGAGAAAATAAAAAAAAGAGACCCGTAACTTTTTTTATATAAGTACCGAAGCTTTTCTGTTGGTGGGCGGGAGGCGCCGTCACAATACTTGCGGAGCCCGCCTTCTACTCGGGCTTCTCGTCCATGACAATCCAGGAGACTGTGTCGAACACCTCCTGGACGGTGCTGGCAAGTTCCGCGTCCCCTTCGAACATGTTTTTCGTGAGCGTCACTGTTTTTCCGTTCTGCGACACCTGCAGCTTGCCTTTAGTTACTTCTGTGGTAAAATAGTTTGAGAGAATCTGCGCCACCGTCTCCAGACAGTGCTTTGGGACGGATGGAGGCGCTGGCTCTTTCTGTTTTACAGAATGTGGCTTTTTCTTCTCTGCTTTTTTAGCCGCCGCTTTCATTGCGCTCTTCTCTGCATTCTGTTTGCCCATCTCGGCGCCGCTGATGGCTTTGATGATGTAGTTTGCCATGATGTCTGTTTTGAAACTGCTCTTCCACTGCACGCTGGCACACGAGTTCTCTGTCTCGATGACTTTTATGTCTTCTATTTCGAGTGTTTTTCTTCCCTCTTTTGTGGACAGCGACGTCTCGCACGGGAAAAGGTCCTCCAGCTCCGCAACAAGCGCTTGGAAAGACACGTCCTTCATCCGAACGTTCTCCAAAATCGTTATTTCCGATATGCCGAGGCGCGAAACCTCTTTGCGCTCGACCACCGAAACACGCCCCTCCTCCGACAGGTGGATGTATCCCGACATGTCGCCTGCCGACAAAGAGCTTCCCAAGTACTTTGCGTTCAGCTCTCCCGTTCCCTTGATCTCCACCCATTCTCCGTTTCTTGGCGTGTGTATGCACATCTCTTCGTTCCTCATCTCTCCCCTGTGGACCAGCGCGCTCTTCAGGCGGTTCATCTCCGACGCCTCTCCGTGCACCAGAACCACCTCCTTCACCCTGCACCCCTCGATGAACTCTGCGTTCTGGATGAAGTCCACGTGCGCGCTGAACGAAATGTAGTCGATTGAGGACCTGACTGCGAGCCTGTTTCCCTTCAAAGACACAATCTCCTCCGGCTCGCAGAGAAGATCCTTCGCGAGCGTTCCATCCACAGAGTATCCCGGAATAATGCACCCATTTCTCTTGTCTCCGCACCACATTTCGAACAGCTCCCGTGAGAGCCCGTTTTGAAGCATCCCCGGCGAAGCCATGACCACGCACGGGCCCCTTTCTTCGTACGCCTCTATGTTCTTGATGCTGCTGACGTGTCTGAAGTGGAACGGGTTGCTGATTTCTGCCATTCCCTGGATCCGGTCGTTCATCATGTTCAGGTACGTCTGGTACACAGCCATGCACCGTTTTGCTAGCGCAGACGCGTACAGAATCGGAATGCCCTGGAGGTCTTTGCGGGACTCCCAGAACTCGTCGAGTATCAGAAGCAGCTCCTGCGCGCGCCCAAGCGCAAAGACCGGCAGAAGACACTTTCCTCCTCTTTTCACGATCTCTGCGACCCCGGAGGTGAATCTCGACTCCCGCTCCTCTTTGCTCTGGTGGCACTGGACCCCGTAGGTCGATTCTGAAATGAGAATGTCGATCGCGGTGCTTGGCATCTGCGCTGCCTTCAGGTGTCTGTCTTCCTCTCGCGAATAGTCTCCCGTGTACAGAAGAGAGAACCCGTCGCTCTTGATAAGGAACATCGCGGCGCCAAGAACGTGCCCCGCGTTGTACGCAATGATTTTCAGGTTCTTGATGTGGATTTCCTGGCCGTAGTCTATCGCTAGTATCTTTTCGTAGCAGTCTGCCAGCTCTTTTTCCGTGAAGAGGTCGTTTTCCGAAGACGCGTTGGAGACTCTCACGTAGTCGTTCAAAAGCCACCTGAAAATCGCTCTTGTTGGATGTGTCATGTAGACTTTCCCTCTGAACCCCGTTCTTTCGGTGAAGTACGGGAGCGCGCCCGCGTGGTCCAGGTGGAAATGCGTTATCAGAACGGCGTCTATTTCCGACGGCTCTATCAGATCGAAAAAAGGAAGCGAAGAGACGCCGGCGTACGCAGGATGCACTCCGCAGTCGAACATGACGCTGACTCCTCGAAATTTCGCGACTACGCACGAGCGGCCCACCTCGTTTCCCGCCCCAAGGGGAAGGATCTGCGCGGCGGTCTGTGCAAGAATGTCTTCAGCTCGCATAAAATAAATTTCATGAAGTATACATGCGCATACTCCGGATGCGAAAAGTCGTTTGGAAAGCCGTCGCTTCTTGAGCTGCACGAAAACACGCACGAGAACAGGAGAGTTTTTGGATGCAAAGCGTGCAGCAAGGCGTATTTCAAGAGCTCGCATCTCAGAGCGCACGAGAAAAGAGTGCACGAGGGAGAGGCTGCGAGCTGCGAGTGCGGGAAGGCGCTTCTGTCCAAAGAGTCTCTGCGGCGGCACAAGGAGGTGTGCGGGAGGCAGTACACATGTGGGATGTGCAAAAAGATGTACGTTAGGCTCGAGTGGTACCTGCAGCACGTTAGAAAACACGCCGGGTCGAAGGTGATAGGGATTGTAGAGAGGGGAGGAGCGATGCAGTACGTGGACAGGACGGGAGAAGGAGCCAGAAAAGCGAGGAGGCGCAGGGACGAAGAGGAGACAAGCGGAGGGGAAGAGGTGCTTGGCGAGGAGAGCGCAGCGGAAACGGGTACAGGGCACAGATGCAAAGTGTGTAGGAAGAAGTTCAGGCTGAAGAAAAACAGAAACGCGCACGAAATGGGGGCGCACGGAGAAAAAAAATACAAGTGCAGTAGCTGCGACAGAAAATACTCGTACAGACACACGCTTAATAGACATGCGGTAAAGTGCAGAGGAGCGTAGGTGGGGGTGGTGGTGTGAAGGGGTGGGTGAGAGAGGTATCCTATATTGTATGGCTAAATAGTATGCGTAGATTTTATACCTAACATATAGGTCACCCCTATGACCCATTTTATACCTAACATACAGCTCACCCTTACTACCCATCCTTACTATCCACCTCTGCTACCCACCCTTACCACCCCCCACCACAAATCCAGAGTGATCCCTAAGATAAATGCGGAGATTTTTTAATTTCAATGAAAATAAGAGAATGTGTAAACAAGATACTGGGAAGGGAGATATTCGATAGCAGGGGGGTTCCAACGGTGGAGGTGGAGATATACATGAAGGAGATAGTGGTCAGGAGCAGCTGTCCGTCTGGGGCGTCTACGGGATCGCAGGAGGCGCTGGAGCTGAGGGACGGCGGGGAAGTGTGCAAGGGAAAAGGAGTGGCGAAAGCGCTTAAGTCGGTGAACGAAATAGTGAGTTTTTTGTTCAGCTCGGATATCGATCTGCGCAACCAGAGGGAGATAGACGAGGCGCTGTGCAAGATAGACGGAACAGAGAACAAGAGCAGGCTTGGGGCGAATGCGATTCTTCCCATATCTGTGGGGTTTGCGCTTTTGGGCGGAGCGGTGGCAAAAGTCCCGCCGTGGCTGTACGTTAGCAGGCTGACGGGAGAAGAGATAGCGGCTAAGATTCCGAAGCTGTTCTTCAATGTGATAAACGGGGGAGCGCACTCTGGGAACGGGCTGTTTGTGCAGGAGGTGATGGTGTCGTTTGAGGGAGAACAGGTTGTGGAGATCCTGCGGAAAGCGTCAACGTTCATACTGAGTTTGAAGGAGATAGTGAGGGAGAAGTACGGGAATGTGGGAGTTGGAGACGAGGGAGGGTTCGCGCCGCCGGTGAAAAGCCTGGAAGAGGCGCTGGAGCTGATCAAAGAAGGAGAAAAAAGAAGCGGGCTGGCGCCGAAGATCGCGCTGGACGCGGCAGCAAGCGAGTTCTACATGGGAGACGGGAAATACAACGTCGGGTGGAAAAGCAGCGAAGAAGTCGTTAGCAGAGAGGAGCTGAGCGCGTACTACAAGAAGGTTTCGGGGAAGTACGGGATATCGATAATAGAAGACCCGTTTGCAGAGAAAGACTACGAGGGGTGGAGCGCGTTTATGAAGGAGGCGGAGAGCGCCGGAATGGAAGTTGTTGGAGATGACCTGATTGTGACGAACAAGAAGCTGATTAGAGAAGCAGGACAGAAGAGGTGGTGCAATGTGGCGCTGATAAAAATGAACCAGATCGGAACGGTAACAGAGACGCTCGATGCAGTGAAGGAGGCAAGGGCGCAGGGGATGAAGATAATGGCGAGCCACAGGAGCGGAGAGACGGAGGACACGTTCCTGGCGCACCTCGCGGTCGGCATTGGAGCAGACTACCTCAAGGCGGGGTCTCTTTGCAGGTCCGAAAGAGTGTGCAAGTACAACGAGCTTATCAGGATATTTGACAAGCTGAGGGAGCGTAATTGAGCGATGCAGTTGAGGGATGTAGTTGAGGGATGTAGTTGAAGGATGTAATTGAGAGTGGTAATTGAAGGATGTAATTGAGAGATGCAGTTGTGGATGGTGTTTCGGAATGCCTGATAATACCAGGGGATGCACTGGTTGCTATCTATTTGTACAGTCAAATAAAGATGGTAGTGAGACGGATACGTGTGATTAGCAAGTGAGGTGCTTTCTTGGTAGATACTGTTTAAGTTGTTTTATTTATAAGGATCTTCAGGGAAGAGATTCGAAAATACAGGACATCGTTAGGTATATGAGACAGATAAGGGTTATGTTGAGATACAGAGGGGTAAATTAGCTGATAGACGGAGGGGTCTGGTGTAGTAGATGGGGGGTCGATGGAGGGGTGGTAGGGTGAGTAAATGGTCTAGCAAGGTACTCCATCAATCTAGAGCACCAATCTACTCCATCAATGCACTCCATCAATCTACCTCTACCAATCCACCCTGCCAAACTACCCCTGCTATATCTTCACGCCTACGCGTCGCTTCTCTGCTTCGTTTTGATTTTGAGCTCTTCCTGCTGTGTGGAGGGGGACTCTTTTCCCACCATTCTGAAGACAAGAAATCCAGAGCCTATAAATATCACAAGCATCCCCAGCAAGAATAGCTGGAACTGGGAGGGCGTTAGCATTGCGAAGTCTTTGAAATAGATGCCGGCGGTAATTACGCTCAACACTGTCCAGACCACATAGAACACAGGAATCACAAGAAGCGCGTCGTACCTCTTCAGGGCCTTGTTCAGCCAGTATATCTGCCCGAACGTGCATACCGTGATCAGAGATATGAAGAGGTACGGCCCTAGCGAAGTAAACTGGTTTTTTCCCGAAAAGGTAAGAGCGATCATCACCCCGAGGCTTTTTGCAAACAACGTCGTAAAAGAAGCGATCATCCCGGACAGCCCGACGTACACAAACAGCATCGCGTACTTCAGAACTTTTCCGTTTTTCGTGTAGTACTCGTTGACAGAGAGCCAAGGAACAGAGCGGTCGATTTTCCACTCGCTGTTCTCCTCCACAACGACCGCCACCGCGTACAGGACCGTTATGGACGCGATCAGAAACACGAACCACAGAAGCGTCTTGTATCTCAGGTACATCAAAAGAAGCTCGTCAAGAGAGTGCGCTCTGTGCGCCCCTGCGTTGGATAAAACGATGAGAGACCCCGTGAGAACAAGCGCTATTGCGCAAAGATCGAAGAAAGTGAAGATCTCGTTGTTGATCATAGGCGCGAAAATGCTGTTGGCGATTAGACCAACGGCTCCAAGGGGCGCTAGAAGCGCCTGTTTGCCAAAAATGTACGAGCTGAAGCCGGAAATCTTCCCGAGCACGTAGAGCGCAACGCCAACAAGAAAAACATCGACGGCTCTTCCGGAGAGGTTCCACTTCTTCAGGGTGTACGACTTTTTTTGGAGGTTCAGTCCGATGTTGATCAGAATATTTCCTAAAATGGAAAGAATCGGCCCGAACACCCAGCGCTTCGAAAAAGAAGGCACGCAGGAGGGGCCGGATTCGCCGTCTACGCACAGGTACCCGTCGGGGCACCCGGAGACCGCGGAGGGGCGGGCAGCCGAGCACTCTCCGCCGGTGGGAACGAACTTGCAGCACATTCCGGACGCGCATTTTTCGCTGCACGCGAGGGCGCCGAAGAAGGGGTAGGACGCGCACTCCCTCGGGCTTTTGCACCTGGCCCCGGAAGGCTTGAGGCGAACGCACGCACCCTCGGAGCAGTAGAGCGAGTGCGCGCCGGATCGCAAAGTGTTCCTGCAGTCTTCGTCCACGTTGCACTTGTAATTCGCGCTGGAGACAGATATAGCAGCCCCTGCACACAGGAGGAGCAGGAGGGAGCGGCGCATCTTCTCGGATTCAAAGAAACAAAGCCACATAAATTCAAAACAATAGAGAATAAGAGAAAACATTTTATTTTTAGTCAGATGGCGGACAGGGAAGAGAGGGGGTGCGATGGAAGCACGGCGCAGAAAAGCTGGAAAGAGAGAGCGGAGAAGTACAGGGAGATGGAAGAGAAGTGGGAAGCCGGAGGAAGAGAAGGGCTCTGGGTGGTTTCGGAAATATGCAGGGAGGCGTCGGTTCCGGCGCTTGAGGCGGGGCTGCTGGCGCTCGTCCCGCTTGCTAGAGAGAACGCACTTGCGGAGCACACGGAGGAAGTGGGAAACTTGGCGATGAAGCAGGTGTCTTCGAATAAGCCAACGACAAAAAAGGCGATAAGAGAGATCATAGGCGGCTTGGCGCAAACGAACCCGCAGAAGATTGTGGAGAGCGCAATCGGGCAGATAAGAGACAAGAACCACAAGGTGATATCGGAGACGCTGAAGGTGCTGGAGGAGGAGAGCGGGAGGCTGTCGGGGCACCTGCTCGAGCGGATTGTAGGGCACACCGAGTTCCTGTTTGCACACGGGGCAGGGGGAGTGCGCGAGGAGGCTACGAGGCTGTACCAGAGGCTAGGACGGGAAGACGAGAGAAGAATAAGAGAAGCCACGAAGAATCTAAAACCCATCCAGATCAAAGAGATATTTCAGGGAGGTGCTGGGGGGAGTAGTGGTGCTAGTGTGAGTGGTAGTGGTGGTGGTGGTGGTAGTGTGGGTGGTGTTGTTGTTGGTGTAAATGGCAATACCAATAAGAGTCCTAGTGTAAGTGCTGGTAAGAGTGGTAGTGTAAGTGGAAATACCGGTAAAATAGCTACTGCCGGTATAAGTGGCAAGGAAAGTGGAACACACCCTAATGGCAAAGATTATGTGAAAGCAGATGTAGTTGGAGATGAAAAGATAAGAACTAGGAGCGCTGAGGGGATGGGAGCGGTACATAAAACGGGAGGTAATGGAATTTCGAGTCATGGCGTACCAGGTCAGCTGCACCATAACAAACCACCTCAAAGCCTGCAGCACGCCCAGAGACCGTTAGATGGGCAGGGTCTGAAAAAAGTGTCGCAGAGTGCGAAGAGTGGAGAGGTTGTAAATAGTTCAAAACAGAAAAAGGAAACAGGGCTGAAAATAGTTAAGCTGCCAGCTGATTTTTTCGAGAGGATAAACTCTGCGGTGTGGAAGGAGCGGCTAGTGATGGAGGAGCTGGACGGGGCTCTGGGGACGCCGCAGAGCGGGACGCTTTCTAAAGAGGAGTCGAATGCTACGATACACCTGATAATGAAGAGAATAAGCGAGAACAACAACAAAGTGTTTATAGCGTCGATGTCTGTTCTGAAGAAGCTTGCGGTTAGCCAGAACCTCGCAGGGCAGGTGGTTAAGGAGATCGTGAAAACGGTTGGAAAAAGACTCAAGGACAAAAACACGCTTGTCTACCAGTCGGCTGTTCATTTGGTGGTGGAGATGTACAGGAGGTACAGGCTGCCGGCGCTAGAAGAGGCTGCGGGTCTTTTGGCAGCGGAAAAAACCTCGCGGATCAGGGTACTGCAGGCGCTAGACGAGATTGTGAAGGAAACTACAGAGGAGGAGATAGAAAAAAGCGACGTTCTCCGGCACCTGATAGAGGCGACAAAGGATCCGGCGGCAGAGGTGCGGTCGAGCGCGTGCGCTGTGATGGGGCAGGTGCTTGCAAAGACCAGCAGGGGGGTAGGACATGCAGAGATAGAGAAGCTCGGGGTGGAGAGGATTCTCGCGAGCAGGATAGAAGAGGTGGTGCAGGAGTGTGTGAGAAAAAAAGAGGAAGAGGTGGAGGAGATTGTGGACACGCTCTGTGAAGATATAAGAAACACAACGATCAACACAACGATCAACAACAGCCCAAGCACGGTCATGACGCCGATTAGAAAAGCGCAGAATGGGGGGCACGGAGACGCATGGAAAGATGCGGAGGAGATCACGAACAGCCCGGTTATAACACACGTGAGAGATAGCCCGTTCGGAATGGAAGGGGATGGAATGGAGGAAGGTGGACGGGCGGAGAGGAGCTTCATATTTGGAAAGACGAGCCGAGATGAAAAAGACGCTGGAGAAGAGGAGAGAAGAAGGAGCTTACCAAAAGACGCTGTGAGAAGCTCGCTGGCGCTGTTTGTAGAGGAGGGAAAGATCGAGCAAAGCGAAATTGAAGGAATAATCGAGATGATTGGGCAGGATCCGGTTAAGGACGCGAGAATAGTTAGCGTGTTGCAGCACATAAGCGTATCTGAGACGGACGGCGTTAGAATCAAAGATAAGATAGAGGAGCTGAGCTACGAGCTGTCACCGCAGGCGAAAGTATCGGTTGAGACAATTAAGAGCAGAATCACGAAGAAGCTGTACGAGAAGAGCATATTCGAAGAGAAGTGCGTGTTTGCTGCGCTGATGGAGCGGGTGTCCTCGGGAGATGACGTGCAAGAAGAGGAGGTGCTGCACGCGCTCGATAAGCAGATGGAAAGAGGAAACATCCTGCAGGAAGAAGACGCGAGAAGAATCATCAGAAGAGCAGCAGAGAGCCGCTATTTGAGAGTAGCAGAGAAGCTTGATTCGGTCTTTCCTATTTCGAAGACGCTGAGCTACTGTGTGCAGATAAGCAAAGAGGTGCCGGAAGTCCTGAACATAATTCTGCTGCTAGTGGAGAGGTGCAAGCTTCTTCCTCATTTCTCGGCAAGCGAGCACTTGGGAGGCGAGGGGTTCATTGAATTTCTGGAGGAGCGCGCGAGGATGAGGGGAGGAGGAGTCGCAGAGCAGATTCTTGAGGCGGCGCGGGGGGGAGCGCGAGAGGAGGACGGAAAATCTTCCCCGTACATTAAGAGGATCAAACAGCAGAGGGTAGAGGAAGTAGATGTTAACACGCTTTTGAACGAGATTATCGATCAGGACAGCAGCAAGTCACGGGGGTCGCTCGAGAGGCTGGAGAAAGTGTCGAGAGAGAACATGGGGCTGCTGTTGGGAAGCGCGTCAACGCTTGTGAACGTGCTGCTTCTTCAGATGAACGATGCGCTGAGCCTGGGAGTGATTTTCTGCCCGAATGCCGAACTGATACTGAAAATACTTAAGAGGGCGTGCGGAGCGGAGAGGTTTTTGGGAGTGCTGGACGGAGGGACGCTTCTGGGGCTGGTTTCCGACATGGTGGCGGTTGTGACGGGGCAGGGGGGAAGGAGCCTGCCGGCGCCGGAAGCCGTGAGAAAAGAGTCCGGAGAGACTCTGATTAAGATATGCACTAACGGGCCAAGTGCAGGGGTGTTCAAAGTGTACATGACGCTACTGTGCAACGGGTACAGGGAAGAGAAGCTGCGGGAAGTGCTGGTGAAGCTGATATGGAAGCACTCGAAGGTATTCGCAGGGCACGTTGGGGACAGGAAAGTTGTTTTGGGGATTATCTCGAGCCTTAACGCGTTCTATGCGGGATTCAGAGGGGATCTGAAATCGGACCCGCTTATATCGAAGGTTCTGCAGCTGCACCTGATCGAGATGCTGAAGCACTACGGAGAAGAGTTCGCAGAGACGTTCAAGGTCACAGGAGCGGTTCTCCAGCAGGCAAGAACGCTCGGGACATCGGGAGGCAGGAGAGAAAGAGGCGCAGAGGAGGAGATGTAGGAAGATCTTTAAGTGGGGGCGTGCTGGTAGCTGAGCGCTGGTTCTAATAATTGCGGAAGAGTAACGCGGTACCGGTGAGGAGGCGTTGAGGGGTAGTAGTTGGGGTTTCGGCGGTCTTTGAGGTACTGGAGAAGACTAGCTGCTATTTCGATACGGATAACCAAATAAAGAGCACAGTGTAATAGGAAATGGGGGGTGTGGATGGTGGTTGGAAGATGAGGCTGTTTATGCGTATGTGTGTTGGTGTTGGATATTGCGGGTAGAGCTCTATCTAGATGGTTTCTGAAAGCGTAGCCGAGTAGTTCGAGAGGTGCCTGCGAGATTTCAATAAGTACGGATGCCAGGGTATTACATATCGTGTAGCAGGTCTAAGTTAGCTGAGAGTATTAGGCTAAAAGAGGGATGTAGCGCTTCGGAGACTGCCTTAGGTGGGGCGTCTTGAATAGCCGATAGCTGCTTTGCACGTTACACTGATGCATATTAGATTCTCACTATAGATGATATTTTACAACTACTTGGACATTGCACTGTCAGTATGGACATTGCATTATCACTATTACCACCCAACTCTCATCACATCTACCCCCACCCCAACACAACCCTACGTTAGACATTTCTGCGCTTTTATGCTGAATTATTTTTAACGGTATGTTGGAGAGAAAAATTAAGAGAGAAAGAAGAGAGTGGCTAGATTCGATAAAAAGCGAGGAGAGAAGACTTGAGGCGAGAAAAAGGAAGGAGGCACTTTTAAAGGCGTACGAACAAGAGGTGGTAGTACCGCACGAGATAAGGCAGGAGATAGAAGAGGGGAAAATAACAGCGGAAGAGGCGCTTGCAGAAGCCATATACACGCACGGAGATGAAGAAAAAGAAGACGAGTTTTCCAAAATGGAAGAGCCGAACCCAATTATTACCACCTCGAGGTCGCCTTCGGACCCTCTTGTAAAGTTTGCGAAGTCGCTGAAGCATCTTTTTCCAAATGCAGAGAAGATTAACAGGGGAAAGCACGTGATAAGAGACCTCGTGAAGATGGGAATAGAAAAAGGGCACACAGACCTGATCATGGTGAACGAGCATAAGGGAACGCCGTCTTCGATCACCATTTCGCACCTGCCGCACGGGCCAACCACGTGTTTCAGTCTACACCACGTCTCTTCAACGGACACGGAGCCGATTAGCACAAGTCCGCCGGCCGTTGTGTTTGACAACTTCAGCACACCCTTAGGAAAAAGAGTGAAGAGGATTCTGTCTCGGCTGTTTTCGCCGCTAGCAGGAGGAGAGAAGCCAAAGAGGATCGCAGCGTTCGTTAACAGAGAAGATAGCATCCTTTTCAAGCACTACAAAACGTCGTATAAGGAAGGGAAGCCAGAAGTGGAGCCGATTGGGGTCTCGTTCGCGATGAAGCTGTACGAAATCAGAAGAGGAACACTCGACATGTCGTACGCAGAAAAAGAGTTCGTATTCAGGCCGTATCTGAACACAGCAAGAAAAAGACTGTACCTTGGCGAAGAGGTACCAGAGGAAGGCAGTGGTAGCGTTGGCAGGGGTGATGGTAATGTAGGTGAGAAGGGAGATGCCAAAAGAGATGGTAGAGGTGATAGAGATGGTAGGGGTGGTAGAAGTGATAAAGGTGATGGTAAAAGTGGCAGAGGTGATAGAGGTGATCATAAAGGTGATAGAGGTAATAGTAATGTACGTGGTAAAGGTGACAGACGTCATGGTAGCGTGCGTGGTAATGCTGTGGCAACCCGATCAAACTAACATAGCACCTTCTAGATTGCCAATGTTTAATAGAGCATGTTGATGGTGAAATATCCCGTGATGGAGTATAACAATGATTGGATATATGGATCATACATTGATGGTGGGTTACATGGGTTATACATTGAAGGTGCGCTATATTGGTTGGAATATTCCAGTGTCTAACAGCATTTAATAATACAAGCAAGTGTGCCCCTAATTACATGGCACCCAATACCTGCCGTTCACAAATTGCTTCGTCTCACTTTTATGTTGAAATTTTGTTTGTTTCACTTTTTATGCAGTTCGACTCCTTTCTTCTAACCCAGTACAAGGCGATACCTGTGGTCAGCAGGATGATATTTACCATAGGGCTGGTGCTAACTATTCTAACGTATCTGGATATTGTCAGCCCGTATCTTCTGGTGTACTCCTGGCAGCACATGAAAAAACTTGAGCTGTGGAGAGCGGTGTCCTCTTTTTTCTTCTGGGGGCCTGCTACGCTGGACGTCATAATCCACCAGGCGTTCATGCTGAAGTACTCGGTGATGCTAGAAGAAGCGTGTTCCACATCCTCGGATTTTCTATTTATGATATTCGTTGGAATGGTAACGATTTTTATATTGGGCAGTAGTTTGGGACTTACCAAGTTTTCCAACTCTCTTTCGACCTATTTGATATATATTTGGAGCAAGAGCAACCCACAGGTTCTAGTTCAGTACATGGGGCTGTTCAGCTTGCCGGCGTACTATATTCCGTCGATTATGTTTATATTTTCGTTTGTTTTGGAGAGGAAGCTTCCGCTGAGCGACCTAGTCGGGATTATTTCAGGACATATCTTCTTCTATCTGAAAAACGTAGCAACAAGAGAAGGAAGGAACATAATGAAGACGCCCGAGTTTTTAAAAAGACTGCTTGGAGAGAGCCAGCAGATTAGAAGAGACGGACAGAGAGTCTATGCGGTGGGCAGAGCAGGCGAGGAAGGTAGTGGGAGGGTGGAAGACGAAGGCACGGTAGGGTAGGGTAGAGTAGGTAGATAGGGTAGGATAGATAAGGTAGGGTAGATAAGGTAGGGTAGATAGGGTAGGTAGAGTGAATAGATAGATAGGTAACTTCGATAAGGATGGTGTTGATTATGGCATTGGGTAATTGCGCCATCACCACTACGCCATCCCCATATACGCCACCCTTACCATCCCCATCACCCCTACCACCCTTACTACCACCCCCATCTGCACCGCCCCTGCGATCTAAGTAAATAAATTTCGTTTTCTAATAAATTTATGGGTAAAAGGAAACATGCAGAGGAGTCCGAGAGTGAAGATAGCGATTCGTACAGACCAAACAGATTTGTGGACGTAGAGGCATCAGAAGAAGAGGATGAGGAGGAGGATGAGAGTCTGAGCAGCTTTATTAACGAGATTGCGGAGGAGGTGGAGGAGGATGAAGAGGAAGAAGAAGGGGAGGAAGAAGAAGGGGAGGAAGAGGAGGAGATAGTCGAAAAAAAGATAAGAAGAAAGGATGCGGCAGAGCCTGTTGAGGATTTCGAGGAGCTCACGAGGAAGTTGGAGGAGAAGTACAGAAGAACTGACGAGCAGATAGAGGTGGAAGAGGTGCCACAGCAGCTTTTGCTTCCCAACGACAGAAGCCCTAAGCTGTGGCTGGTCAGATGCCTACCCAGAAAGGAAAAACAGGTAGTGCTGGCAATAATGAGAAGGTACCTGGGACAGGCAGAAGGAGACAGCCAGGTCCAGATATTTTCTGCGCTATGCAACGAAGGGGTCAGCGGATACATCTACATAGAAGCGTACCAGAAACAACAGGTGGTGCACGCGATAGAGGGGGTAGCTGGGGTGTTCAAGGGAAAGATATCGCAGGTGCCAACCAAAGAGATGATCGAAGTTGTGACGGTTCCCGAAATGGACCCGGTTATCTTCAGGGAGCGGAACTTTCTCAGAATCAGAAAAGGAAAGTACACGGGAGACGTGGTGCAGGTAGACTCGATATCCCAGAAAAAAGGAATGGTCAACGTTAAAATAGTGCCAAGAATACTGAAAGAAGAGAAGCAGAAGCTATTTTCACCAGATGACCACAGCGCAGCAGAGGTGTACAAGCTCGGAAAAGACTCGTACATATACAAGAAAGATACGTACAAAAACGGGTTCTTGATAAAAGAGGTGCCCTCTTCGTGCCTCTCCACGTCACCGCCGCCAACCCAAGAGGAAAAGAAGTGGTTTGCGCCATCCTCTTCGAAAGAGGCAGCGTCGGTTGCAAAGGGGGAATTTATCGAGGTGGTTTCGGGAGGGCTGAGAGGAGCCTCCGGAACAGTAATCAGCACCGCAAACGAAGAGGCGACGATCAGCATAGACGGAAGGAACGTAACGGTGCCGCTAACAGAGATAAGGAAAAGGTACTCGATTGGAGACGAGGTGGTGGTGTTCCGCGGCAGGAGAAAGGGAAGGGTTGGGTTCATCGTGGAAATAGAAGGAGACCTGCTGAAAATTAGCACAAACGGGTTCAGCGAGGAAATAGAAGCAAGAACGGACGAGGTGAGGCTCGGGTCGGAGGGCGCAGGAGACGCGGGCGGAGATGCGGACTACGCGAAAAACAGCGGAAAAAAAGTCCTAAGGGGAAGAAGAGACCCGCTGGTAAATAAAACCGGAAGCATAACGGTCGGAGAACACAAGGGAAGAAAAGGGGTGGTAAAAGACGTGTTTGAAAATACGCTGAGAATACAGCTGGTCACGAGCCTGAAGTACGTGGAGGCGCCAAGAGACGGGTTTGTGGTGGAAAGAGGGTACCCGCAAATGAGCGCGTCCGGGCCGCTGCTAAAAAACGCGAGAAGAGGAGATGTTACCCCGCCTATCAGAAGCTCGGGCGGGAGCGGTGTAAATGAGCAGAGAACTGGCGCGGGAGGGGGCACCCCGATCTTAGAGCACGGAGCAGAGGAAGGGGGGTACAAAGAGTTTGAATAGGGAGTTTAACGGAAAATCAAATAATTTTGGTTTATAAATTGAAATATTTGTTGTCCCAAGAAAATGCAGCAGAGCATAACCAGCTCGTCCAAGAGAATAATGAAGGAGCTGAAGGACATAAAGGAGGCAGAGGCGAAGAGCAAGCAGGCAGAGAAGATTCTGTACATGGCGCCGGTAGACGACTCGGATATTTACAGCTGGAGGGGGAAGATATGTCCGCCAAAGGGAAGCAACTACCAGGGAGGGTCGTTTTATCTGGACATAAAGTTTCCAACGGACTACCCGTTCAAGCCGCCGAAAATACGGTTTATAACGAGAATATTCCATCCGAACGTGAACACAAACGGAACGATATGTTTGGACATTCTTGGAGAGAAGTGGTCGCCTGCGCTAACTATTTCGAAAGTGATGATGTCGATATGCAGCTGGCTGGACGACCCGAACCCGGACGACCCGCTGGTTCCGGACATCGCAAGCCTGTGCAAGAGCGACCAGCCGAAGTACAAGGAGAAGTGCAGGGAATGGACAGCGAAACACGCCAACACCACAACGTACGACATAGAGGAATGGAAAGAGGAAAAGAGAGGGTAGGCAGGGGAGATAGATTGGGGTGGCAGGGTTGGTAGCGGTGGTAGGGGTGGTAGATAGATTGGAATGGCAGATAGATTGGGTTGAGAATTAGATTGGAATGAGATGAATCGAGATAGATTGTGAGATAGATCGAGATGGATCGAGATATCTAACCATGTCTACCCCATAACGCCAGTGGGGTGTGCTGGACATGCCGCTATAAGCATCCCTCATATACCACGCCACCCATCCTACCTACAATACCACACCACTCCACCTACCACGCCATCCTACCTACCACACCGCCCCCTAAGTGTTAGGAATAAATTATGTTAATTTCTTTGTTTTATGGAACCGGATAAGCTGTTCGAGGAGCTGTGGGGCGACGGGGAGGGGATGAAAGGGCCGAGCGAAGAGTTTCTGGTTGAGACAGAGCAGTGCTGGAGAAGAGCAAAGGCTCAGAAGGAGAAGATAAAAGAGGCGGTGGAGAAGATCAAGATGGGAAGGATGATTGTAAAAGAGATGATAGTTGGGATGGAGGGCGCGAGAGAGGACGTATTTTCGATAGAGAAGACGTCGGAGGGAACGGAAAGAGAGATCAGAAACAAGAAAGAGGCAATTGAAGTGCTTGAGGATCTGATGGAGAGGATATGCATGAGAGAAGAGGAGATCGCGTGCATAGAGGAGCCGTGGCTGGAAAGCATGGAAGAGGTGAAGAAGATAGAAAAGTCGCTTGAAATGGTAGGGAACGCTTTTAAGATAGAGAACAAGCATCTGCTGGGGATACCCGCGGTGGAGGAGAGGCTGAAAAGGCTGAAAATGGCAGTTGAGAAATTTGTGAAAAAATCGCAAAAATGGGTCGCAGATACGTGCAGAAAATCAAAAAAACTAACGGTGGAGGAGATGCACGGGAAGCTTGCGAGGTACAGCGCTGTCCTGGAGTTTTTAACGGAGCGGAAAGAAGAGGCAGGGGTTGTTGCGGCATACACAGAGAGCGTGTCTGCGATGTACAAAGGGTACTACAAGGAGAAGTCGCACTCCATAATCGGGGTATTTGAAAAGGGGAAAGGGAAAGAGAATTTAGGAGAGAAGATAGAGGAGGCGTTCAGGTCTCTTTTCCAGCTGGTTTATTCGCTGGTGCTGAACGAGGCGAGCTTTCTTGGAGAGGTGCTTCTTCCGGAGCAAAGGGGGTCGCAGGCTGCTACGCTGCACGAGATTTTCAGGAGCACGGAAGCCGCGTACTTGGAGGGTGTTGAGAGGATGTACGCCGCGGGGTGGAAAGTCCCGGTGATAAATCTGGAGTGCACGCAGGCCGCCTGGATAGCGCAAATGGACAGCGAGGGGGGCGATAGGGGCGGGATTGCGAGCCCGGATAAGGATGGCGCGGATGGCGAAGGCGTGGACAAGAAGTACAGATCGATTGCAAGATCGCAGATAGAGACGATGTCGGGAAACGTCAAGAAACATCTACAGGACACGAAGGCGAAGTATCTCGCACACGTGAAAAAGAACATAGGAAAAGAGTACGGAAAAGAGGGAGCGCTGGATCTAGATAAGGTGTATTTTTCCACGGTGGACTACTGCAAGGTCAGGGAGGTGAACACAAAGGTCGCAAAAATGAACCTTGCGCAGGCAGGACAGATCCAGTCGGAAAAAGAGAAGGCGTTTCAGGTGATCAAAAGGGGGTGTATAGTAGGAGCGATGCAGACGCACTATTTGGAGAGGAAGGAGTACTTCGATATCGCACTAGGGGAGGTGTTTGAAGAGGAGATGGAGAAAATATCGAAGGAGTTTTTGTGCCTGGCAGAGGAGAAAGTGTTCGAGAAGAACAAAACGCAAAATATAACGAAAAGAGCGAGGGAAATAATGAACGTGCTACACAAGATAGAGGGGCCGCTCGGATTCAAGCTGCAAATAGACTTTAAAGACATGGTTCTTTCCAGGTCGGACTTCCACCAGAGGAACGAAATAGCGAAAGCTCTTACAGAGAACACCGGAAGTGAAGGGCTTGGAACAAGGAACGTGGAAGGCGCTAGCGACGGCGGAGAAGATGTGCCAGCAGAAGGAAGCGAAGCTGAAACGCCAAGAGCAGCTGAAGGTGATGATGATAAAGGTGATGGTAATGATGTTAAGAGTGAGGGTGATGTTAAGGGTGAACAAGGAAAAAGCCACTAAGAAAGGATGCGATGTAGGGTAGGGGATGGTCACTAGAACACCACCGTTGGATGGAAATGTCCGTTGGCATCTCTTTACCGTACCAAGTAATGTAGATATGCGATAAGGAAATAAAACTGGTGCGTAAATGGATCGTGACTGGTGCTGATATCTATAGTCTTTGGTACGAGGCAAGATGGTCAGATAAGATGGTCAGGCGAGTGGCAATAACATTCGATGCATAGACCGTGCAGTATCTAACTGAATAACTTTTAACAGACATCTTTAGTCTTTGATATGGCGTCTACAAAATATTCACCACTCACCTATCTCACCCATCACGTTTATCCATCTACCCTATCCACCCCATCTATCCAATCTACCACACCTATCACGTCTATCCCATCCACTCAATCTACCACACCCACCACACCTACCCACCCCACCTACCATAACTTCTTTATTTATCCCCGCTGGCAACTGCTGTGACCTGAAGTGAGCTTTTTTGGATTCACAAACGAGAACTCCTCAACCTCGTTCTTCTTATCTATGCAGCCTGGATCGAACAGAAGAGACTTTTCAAACGGCTGTGTAAACGTGAAGCTATCTCCAACTATGCTCTCAATAAAAGCAGAATCGCCTGAAAACAGGTCCAGCTCGTTGAAGTTGTACGTATCTGCGCTATTCTTCTTGCTTGGCTGGATGAACTCCTGAATGTGCGTGGAATACGATGAAGAGAACATAGGGGACGGGTTCGGAAGACTCGAGTCCTTGAACAGATCTATTTCTACCCCTGGGGCGGGGTCGCTTTCCACCTGCATTGGCTCGGGTGCTGCTCTTCCCAGCGGCTGCTGTGTCTTTAGCCCCTGCACGAACTTTTTCTCCTCTGTTTTTGTATCTCTAATATAGGTTTTAAGCGTCCGTTTCTGGGGTACAAACGTTTGCGGTCTGGACACCCCTGGCATTCCGCACATGTACTTGCTATATGTGTATAGATTAGTCTCTCTTCTGAGGTCTCTTTCTAGCGCATCGCAGAAAAGCGCGTCGTGGGGAACCGAGTACCAAAAAAACACCTTCTGCTTTTTCTGCGTTCTGATGCATCCGTTCTTATATAAAAATTCGAGGAACCCGGAGCGGGGAAGCTCCAGCGTTGCGTCTATTCCGGGCTTGAGGTTTCTGAGATCTGAGAAAACGCCTTCTTCGAACTTCTTGTGGCTTGCGATGTGTCTTCCTGCGTTTTGGAACCTCCAAACAAGGATCTTTACGATATCTGTTCCTGTTATGTAGAAGTGCATGTTCCACAGGATGCAGTGGATATAGTCTCCGTTTTTCAGTTGGTATTTTCGTATCCGTTCGCCTTCTCTGAAATCCTTGGGAGAGTTTGCGAGAAACTGGAAGAGCTCCTTATCTCCCTGTTCGCTTAGTTGGTTATAGTTCATAATCAACACTTACCCTTAGTTATATATTGTGTGTGAAACAGTTTCATAGATACCGTTTCGTAGAATAGCAAATAAACAGGAATAAATGGGTATTTTTTTTGTTGGCTTAGTATGTCCAGAAGAAAAGCGCCCGGTAAAGAGAGAGGGGAGGGGAAGAAAGGAAAGAGAAAAGAGGAGAGCGCGGAAGCAGAGGGCGGGGCGAGGAAGGAAGAAGCAGTTGCGATCGTTCCAAGAACAGCAGACGCGGTCCAGGAGATTCTGAAACTTGATAAACAGAGCGAGAGGCCAAATTACCGCATATTTCGGAAAACAGGGAATATAGAAGCTTCTGAGAGCGGTGCGGTGTTTAATTCTTTGCTGGAGGAGATTATGGGGAAGGGCAAAGGCGATGGTGGTGCAGGTGATGTAGGTGATTGTGGTGGTGGCGTAGTTGATGGTGGTGATGGTGGTGATGGTGGTGCAGCTAGCAAGGACGTGGGATGTGGTACTGGTAAGGTAGAGCAGAATAATGAGAGAAATGAGAAGGAACAGATAAACAACAACGGCAGGGTGGTGCTGAGCAAGTGGGCGATAAAAGTGGCGGTGAACGAAGAAGGAGTGGGGGTAATGGTGCTAGGGGTTATAAAAGACAGCGATAATCTGGTGCAGTCTTCCTGTATTAAGAAGAGAGTTAGCGCAAACTGCGTTGTAAGTAAGTCAACAAACTACGTTCTTGAAGGGGAGCTCGACAGGACGTTCGAGCCGTATCCTGGATTCAGAGACGCAACGCTCCAGAAGTTCACCAACGGATTTCCGTACTACTGGCCGTCGATTATCAAAGAGGAGATAGAACACCTTAGAAGCAGCGAGGTGAGCGAAAAGAAGAGGACTGAAGATGTCGCAGGCGAAGAAAGCGCGCCGTTAGAAGAGGAGGAGAACTTAAACGTGAACGTAGCAGATCAAAAAGCAAAAAATAACGTATTTCCTGAAGAGGCAAGTAAAAAAAAGAGAAGAGGCAATCCCGGGAAATCGAAAAAATAAGCCAACACATATGTACTAAACGGCAGGTGTGCAAGTCCACAGATAAACGTTCAAATAAAAGACTCAAGTGTTACTCGTACAGTGGCGGAGTGGTGGGGTGGCTGTGGAGTGGTTTGTGAGGTGGTTATGAGGTTTAAGGTGGTTTGTGACGTGATTATTTGATTGCCCTCTATATTCCGTCATATTACCACTATACCACTACACCATAATACCACTCCACCAACCTCATAACCACCCCATCACATTAACACTATACCACTCAACCACCACTCCACCCCACCACCACTCCACCTCTAGCTATTAACAGGCTGCTCAGCTGTTCCAAGATAATCATCATTAATCGATCCTATTCCAAATATCTTTCCAGGTTCTATTTTCACACCAATAATTCTCAACCTGAGGATCGACCCCTTGACTATGGCCAGCCCTCCATCGTTTGGAAGGATTGTCGAGTTCTCGCCGGCTTCTGTGAAGTGTCCGGGCACCTGGTACATCGATATGAAGATGCTGAACGGGCCAACAAAGCAAAATATCCCCATCTTGTTGATCTCGTGCACCACCGCGCTCACAACCTCTCCTTTTTTCGGATACAGGGTCAGCGCAGAGTATTCCGCGAGAAAAGTCGCGCACCCCGTGCTCTCTTCTATCTCTGTGGTGTTCAGGCTATCAACGCTGATCAGCGAAATGATGTACCCCCACTCTTCGGTGCATCTTCCCTCCACCTCCACCAGCAGCTTCTTTTTCACCGTCTCCTTCAGCCTCTTATTAAGAAATTTTGGCTCGACCGTAACCCTCTCCTGTAATTTTCGCAAATAGAACATGGGGAACAAGAACTGAAGAATAAATCCGAATAAAATTAAAGAACCACTAGAAGAAATGGGCTTGGCAAGGAGGAAAAATTTTCACATGTTTGAAGAAAGCAGCAGCTTGGAAAGGAAAAAAAAAGAACAAAGAGCCGCAGAGGGATCTGCGCAAAAAGATCAGCGCGAGAGCGCGCGGCAGAAAAACTCTGCAGACATAATTTCGGAGGCCTTCAATCCGATCAAGTGCATGCCGTGGAAGACGAAAAATCTTCTTGATCAAATAGAGGAGGACCACCCGTCGCACAAGAGCACAGAGTACGCGATACCAGAGAAAAGCGCAGGGGTGTCTCCAATTGGAAAGGGAGCGCTGGAAAAAACTAAGTCGAAGTATATTTCGCTGACGAATATTAAGTTAGATAGTGCGGCGGCGCAGAGCTCGGGAGCGGACGCGAAAAAGAGCCTGCTGATGGAGGAGATGCAGGGGTTTGCAAGAAAAAAAAACATAACGGGCGCAGGGTCGAGCCTCATATGCGCGGTCTCGAAGGACCAGGAGGGCAGCAGGTTTATCCAGAAGAGGCTGGACACGTCCACGCCGGAAGAGTCGGAGATAATCTTTCAGGAGATAAAGAAGTGGACGGGGGAGCTGATGAGAGACCTGTTTGGGAACTACGTTGTGCAGAAGTTCTTGGAGATGGGGAGCGCCGAGCAGAAGAGAGAGATACTGGGGGCGATGGAGGAGTCGGTTATACCGCTGGCGCTGCACATGTACGGGTGCAGAGTGGTGCAAAAGGCGCTGGAGTGCAAAGAAATCAACAAAAAGATCGTGGAAAAGATACAGGGGCACGTGGTGGAGCTGGTGTGCGACCAGAACGGAAACCACGTGGTGCAGAAGTGCGTGGAGTCTGTTGGAGCGGATTTCGTGGCGCGAGAGTTCGAGCAGGACGTTGTGAATCTGAGCAAGCACAGGTACGGATGCAGAGTGATCCAGAGGATATTTGAAAACAGCTCGGACGGGTTTATGGCGGTTAATAAGATTATCGGAAGCGCGAAAGAGCTGATAGAGGACCAGTACGGGAACTACGTGATACAGCACATACTGGAAAAAGGAACCGATAGGCACAGGAGAAAGATCATTGCGGAGCTGATAGATAAGATAGGGGAGTACAGCACGCACAAGTTCGCGTCGAACGTGATGGAGAAGTGCGTGATGTGTGGCACCTCGGAGGAAAGAAAGAGGATGGTTGCGCAGCTGATGAAAACGAAGAGGTCTGGAGGGGCGGCGGGTGACGCTCTTGTGCAGATATCGTGCGATAAGTTCGGCAACTACGTGGTCCAGAGGCTACTGGAGGTTTTGGAGCCGAAGGAGAGGGACGCGCTTGTGGCGCAGCTGAAGGGAGGGCTGCAGGAGTTGAAGAAGAGCTCGTATGCGAAGTGTATTCTTGTAAAGATTACGTCTCAGGACCAGAAGAGCGCGGAGTAGATGAATTGGGCGGCTGCGGGAAGCGGCTGTCTTGTGGATTTAGATTTGAAATAAATGGGATAGAATATAGAAGAGCACAGCGGACAGGAGGTTAATGGTTAACGTGCGATGTTACACCGAAGAAGTGTTACAAGTGCACGGGTCGGGGCGGTGCGCGATTGGCGCTCCGAAGATGCGCCAGTCCGCGGCGACTCAAGGGAAGAAGGTGCATGGCCGTGGCTAGATATCTATGTAAGCCGATGGATGCAGAGCTTCTGTGCCAAGAGTGTGCTCGAAATGCTCTTCGTATTTATACCCTGGGGCGTCCGTATTTGGAAGTGATCTTTTGGATGAAAAAGGAAATATTAGTGTAATTGGCGGTGAAAGGCTCCAAATTTGCCAAAAAGACGCAAATTACGGCTTCTAGAACAGCTTCCCATAATTGATGACGAAAAAGGCAAATTGGAAGACGTTCGAGGCGGAGATTGGGTGGGCGTCCTGGTCTGGACGTATGCAGTTTAAGCAGTTGAGGAGCATATCAGGTGGTAAGCTGGGCGGTAAGTTGGGCGGTAAGCTGTTATCTCCAAGAATATGCGAGATGGTAAGTTATCACGCTGCACTAAGGACATATCTCTGCCACCAAGCGCTAAGTTATAACGCTGCACTAAGAACTAAGCTTGGTTATTTCCGAAACAGGTCCGTACATATTTTCAAAAAAGTAGAGAAAGGTTTTTTATACGGATTTGCTTGCTCGTCGTGGTTGGGTATTTGAAGGAGAGATAAGCTATGGGGCGTAGCCGGTGCTAGCACGCAAGAAATATACGGTGTCTATGTAGGTCGTGGTGTAGTTATGTCGATAATTTGTGGAGTGTGAGGTAGTTAAGTTGATAATTTGTGGAATGTGAGGTAATTAGATGAATAGTTTGTGGGTTATGGGCTAGTTAAGTGGATAGTTTGTGGAATATGGTTACTCTTCAATATGGGCACAGAATCACACACCATCCCAGAAACTACACAGCAGCACTTTAGCACAGATATACCTACACCACCCACATTACGTACCTACACCGCCCCACCCAAGACTTTAAATCAAAAAGGAGATCTATCTCCACAGAAATATTCGCACAGCATCACCAAGAAAGTACCCAGCAGTCTGGCACATCAGAAAAGACGGAACAGCCTCTGTAGCAGCTTTCCTGCGTGCTCTGTGCAATGTAAGTTAACGATAAAAAATAATTCAAAATATGTACCAATCACGCCCATTAACAAAGCCGAGAAGACGCCCCGCACTTACACACCCTCTGATCTACCGCTGCACTTACAACATGTTCACAACTCCACGCCCTGCGTTCCGCATTTACCACGGTATCCCTTAGGCGTGAGAACTCGTTCTACTTCAACAATCCAGGGTGCTGCGTTTGAACTGTTAAAGAGGTCTTCTCAGCCCAAGGCAGCGAATCTACGCAGATTGAAATGGCAGAAAAGAGCTTTATTCAGGACTGGAGCGGTCTGCAGGATATTTTCCGGCTCTGCTTCATTAGACTATTTTTCTGGAGTCTTTTTTGTTTTCGCTTTTTCCTCTTTTACATCTTTTGAACTTGGCACCTTCTTTTGCTCACTGGCTGGAGGTGGCGCTTTTTTCGGATCAGCGGCAGGAGCTGCGATTTTCCTCTGATCAGCGGCTTCCGTCTTCATACCCTCTGTTTCCTTGCTGGATTTCGCCTCTTTAGGGTCTTTCGCAGAGCTTTTTACGTCTTTTCGCGCAGACTTGCTCGTTTTCAGCGTGTATCCTTCGGGTATTGTCGGGCTTGGGAGAGACTTCGGGTCTGGGTGCTTGTTGAAAGAGGGCCCGGCGTACTTCTCTTCGTTTTTCTTTCTGGTTTCCTTAGGAATCAAGGGGCACATTTCTATTTTAATTTTTTTATTCGAAGTAAAACCAGGGCTATGACAAGTGTGAGAGAAAGGGAGAGCACAAAAGTTGAAGCAAACGACGAAAAGAAAAGGCCGCAGAGCAACTTTAAGTTCCAGGGGGTGCGCAAGCACCTGGACATACTGAGGGAGTACAACGACAAGATCCACGCGGCAGAGGACAAGATACAGGAGCTGAAGGAAAGAGTCACGCAAAGAATAGAAGAGTTCAGGAAGAGCACGGGGCAGAAGGAGCTGTTCGACGCGAAGGACGAGATACAGAAGAGAATAGAGGTGCTGCAGAAGGAGAAAAACGCAGCGCACAACGACCTGAAGCAGGCGGGGCAGGAGCTGCGTGCGCTTTCGCAGGCGGTCGGCGAAGAGAAGAAGAAGCTGAACATGAAGAGCACGACAGAGCTGAAAAATAGGCTGGAAGCGATCGAAAACAGGATACGGGAGAAGCCGCTAAGCTCGAAGGAGGAAAAAGAGATCAGCTCGGAAAAGAACAGGCTGATCAAGCTTCTGTCGATGCAGGACATCTTCAGGGAGAAAGACGAAAAGATAAAAGAGATGGAGGAGCAGAAAAAGAGCAAGGAGAGCGCGCTGACAGTGAAGAAGCAGGAGCTAGACCACCAGTTCGCAAAGCTGACGGAGGTGAACAACAAAATCGGGAAGATCAAGAAAACGGCGTACCCGGAGGAGATAAAGAAGATGCAGGAGACGCAGAACGCGCTTATTGAAGAGAAAAAGAGCATCATCGAGAAGAAAAAAGAAGAGCTCGCTGTGATGGAGAAGAAGGCGCAGGAGTACAAGCTGAAGTCAGCGGAGATAGAAAAGGCGAAGGAGCAGAAGAACGCGCTGGTGGCGCAGGAGAAGATCGTGCAGGACCTGTCGGAGAAGAGGAACCATCTGGAGGAGAGCTTGCAGAAAAACACGGGGGACCAGCTGAAGGTTCTCAAGTCTACGCTGGAAATGCACATCAAGGTGCTTTCGCAGGCGGGAAAGAGCCAGGTAGCGCTTCCGTTCAATGTGGTAAGCCAGCTTCTGACGTACGGGGTGGAGATACCAAGCACGGTGGAGAAGGTGAAAAAGGCCATCCAGGTGATCGAGAAGAAGGCTGCCGAAGAGGAAAAGACCTTTTTGAGCCAAAGAGAGAAGATTCTATCGCAAATAGAAGAGGCGGCAAAGGAGGTGAAAAAGGAGCAGGCAAAGCTTGAAAAGATGCCGCGACCGGTGTTTCCGCGTTTTGACGAATAGCGGTGTGAAGAATAGCGGTGAATAAATGTCTGCCCTTTATTTACGGATGGCGTGGTTGGGGTGGTACGGGTGGTAGGCAGGTGCAGACGGCAGGTCTATATGGTAGATGTAGATGGGTATAGATCGTGCTGGTATGATTGGTAGATGTATATGTCAAGTCGATGTGGTAGGTGTAGATAGGCGTAAATGACAATTCGATCTGGTTAATGAAATGCGCTCTAACCCATAACACCATCTAGAATGTCTGCGCTTATAACTAGACGGGTGTGGCATGGCTGGGATGTGCTGCAAATATATTCGATAACATAAACACCCCACTCACCATCCAACATAACACCCCACTCAACACCCAACACAACACTCCTCTACCCGCCTATGCCCATCATTTTCGATATCTCTTCTATGCTGACCATTTGCATGTTTCTTCTAAAGACTGTGGAGAAGTGGTGTTCGGGAATTGGGTACTCGACAAGCTTGAATAGAATCTGCATCTGCTCGTCCACTTCTCTTTTCTGCTGCGCGATGTACGTGTAGTATCCCACTTCAACTAGAGCCGAGCCCGCGTAGAACAGAACGCAGAACCCGTGGGGGTAGAAGAAGTCGAGAATTTCGGCGTAGAGGGGCGGGGGAAGCCTCGAGAAGAGCGTAAGATACCACCCTGCTGCGTAGTCGTGCGTTCCGCTGCTTAGTTTGTGGATGTTTTTTCGGATGAATTCCGGAAGCGTTAGGTTTAGAACTTTGTTATGGACTTCCAACACGCGAGAAACGAGCGAAAGGCTCTTGTCGAACAGCCCCTCAATGCAGTTCGTTTGGATCGTTCGAGAGAGCATCAGAAAAGCGTCTTCAGGAGGAAAGAACTGCAGAAGGAAGTCCACGTAGTAGGAAAGCCCCTGGCAGTACCCTATCACGGTGTTGTACTTAGCAAACGCGATCAGAACGTTTTTGAGCTCCTCTTTTCTCCTTGCGACGTTGTACTCTCTTGCTTCTTTTTGGAGATCCCTTCCCAAATGGGTATTTTTGGAAGAGACCGATCTGTCTATGTCCACGAGGATGTTCTGCAGGGCCTCTGCGGGTATTTCGCTCTCGTGGACCTGCGAAAAAGAGGAGGGGGAGGGGCCGCTGAGGAGCTTTCTCCACGTCTGTGTTCTTTTCATGGGAATACAGTGTGCAAACACTAAATATTTGGTTTCAGCACGGGTTGCACAGTTGCTATTGGAGGGGGTGGCAGGTGGGGTGGTAGATAGGTGGTATGGTACATAAGGATGGTAGGTTGGATGGTACATAAGGATGCCGCTGGTTCTGCTGTTGGGTAATTTCACCACACGTCCTATCAACCAACCCACCACACCCACTCCAAATCACTATTTCAATCTCACTTGTTACTTACCGTTGCAACTTATTTGCCATTGACAGTATTAATGGGATGGTGTAATTAGTTGAGTAATTTCGCGCTGGCTGGCTGGACTGGGATCTTCTAAACTCGGGTGTGGAGAGTTGCATTTTTACTTGTTAGTTTCTGCTGCTCTTGGACGGGTCGAGGTTCTGGAGCTTTGGTTGTTCTATTTGCCCACTCTGGGGAGCGCGGTGTTCGGCGCGGTTCTAGACCCTCGCTTACTTTCCGTGTTTCCGGAGCCGTAAGGCGTTGTTTGGTAGCGGTCATAGGAAAGAGGTTGCTAACCGTTTTCGTAAAAAGGAAAAACCGGTGGTAAATTTTTGCTTTTTCCGTTAAATCGCACCAAATGCGCTGCGCGCTTCTAATACGTTATTTTAGCAGCGCGCAGCGCTTGCTGCGGGGTTTCCGGGAGCTTCCCAGAAAAAGACGGTTGGCGCGCAAAACCTGTTTTAATTTCGTTTGGTTAGCAGAGACGGGGCGCTGCTTCTCTCTGGCCCGCGGCGGGAGGTAAGTGGTGCGTTCTGACCGCATCGCTGTATGGAAAGACGGGACCGGAGATATCAGATGACCCAGGAAAGCACCAACCACAAAGGAAAAGCAGATTCACCAGAAACGCGCTCATCAGTATAACTTATTTGTGCTTTTTTTATTTGTTGATAAAGCGTTCATATGGACGGGCATGGCAAACATATGGAAGACGCAGTGAAAACAGCGGAAAGCAGCGAAGATTCGAAACAGGAATGGCAGATAAAAGGGCCCTGGACAAAAGACGAAGACGAGAAGCTGAAAACGCTTGTGAAAGCATTTGGGCCGAAACGGTGGACATACATCGCGAAAAAACTCGGAGGAAGAGTGGGAAAGCAGTGCAGAGAGCGGTGGCACAACCACCTCGACCCAAATATTATAAAAACGCCGTTTACCGTTGAAGAAGACCGCCTGATTCTTACGCTGCACAGCAGGTACGGGAACAAGTGGTCGGACATCGCGAAGCACCTTCCGGGGCGGACAGACAACGCGATAAAGAACCACTGGAACAGCAGCATGCAGAAAAAAACGTTCAGAAACAGGAGGTGCAACAGTATCTCTGGAGACTTTGTGGAGTCTCCGAGATCGATTGCGGCAGAGAGCCGGGGAAGGTTCGCGCAGGAGGAGTTTATGGAGCACCGGCTGCCGCTGTGGAAAAGAAAAAGAGCGTCCTCTGCGGTCGTTATTCCCTCTGGAAGCGATGCGCTTTTGGACGCGCTGGCAGACTCTGCGTATAACGAGCTGACCAGGACAAGGCAAATGTACTATAGTGAAGAGCGCGAAATGCAAAGAAGATGGAACATACCGCTTCAAACTATCCAGAATGTAAACACCGAAAGGAAGATCAAGGAGAGAGAAATACAAGAGGAAGAGGAGGTGATGGAGAGCTTGATGCTTCTGTCTTATAGAGAAAAGTAATAAAGCCATCTAGTGTGCAAGATGTAGTTTGGGCGCCTGTAGGAGCGGTTGCTGATGGAGAGTGTCAGTTGTGGATATTAGCTGGATTTATTGTTTTTTGGTGCTGGTCAAGGCCTGCTCAAATGGTATAACGTATCAAAGGGTACAGAACGCATCAAAGGGTAAGAATTCAGTTAATACCACACAGCCAACACGATATGCAATTTAAGATGCTCCTGTGATTACATTACTCAATTAACTTCGGCAATCTATGCTGTCATATATCCAAATTGGGTGAGTGTGTTGGTGAAAGGGTAGCACTGGTGGATGAACGGGTAGCGCTAACATATCCTATACTGGCATCGCCCCAGCCTATGACCGCCAACACGCCTTACGGTTACCATAACTATCAAAATGGCAGACCGGCAGTGTCTAACTGGATAGTTTGTAAACTGTGGGGTATTTATCTGAATAGTTTGTAGGTTGTGGGATGCCTATCCGAATAACTTTACTAAACATCTTTTACTTTTGATATGGGGCCTGCAAAAATAATAAAATTTTTAAAACCAAATATTTAACAAGATTAGTAAAAATTTTTAAGATGAAAGATACCGGTAGTTTCTGAAGCGATACCGACTCGCCTCTTTCTGAGCGTTCTAATTTGCGAGTTTCGGACATATTCGCAGGGCCTCTCTTTTTTAATTTGTATTTTAGCATTGTTTTTTTTATTTTGTATGAATATTCGAAAATTATTTGAGGACATAAAGAGTAGAGATTCTTTTGATGTATTTTGGAAATATCCAAAGGAAAAAAATCTTTCAATGATCTCAAGCCGTTTAGGATTTATCAAGACACCCAAGGAGCTGCGAAACGCAATAGCACAGGTGTGTGGGCTTGTTTTTGAAAAGAACGAAGAGGACACGTTTCTCTACGCAGAGGCGCAGAATCTTTTGAAATACACAGAAAGCATGATAGAGAAAGTGATCCAGAGCGCGTCCGTTGGCGGGCTTATCGATCTAAGCCCAGTGAGGGAGGAGAAGGAGCCCAACAGATTTGCTGCGTGGGAAGAAGCAGTGATAGAGAAGCTTTGCGAAAGATACACAGAAAGTCTTTTGAAGTTCGTAGAGGATATACGCGTGCAAGATGTAGAAGAGCACGTAAGAGTGGTGCTATTTGGCAAGTAGTTACAAATAAAGGTTATATAGAGTTATTGGGCAATGTGGTAGGGTAGGTTGGTAGGTTAGGTGGGTAGGCGGATAGGTGGGTAGGGTAGGCAGGTGGTCTGGTGGATGGGTAGGTTGGTAGGCGTGTGTTAATTCAAACCATACACATCTCCCACACCTCCATGCGCATCTCTCATCTCTACTATCTCGGCATTTATTGCAATTCTCCATTGGCGCTTCTGCAGAGGCAGGCGTCCAGTGCTGGTACGCTGCTGTGACTAGTGCTATTAGTGGTAAGATCTTTGAGATGGCGGTTAAGTGATTTGAGACCTGGCTCCATTCGACCGCAACAGTTAGAAACGGTACACTCGCCGGTACCTACCATTCTATGCCATTCCATACCATCCTATACCCCGCCACACCGGCCCTGCCAGCCTATCTACCGTGTCATCCCATGCTATTCACTTTTTACAAGTTTTACACCCTGTTCAACGGATACCACGCATATGTCGTAGGTTTTCGCTGAAATAGCGTCTGGGTCGTTCACTGCGTTCCGGAATGCGTTGAATGCGAGTTCTTGCAGGCTCTGTTCGTCCATGTTCTGTATCTCCTTGGCCTTTGCGTCCAGAACGGTTCTTGCCGACTGCGCGCGCGAGCCAATGCAGCTTCCAAAACAGGGAAAGGCTTCTCCCGTCGGGTTTATCTCCAGCAGCTTGACTTTATTCTTCTCCACCCCCATAATTATCACCGACACCCCTGTCGCCCTATTTCCGTATCTCATTACCTCAATCCCGCTATTAAACTGCTCTTTTTCGATTAGGCATGCGATTGGCAGGGTTATTCCTGTTCTCTGTTTTTCTTTCTGCAGGTTTCTCTTGATTCTCTCTCCGTACCTGACCCCGTCGTTTGTTATGCCAGAATAGGTGTAGACGAGGTTTTCGTCTAATTGCATGATCTTGCTCTTTCCTATTGCGAGCTTCTCGTCTTTTCCTGTTCTCTGCGAAATAATCACTCCGACCGTCTCGCTTCTCACCGCAACACACACTCCTCCGTGCTCTGTTGTTCTAATCACGCTTTCGATCGGCAGCACCTTGCCTTCCGGCGTGAACATGCAAAAGTAGTTGTACCTTTCATTGCTTGACATAGGAAAACAAAAAAATTAAGTATATTTAGGTCGTTAGGGGTGGAGAGGTGGGTAGCATGGGGTGGTGCAGTGGTGGGTGATGTGGGGTGATTTGGGGTAGTATAGTGATGTGGCATAGTATAGTAGCGTGGGGTAGGATAAGTTGGATAGCCCCGTTCATCACATAGTTGGATAACCCCCTTTATCACATAACACCCACCAAACTGCCGCCACCCAATATTTGTTTACCTGCCAGCTATCTCCTGCCTATCGTGCCATCCCAGGTGCCATAATAGAGGAAATACAGCTTTTCTGTTCCGCAACACTAAGACAGCTGTTGGAAATCCAGCGCATGTTTTTGGCGCTCATTGTAAAGAGCTATTTATTTTTATTCTGAAACCGGTATTTAAGAAAAATGGAGTACGAATACATGGAAAAAAGAACTCAGGAGAAAGAAGACTTGCAAAATATACGCGTGCTCCAGAGGAATCTGGTGTACGTTGTTGGAATACCCGTGGAGTTCGCAAGGGAAGAGCTGCTTCGGTCCAAAAGGCTGTTTGGCGGGTACGGAGACGTGGTTAAGATTGTCCTCAGCAAACGAAAGGAAATAAAGACAGAGCAGATGGGAGAGAACCCCTACAGCGCGTACATCACCTATTCAAGAGAGGAGTACGCCATAGAAGCAATCAGGGAAATGGACGGAGGAAAGATCGGAGAAAAAACAGTCCGCTGCACATTTGGAACAACAAAATACTGTTCGTATTTTCTCAGGGGAGTGAAGTGCGGGAACGAAGGATGCCTCTATTTGCACGAGAAAGGAAAGGACGAAGACTCGTTTTCGAGAGACCAAATGTCCGTGCTGAAGAGTAAAATAGACAAGATGATAGAGAAAAAGACTATTCAGTCGCGGATGGAGGACCCAATTGAAGGAATTGAAGAGCTAAGGTCGCTTTTCCAATTTAAACCGGTGCAGGAGAAGCAGAAATACTACGAGAACTGCCACTTCAATCCGTTCTACAGAAAATCCAGTGAAGATGCTTCGGAAAAGACAAACGGAATATACGCAGAGAACAACTAATAATAAAGATATAGAGATATGGGCTGTTTGGGTGGGTACGCTAGGTGTATATGATGGATGGGTATGTTATATGGGTACGCTAGGTCGATATACTGCATGGTCTATTTATCACCGTTAATATTTATGTTGTGTTAATGGATGTTCGGGGTTATACTGAAGACACCATTATTCTCAAGAGTTCGATGGTGTTATTGGTTGTCGTATTGGTAAATCACTCGTCAGTATTATCACTCGTTTACACCACAAATCCATATTAACAATCTATAATACCACTAGTCCACACAACCAATCCATATTACCACTCGTCCAAACCGCCAACCCCCCCCCCACATAAGTCATCCCTGAATTGAATTTATTTTAAAATGAAAGAGTGGTCGCACGAGGTGTATTCAGGGAAGAAGACAATAGGAGACATAGAAATAAGCGGTAAAAGAGTGTTTCTAAGAACAGACTACAACGTTCCGGTGGTGGACAACGTTATAACAGACGACCTAAAAATCAGAAAGACAGTAGATACGATCAAATTTCTTCTGAAAAGAGGAGTGAAGAAGATCGTGATAGGAACGCATCTTGGCCGCCCGGAAGTGTGCGAAGACCCGGTGGGGATGCCAAAAGAAGGCGGCGTCCGTGTGGTTGTGGAGAGACTGAACCAGATTCTCAAAGAAGAGAAGATCGAAGTGCATTTCGAGTTCGAATACATCAAAAAAGAGGAGACAGAGAAGCAGTGGGCGTTTATCCAGAACCTAAGAACGCTGAAGATCGAAAAAGACGGAAAAGACAAATACAGCAAAGAGCTGCTCGACTCTTTCATCGCAAAGAACTGCGACGTGATGGTTAGCGACGGCTTTGGCGTGCTTCATCGAAAAGACTACTCCGTGGTAGGTCTGCCGATAGAGAAAGTCTCTGGGCTGCTGGTCGATTCGGAAATGCAGGGGGTAAGCTTCCTGCTGCAAAACTCCCGCCCAGTCGACGAGAGATCGCCAACGCGTGTTATGAGAAAAGACGAGATGGAGAAGTTTGTGAAGAGCGCGCGATCCGAAGCGAATTTCAAGATGCTTCCGGAAAGACCCGTCGATCTTCTTATCATAGGAGGCTGCAAGCTCGAAGATAAGATCGGGCTGGTGAAAAATCTTCTTGGCGTTGCTTCGAATATATTTCTTGGGGGGCTTCTCGCCACTCCGTTTGACACGAAGACAAGGATGTCCGAAATATCTGAAATTGCGGAGGTGTCGCTTCAAACAGGCTCGAGTATTTTACTTCCGATAGACTACGTCATGGAGAGCATGGAGGTGGTGTCTGCTAAGAGCATAACGGAAAAGAACATCGGAAAGGTGAGGGACATAGGGCCGCAGACAGAAAAGATGCTCGAGCAGGTGGTGATGAAGAGCGCGAGAGTCTTTTGGAACGGGACGCTGGGGATGGTGGAGAAGAAAGAGTTCGCACACGGAACAGAAGCTGTTCTGAACGCAATAAGAGAGCGGAAAGAGGAGCTTGCGCAGAAGAAGGAGCGGGGGATGATCTGTGCAGGGGGCGGGGACACTTCGGGGTACATTTACCAGAGAGGATTCGCCAGTTCGTTTGATTACGTGTTTACAGGGGGAGGGGCCACCCTGGAGGCCCTAGAAGGAAAAGTTCTTCCCGGAGTGGAAGCGCTATCCAATAGAACGGAATAGGTGGGAGGTGTGGTGGGGTCGGGTGGTGGAGGATTTGTTGGGGTGTATGATAGGGGTTATGGTGGGAGGTGTGTTGGAAGGTGTCGAGTTATCAATTCATCATCACACTGATTACCCCCACCTACTACCCTTACCACCCACACTGCCACCCCTGCAATTCTTACATGACATCAACTCAATAAAAAATGACAGCTACTAGGGTGCCTTTTGTCTAGATGGGTTTCTGGTTGGTGTTGATTAAGACACTGTTATAATTGGTGTAACTGCTATTGAGTAAGACGCTGTTATACCTGGTGTAATACTCATCTGTTCAACATTTATTGCAAGAGGCGTTCCCAGCCTTTCACGCATCCTGATAACCACGGCCAGTGTGCAGCGAACACATTTTGTTTGGAGTGCAGCGGTATTCTCTGGTATTGAGTGGGGTGCAAACGTTAGTTAGAACAGCTCCATGGTGTTTTGCTGCTGGCCTCTGATGGGAAGACTAATTATGAATGAAACAGTGGGTTTCATTGTGAAACAGAAAGAAGTCGAAGCATATAAGAGAAAAACACGCCCGTGTAAATGAAGACGAAGTTCGCGGTGCTTATAGGCGTTGGCGTGTGCGCCTTTGTGCTGTGGCCGATGTTCATTGCAGGGCCTTCGACGAAGATGAGGCTGAAGAGGGCAAAAGACAAGCGGGCGTTCGCGGGGTGCATTCCGCTGAAGGACGGGAAAGTGTTCCTGATCAACGGGAGAAAGAAGCACAAGTTCCTTCTTCCAAAAGGAGGAATAGAAGAGGGCGAAATGGGGTACTACGCGGCAGGAAAAGAGGCGCTGGAGGAGGCAGGCGTGATAGGAAAGATCGACATGGAGCCCATCACAAGAGAAGGAGGAGTGGACTGGTACATAATGGATGTAGAGAAGGTTCTGTCGACATGGAAGGAGCAGCACGAGAGAATAAGGCAGGAAATGGCTCTGGAGGACGCGCTTCTCCACTCGGAGGTGCGCGCGGTCGTGAAGGTCGTTCTCAAATCGGCGGCCAGGGCAGAAAAGGGAAAGCCAGACCCGAGAATCAAAATGCCAGACAGCATTATCTGATAGAGACGGAAGCAACCCGTAAAGTTTGTCAAAAAAGTACCGGACGCATCCCGTTTATTTTAGGAATATTTTTCTAAAGAGTCTGGTACTATTTACCAAAAAAGTACAGAAGGGTTATCGAACGCGCTAGAATACGAAACGGGCTGAAAATGGCCGGACTGGCGAAAGAGTGGGACGGCATAGCTGGTTGGATGGCTTAAGAATAAACACGGATAAATTAGATCATGGGTGTGGATTATGTTTGTGGTTAGGGTAGTGGTGTGTGGGTAGTGGTGGTGGTGAGTAGGGTGGTGGTGGTAGTGCTCATGCGTTGGTATCAACTATCCACTCCTTAGTTCATCCCCTCTCATAACCCATACATTCCATTGGTCCATCAACTTCATTAATCCATCCCCTCCCCTCTCATAACCACAAGAAGCTGCTCAAGACAGTCGTTTATTGTTGCTTATTCGTTCTTTTTCTGAGTCTCTGTCCTTTTCTTTGAAACCTTCCTCTCCTCAATCTCTTTGATCTCCTCCACTCTTCGGCTTTCTTTTCTCTCCTTTTCGTCTTCCTTTTCCGATTCGTCTTCATGTTCGTCTTTCATATCGCGTTCTTCTTTCTTTTTCTCTCCTATTTCGAACATTATGTTTCTCGAGAACGGCCTCAGCATGGGCTTTCCTCTCAGGTACTCGATGTGGATGGGCGAGAAGATCATGTCGTTGACCAGGTTGAACACCAGCATCATGATCGGCTGAGGCGACTTGACCACGAAGTGCATCACCGTGTATATCAGCGCACTGGTGATGGACTTCGAAATGTGCGTCGAAATAACCTGCATGTCGTACTCGCGCACCGTCATCTCTATTTCCCTCTCTTCCTCTTCCTCTTTTTTATCACTGGTCCTTCCCTTTGGCAGCGTTACGTACGTGTCGGTGCTGAATCGTATTTTCGTTTGCACGTTGCTCATCTCTATCCTTTTCTTGATCAAGTAGGCAAGACCTATCTCCAACAGGAACGAAACAAGGAACACAGCCCTGAAGTAGAAAATGTTCTTGAGGAGTATCTCGTTGATCTGCTTTTTATAAAGATATGTGAGAATCATCGGCGCAAACATAAATATCTCTCTTGCTGCTTTATATGTAACTTTCATTGACAAAAAAAATAAATGACTTAAATTAAGACGTTTTGTGGTTTGGCGTGGCCGTAGTGCGGCGTCTGGAAAGCTGCATTGGGTGCTGCTATTAGACGGAGTTTTGAAAACACCCTGATGCAGCTGAGAAATGGTGGGGTGGAGTAGGTAGGATGGAGTAGGTGAGGTAGAATAGGTGGAGTGGGTAGGTAAGTTGGGGTAGGTAAGGTGGGTGGTATAAATTATGACGGAACGCCTATCTCATCGCGTCCCATCGCATGTCACCTGTCTATCCCATATTACCTCACCTCACCTACCCATATCATCCCACCTCACCTCATCTTATCTATCCACCTTACCTACCCACCTCATCCTACACCATCTCATCCCAACCCACCTCGCCTGCCCACATTGATAAGGAGATATTTATTTTCCTACCATTACGCTGATACTTTGCTTGCTATTTCCTGAAGATACGCTAGCCCTGTTGGCGTTAGGGTTCTTCCTCCTTTGGGAACCTGAGAAACAAGCTTCTGTGTCTCGAGTGTCTGGAGGATTCTTCTGACAAGACTTTTGGATCCTGTGACCGTGTGCGTGGGCTTGTGTCCGTTGTTTTTTGCTCCTCCGTAGACTCTTGCGAACCAGAGCGTGCCGAACCCGTGTTTTACCTTGTTAGGATGCGAAAGCTGCTCCACGTACAGCTTTCTCAGCACCGACGCCACTCTGACGTAGTACCAGTCAGGGTTTGTTGGCGCGAGCTCTTTTCCATGTCCTGTTTTGATGTACTCTGTTTCTTCTGGCTTTTCTATCTTTTTGACCTCTTTCAACGAAATCGAAAGAGCTTCAATGAACTTCACTGCGCAAACTTCTTCTACTTTCATCCGGGGTGCAAATTTTAAAAGAAAAAATCTTTACAGTTTTTCAGTTGCAGGCGGGCAGGCAGGTGCGCAGCTGTGATGGGGTGACGCGTTGCTTGGATGGCTGGCGGGCGTGGTACTGGCGCAGCTGCTTAACCGTTAGTCTGAGTATTGGATGGGTCTAAAAGATGTACGCATTGTAGTGGAACTGGTTCATTTAGTAGGGGATGCGTCTGAGAGTGGGTGGGTTTTTGATAATGTAGGGGACGAGCAGTGCCAGCATAACTTATTGCTACTGCCGACCCACTCCACCGCCCCGTGGCTGCTAGCCAAACGCTCATCAATAACACCCAGCACCAGCATCTCGCAGCGGTCTTTCTCAATTACCCATCTGGCGTTCTCCACGCCTACACACACTGCTGGTCATAAAGAGGCTGCTTACGAAGTACCAAATTTATTGCAAGCTTTATAAATCACAGGGGCTTCCTGTTTTTCAGCGCCAGAGATTTGTCACGGGCAACGCTGTACTGTCGTATATCTATTTCTATTGTTCTTCTCTATGGGGTGTCTATTTTTGTCCGGATATTTATCTGTATTTCTTCCTGGGCTTCTTAGACTGCATTAGAGCCGAAATGAGACTGGACGCTCCAATAACTATCTCTTCTTTGTTTGGGATAGTCTCTTTGAACGGCATGTAGTTGAAAACGATTCTTGGAAGGTACATGCCCAGATGGAAGCTCTCGCTTATGGCAAAAAGAATCATGCTGCTTCCGAAGAAACCGAAGATAAGCCTCATAATGATCGAGAGCGCTTTTCTCTGGCACCTCTTTATGATGAAGAACAGGGCAAACATCCCGAGCACCATCATACCAACTGCCATTTCGAGGCACATCGCGTGCACAAGGTTTCTTCCAGGCCCGATAAAGAACACCCAGCCCGCCAGAACGAACGCGGCTGTTCTGAAGAACATCTTGAACGCGAACATGAGGACAGCCCCAAATAGAAGACAGAAGAAGCAGGAGAGCATGTGTTTGAACGGCTGGTATGTTAGGACGGCGTTTATCTTCTCCGATGAGATGTCCAAGCTATAAACGTGATCTATGAGCTTTTTCGACACTTCGAGGAATAGCGAATAGAAGTAGAGGAACACGAGCACAGAGCAGTTGAAAAACCTGTTGTTCTCGCCCCACACGACCATATTGCAGCCGAGTCCGAACATGACTATAAACATAACCAGAACGTTTCTCTGCGTGTTCTTCATCTCCATGGGGTTGACTGGGTTGGGCTCAAATAGGCCGGACACTCCGATGCTGGAAAGAATAGACCATTTTTTTTGAAGCTCGCCGCCTATTTCGTATATTCTCTCCTTCGCGTATTTTGCGCTGTCTATCAGCGCAGTCTCTATCTCTTTCTTCGAAAAATCTGCATCTTTCTGGCCTTGTGTGCGTTCGCCAGTTTCGCTAACTTCGCTTTCGTCTTGTTTTCCTCCGCGGAGCATTTCTGAGACGGTGTTCACGATGTTTTGGAAGAACCCTAGAATGTTTTCTTTACGAGGCTTTCCGCTCTTTCTACTTCCGCTATCTTTTTTTTCGTTTGCTTCACCCTCTGGCTCGCTTTCATGCGCCTCAGCCTTGGCGGCCTCCTTTTTTTCCTCATGTGTGCTATTTTCATCTTTTTCAATACCACTTTCTTTGGGTATGTTTGCTCTCCTCTTTCTTGTTCCGGCTTCACTTGGATTTGTTTGCACATTTCTTGTTTTCATGAGCCTTTCGTTTCTGGTATCTTTTCTGCTTGTTTTTTTAGCCGCTCTAGCGCACGTACACAGAAGAGTTATCAGCAATAACGCAACTCTTCGTTGTAGAATTTTCATATTTCTCAAAAAAAATTTGCGTTTAAATTGATTTGCAGCCCCGCTAAATTAATTGTTTTAAAAAAAATCAATAACTGCCGGATACCCCTTTGACCGTTGTTTGGATAATGGGCTGGTACGGAGGCGGGCTGTTGGGGTGATTATGGATTGGGGTTGGAACGTATGGTTGGCATAGTTTGCACCAGATATGCCAATTTTCAGGTATGAATACGTGTGCTTTTCCGATAACCGCAGAGCACTTGAAGGAATGGCGTGTAGGTGGTAGAGTACCTAAGGAATAGCTTTCGAAAACATCCTTTGATCCGTAGTATCCACACAATGCTTGTATCAGCCACGGGTCAGTAAAAAAATAAATTTATACCTGAAAACATGCTGCATCTTCACTTTATATCTGAAAATACCATGCTTCTCTACGTTACACTTGAAGATCCCGTGCACTTACCATTTACAGACTCTAAAAAACGCCTGCGCTTCTATTCATAACGGACAGTAGCACACCAATAATTAACACCGTCTGTTATCAGCATCCTCTGCAGAGCCCCTGCGCAAGCTCCAACTACCTCAACAAAAATTTTACATTTCTACTAAAATTTTTTAGCCCGATCCATGAAGTGGATAGTCGACAGCCTGGCCTATAAGCACCTGGTGTTTATGTTTCACGACTTTTTCCAAACGCCGATGTCTGCGCCTGCAAAAAACGACTCTGTTTCGATCCTTGTTACCTCTGTTGCCGCAGGCTCTCTGGTGATGCTGTACACTTTTCTGGAACACATGGTGCACAAACTGATGCTTCTGAACGGGCCCGATTTGGCTGATCCGTATGTAATTTATAACGCCTTTTGTGTGAAGTTCTACAGAAAGCCGGTTCCCGAGAAGTGGACGCGCACAATAGTGATCGAAAAAAAGCTCGAGTACGGATACATCGATCCCAAACTTAGCCTTCTAGAGAACCTGGACATGGTCTTGTCCAGAAACAGCGACACCCCGATCTACAAACACCCTCTGATGAACGCGTACATAATCGAAAGGAGGTGGTTCAACAACCTCCAAACTCCTATCCGTGTAACAGAGTCTGAGATATTTAACGAAATACGAAAGAAACAAGAGATCTTGGCTTTGCTGTGGGCTAAAGATAATGTAAATGTAAATCTTCAATAAATACGAAGCATGTAGAGAGTTGCAGTAGTGATTAATAACATCTGTGCGTAAAAGTACACAGTGCTAGTGGGCCATTGAAATCTGCGGTATTCCTGCACTAACAGATAGATCTTTGTAAATACCCCATCCAACTACCACGCCGCCTCTCCAACCCCCAGCACGCTCTCCTCACCAATCCTGATTTATTATAGCATCCTGGACACGAGCTCGTCGAGATACTTTCCGTGGTCTCCCGTGGATCCGCCGTCCACGAA
>Ga0190275_10000242_pt1 | contig 56117 bp, 56 predicted proteins | sample Popmic550T_FD_133745 | JGI IMG/M metagenome (GOLD analysis project Ga0190275, IMG submission 133745) | Populus adjacent soil microbial communities from riparian zone of Yellowstone River, Montana, USA - 550 T | ecosystem: Environmental > Terrestrial > Soil > Riparian zone > Trees stand | place...
AAGTCCACGCCGGCGGTCGGCTCGTCGAGGATCACGAGCCGCGGCCGGTGCATCAGAGCGCGCGCCAGCAGCAGCCGCCGGCGCATGCCGCCCGACAGCTTCGGCGTGCGCACGTTGGTCTTGGCGCGCAGGTCGAAGACGTCGATCATCGCGTCGGCGCGCGCCTCGGCCTCGTCGCCGCCCATGCCGAAGTAGCCGCCTTGGTAGACGAGCGTCTCGCGCACGGTCAGGAAGCGGTCGAGGTTGATGTCCTGCTCCGCGAGCCCGGTCCAGCTGCGCGCCTCGAGCGAGGCCGCCGGCTCTCCGAACACGAGCACCTCGCCGGCGGTGATCCGGATCAGGTTGCAGACGGCGCTGATCAGCGTGGTCTTGCCGGCGCCGTTGGGTCCGAGCAGGCCGAAGAACGCGCCGTCGGGGACGCTGAGGTCGAAGTCCTCGACGGCCAGCGTGCCGTCGTCGTAGCGCTTCGTAAGGCCCTGGACCTCGAGCGCGGCTGGAGCGGTGGTCACCGCTTCGAGGCTACTAACCGTTCGTCATGGGCCTGCCCGCGCTCCCGTCGACCAGCCGCGCCGCCGCCTCGTGCGGCTCCAAGCCCAGCTGCTCGACGACGCCCAGCAGCATCCGCTGCTCGGGCGAGAACTCACGATCGAACTCCTCGACCCCCAGCATCTCCCCGGGCTGAACGCCAAAGACCTGCGCCAGAGCCACGTAGACGTAGAGCGGAGGGCTGGTCCAACCGCGCTCCAGGCGCGAGAAGTAGCCGCCGCTGTACTGCCCGCCCTCTGGCTTCGGCACATTGCGCACCACATCTTTCAGCGACCACCCCCGCGCCTGGCGAAGACGACGGACTCGGTGACCGACCACCTCTCCCCACTCGACCCTGTACCCGCGCGCCCAGCGATCCCCATCCGTCGGTCCGCCGGAGAAGCCGCTGACGACTGTCTGGTTCCTACCCACGAGGCCACGCTAGCTGGCCGTTACTCGGCCTAGGTCTCGACGTCACGGATTTGGATCGGTCCTGAGGATGCCGGCATAGTCAGGAGCAGGCGCTGGGAGATACGACAACGATCTTTACTCCCAGGCAACTTCGTTTACTGGGAGTCACTTTTCTTGTCGTAGTCGTGAGTGGATGTGCCGGAGGTACCCGCCATGCCTCGATCGGTTTGCGCTGGCCGCCTGGCGCCCCGAGCGCCGGGCGCGCGGGGCGAGTTGGGCGGAGCGAGAGGGGCAGGACGAGTCGGGCGGGGCGAGAGGGGCGGGCGAGACGGCAGGGCGGGCGGACTACTCGCCGGCTAGGGCGCGGCCGTACTGGCGCTCGTAGTACTCGCGGTAGTCGCCGGAGCGGATCGGTGCCCACCAGGGCTCGTTGTCGCGGTACCAGGCGACGGTGCGCTCGAGGCCCTCGTCGAAGTGGACCTGTGGCCCCCATCCGAGTGCGCGGACCTTGTCGGAGGAGAGGGAGTAGCGGCGGTCGTGACCGGGGCGGTCGGTGACGTGCTCGATCAGCGATTCGTCGCGGCCGGTGAGCTCGAGGATGCGGTGGACGACGTCGACGTTCTCGCACTCGTCGGGGCCGCCGACGTTGTAGGCCTCGCCGGGGGCGCCGTGCTCGAGGACGGTGTGGATGGCACGGGCGAAATCCTCGACGTAGAGCCAGTTGCGGACCTGGCGGCCATCGCCGTAGACGGGCAGCGAATCGCCATGGAGCGCGTTGAGCGTCATCAGCGGGATCAGCTTCTCGGGGTACTGGCGTGGGCCGTAGTTGTTCGAGCCGCGGCAGATGACGGCCTCGACCCCGTGGGTGTGGAAGTGGGCGGAGACGAGCAGGTCGCTGGCGGCCTTGGTGGCGCTGTAGGGCGACGAGGGGTTCAGCGGCGAGGTCTCGGTGAACGAGCCGCTGTCGATCGAGCCGTAGACCTCGTCGGTGGACACCTGGAGGTAGCGGCTGACGCCGAGCTCGCGGGCCGCGGCGAGCAGCACGCTCGTGCCGATCACGTGCGTGGTGACGAACGGGTCCTGGCCGGCGATCGAGCGGTCGACGTGCGACTCGGCCGCGAAGTTGACGACGGCGTCGGCGCCCTCCATCGCCTCGCGGACGGCGTCGGGATCCTCGATCGCGCCGTGGACGAAGCGGTGCTCGACGCCGTCGAGGTTCTCGCGCCGGCCGGCGTAGGTGAGCTTGTCGAGGACCGTGACCTCGTGCCCGGCGCCGGTGGCGACGCGGACGTAGGTCGAGCCGATGAACCCCGCGGCGCCGGTGACGAGCAGCTTCATGGCGGCGACCCTAGCGCGAGCGCGTCTGTAATCGCCGTCGCCTGCCGGACATGAACCGATCGAGCGCCCGATCGGGCGCCGTGACCTGAAAGGACAGCGATGCGAACCATGACCAAGGCAGGCGCGATGGCGGTGACCGCCGCGGCGCTGCTGATCCCGGCCGGCGGTGCCTCAGCGGCCGTCGAGAAGACGAAGCCGATCGTCGTCGACAGCGGGAGTGCGCCCGACGGCAGTCGCTACGAGCACGTCGTCTTCGCACAGCGCCGCGAGGGAGTCGCGCGGCTTCAGGGCGATCCGAAGCGGAAGGCCCGGTCCTTCGGCGTCACGATGCTCTGCAAGGCGCTTCGCTGGCCAAGGCGTCCGATGCGCGATGGCGGCTACGCCTGCGAGGGACCGGGCCCGCGGATGAACGACGCGCCGGCGCCCACGTTCTCGGGCGCGAGCGCCCGCTTCGTACAGCCCGACCGCACCGGTGAGGGGGTCGCGGCCCCGGACGTCGTGATCGCCGGCCAGACCGCGGCGAGCGTCGCTCGGATGGAGGTCTCCTACCGCGACCTCGCGGGCAACGAGCGTCGGCTGCCGGTCGACTTCGCGCGCGTCTCCGCGCGGAGCCAGCAGGTGCTCGTTGCGAAGCTCGGCAAGGAGGGCAAGGGCAAGTCCAAGCGCGGCGGCAAGGCCATGCGACGCGCGGCGAAGCGCTCAGCCGCCAGCTACGAGGCCTATGGCGTCTTCACCGCGTTCCTGCCCGGAGCCGACGCGGCGCGCGACCAGCTCGCGCAGCGCGCCGACGCCGGTGACAACCATCCCGGCGAGCCGGCGCTCGGCGATCCGGCCTGGACCGGCGACCTCGGCGGGCTGACGTTCACGGGCAATCCATGCAACGTGCACGACGGCTGGGAGGGTCCGTTCCGCGTCGTCGCGTTCGACGGCGCCGGCCGCCAGTTGCCAGACCCGCGACAGCCGAGCAGCTGCCCCTGAGGTAGCGGAGCGCGCGAGGTGTGGCGGGAGGTCGCCCCGGCTGTCGACCGGGGCGACCGCACCTCGTCCCCCGCAGCCGAGTTGAAGCGCGCGCCGACCATGCGAGTGAAGCCGACGCAGGCAGAGAGGTTCGATGCGCTCTTCCGTGAGCACTACGCGACGGTGCGCGGCTACGCGCGTCGCCGCGCTAACGCCGAGCAGGCTCTCGATGCCGTCGCCGAGACGTTCCTGATCGCCTGGCGGCGGATCGACGACGTCCCTGACGACGCGCTGCCGTGGCTGCTCGGCGTGACCCGCAAGGTGATGGCCAACCAGCGCCGTGCCGACGGTCGCGGCGACGCGCTCGCGCAGCGGCTCGCCGACGCTGCGGTCGGCGTCGCCGCCGACGATCCAGCGGACGTCGTCGGCGAGGCCGAGCTGATGCGCGACGCCTTCGAGCGGCTGTCCGACCGCGACCGCGAGGTACTGCTCGCCGCGGCCTGGGACACGCCGCTCAACATGCGCCATGAGGCCTCGCGTGGAGCACTCGCGGTGCGGCTGCACCGAGCGCGCGGACGGCTGAAGGCCCAGGTCGAGTCGCTCGGAGCGGTGCCGATCCTGATCTTGGCGCTCGCCATCGCGGCGGCGCTGCTCGTCACGCCGCCGGGGCGCGCGGGCCTGAGCTGGGCGATCGAGCTGATCGGGATCGGCGACGTCGGGGGCACTCCGACGCAGGCGAACCGCGCCCCGCTGCGACCGACGACCGGTCCGCTGGTGGTGGACAACGGGCGTGGACCTGACGGCGAGCGCTACGAGTGGGTCGCCCACCGCGGCGGGCTACCGGCGATCACGGCTCAGATGGCCGATCCACGCACCGGCGAGCCAATCCCGAACGCGATCCGGAGCATCCCAAGGGCGACGGGACTCTGCCTCTCGCTCGACCGGCCCGCTCGGCGCGTGTCTCAGGCGTGGGGCGGCTGCTATCCCCGGCCGGAGCGCTACCCGCCGGCCCCGATCCAGTCGACGGGTCCGATCCAGTCGTTCGACTGGTCGCCGGTACGGCGCGGCCCGCAGCGTGGCCGACCCGGCGCGGTGATGCTGGTCGGTACCACGAGCGACGCGGTTCACCGGCTGGAGATCGCCTACGCCGCCGGCTCCGGGCAACGGGACCTCAACGCGGACTTCGCCCGTGTCGACGGCCACCTGCTCCGGCGGCTCGGCATGCCGCGCGGGAAGCCGCGGCCGTTCGGTGTCTTCGTGGCGTTCGTCCCCGCGCGCTTGGTCGCCCGCGACGGACTGATGAGTCACTACTCGGGTGGGGCGCTGCTCGTCGATCGCGAGCTACGCACCGGGGACCGTGCGACCGACGCCTGCATGCGACGGCACGGTCGGCCGTCGGTCGCCCCGTACTCCCTGACCGCCTACAGCGAGGACGGGCACGTAGTCGAGCACCGGCGAACGCTCAACGGTGACGAGCTCCCGCGCGAGTGCTACGACGGCTGGTTCTACAGGGAGCTGCCGTGAGCTGTCGCACGAGCGTCTGGAACGGCGGGCCTAGGCGCGCTTGGTGAGGTAGGCCGCCAGGCCGTCGCGCCAGCGGGGCAGGCGGATCGGGTCGGGCCACTCGGTCTCGAGGACGGAGAATGCGGGCCTCGGGGCGGGGCGGCCGAGCTCGGGGGTGGTCGTCGAGAGGACCTGGCAGTCGGCGCCGGCCTGCTCGAAGATCGCTCGCGCGAAGTCGTACCAGGAGCACTGGCCGCCGGCGGACATGTGGTGCAGGCCGTAGGCGTCGGTGGCGGCGAGGCGCAGCAGGCCCTCGGCGAGGTGGCCCGTGTAGGTCGGCGAGCCGACCTGGTCGCGTACGACCACCACCTGGCCCGTGTCGGCCAGGCTCAGCATCGTCTCGACGAAGTTGCGTCCGCCGACACCGAACAGCCACGAGGTCCGGACGACGAAGTGGCGCGGGTTGGCGGCGGCCGCCGCGGCCTCGCCGGCGAGCTTCGTGCGTCCATAGGCGGACTGGGGGTTCGTCGCGTCGGACTCGACGTACGGCCGCCCGGCCGTGCCGTCGAAGACGTAGTCGGTCGAGGGCAGCACCACCGAGGCGCCGACGCTGGCCGCCGCGCCGGCGACGTTGCCGGCGCCCTCCGCGTTGAGCCGCAGCGCGTCGTCCTCGGCCGTCTCGGCGCCGTCGACGTCGGTCCACGCCGCGCAGTGGATGGCGGTGTCCGGGCGCAGCTCCTCGAACGCCGTCCCGACCGCGTCCGCGTCCGTGACGTCCAGCGCCGCCCGGTCCAGCGCCACGAACTCGTGGTGCACCAGCTCCGCCGCCAGCCGCACGTCCCGACCGAGCATCCCGCCCGCCCCCGTGATCAAGACCTTCACCGGCCGAGGGATATCACTTGTGCGGGGAACGACCCCGGGCGATGTTGAGTTTCATAAGGTTCTGGCAGATGTGCAGGAACGTACATAAGCCACGTCCTGCGAAGCTGCGGATCGCCAGCCGCCGGTTAAGTGAAGTCTTGGCCCTGGCCGAGGCGCTCCCCTCGCAGCATGAGAGGACCTTGCGATATCCACGCTTGCCGACCGAGGCACCTCAAACAGTGCCCTCGAACCGCCGGCCCAGCTCGGCGAAGCGGTGAGCGCGGGGGTCGTCGGGACCGACGATCCGGTCGAGCCAGCTCGTGACCTCAGAGCTGTCGGTGTCGAGCGTGCCGACGAGGATCTGCTCGATGTCAAGCCAATCCTTGGGGCGGTTGAAGATCGCCTTGCAGGTGATCAGGTGCTCGGGCGCGAGGATCGGGACTGTTCGCTCCCCGAACGGAGCCTGGCGTGTGCCCTTACGCATCGCGGAGTGGAGCTCGTGATACGCGTAGAAGAGGTCGATCGGCGTGGCGCCCCAGAAGACGCGGCACTGCTCGTCGCGCTCCACCCGCTCGAGCGGAGCGTCGCCCACGACCCCGAGCGTGGCCAGGGAGGCGAGCACGTCGGGATGCCTTGCGGCCTCGAGGAAAACGTTCACGTCGACGTCGATCGTCGCCCGCGGCTCGGCGTACGAGGCGAGCGCGAGCGCCCCACCGAACGCATGGGCGATCTTGGCCTCACGCAGGCAGTCGTCGATCGCGACGACCTTCTCGGGGAGCGAGGGCTCGCTCACGCCGCTCGGCCGAGGTGGGGGAAGCCGTCGTGCTCGCTGGTGCTCCGAGCGCGGGGAAACCGGTCGGCGAGCAGCAGGAGGTCGTAGAGGGCGTCGCCGCGCTCGGCCGGCGTCGCGGTCAGCCAGGCGGCGCTTGCGCGGGCGTTGTCGAGCAACTCGGGCGTCGGTGCCGCGCGGACCGGCCCCGCCGGCTCGCCGAGCCGAGCGGGTGGCCCGGCCTGCAGCGCGTCGATCAGCAGCTGTCGCAGGACCGGATGCGGCTCGCGTCCGTCGACCAGCTCGCGCAGCAGTTCGCCGGCGGCACGGTCGGCCACCGCCAGGTCGATTGGAGCCCCGGCTCGGCGCGCCGCGTGGCGGACGTCATCCGGGCTCACGGGCTTCCGGGCTCGGGCGCACGCCTGCTCGACGGCTTCGTCTGTGAGCTTTCGAAACGACGCGAGCGTGCGACTGCGGGGGCCCTTGGCAGTCGAGATCGACTCCCTTATCTCCCAGGTGCCGCCAGGGCGAGAAGTCACGTAAGCCATAGTGGGCATTCTACCCACTATTCGGGAGCAGTGCGAGTCCGCGAGCGCCTCTACAGTGCCCCGGGTGGCTCGCCTGACGCTCGCCGCGGTCCTGCTGCTCGCGATCGCGCTTCCCGCAAGCGCGTCCGCGCAGGTCGCTACGCCACCCGTGCCACCCGGGCCGCTGCCGTCGCCGGTGGTGCGCGGCGACTGGCCCGACCCGGACGTCACGCTGATCGACGGCAACCTCTACGCGGTCGCGACCAGCGGCGGCTGGGCGCCGACGTTCCGGATCCTGCGCTCGACCGACCTGCGCGGCTGGACGATCGCCGGGTCGGTGTTCCGGCGCGCGCCGGGCTGGGCGAAGGACTCGTTCTGGGCGCCCGAGCTAGCGCAGCTGCCGGCCGGCGGCTACGCGCTCTTCTACAGCGCCTTCCCGCGCAAGCGCCCCGGGCGCACGTGGTACTGCCTCGGCGTCGCGACAGCCCCGGCGCCGCTCGGGCCGTGGCGCGACCTCGGCAAGCCGCTGCGCTGCACCAGGCGCGGAACGATCGACCCGACGCCGGTCGTCGACGGCGCCGCGCTGCACCTCGTCTACAAGGAGGACGGCAACGCCTTCCGCCGGCCGACGCCGATCCTGATCCAGCAGCTGCGCGCCGATGGCCGGGCGCTGCTCGGCGAGCCGCGCGAGCTGATCCGCAACCGCACCGCGTGGGAGGGCGCCGTCGTCGAGGCGCCGGAGCTGGTCCAGCGCGACGGGGTCTGGCACATGCTCTACTCGGGCAATCTCTGCTGCTCGCCGCGCTGCGAGTACGCCGTCGGTGCGGCGCGGGCGCCTCAGCTCACGGGCCCGTGGACACGCCATCCCGGCAACCCGATCCTGCGCTCGGGCAACGGCTGGCGCTGTCCCGGCCACGTGTCGCTGATCGGCGACCGCGTCGCCTTCCACGCCTACCGCGCCGGCGGCTTCCTCGCCGGGCGCCAGCTGCACGTCGCCCCGCTGGCCTTCGGCGCCGACGGCTGGCCGGCGATCGGCGACGGCCGTCCGCTGCCGCCCGCGCCAGGCGCGGTGCCGACGGCGTTCGACGACCGCTTCGGCGGTCCGGCGCTCGCGTCCGAGTGGGAGTGGCCGGTGACCCGACCGCCCGCGGTGCGGATCGCCGGTGGCCTCCGGCTGCGCGCGGGCCGCCGCGCCGGCACCCGGGCCGACGCCGGCCTCGTCGCCCGCCGGCTCGGCAGCCACCGGTACACCGCCACCGCCGTCCTGCGCCGGACGGCGCTCCGGGGCGACGCGACGGCGGGTCTCGCGGTCATTCGCGGCGGTCCCTTCACGGTCGGCGGCCAGGCGATCGGCGTGACCGTCGGCAGGGACCACGTCGATACCTGGCAGCGCGGCGGGCACGGCTACACCCAGACGCAGACCCGCATCAGGGCGACGGCACCGCTCGTCCACCTGCGCGTCACGGCCGATGGCCGCCGCTACCGCTTCGCGATCAGCACGAACGGCTCGAGCTGGGTCCCGATCGGCCGCGCCCGCAGGGGCCCGGTCGAGGAGACCGCCCGCATCGCCCTAACCGTCGGGGGCCAGCGCCGGGCCAGCGCCAACTTCCTCCGCGCGACGCTCGTCGAGCGTTAGACCGGCACCCAGCGCCAGCGTCACCGCGCCGGAGATCAGGCCGGCGATGGCGGCGAACAGGTAGGCGCGGTCCGCGGAGGCGAGCGCCTCGGCGAGACCGGGCGGGTCGCCGACGATCGTGATCAGCAGCGCGGTGCCGAGCACGGCGCCGATCTGGCGGAAGGCGGCGTTGACGGCGCTGGCCGTGGCGAAGCGGTCGTCGGGGATGTCGCGGACGGCGGCCGAGCCGAGCGTGGGGAAGGCGAGGCCGATGCCGATGCCGGTCAGCACGGCGCCGGGCAGCCACGTGCCGACCCAGTCCGGCTCGGCCCCGGCGGAGCGCAGCACCATCACGCCGGCGGCGAAGAAGATCGCGCCTGGGACGATCACGGCGCGGTGGCTGAAGCGGTCTGCGAGCTTCCCGGCGGGGCCCGCGACGATCGTCGAGAGAGCCGGCCCCGGCAGCGTGGCGAGGCCTGCAGTGAGGACGCTGTAGCCCCAGATCGACGTCAGGAAGAGCACGTTGCCGAGCACGATCGAGAAGAACGCGGCGGCGAAGAGCAGTGTGCCGAGGTTGCCGATCCGGAACGCGTGGTCGCCGAACAGCTCGGGCTCGACGATCGGCCGCGGGTGACGGGTACTGCGCGCGACGACGCCGGCGAGCAGCAGTGCCGACGCGGCGAAGCAGGCGAGCGTCGGGGCGGCGCCCCAGCCCCAGTCATTGCCCTCGACGATCCCGAGCGTCAGCAGCGCCAGGCTGGCGGCGAGCAGGGCGGCGCCCGGCAGGTCGGGCAGCCGGCTGTCGAGCACCGGGCGCTCGACAAGGTGGCGGGCGCCGAACCAGACGATCACGGCGCCGAGCGGGAGGTTGACGAGAAAGACCAGCCGCCAGTCGGACAGCTCGACCAGCGCGCCCCCGAGCGTCGGTCCGGTCGCCGCCGCGGCCGCGGCGGCCGCGCCCCAGAGGCCGACGCCTGCCGCGCGGCGCTCGGGCGGGAACTGGTCGAGCACGATCGCCAGCGAAGCCGGGGCGATCAGCGCCGCGCCGGCGCCCTGCAGGACGCGTGCGGCGATCAGCGTCTCGAGCGTGGGTGCGATCGCGCAGAGCAGGCTCGCGCCCGTGAACACCCCGATCCCGACCAGGAAGATCCGCTTGTGGCCGTAGCGGTCGGCGAGCCCGCCCGCCGGAACCAGTAGCGCCGCAATTACGACGAAGTAGCCGTCGAGCACCCACGACAGCGAGTCACGGCCAGCGCCCTCGAACGAGCGCGAGATGTCGGGGAAGGCGATGTTGACGATCGTCGTGTCGAGGATTGCCAGGAAGGCGCCGGCGCACGCGATCAGGACAGTGCTTCTATGTCCGCGGGCATACATCTGCCGCGAGGGTACACTATGTCCGTGGGCATAGACAAGCGAGATCCAAGCTCGCGGGACGGTCGCGCGCGCCTGCTCGACGGCGCCGGCAGCCTCCTGGCCGAGCGGGGCTATGCCGCGATGGAGCTGCGCCACGTCGCCGAGCGCGGCAATGCGCCGCGCGGATCGATCTACCACCACTTCCCCGGCGGTAAGGCCCAGCTCGCGGCCGAGGCCGCCGAGCTCGACGGGATCCGCACCCGCGCCGCGATCGAGGAGTCGATCGCCAAGCACGGCCTCAAGAAGACGCTGCGCCGCTTCGGCGACTTCTTCCGCCGCCGCGCGGCCGACCACCCCGGCCTGATCGGCTGTCCCGTCGCCGCCGCCGCCCTCGCCCGCCCGGAAGATCCGGCCCTCGCCGCCGCCGCTACCGCCTCCTTCAAGTCCTGGGAGGAGGTCATCGCCGCCGAGCTGGTCGAGGAGGGCGCGAGCGCGGCCGACGCGGCCGCCTTCGCCGCCGTCACCGTCTCGACGATCGAGGGCGCCCTGCTGCGCACGCGCGCCGCGGGCAACCACGAGCCGCTCGACCTCGCCATCGCCGGGCTGGAGACCGCGCTCGACAACCTGCTCGCGCGGTTGGGCTAGCAGCGGGGGCGGTCGAGCCGCGCGGCCCGCTAGCGGCGTTCGAGCGGGCCGGGCGCGCTCACGGCGCTCCCGCGTCGAGCGGGGGGCCGGACAACTCCCCCAGCAGCGACGCGTCATCGGCCGGATCCGCCGCCGGCGTCGCCGGTCGTCCCGCCAGGACGCCCTCCGTGGTCAGGACGTGCTCGGTCAACGACGCCGCGCTCTGCAGCGCATGCCGCGCCACCATCGCCGGCTCGATCGGGGCCGTCGCCTCCAGCACGCTCGCCGCGTCGTCGCCCCCGAGGCCGGAGTTGTCGGCGAGCTGGCGCAGGGGCGCCTCGAGCGCCTGCCGGACGATGCCGGCTCCAATCCGCTCGTCGCCCTCTAGCTCGTCGAGGTCGATCGCCTCCGCGCAGCGGAGCAGTGTTACCCCCGCACCAGGGACCACGCCCTCCTCGAGGGCGGCGCGAGCGGTCTGCAGCGCGTCCTCGACGCGGTGCTTCTTCTCCCTCATCTCCGTCTCGGTAGCGGCGCCGACCATGATCACCGAGACGCCGCCGGCGAGCTTCGCCAGCCGGGCATGGAGACTCTGGCGGCTCTCGTGGTTGAAGCGGAGGTCCATGAGGCGGGAGCCGCCGCTCTCGATCTCCGCCCTGATCTGGTTGATGCGGCCCTTGATCGCCTCCGAGTCGCCGGCGCCGTCGACGATCGTCGTCGTGTCCTTGGTGACCACCGCGCGACGGGCGCGGCCGAGCTGCCAGAGCTGGGTGTTCTCGAGCTTGAAGCCCACCTCCTCGCTGATGACCTCGCCACCGGTGAGGATCGCGATGTCCTCGAGCGTCCGCTTGCGGCGGTCGCCGAAGCCGGGGGCCTTGACCGCGACGCTGGTGAAGGTGCCGCGCAGCTTGTTCACGACGAGCGTCGCGAGCGTCTCGCCCTCGACGTCCTCGGCGACGATCAAGAGCGGCTTGCCCGACTGGATGACCTGCTCGAGCAGGGGCAGGACGTTCTGCACCGCGGCGACGGTCCTGTCGGTGAGCAGGACGTAGGGGTCCTCGAGCGCGGTCTCCAAGCGCTCCTGGTCGGTGACCATGTAGGGCGAGATGTAGCCCTGGTCGAACTGCATGCCCTCGGTGAACTCGAGGTCGATGCCGAACGTCTGGCCCTCCTCGACGTTGACGACGCCGTCCTTGCCGACCTTCTCGATCGCGTCGGCGAGCACGGCGCCGATCTCGTCGTCGGCGACGGCGCCGGACGCGAGTCGAGCGATCTGCTCCTTGCCCTGAACCGGAGTCGCCAGAGTGGCTATGCGCGCGGTCGCCTGGTCCACCGCCCGGCGCAGGCCCTTCACCAGGAGCACGCGGCTGGATCCGGCGGCCTCCGCCGCGACGCTCTCGCGGACCATCGCGTCGGCGAGGACGATGGCCGTCGTGACGCCCTGGCCGACCATGTCGCGCAAGCCGACCGCCATCTCCCGCACGAGTGCGACGCCCTCCTGCTCGGCCATGTCCTCGGCCTCGACCTGGCCGGCGATCGTCGCGCCGTCGCGGGTCCTCTCCCTCCCGCCGTCGGTCGCGATGACGACGTACTGGCCGTTCGGCCCGAGCGTCGCGCGAACCGCCCGCGCCACGCGCTCTATCCCCGCGGCCAGGGCCCGGCGCGCATCGGCCTCGGCGCGATAGCGACCCACGCCCTTGCCGCCTGTGTCTCGATCCTCTCTCGGCGTGGCGCGCACCACGGCGCCGGCCGCAGCGGGATGCGAGGCCGGGCTCACCAGCTTCTTGAGGACCGACACGAGCCGACCGGTGTCGTACTCCCAGCGCGAGTCGCTGAGCTCCAGCGCGTGCAGGCTCGCGAGCGGCGCGAGCTCGTCAGGCAGGTCCTCGGCGCTCGGAGGCCGCGCGCCTCCGACGAGTGTCGGGATCACGCGGATGCCCTTCGCGAGGGCGGTCGCGATCTCGAGCCGCACGAAGTCCCTCGGGTCGTGGAGCCTGAGCTCGCCGCGAGCGTTCTCGGCGGTCAGCCAGTCGCTGCCAATCAACGCGACCAGCACGGTGGACGATCCGACGGCTCCCTCTATGTGCTCCACGAAGTTGGCGCCGGGCTCGATGACGATGTCCATGAAGACCTGGTCGCGACCGAGCTCGCTGCCGAGCCGGTCATACAGGCGCCCGGCGTGGCCGCCGCTGTCATCGCGTCGATAACACAGGAAAACGTCCGGCAAGGAATCCCCCAACCCTTTCGCGTTACTGCTGTCGCCCGTCCGCAGCCACCAACTATGGATCGGATGACGGGTCCGCGCAAGCGGGGCCGCCCTCCCAGCTACAGGATCGAGATTTCGGCGTTGTCCCCGACGACGAAGCGGTAGGCGCGCGGCATCGCCGGCCCCTTGCCGATCGTCACGTTGCGGCCGATCAGGCTCGCCTCGACGCGTGAGTCGAGGTCGCGGACCGTGGACCCCGACAGCACGATCGAGTGCTCGAGCTCGGCGTGGTCGATCGTGACGTCGTCGCCGAGCGCCGTGTAGGGCCCGATGTAGGCGTCGGTCACGGTCGTGCCGGCGCCGATGATCGCGGGGCCGCGCACGGTCGCGCGCTCGAGCCGCGCGCCGGCTTCGATGCAGACGCGCCCCTCGACGCGCGAGTCGACGACCTCGCCGTCGTGGCGCTCCTCGATGTCGTCGAGGATCAGGCGGTTGGCCTCGAGCATGTCCTGGACCTGGCCGGTGTCCTTCCACCAGCCGTGGACGATGTGCGGGTCGACCTTGCGACCGCCGTCAACGAGCCACTGGATCGCGTCGGTGATCTCGAGCTCGCCGCGGCCCGAGGGCTCGATCGCGCGCGCGGCGTCGAGGATCGAGGACGTGAACATGTAGACGCCGACGAGCGCGAGGTCGCTCTTGGGGTCGGCCGGCTTCTCGACCAGCCGCGCGACGCTGCCGTTGGACAGCTCGGCGACGCCGTAGTGCTCGGGGTCGGGCACCGGCGTCAGCAGGATCAGCGCGTCGGGCTGCTCGGTCGCGAAGGTCTTGACGAGCTCGGTGATGCCGTCGCGGAGCAGGTTGTCGCCGAGGTACATCACGAACGGCGAGTCGCCGAGGAAGTCGGCCGCGGTCAGCACCGCGTGGGCGAGGCCCGCGGGCTCATCCTGGACGATGTAGGAGATCCGGACGCCGAAGGCCGAGCCGTCGCCCGCGACGGACCGGATCTCGTCGCCGGTCTCCGGCGCGATGATGATCCCGACCTCCTCGATCCCGGCGGCGGCCATCGCCTCGATGCCGTAGAAGAGCACCGGCTTGTTGGCGACCGGCACGAGCTGCTTCGCGCTCGTGTGAGTGATCGGGCGCAGGCGCGTGCCCTTGCCGCCGGAGAGGATCAGGCCCTTCATCTAGTACGTGCCTCCGAGCTTGCGGTGGTCCCAGGTGACGACCCGGGTCGGGACGAAGCGCAGGCCGACGCGCTTCTGGGCCTGCTTGAGCACCATCTCTCGCACCTCGGGCGCGAGCTCGCCGCCCGGGCCGTAGCGCTCGAAAAGCGCGACGCCGTAGTCGGCTACGCCGTCGGGCTCGTGCGTCACCTCCACGTCGCACTCCATCATCGCGCCGCGCAGCTCCTGGTACTGCACGCCGTCGTCGATCGAGATCGTTGCGCGCGGGTCGCGCGCGAGGTTCTTCGCCTTCTGCGACGCGGCGTAGGTCCAGCCGCGTAGCACCGGGTCGTCGCCGCCGTCCTCGACGAAGTACCAGAGCGGCACCAGGTGGGGGCGACCCTTCGGCCCGACCGTCGCCACCTGGACGATCCGCTGCTCGTCGAGGAAAGCGCGCAGCTCGCCGTCCGTCATCCGGATCTGGTCGCGTCGCGACGCCATGCGGGCCAGACCGTACCTAGCAGCTGCCGACGGGCGGGTTGCGGCCGCTATGTGGCCGGACTCGGCCCGTGGTCGTGGAAATCAGCGGCGCACGGCGCCGGCGAGCGCCTCGGCGGCGGCGAGGACTGCCTCGCGGGCGTCCTCGGGTGCGAGGACGACGGCGTCGCCGGCCTCCTTGAGGATCTCGCGCGCCAGGTACTCGTTGCCGCCGTAGGGCAGCTCGACGACGACGGCGCCGTCCTTGAGCTCGTCCACCACGCGCCGGTCCTCGCGCGCCCAGCGGGCGCGCTAGGGGGAGATCCAGACGCGCGCCTGGGCGGAGGCGGGGACCTCGCCGGTGGTCGGCCAGCCCTGCATCTCGGGCTCGACGCCGGGGCGCGGCTCGAACGTCTCGTCGAGCACGTCGGCGGAGCGGATCCGGTCGAGCCGGAACGAGCGCGAATGGTCCTTGTCGGGCTCGAAGGAGTGCACGTACCAGCCCTCGGGGCCGTTGAGCAGCTGGTACGGCTCGATCGTGCGCTCGGTGAACTCGTCCTCGCTCTCCTTGTAGTGCTCGATCCGCAGCAGGCGGCGGTCGACGATCGCGCTCGACACGACACGCGCGATCTCCGAGTCGTCGCCCTTGGCGGTCGTGATCTGAAGGCCGTCGGTGGCCGGGTCCTGGCCGAGCGCGTCGACGATCTTGTCGCGCGCGGAGGCGAGCGAGCCCTCGGGCAGGTGCTCGCCGACGAGGTCGATCGCGGCGACGAGCGCCTTCGCCTCGAGCGGCAGCAGCCGCGCCGGGCGGGCGAAGTTGTCGCCGTAGGGCTCGGGGTCGACCTCGATCTGGTCGCCCTGGACCTCGGCGTAGAGGACGTAGCTGCCGCCGCCGAAGTTGACGACGTTGAGCACGTCGATGTCCTGGCGCAGCTCGGTCTCGGAAATCTGCAGCCGCTCGCATAGCTCGCGCAGCTCGAGCTTGGAGTTCTCGCGCGCCGTGTCGATCAGGATCCCGGCGAGTGTGACCAGGCGCGCGAAGCGCTCCGGGCGGATGTGGCTCTCGCGCTTGGCGCCGGCGTCCTCGTCCTCCTCGTCCTCCTGCGGCCTGCGCTTCACGGCGGCCGCGAGCTCGAGCGGCTCGGAGTGGCGGTCGGCCACCAGTCGCACGCGCTCCTGGGCCTGCTCGACCAGCTCGGCGGGCTCGAGGATGCGCGCGCGCTCTCCCAGCCCGAGCACCCACGCGATCAGCTGGCGCGCGTCGCCGTAGGGAGTCTCGAAGATGACGCCGTTGTCGGCGTCCTCCTCGACGACCGTGCCGACCTCGGGCCCGAGGTGGCGCCGCACCAGCCACGCGATCCGCTCCGAGAGCCAGATCCGGGCGGTGCCCTGCTGCTCGCCGAGCTGCCAGTCGGCGCGCGTCGCGTACTCGCGCGGGTCGAAGTCCTCGGGGCGCTGGAAGTCGTGCTCCGCCTTGGAGGCGTAGCCGACCTTGCCGCGCATCCGCGACAGGCGGAAGACGCGGATCGCGTCGCGCTCGTGCGAGTGGCCGACGAGGTAGAACTGCCCGCCCTGGAAGAGCAGGTGGTACGGGTCGACCTTGCGCCGCTCCTCGGCGTCGCGGCCGAGTGTGTAGTAGTCGAAGACGATCGTCTTGCGGCGGAAGATCGCGGTCTCGACCTTTGACAGCCGCTGCGACAGCTCGCGGCCGCCGGAGTCGGCGGTCACCGCCATCCGCACGGTCTGCTGGCCGGCGTCGGTGAGCGGCGACGGCTTGCCCCACGACAGCTGCTGCAGCGCGAGCCGCAGCGGCTCGGCGTAGGCGAACTCGCCGTCGAGCAGCGTCAGCGCGGTGCGCAGGCCGCCGAGCTCCTCGTCGGAGAACTCGATCGCCGGCAGGTAGAAGTTCTCCGGAGGGAGCGTGTAGGTCTCGGCCTCGTAGGAGCCTTCGCTCGACTTCTCGACCTCGAGCTCGATCCCGAGCGAGGCGAGCTCGGCGCGGTCGGCGTAGAAGCGGCGGTTGAACGCCTCGTCGCTGGTCATCTGGGCGTAGCCCTCGACGTCCTGGCGGATCTCGAGCGCCGAGACGGGCCGCTGCTCCGCCATCAGGAACGAGATCAGGGAGAGCTGCCGGATCAGTTTCTCGGTGTCCTTTGCCATCGATGATCGAGGATACGCGCGCGGTAACGCCGCGCGAGCGACAAATTGGCCTCAGAGGGCAGCCGAAGGCCGCTAATTGCGGGGTGGCGGCAGCTGCGTCGTTCGCGGCGCGGGTGTCGTACCGTGTCGAACGGTGTCGTTGCGGAGAGAGAGCACGTCCTTCCTCGGGGCGCTGATCGTCTGCCTGCTCTGGGCCATTCCGGCCCAGGCGGCGTTCGTACCCGCGCTCGACTCGCCCGTGTCGACGGGGATGACGACGCGTGCGCTGGCGGCCGTCGACGCAGACCGCAACGGGACCGTGGACGTGGCGGCCGGCGGCCTGACGGTCTGGCGCAACGACGGCACGGGGCGGATGCGGTTTCCGACCGCGGTCGGAAGTCCCGGCCCGGTCGAGGGCCTCGCGAGCGGCGACCTCAACGGCGACGGCACACCCGACTTCGCGGCGATCGCACCGGGGTCGCCGCGGCGGGTGCTCGTCTACACGGCGGTTCCGGGCACGCCGAGCTACGTCCAGACGAATGCGCTGGCGGACGCCGGCGACGATGCGGCGGATCTCGCGGTCGCCAACCTCAACGGCGACGGCCTGGACGACATCATCGTCGTGAGCCAGGCGGCCGGCTCGAACGTGACGGTGCTGCGCAACCAGGGCGACAACTTCGTCGAGGCGAGCTACGAGTCCGACCTGCCCGCCCCGAGCGACGTCGCCGTCGCCGACTTCACCGGCGAGGGCGCCCCGGACGTCGCCGTCGCCGGCGGTGACGACGCGGTGTCGCTGCTGGTCAACACGGGCGGCGGGACGCTCGCCGACGGCGATCTGAAGGCGACCGGCGCGGCCGGCACGGTTAGGCGCCTGACCGCGACCCACGTCGACGGCGACGGCCTGGCGGACATCGTCGCCACCGACGCGGGCGCGACGCCCGCGGCGCTGGTGCTGCGCGGCGTCGGCGGTGGCGGCTTCGCCGCGGGCGGGCCGCAGCCGCTCGGACTGCCGTTCGCCCCGCTCTCGATCGCCACGGGGGACTTCAACGGCGACGGCGCGACGGACGTCGTCGCGGGGTCGGGTGGCGGCCTCTTCGCGATCCTGCACGGCAACGGCGGGGGCGGCCTGAGCCCGGCGCCGGGTCGCCGTTCCGCACCGACGACCCGGCCGGCGGTGACGTCGAGGACGTCGCGGCGGTCGACCTCAACCGCGACAGCCAGCTCGACGTCGCGACCGCCAACCGCCCCGGCTCGGTCTCGGCGATGCTGAACAGCGACACCGGCCTGCTCGGCCCGTCGCCAGGGACGCTCGACTTCGGCACCAGGGCGGCGCGCACGGCGCCGAGCACCCAGGTGGTGACGTTGCGCGCCAACCGCGGCCGGGTGCGGATCACCCGCCTCGAGCGCCAGGGCACGAGCGCCTTTGCGGTCAGGGACGGTGGCTGCGTCGGGCGCACGCTGCTGCTCGGCCAGAGCTGCTCGCTGACCGTGACGTTCACCCCGCCCCGGCGCGCGCGGCGCTACGAGGGGCTGCTGTCGGTCGACGCGAACGCCGCCGCGGTGATCGTGCCGCTGGGCGGGCTCGTCCGCCCGCCGGTGGTGCTCACGCCGCGCCTGCGCCCGAAGCGCGTCAAGGCCGGCGGCCGGCTGAGCCTTCGGTACGGGCTCTCCGAGGCTGGCCGCCTGCGTGTGCGGATCGAGCGGGCGCTGCCGGGCCGCCGCGCCGGCAAGCTCTGCGCCAAGCCGACGCGCCGCAACGTCAAGCGCCGCCGCTGCACGATCTGGCAGCCCGTGACGAGCGTGTCTAGCCCCGCCCTGGCGGGCGCCAACCTGCTCCGCCTGCGCGCTCGCGCGAAGGGCAAGCCGCTGACGCCCGGCGGCTACCGGCTGGAGATCACGGCCAGCGATCGCTTTCGCAACCGCTCGGAGGAGCGGTTCGCGAAGTTCACGGTGCTGCCGCGGAAACGGGTGGCTCCGCGCAAGCGGGCCGGACAGGACTGAGGTGTGGTGGCGCTCCTTTGGGGCGTCCTCGAGGCCTGGGGTCGCGCTGGGGTTGCTGGGAGAGATACGAGTGGCTGAGCTGCGCTGCCGGTCTTGGGCTGGGTAGGGCGGATTGCGGAGTGGTGGGTGGCCGGAGAGCCTGCTCCGCTCGGTGGGAGCGGCTGTCGGGTGGTCCGGAGCGGTTGTTGCTCCGGTGGCTACTTAGGGCTGGCCGGACACGCGCCTGGCCGGGGTCTGCAAGCTAAATCGGAGCGTTCGAAGCATTGTGGGACCCAGAGGTCATACAAAGCTTCGAACGTCCCGAACTCGGCCTGTAGATCTGAGCGTTCGGAGCTTTGTGGGACCCATAGGTCATACAAAGCTCCAAACGTCCTGAGCTAGGCCTGTGAACCAGGCCTAAGGACCTAGCGACCGCTCAGGCCCCCGCCGCTCAAGCCGCGCGGGCCGCGAAGTAGGCCGAGCCCGACAGGGCGCGGTCGAAGTTCGACCAGCACTCGCCGTCGGCGAGGCTCTTCTCGATCCGGTCGAAGCTGCCGAGCGTTCCGCCGAGGTTGTCGATCATGTGGACGAGCGTCGCCTCGCGGGTGCAGGGGGTGACGGGGCTGCCGTGCTCGAGCTTGCCGTGGTGGCTCAACACGATGTGCAGCAGCGCCTCGGCGGTCTCGGGCGGGAAGCCGTCGATCTCCTCGGTCGCGCGGCGGACACGGAAGTAGCCGAGCGGGATCTCGCCCTGGAGTCGGCCGGCGTCGGAGAGGTCGATCGCGCCGCCGCGGCTCTCGTAGGCGTCGATCTTGCCGATGTCGTGTAGCAGCGCGCCGGCGACCGCGACGTCGCGGTCGATGCCCGGGAACGTCGCGGCCATCGCGCTGACGCCCTGCGCCACCGACAGCGAGTGCTCGAGCAGTCCGTGGCGGTAGGCCTGGTGGTAGATCTTCGCCGCCGGTGCGCTGCGCCAGCGCTCGGCGACCTCGCCGCGGCAGAGCAGCCGCTCGAGCAGCTCGCGCAGATGCGGCTGCTGGACCGTGCCGATCAGCTCCTCGAGGCCGGCGGCCATCTGGGCGTAGGGGATCGGCGCCGACGCGTGCACCTGCGCCGGGTCGTACTCGCCGGGCTCGGCCACACGGATGCGGCGCAGCGTGATGCTGCGCCCGAAGCGCGCGTCGTCGCAGAAGCTGCCGAGCACGCGCACGACGGCGCCGGGCTGGGCGATCGCGGCGACGCCGTCGACGTCCTCCCAGACGACCGCTTCGACGCTGCCGCTCGCGTCCCCGAGCTGCAGCTTCAGGAACGGGTCGCCGTTCTTCTTCTGGCGCCGCGTGAGGTCGCGGACCTCGAGCACCGAGTCGACCGCCTGGCCGTCGACCAGGTCGCGAACCGACTCGTGCGCGCTCATGAGCGTCGGCTGCTCCATAGCCCGAACGAAGGTAGAGCCGCTAGCGGACGGGATAGCCTTCTGGACGATGGCGCAGCGGGACCACTGCTGATGGCTGACGCGGCGCTCGTCGCGGGAGGCGCCGGTGCGCTCGGTCAGGCCGTCGTGCGCGAGCTGAACGAGCGCGGCTGGGACGTCACCGTGCTGGACCGCCACCCGCACCAGGAGCAGAGCGGCGGGATCAGGTACGTCCAGGCCGACGTGCTCGATCCCGACTCGGCCGCCACGGCGGTCGCCGCCGTCGACGGCCTGCGCGCCGTCGTCAACCTCGTCGGCGGCTTCGCGATGGGGCCGAAGGTCGGCGAGGCCGAGCTCGAGGAGTTCGAGTTCATGCTGCGGCTCAACCTCGTGCCCGCGTTCAACCTCGCGCACGCGGCGATGCCGCGCCTCGCCGCGGCCGGCGGTGGGGCGTTCGTGTGCGTCTCCGCGCGCGCGGCGCTCGAGCCGTTCTCGGGAGCGGCCGGCTACATCACCGCCAAGGCGGGGATCCTCGCGCTGGTGCGGGCGCTCGACGCCGAGTACCGCGGCGAGGGCGTGCGCGCCAACGCCGTGCTGCCGAGCGTGATCGATACGCCCGCGAACCGCGAGTCGATGCCTGGCTCGGACTGGTCGAAGTGGGTGCCGCCCGAGCAGATCGCGCGGGTGATCGCGTCGCTGTGCTCGGACGATTTCGCACCCACCTCGGGCGCGGCAGTGCCCGTCTACGGCCGCGCCTGACCGGGGCTACCGCCCGCCGCTCTCACACGACTCGAGCGCCTGATCGCGGGCGGGCGCGTCCTTGGGGAAGGTGTCCTCGTCGATCGTCTGGCAGACCTCGCGCGCGGCCTCGCGGACATCGTCCGGATCGCCCGAGGCGGCGTTCTCACAGAGATCGGTGAGCTTGTCCCTGGCGTCGGCCGACAGCTGCTTCGCGGTGTTGACGCCCTTCTCGCAGTTCTCGACCGCCTGCGCGCGACTCGTCGGAGCAGCCGCGCCGCCGCCCTCCGCGGTCTCGTCCTCGGTGACCGTGTCCGTGTCGGTCACCGTGTCGGTGTCGGTGATGTCGTCGGTCACCGTCTCGTCGTCGGTCACGGTGTCGGTGTCCGTGTCGGTGACCGTCTCGGCCGCCGTCGTGTCGCCGTTGCCGGAGCCGTCGCTCTCGTCGTCGCCGCAGCCGGCGACCACGAAGCCCAGCACGAGCAGCGCCGCGAGGAGGGTGATCAGTCGCTTGGTCATCGATTCCTTCGTTCGGGAGGGTCGCGGAGAACCTAACGCGCGCGGCGCCGGGCATCAGGGCCACGTCGGGAGTTTGGAGACTCGGCCTGCGGAGAGAAGAGAGGCATGGGAATCCTCAGCGACGACAAGCAAGCGGAGCGCGAGCATCTGATCGGGCTGCTCACCAAGGCCTACTGGATGGAGATCGAGACGGTGATGAGCTACGTCGCCAACTCGATCAACCCGGACGGGGTGCGTGCGCGGGAGATCATCGAGAGCCTCGAGAAGGACATCCAGGAGGAGCTCGGCCACGCCCAACAGTTCGGGCACCGGATCAAGGAGCTGTACGGGACGGTGCCGGGCTCGTCCGACTTCGCCGCCGAGCAGACCTACCTCCAGCCGCCCGGCGACAACATCGACATCGTCCCGGTGATCAAGGGCGTGATCGAGGCCGAGACCGGCGCGATCGAGCACTACAACAAGATCATCGAGTACGCCGACGAGCACGGCGACCCGGTGACGGCGGACATGGTGACGACGATCCTCGCGGACGAGGAGGGGCACCGGCGGCTGTTCGAGGGCTTCCTGCGCGAGTACGAGCGTGGGGCCGTGGGCTGAAACGGCTAGGGCCAGGCGGTGCGGGCCGCGGGTCCTGTCTCCGGTCGGAGTCCACCGCTCGCAAGCTCGCGTTGTAAGCCCGGGTGAACCGTGCTCGCAAGCTCTGCGCGGATAAGCTCCACCGTCGCCACCCGCGGGTGTGACGTTGGTGAACAGCCTTGATTCAAACGACGCCGTAATCGTTGCAGCCGTGCGGACCCCGATGGGTCGGTACGGCGGGCAGCTGAGCTCGGTTCGCCCTGACGATCTGGCGGCGGTCGTGGTGGGGGAGGTCGTGCGGCGGGCGGGCGTGGATCCCGCCGACGTCGATGACGTGATCCTCGGTTGCGCCAACCAGGCGGGCGAGGACAACCGCGACGTGGCGCGGATGGCGCTGCTGCTGGCGGGCTTCCCGGTCGAGGTTCCTGGGCAGACGGTGAACCGGTTGTGCGGATCCGGGATGCAGGCGTTGATCGCAGGCGCGCGCGAGATTCGCGACGGCGCGGCCGAGGTGATCGTCGCGGGCGGGGTGGAGAGCATGAGCCGAGCGCCATGGGTGATGGGCAAGCCGGAGGCGGGGCTGCCGCGCGGCGCGCAGACGCTCGAGGACACGGCGCTGGGCTGGCGGCTGGTGAACCCGAAGATGGTCGAGTTGGGGCACACGGACTCGCTGGGCGAGACGGCGGAGAAGGTGGCCGAGCGCTACGGGGTGAGCCGGGAGGACCAGGACGCGTTCGCGCGGCGAAGTCATGGCAGGGCGCTGGCGGCTCAGGAGGCCGGGCTGCTCGCGGAGGAGATCGTGGCGGTCGACGTGCCGGGGCGGAAGGGATCGGTGACGACGGTCGAGGCCGACGAGGGGATCCGCAGCGAGGAGGAGCTCGAGCGCCTCGCGCAGCTGCGCGGGGTGTTCCGCGACGACGGGACGGTGACGGCCGGGAACGCCTCGCCGCTCAACGACGGCGCGGCCGCGCTGGCGTTGATGTCGGCGGGCGAGGCGCAGCGGCGGGGGCTCGAGCCGCTGGCGCGGTTCGTTGGCGCCGCCTACGCGGGCGTCGATCCGTCGTACATGGGGATCGGGCCGGTGCCGGCGACGCGCAAGCTGCTGGAGCGGACCGGCGTAGCGGTCGGAGACATCGACGTGGCGGAGGTCAACGAGGCGTTCGCCGCCCAGGCCGTTTCCTGCATCCGCGAGCTGGGGCTGGACGAGGAGCGGGTGAACGTCAACGGCGGCGCCATCGCGCTCGGGCATCCGCTCGGCGCGAGTGGCGCGCGGATGGTCGGCGCGCTCGTACGCGAGCTGGGCCGCCGCGACGGGCGGCTGGGCCTGGCGACGATGTGCATCGGCGTCGGCCAGGGCATCGCCTCGTTGTGGGAGCGCACGGCGTGAGCGGCGGGCGTTGGCCGCCCCTCGCCGCGCGAGCGACAACGGGACGCGCAGCGAAGCGCTCGGCGAGCGGCATGGGGCGCGCGGCTTGACGGTCGGGCGGCTCGGCGTGGTGGGCGCCGGGACGATGGGGGCGGGGATCGCGCAGCTGGGGTGCGCTGCTGGGATCCCGACGGTGCTGCACGACCCGCTGCCGGAGGCGCTTGAGCGGGGCGCGGCGGACGCGCGGCGCGGGCTCGAGCGTTGGGCGGAGAAGGGGCGCGTGGGCGAGGACGCCGCCGGGCTGCTCGAGACGGCCGACGCGCTCGACGGGCTCGCTGGCTGCGAGCTGGTGATCGAGGCGGCACCGGAGCGGGTCGAGCTCAAGCGCGAGCTGTTCGCGCAGCTGTCGCGGATCTGCGGGCCCGACGCCGTGCTGGCGACGAACACCTCGTCGATTCCGGTGACCTCGCTGGCGAGCGCCGCCGAGGCGCCCGAGAACGTCGTCGGGATGCACTTCTTCAACCCGCCGCCGCTGATGCGCCTGCTGGAGGTGATCCGCGCAGACCAGACCGGGGAGGCGGCGCTGGCGGTCGCGCGCGAGGTCGGCGAGGCGATGGGCAAGGAGATCGTCCTGGCGAGCGACGGCCCGGGGTTCCTCGTCAACCGCTGTGGACGGCCGTTCTCCGCCGCGGCGCTGCGCTCGCTGCAGGAGCGGCTGGCGACGCACGAGCAGATCGACCGCGTCTACCGGCTCGGCGGCGGCTTCCGGATGGGGCCGTTCGAGCTGATGGACCTGGTCGGGATCGACACCGGCTTCGAGGTGGCGAAGTCGTTCACCGAACTGTCGTTCGGTGAGCCGCGCTGGCGGCCGAACCAGATCCAGGCGCGGATGGTCGCCGCCGGGCGGCTCGGACGCAAGAGCGGACGCGGCTACTACGACTACGACCTCGCCGCCGAGGCCTCGCACCGGCCCGACGACCCGGAGCCGCCGGCCGTCGGTGGCGGCGATGGGATGGCGGTCGCGATCCTCGGCGCGGGCCCGGTGGCGAACGGCTTGCGCGAGCGAGCGCGCGAGGCCGGCTACGAGCTGCGCGAGGGCGCGCCGGCGGAGCTGGTCGTCGATGCGGGCGTGCGGCCGGCGGAGCATGCGCCGGGCGGAGCTCCGCTGCTGGCGCTGTGCGCGGACCGCACGCTCGCGGCTCGGGGCGAGCCGGGAGCGGTCGGCTTCCATGCGCTGCCGCCGCTGACCGAGTGCAGGCTGGTCGAGCTGACCCGACTGCCGACCACGCCGTCGTTCGCGGTCGAGGCGGCGGAGCGCTTCTTCGCCACGCTCGGCTTCCTGACTGAGTGGGTCGGGGACGCGCCCGGCCTGATCCTCGGCCGCAGCGTCTGCCAGCTTGTCAACGAGGCGGCGTTCGCGATCGGCGAGGGCGTCGGGGAGCCCGGCGACGTCGACACCGGCCTGACGCTCGGCCTCAACCACCCCCGTGGTCCGGTCGCCTGGTCGCGCGCGATCGGTCTCGACCACGTCGTCGCGGTGCTCGACGGGCTGTGGGAGACCTACCGCGAGGAGCGCTACCGGGTGGCGCCGCTGCTGCGGCGTGCGCAGACGCTCGAGTTGGACCTCGACGACACTCGTCTGCGGTGAGATCGACTTTGCGGACGTATTGCGTCCGGAAAGTCGACTTCACCCGCGAGTAGGTTGCGACTCGATGCCGAAGCGAAGCGCAGGCCTGCTGCTCTTTCGCCGCAGCGGCGACGCGGAGGGCGCCGGCAGCGTCGAGGTGATGCTCGTCCACATGGGCGGGCCGTTCTGGGCGCGCAAGGACGAGGGCGCGTGGTCGATTCCGAAGGGCGAGTATGGGGACGGTGAGGAGCCGCTCGCCGTCGCGCGGCGCGAGTTCGAGGAGGAGATCGGCCGGCCGCCGCCCGACGGTCCGCTGCTGGAGCTCGGCGAGGTCCGTCAGTCCGGCGGCAAGGTCGTCACCGCCTGGGCGCTCGAGGCCGACATCGACGTCACCGAGATCGAGAGCAACACGTTCGAGATGGAGTGGCCGCCGCGCTCGGGCCGGATGCGCGAGTTCCCCGAGGTCGATCGCGCCGACTGGTTCGACCTCGACACGGCGCGGGCCAAGCTCGTCCGCGCGCAGGTCGGCCTGCTCGACGCGCTGCGCGAACGCCTCGCTCACGGCTGAAGGTCGAGACTGCGCTTGACCCCGACGGTCGGGGCCAAACGCAGTCTGGATCGCGGGCTGATTCGTTCAGGCGACCGTTCGGTGCCCGGCCATCCCGACCAACAGGAGCATCAGGCCGGTCATGAGTAGACCGACCACCCCGATGCCGGTGAGCGGGAGGCCTCCGGCCGCCGCGTCGCCCAGAACGGCACCGGAGGCCGCGACGGGGAGGACGTCCCCGCTCGGCTCTCCGGCACCATCGGGCAGTGCGTCGCCGTCCGGCTGCGCACCGCCGTCCGGCGGTGCCACGCCGTCCGGTTGTGCGCCGCCGTCCGGCTCGGCGCCGCGCGGCGTGCCGACGGCCGGGACGGGATCGCCCCGATCGCCTGGCTCCGCCGCGCCGCCGGGCTCGTCACCCGGCGTGGGTGCCGCGTCGAGCGGCCCCCCACCGGGCGACGGATCCGTGGTGGCCGGCTCAGCGGGCGGATCCTCGGTCCCTGCCGGCTCGCCGCCGTCACCGCCATCGCTGGCGATCCGGACGGGAGCGCCCAGGGACGCGCCGGCGAGCTGGAGGCCACCGCCTCCGTCGGTCACCGCCTGCGGTCCGGTGCCCGCTCCGGCAGCGTCGCCGTCGCCGGCGTCGTCACCGTCGCTGAGCACCCGGACGGGGGCGGCGGCATCGACCGTCCCGACCTGCGCGCTGCCGGTCGAGTCGGTGGTGTTCTGCGGCGCCGCGTGGTCGCCGCTGGACTCACCGCCGGCGTTGCCGCCGTCAGCCGAGCCGCCGCCGTTCTCGCCAACCGAGAGGACGCGCACCGGCGCGTCGACGTTCGCCGACTCCACCTGGGCCGCGCCCGTCGAGTCGTCGGTGGCCTGAGTGCCCGACGGGCTGCCGCTGCCGGCGGCGGCGCCGTTGTCGCCGTCGGAGAGCACACGCACCGGCACGTCGGCGTCGACGGCCCCGACCTGCGCGCTGCCGGCCGAGTCGGTGGTGTCCTGGGGCGCGGCCGTGACGCCCGGCGAGCTGGCGTTGTCGCCGTCGCTGAGCACCCGGACGGGCACGTCCGCCTCGACCGCACCGACCTGGGCGGCTCCGACCGAGTCGGTCGTTTGTTGTGTGGCGGCTCCCGTCTGTGCTGCCGCGGGCGCCGCGTTGAGCGCTAGTGCGAGCATGCTCGCACTCAGCGCAAGAGCGCTGCGTCTCATCTGTTCCTCCATTCCGATCTGGTGGACGCCGCGGCGTCCCGCCGCGGGCGTTCAAGGCATGGCCGTGGACGCCGAGGGCTGTCGGCCGCCGGCGTTCAAGGCGCGCTCAGGCGGCCTAGCCCGGCCGCTCGATCGGTGTGAGGATCGCCGCCAGGCCTCGGCGGCTCGGCGACATGTGAAGTGGTTGGGCGACCCGCCGCAGCGCGACGCCGAGCAGCCCGACGAGCACCGCGAAGGCGAGCAGGGTCAGGCCGACGGGAGCCGCCGATCCGCCGGTCGCGGGCGGGCCGAAGAGCGGATTGCCGTTGCCTGGCTCGCCGTCGTCGCTCGAGTCGGCGTTCGCCGGCGACGCGGCCGCGTGAGGCTCGGCGGCGCTCACGATCGCGGCGGTGGCGTCGACGCCCGACCGCAGCGGCGACCAGGCCGTCAGGCCATCGCCGACCCGCAGCGTCCCCGACGCCCCGGCCCCGCCGTCGCGCCGCGCGGCGCGACGGTCGATCGCGCCGTCGGACCGCGGACCGCGGCCGTCGAGGCGCGCACCGTCGCCCGAGCGCGGTGCAGCTCCCCGACGGCTCGAAGCGGATGGCGAGGAACACGCCGGAAGGCAGCCCACGGCGGTCTCGACCGCGCCGGCGCTCGGGACCCGCGACGCGGCTCCGTCCACCGTCTCACGCGCAACCCCTCCCACCGCGGCGCTGCGCTCCTCGACGCCCGCCGCGACACGGTCGAGCGGCTCGCTCGCCGTCTCGACGACCGTCCGTACCGCCGGCGCGCTCGTCACCTGCTCGACGGTCGTCGCGGCGGCTTGGCCGACGCCCGGCGCGACCGCGTCGGTTTGCTCGCCGACGGCGGTCGCGGTCGCCGTCACCGATTGGGTCGCCCCCTCCAGGACGGACCCGACGGTCGTGGCGGCGCTCGCCGTCGCGGGTCCCGCGAGGGCGCAGGCCGCGAACAGCACGCCCGCCGCTCGCAGGACCTGCGAGCGGCTTCGGCCGCGGCCGAAGTGGGAGTGGACTCGACCGCGGCCGGCTGCGTGCTGTGAACAGGCCATCGCAACTCCAGTGCCCGGCCTGCGCCGTGCGAGCGCGAAGGTCCGGAAATGCGTAGGCCCCGGGCCGCGAGTCCGTGCAGCCAGGTCGCGGGCCGCCCGCCGGCCAGTGGCCGGGCGGCCCGTCCCGGAGACTCAGCCGGCGAGGCGCTTGCGGAGCATCTCCTTGCCCTGCTCGGCGCCCTTGCGGCTCTCGCCCTGGGCGCGGCGGAAGAAGTCGGCGAGCTCCGAGTCGCCGTCGCGATCAGCGTCCTGGATGTAGGTCTCGAGCCGCAGCGCGTTGCTGAGGCACTGCTCCGTGAACCAGATGATGTTGTAGTCCTTGTCCTTGGTCCCTGTTACCTGTCCGGTCTCGGTCGTTCCACCGGTCATTGACGCCTCCTTCGAGGTCGAGCTTGCAGTGTCTGGCCGGTACCCCGCTGGCGACGGGTGAAACGCTCGCGATCCGGTTGCAGAGCGGCTCCGCCGGGTACGCAGGTAGTGGGATGGCAGAGGAGCCGACAGCCTTCGACGAGGTGACCGACGAGCGCTTCGAGGCGCTCGTCCGGCGCGGCGAGCCGGACGGCTGCGTCAACCTCTCCGAGGTCTCCGAGCTGGTGTCCGATCTGGGTCTCGACGACTCGCAGGCGCAGCAGCTCCAGGAACGCCTCGCGGCACGTGGGCTCGAGCTGGCCGACGACTGCGGCCAGCGGGCCGAGGCGCTGCGGGTCGACAACGGCGACCTGGCAACCACCACGAGCGATGCGCTCGGTCTGTTCCTGCGCGACCTGCGCAACTACCCGCTGCTGACCAGGGAGCAGGAGGTCGAGCTGGCGAAGCGGATCGAGAGGGGCGACCTCGCGGCCAAGGAGCAGCTCGTGAACTCGAACCTGCGGCTGGTCGTCTCGCTGGCGAAGCGCTACCAGGGTCAGCAGCTGCCGCTGCTCGACCTGATCCAGGAGGGCGTGCTCGGACTGATCCGCGCCGCCGAGAAGTTCGACTGGCGCAAGGGCTTCAAGTTCTCCACCTATGCGACGTTCTGGATCCGGCAGGCGATCCAGCGTGGGCTCGGCAATCAGTCGCGCACGATCCGGCTGCCGATCCACATCGGCCAGCGCGAGCGCAAGATCGCCCAGTTCGACCGTGAGTTCCAGGTCAAGCAGGGCCGGCCGCCGACCGACGAGGAGATCGTCGCCGGCACCGAGCTGTCGCAGAAGGAGCTCGACGAGGTGCGCGACGTGACGCGCACGGTCACGAGCCTCGAGCGCCCGATCGGCGAGGACGGACAGGGCGAGCTCGGCGACCTGCTGCCGTCCGAGGGGCCGCCGCTCGAGGAGGAGGTCGAGCTGGCGCTGACCGGGGCGAGCCTGCGCCGCGCGGTCGAGCAGCTGCCCGAGCGCGAGCGCCAGGTGCTGCGGCTGCGCTACGGGATCGACGGCGGCGAGCCCGTGGCGCTGCGCGAGGCCGGCCGCCGGCTCGGGGTGTCGTCGGAGAGCGTGCGCAACCTCGAGCGTGCGGCGCTGCGACGCCTGGCCGAGAACCGCGAGGTCGCGGCGCTCGGCGAGGCTGCCTAGCTCGAGCCGCCGGCTGCGCCTGCTGCGAGGCCGCCTCGCTTGAGGCGGTCTAGACGCCCGCCGGCTCGGTCTCCGGTCCCTTGGGATCGGTGGCGGGAACGTCCGGGGCGCCCGGGTCGGGCTCGTCCGGCGGCGACGGCTCTGGCACGCTGGGGCCGCCCGGCAGCGGGTCCGGCGGCGGCGCGTCTGGCACGTCGGGCTGACCCGGCGGGCTCGGCATCGGCTGGTCCGGCTCCGGTGCCTGTGGTATCTCGCTGACCAGCATGCGTGCCTCCTCGATCGCTGAACCCCACAAGTACCCGCCGGGCGCGGGAGGAAACGAGACGTTGCCGGGAGGGCGGGGCGAGCCGTGGCCGGCGGCGACGAGCCCGCGGCCGGCGGCAGATTTGCGACCGGCGGCAGACCCGCGACCGGCGGCGAGGGCCATGGCCGCTGCGCTGCTCGGCTGCCTCGCCGTGGCGGCCCTGTCGCTGCTGGTGGTCGCGCCGGCGCCGTCGTACGACCCGTGGTCGTGGCTGCTGTGGGGGCGGGAGATCGCCGGCGGCGAGTTGCACACGAGCGAGGGGCCGGCGTTCAAGCCTCTTCCGGTGGCGGTCTGCACGCTGCTATCGGTGCTCGGACCGGCCGCTCCGCTCGCGTGGGTACTGACCGCTCGCGTCGGAGCGGTGCTGGCGATCTGGCTCGCCTTCCGGCTCGCACGGCGGCTGTCGGGCGGCTCGGCGCTGGCCGGGGGCCTGGCGGCCGTGGGGGTGGCGCTCTGCGGCGCATATCTGTCGTACGCCTCGTCGGGCCTCGCCACGGGCTGGCTGCTGGCGCTCGCGCTCGGCGGCGCTGAGGCGTGGCGCGCCGGTCGCCCGCGGCTCGCGCTGGCGTGCGCGGTCGGTTGCGGGCTGCTGCAGGTCGAGAGCTGGCCCTTCCTCGCGGCGCTCGGGATGGTGCTCTGGCGTCAGCGGCCGGGAGACCGCGTGTTGATCGGGGGCGCGGGACTGGTGCTGCCGGCGCTCTGGCTCGTGCCCGAGTTGCTCGGCTCCGGCGACCTGCTGCGCTCCGCGGCCCGGGCGCGGATACCGAACGTGGGGCAGCCGGCGCTGGCGGACGTCCCGGGTCTCGCGTCGCTCTGGGAGGCGGTCCGGCTGCCGCTGTGGCCGCTTTGGGTGGGCGTGGCGGCCTTGGCTACCACCGCGCTTCGCGGGCGGGTTGCCCGCCGTCGACCGCGCGAGCACGGCACGTCGCCGGGGGTGGCGACTCCGGCGGACGGCACGGGTGCCCGGCACAGCCGCCAAGCGACGGATACGGCGCTCCTTCCCGCTGCGGCCGGCCTCGCGTGGATTGCGATCGTCGCGGTGATGGCCCAGGTCGGCGGCTTCTCGGGCGAGCCCCGCTATGCGCTGCCGGGCATGGCGCTGATCGCCGTGTCGGGGGCGGTCGGGCTGACGACGGCGGGTCGTCCTCCTGCACGCCCGCTAGCCGGGCTGGCGCTGTTCGCCGTGATCGGGCTGATGGCCGTGTCCGCGGTACCGCGGACAGATGACCTCGGGCGGTTGCCGGCGGCGCAGGCCTACCAGTGGGAGTTGGGCAACGACCTGACCGACGCGATCGACGCCGCCGGCGGGCGCGACGCCCTGCTGCGCTGCGGCCGGCCGTACGTGGGCCCGCTGCGCGGGCCGCTCGCCGCCTACCGGCTCGACGTGCCGAAGCGCGCCGTCGAACCGGACCTGCCACCGGCCGCCCCGGGCGTCGTCTTGCGCTCGCGGCTCCACCCTGACGCCCCGGTGTTGCCCGTGGCGCCGCCTGCCTTCTCGGAGGCAGCGAGAACGGACCGGTGGCAGGTGCTCAGGGCCTGCAGGCGCTAGACGTCGACGGGCCTGTCCCGGCCAGAGCGCGGCCGGGACTGGCCCGTCGAAGCGCGAGGCTCGCGTGAACGTCGCCGGGGGGCTGGTTGCGGCCGGGTTGTGTCCGGAACCGGCCCGTCGTCGCGCGAGGCTCGCGCGAACGCGGTGAGTGGCCGGTTGTGGCCGGAATGTGGCCGCGATCGGCCCGCCGCCGCTGGGACTCGCAAAGTTAGGATGGCCTAACATGCCCGCCGCTTGCGGGTGCCGGGCCTCCTCATCGCCGTCGTGTCTGCCGTCGCCGTCGCGGGCTGCGGCGGCGTCGATGCGAACGAGGGCGATGAGCTTCCGACCCCGGAACGGCGGCCGGCGACGGAGTCAGGGAGCGCTCGCCACTTCGACGTCGAGCGCGTGGCGAGCGGCCTGAACCGTCCGACGTTCGTCGGCGCCGCGCCGGGCGACACCGACGCGCTGTGGGTGCTCGAGCAGCCTGGCAGGGTCGTGCGGCTCGGCGGGGACGGTCGCCGGCGCGTCGTCCTCGACTTGGGCGACGAGGTCAAGGTCGGCGCCGAGCAGGGCCTGCTCGGCATCGCCTTCCATCCCGACTTCGCAACCGATCGCCGCCTCTACCTGCACTGGAGCGACCAGAACGGTGACACCCGCGTAGCCGAGCTGCGGCTGCGCGCGGACGGCACGGTCGACCCCGCTTCGCGCCGCTACCTGCTGCGCCTCGACCAGCCCGAGGAGAACCACAACGGCGGCCAGCTCGCGTTCGGGCCCGACGGTCGCCTCTACCTGGGCCTCAGCGACGGCGGCGGCGCGTTCGACCCGCGCGAGAATGGGCAGGACCGCGACGAGCTGCTCGGCAAGATCGTCTCGATCGACGTCGAGGCTCGCGACCCGCGCTGGCGCGTCGACCTCTACGGCCTGCGCAACCCGTGGCGCTTCTCGTTCGACCCCGCGCTCGGCGAGCTCTGGATCGCGGACGTCGGTCAGGACGAGATCGAGGAGGTCAACCGCGTGCTGCTCGAGTCCGACGAGCCGCCGAAGAACCTCGGCTGGAGCGTCTTCGAAGGCACGCGCGAGCTCGAGCGGGGCCACGGCCTCGACGAGACCGGCGACGTCGTCTGGCCCGTGGCCACCTACACGCACGACGACGGCTGCTCGGTCACCGGCGGCTTCGTCTACCACGGCACCGACATTCCCAAGCTGTCGGGCCGCTACCTCTACGGCGACTTCTGCTCGGGCGCCCTCTGGACGCTGAAGCCCGCGCCCGCGGGCGGCGCCACCGACGTCCGGCGCGAGCGTGCCCAGGTTCCGCAGCTGACCCACATCGGCGCCGGCGCCGACGGCCAGGTCCTCTTCGCCTCGGCGACCGGCTCGATCTACCGCGCCGTTCCGTAGCGGCCGCCGGCCCGGCGACCCGCCGTTCCGTAGCGGCCGCCGGCCCGGCGACCCGCCGCTCCTAGCGCCGCCGGTCGAGGTCGCGCCGCCGTCCGGCGGGACGGCGCCGGAGCCAGCGGGCCCCGGCGCCTCCCTTCAGCGAACTCGACCGACTAGTTGCCCACCGTCGCCGCGACGACGCCGGCGATGCCGGTCATGCCGTTGAGGTTCGGGTGGAACGGGGCCGCCGCATTGGTCGGCACCAGCGGCTCGACCCAGCGGACCGAGCTGCTCTTGCAGGCGTCGTGGCCGATGCTCGCCGTGTAGTCGTTGACGAGCGTCGCGCCGTTGGCCGCCGACTGCGTCGCCAGCATCGTGTTGAGCTCCTTCTGCTTGGAGCGCAGGTACGGCACGTCGTTGAACGCGAGCGGCACCTGCGGCCAGCAGCCGAGGCTGCCAGTGTCCGGCAGGATCGCGGCGTAGTTGACCACGAACACGCGCGCGATCGGCGAGCGCGTGTGGATGCCCTGGATCGCCGCGGCGATCTTCGGCGCGGTGTTGGCGATCCGCTGCGAGATCAGGTCGACCCCGTTGACGACGTACTCGTCCTTGCAGCCGTCGAACGGGTTGAACGTGACGCAGTTCTGGAGGATCTCCGAGAACCCGATGTCGTTGCCGCCGATCTGCAGCGAGACCGTGTCTGTTGTTGCCGTCAGCGCGTTGAACTGCGGCGGGTTGGTGCCCGCGTCGGTGCTCTGCGAGTTCAGCATGTGGTCCGACTTCGCCCCGCTGCACGAGACGTCGACGAGCGTGTAGCCGAGCTGAGCGGCGGCCTTGTGCGCGAAGTTGTTGCTCGAGCGCAGGCACCCCAGCGGCGACAGCGACTGATTCGGGATCAGCGGCCCGGCCGCGAACGAGTCCCCGAGCCCGACCCACGTCTTGGCCGAGGCCCCGGCTGCCAATGCGAAGAACGCGGCCAGCGCGCAGAGCGCGGCCACGAGAGTGCGTCGAAGACGCATGGTGATTCCCCTCCCTGTAGTTGTCCCCCCTCCGAGCGGAGTGACTCTACGGGAACCGAAGCGGAATGTGAAGGAAATCTAGGACGTGTACAAAAACCGATGTGTACCCACACAGGCTCAGGGCGTCGGGTCGGTCAGCTGGCGGACCTCGATCCGCCCGTCGTGCACGCGCGTCGCGTAGACCGGTTGCGGCGAGGAGGCGGGGCCGCGATCGACGGCGCCGTCCTCGAGCAGGAAGCGGCTGCCATGCCAGGGGCAGGTGACGCAGCCGTCGCCCAGCTCGCCCTCGTGCAGCGGCCCGCCGCGGTGGTTGCAGCGGTTGGCGAGCGCGTGCAGCCGGCCGCCCTGGCGGACGATCAGGACCGGCACGCCGTCGACGTCGGCGCAGGCCATCGCGCCCTCGGGCACCGCGGCCTCCGCGATCGCCGGCGTCCACTCGTGCGGTCCGTCCTCGAACGTCGTGACGGCGACGCCCTCGCCGTGGACGTAGGCGAGGTGGCCGCCGAGATGGCCGCCGACGGCCAGCGCGCTCGCGCCCGCCAGCGCCAGTCCGCGCCCGCCGCGTCCACGCCGGCGCGCCACATACGACGCGCTGTAGAGCGACAGCGCCGTGACGTTCGCTGCCGCGTGCACCACGCCGACCCTGCGCGTGCTCGTGCGCGTCTTCGCGCTGTCGGCCCACTCGACCCACCCGGTGGTGGCCGTCGGCAGCGCCGCGATCACGCCGACGCCGATCAGCCGGCGTGCCGCCGGCTGTGCGCGCGGGCCTCCTGAGAGGTCGAGGATCAGCGCGCTCGTCCAGGTCCCGATCGGCACGTCGGTCAGCAGCGGGTGCAGGGTGTGGCCGAGGAACGTGCCGCTGAGCGCGTCGCGCACGCGACCCGGCTTGATCGTCTTCGACAGCACGCCGAGGATCTTGGCCGCGGGCATGTCGAGCGCCTCGACGCCCGCGATATTCGAGGCAAATCGGTGCAGCGCCGGGCGCTTCGCCTCGAGCGGCTTCTCCTGAGGCTGGGTCTCGGACGTGCTCGCCGGCGCTGTGCTCTCCACGGTGACTCCCTCGACGCGTATCCGTACGCGGGGCCGCTACCCGGACGCGGTCGGGCGAACCGGATCGGCGTGTGTCGCGCACGCGCTGCCACGCCGACGGCCGGACCGCGGCTCCGCCCCCGTAGCCTGAGGGACGTGACGAGTGCCAAGACCCCGACGCGCGACTTCAAGCCGGCGCTGCGGTTCGACTTCCTGACGGGTCTGTTCGACCCGGTGGTCGCCGTCAGCACGCGCGAGCGGACCTTCAAGCGGCTGGCGATCGAACGCGCGCGGCTGCAGCCGGGGGAGCGGGTGCTCGACCTCGGCTGCGGCACCGGGACGCTCGCGCTGATGGCCCATGCCGCCCAGCCAAGCGCCGAGATCGCCGGCTTGGACGCCGACCCCGCAATCCTCGTGCGGGCGCGCGCGAAGACCGCGGATGCCGGCGCCCCGATCGCCTTCCACGAGGGCTTCTCGAACCAGTTGCCGTTCGGCGACGGGGAGTTCGACGCCGTCGTCTCGACGCTGTTCTTCCACCACCTCTCCGACGCCGACAAGCGTGCCACCGCGGCCGAGGCCCTGCGGGTGCTCGCGCCCGCTGGGCGAGTCGTGGTGGCCGATCTCGGCCGCCCCCAGGATCCGGCGATGCGCGTCGTCGCGGCGGCGACCGTCCAGCTGCTCGACGGACGACCGACGACCAGCCTCAACGTCGCCGGCGGCCTTCCGGGGGTGTTCTCGGGCGCCGGCTTCGAGCGCGTGGCCGTGACCGATCGCCTGCGCACGCCGATCGGGACGATCGAGCTGCTCACCGCGCACCGGCCGCCTCGCTGAGGAGACGGTTTGGCGAGGGCGGGCCGGGTAGCCCGCCTTACCCATCGACGAGGAGGTTCCAATGACCAACGACACAGTTGCCGAGGCGGCCCGTGCTGCCCACGACTGGGGCTTGGCAAGCTGGCTCGGGGGAAGCATGTTCGGCAAGTTCGCGCTCAACCCCTCCGTAGCCCAAATCAGCGACCACCGCGAGCGCGGCAAGGTCGTCAACGCCGCCTGGAACGGCTACAACGTGATCAACGCGGTATCGCTCGGCGCCGTCGCCACCGGCTGGTTCGCGTCGCGCCTGACCGAGACGCGCCCCGATCGGCTCTCCGGGAGGGAGCGCGACCTCGCCAAGGCGAAGGACGGCCTCACCGTCGCCGCGCTCCTGACCGGCGTGGCGAGCGGCATCGAGGGAGCCCGGCTGGCGAAGGCCGAGCCCGAGGGCGCCGTTCCGATCGAGCGCGGAACGGTTCCCGCCGAGGAGACCCCGAAGCCCGCCGCCCGCATCCAGCGGACGCTCGGAGCGCTCGGCATCGCCAACATCGCCTCGGGCGTCGGCCTCGTCGTCGTCAACGCGATGCTCGCCCAGCAGAACCACAGCCGCCCCCCGCTCCGGCGCGCCCTGCTGCGCCGCAGCAGGTAGCCCGGCCGCCCAAGAAGCTCGGCGCGACGCTTGGTCGCGCCGAGCAGGGCGGCTCAGGCGACGACGCGCAGGTGCCGGAAGGGCTTGGAGCGGAGCTCCTGGACGACGGCGTCGACGAGGCGCTTCTCGTCGTGGACCTGGCCGTCGGTGACGGCGTCGATCAGGCTGCGCTTGCGCTGCAGCAGCTCGGCCATCGTCTCGTCGATCGTGTTCGGGGCGAGCAGGTACCAGGCGGTGACGGCGCTCTCCTGGCCGATGCGGTGCAGGCGGTCCTCGGCCTGGTCGTGGCGCGCGGGCGTCCAGTCGAGCTCGAGGAAGGCGACGTTCGAGGCGCGCGTGAGCGTCAGGCCCTGGGAGGCGGCCTTCATCGAGCAGACGATCAGCTGCGGGCCGTCCTCGCTCTGGAAGGCGTCGACAGCGCGCTGGCGGCTCTGGGTCGAGTCGGCGCCGAGGATGTGCGCCGCCTTCGGGAAGCGCTCCATCACCGCCTTCTGGGTTGCGATGTGCTCGGCGAAGACGACCAGCGGCTCGCCTGAGGCGAGGAAGTCGGCGATCCACGCGAGCGCGGTCGGGAGCTTGCCGCGGGCGGCGAGCTGGCGGAGGTTGTTGAGCCGCACGAGCTGCTCGGCGCGCAGCGCGGCGGCGACCTTCGCGTCGATCGTGCGCAGGTCGAGCGGCAGCGTCTGCAGCCAGGCGATCACGTCCGACTCGGCAAGCCGGTACTCGTGCTCGTTGGAGAGCAGCACCGGCACGGTGTCGTGACGCTTGGCGGGCAGCTGTGGCAGCACCTGCTGCTTTGTGCGGCGCACGTAGCAGTGGGCGCGCAAATTCCAGTGCAGGCGGTCGTCGCTGCCGGCGGCGCGGAAGCGGCGCGAGAGCCGTGCCCCACTGCCGAACTCGCGCAGCCGGCCGAGCACGCGCAGCTGGGAGACCAGCTCCTCGGGGCGGTTGAGGATCGGGGTGCCGGTCAGCGCGAGCCGCAGCGCCCCATCGGGCAGTTGCGCCGAGAGCGCGATCGCGACCTTGGTCCGGCGCGCACCCGGGTTCTTGACGTAGTGCGACTCGTCGAGGATCAGCGCGCGCGGCTGGAGTGCCCGCAGCGCGTGTGCGTGCGCCTCGAGGATGTCGTAGTTGAGGACGACGATCTCGGCGGCCTTCGCCTCGTCGGTCCATGCCGCGTCGGTGCGCCCGTCAAGGACGGCGACGCTGCGGTTGGGCAGCCAGATCGAGCTCTCGCGCTCCCAGGTCAGCTTCATGCTCGCGGGGCAGACGACCACCGTGGGGAACGCGTCGTCGGCCTCGATCGTCGCGAGCGCCTGGACGGTCTTGCCGAGTCCCTGCTCGTCGGCGATGAACGTGCGCCGCCGCTCGAGCGCATAGCGGACGCCAGCGCGCTGGAAGGGGTGCAGCTCGCCGCCGAGCGGCACGCCGTCGAGCTCGGCGTCCTCGGCGTAGGAGAGCGCCACGGTCGCGGCGGCGCGCTCGTGCTCGGCCAGCAGCTCGGCGAGCAGCTCGCGCGCGCTGGGCTCGACGTGCACGGCCGGGTGCTCGGCGACGAACCGGTCGAGGTCCTTCGCCAGCGCCGGGTCGGCGGGCACCGCGACGCCCCAGGCGGCCTCGCGGTTGAAGAACCGCCCCGCCCGCATGACCGGCTTCGCCTCCGACAGGCGCTTGAAGCCACGCGCCGGAACCGGGTCCCAGATCGTGAAGAGCTGCAGCTCGGGCTCGCCGTCGTCGCCGATCTGGAGCGTCAGCTCGGCCGCCGCGGGCGCGTTGCCGAGCTGCAGCTCGCGGGCGCAGCCGCGTGCGAGGTCGTCGATCCGCACGCCCTCGAGCTGCTCGAGGCGCTCCGCGCTCTCGGCGCTGAACGGGAACACGAGCCGGTCGTCGGCGACTGCGATGCCGCCCTCGAGCTCGTCGGCCGGAGCGTCGCCCGAGAGCGTGCGGACGACGAACGCCCCGCCGCCCTCGTAGATCACCACCGACACCAGCGCCTTCCAGCGGTCCGAGTCGCTCAGCCAGGCGAGGACTTCGGGCGTCGGCACCAGCCCGCTGAAGCGCTCGAGCACGCCTTCGACCGGCTTCGCCGCGTTCGGGTCGGCCGGCACGCGCCAGTGCTTGCGGCGCCAGTCGAACCAGCGCCCGGGCAGCCGCTTGACCGCCTCGTTGAGCTCCTCGTCGATCGGGAACGCGAACACCAGCTCGGGCCGGCGCGGGTTCTCGTCGAGCAGCCAGACCTGCCCTACGGCGCCGGAGTCGCCCCGGACGGCGGAGTCGTCACGAGCGGCGCCGCCTGACTCGTTCTGAATCGGATCGCGCACGAACTGATGAAGACTAGCCACGCGCCGGAGCTACCGGTTGAGCTCAGGCGCAGCGCGGCGTCGCCGGCAGACTCGGGCGTCCTGCGCGGCCACGGCCCCGGGCGGCCGTTCAGGCCACGCGCACGACCTCCTCGCCGACCGCGATCACGTCACCTCGGTGCAGCTGGCGCCCGCGCCGCTCCTCCGCCTCGCCGTTGACCGTCACGCCGCCCTCCAGCAGCAGCTCGCGCGCCTCGGCCCCGGAGTCGGCGATCCCGGCCAGCTTGAGCAGCTGCCCGAGCCTGATCATCTCCCCGCGGATCTCGACGTCGCGCACGGCGTGAGCTTCGCAGGCAGATCGTCGTCGCGACTCGGCGCCGCCACCGACGGGTACGGTGCTCGCATGAGCCACACGATCATCAACCTCGATGACGTCGAGGACCAGGCACCCAAGCACGGCTTCGAGGAGTTCCACCAGGCGCGCTTCGCGCAGGAGGCGCTCGAGGCGGAGCGGACCGGGGTCAGCTTCTTCCGCGTCCACCCGAACAAGCGCCAGCCGTTCGGCCACCGCCACGACGAGGCCGAGGAGGTCTACGTGATCCTCGCCGGCAGCGGCCGGATCAAGCTCGACGACCACGTCCACGACGTCAAGCCGCGCGACGCGATTCGCATCTCGCCCGGGACGACACGCAGCCTCGAGGCCGGTCCGGACGGGCTGGAGTACGTGGCCGTGGGCCAGCACCACCCGGGCGACGGGGAGCTCGTGCCCGGCTGGTGGAGCGACTGACCGAGCCAGGGCGCTGCACCGGGCTGCTCCTGTGCCCGGTGTGCGCGCGGACGCTGACCGACGTCGATCCCAGTGCCCGCTGCGCGGAGGGGCACAGCTTCGACTACGCGCGATCCGGCTACCTCAATCTCACGCGTCAGGCGGGAGCTCGCGCGCGCGTCGGTGACACCGCGCCGATGGTCCGGGCTCGCGCTGAGCTACTGGCGACGGGCCACTATGACCGGCTCCTCGCGGCGGTGGCGGACGCTGTGGGTCCCTCGGCGAGCGTGGTCGCCGAGGTCGGCTCCGGCACCGGGCACTATCTCGCGGCGACCGTCGCACGCATGCGTGAGCGCGGCGGGGGACCCGAGTGCGCCTTCGGGTTCGACCTCTCCAAGCCGGCGGCAGACCACGCTGCCCGCAAGCATCCGGACCTGCGCTTCGTGGTCGCGGACGTGGAGGCCTCGATCCCGCTCCGGGACTCCGTCTCGGACGTCGTCCTGTCGGTGTTCGCGCCGCGCCCGGGGCAGGAGCTGGCCCGCGTCATCCGGCCCGGCGGCGAACTGGTAACCGCCTTCGCGGCGCCACGCCATCTCGAGCGTCTCCGCGACCGCTGGGACCTGATGGGAGTCCGCGAGCAGAAGCTCGAGGAGCTCACGACGCGGCTCGAGCCCTGGTTCGAGCCCGTCTCGGCGGCCGCGGTCGACTATGAGGTCGAGCTCAGCGAGGACGACGCGCGACTGGTCGCGCTGATGGGGCCCAACGCCTGGCACGACCACGAGCTCGAGCCTCTCGGCGGCCCGATCATCGACCGCGTCTCCGTCGTCGTGGCCCGCTTTCGCCGGCTTCAGGCCCGCGGTATGGCCACCGCCATTACCTGACGTCGATGCCGCGGCACCGTCCGGGCGTTGGTCACTGCCGGCGCTTCGCCTCCTGGGCCTCCTTGACCACGCGGCTGAGGCTTCGGCCGCGCAGCTCACGCTCGCGCGCCGCCGCCTTGCGGTCGTCGAGCCGAGCCTGCTCGCGCTCGAGCTTGCGCCACGCCTCCAGCCGCTCGGGCTCGATGGCGTCGCGGACCGCGCAGCCCGGCTCGCTGTCGTGCTGGCAGTCGGCGAAGCGGCAGGCGGCGGCGAGGCGCTCGAGGTCGTCGAACATCGTGCCGGCGCCGTCCCAGAGGGCGACCTCGCGCAGGCCGGGCGTGTCGACCAGCAGCGCGCCGCCGGGCAACGGGATCAGCTCGCGCGTTACGGTCGTGTGGCGCCCGCGTCCGTCGCCGGCGCGCACCGGCGCCGTGGCCTGACGCTGCTCGTCGAGCAGCGTGTTGACGAGCGTCGACTTGCCGGCTCCCGAGGGGCCGAGCAGCACCGTGGTGGCGCCCGGCTCGAGCAGCGTGCGCAGGATCGCGAGCCTGTCGCCGTCCCCGTCGCGGACGCTGATCGCGACGGCGTCGGCGAGTCCGAGGCGGCGCGCGAGCTGGGGTGCGACGAGGTGGGCGTCGGGATCGAGATCGGCCTTGGTCAGCACGAGCGCTGCGGCGACGCCGTCCGCGAGCGCTAGCGCCGCCGGCCGCTCGATGCGGCGCTCGTTGGGCTCGGGCAGCGGCTCCACGACGAAAGCCAGGTCGACGTTGGCCGCCAGCACCTGGGCCTCCGTCGTCTTGCCGGCGGCGTGCCGGGTCAGCGTGCCGCGGCGCTCGAGCACCGCAGCGATCGCGCCGTCCGCGTCGATGGCGACCCAGTCGCCGGTCACGGGTGCGGCCGAGCGCAGGCGGCCGCGGGCTGGCAGCAGCCGCGGCTCGGGTGCCGTCGCCTCGGACGCGCTCGTGTCCGAGGGCGATCCGTCGCTGGAAGTCGCCGGGGTGGCCACCGCGGCAGCGACCAGCCAGCGGCCACGGTGCTGGGCCAGTACCCGGCCCGGAGTCAGGCCGGCGTCGCCGAGCCGCTCGAGCTCGGTTGCGAGGTCAGGGCGCCGGCCCAGGCCGGTCGTGTCGTACTGCATCCCCGTAAGTGTTGCTCACGAGTCGGGACGTTCGAACGATTGTGGGACCCAGAGGTCATACAAAGCTTCGAACGTCCCGAGCCAGGCGCCGTCGTGGTGGATATCGCCCGGCCGTTAAGGCGCCGCCGGCGACCGCCGATAGCGCCGCTGGGAGGGTCCCCAAGAGCCAACAGATCGGAAGCAGATGTCCCGTATCGCGATTCTCATGGAGCGCCCGAAGCTCACGCTTGCCGCGCTGGCAACCTCGCTGGCCGCGCTCGGACTCGCGGTCGGCTCGGGCGCGGACTTCACGTCCGCCTCGGCGAACCCGTCCAACACCTTCAGCGCGGGAGCGCTCAGCGAGTCCAACTCCAAGGACAACGCCGCGATTCTGACGGCCTCCGGCATGAAGCCGGGCGGCACGGCGACCGGTTCGGTGACGATCGCGAACACCGGCACGATTCCGGGCACCTTCACGCTGTCGAAGTCCAACCTCACCAACCCGGTGCTCGGCACAGGCGCCGAGAAGCTGTCCGACCAGCTCGACCTGCTCGTCAAGGACGGCACGACAACCGTCTACACCGGCAAGCTCGGCGCGATGGGCTCGGTGCCGCTCGACGGCGACACCGTCGCGGCCGGGGTGCAGCAGTTCGGCGCCACGGGCGCGCCCACGGCCAGCCACACCTACGCCTTCACGGTCACGTTGCCGGCGGCGACCGGCAACGCGTACCAGGGCACCTCGACCAGCGTCCAGTTCGACTGGACCGCGATCCAGTAGCCGGCTCGGCGCGGCGGCCCTCGGCTGCCGCGCCGTCAGCTCGCACTGAGTTGGGATCGAGTCGTTGATCGTCCGCAGGGCCAAGCGCGCCGCCTCGTCGGTCGGCCTCGTGGCGTGCTTCGCGCTCGCCGGGGCGATCGCGATCCCGGCGGCGCTCGGCTACGAGCGCTACGTCGTCACGAGCGGGTCGATGGCGGGCAGCTACGACCGCGGCTCGATCGTCTACGCCGAGCGCGTGCCGGTCGACAGCCTGCGCGTCGGCGACGTGATCACCTACCGCCCGCCGGGCTCCACCGGTCACGACGGCCTGCTCACCCACCGGATCGCCTGGATCGGTGCCGACCGCGGCGGCCGCAGGGCCTTCCGCACCAAGGGCGATGCCAACCGCGTCGCCGATCCGTGGCGCTTCACGCTCGACCGGTCGACCGAGGCGCGAGCGGCGTTCGGGATCCCGTACCTCGGCTATGGGATCTCCGCGCTCGCGATCCGGGAGGTGCGGATGCTCGTCATCGGCCTGCCGGCGCTGCTCGTAGCGCTCGCGGTCCTCGCCCGCCTGTGGAACGGCGCGGGAGCGGAGGCCCGCCGCCGCCGCGAAGCCGCGACGGCGACGGAGGGTTGAGGCGACCGTCATGCGACGCCTAGTCCCCATCTCGCTCACCCTGCTGGCGCTCGCCACGACCGGCGTCCAGTTCACCGCCGCGACGTTCTCGAACGGCTCGGCCAATCCGGCGAACGCGCTCGCCGCCAGCAGCGACTGGTTTGCGCCGACCGTCGCCGCCTCGGTCGTCGCCAAGACGGCAGGCGGCGTGGCAGGGACGATCAAGCAGGGCGGCGCCTACTACGCCTATGCGCAGGTCACCGACAGCGGCGGCCCCGCCAGCGGCATAGCGTCGGTGAAGGCGAATCTCAGCTCGATCACCGCCAGCCAGACGGCCGCCACGCTCACGGCAGGCTCGTACAGCGTCGGCGGAACGACCTACAACTACCGCAGCGCCTCGATCACCGCGAAGAACCCGCTCGCCGCGGGCAGCGTGCCCTACACCGTGACGCCCACCGACGTGGCCGCGAACACCGTGATCCAGACCGGCTTCTCAGTGGTCGTCGACAACACGGCGCCCACGGCCACGGACGTCCAGACGACCAACGCCGCCGGTGGGATCGCCGGCAGGCCCGAGGCGGGCGACACGCTGACGCTCACGTTCAGCAAGCCGATCGACCCGAACTCGGTCCTCGGCGCCTGGAGCGGAGCGGACACCAGCGTCGTCGTGCGAATCACCAACGGGGGCACTGGCAACGACGTCCTGACGATCCGCAATGCCGCCAACGCCGCGCAGCTCCCGCTCGGTTCGATCGCCCTCGGCCGGATCGACTACGTGACGACTACCGTCAACTTCGGCGCCACCGCGACGGCGAGCCAGATGCGCCAGGTCGGCAACACGATCGTGCTGACGCTCGGAACGCCGAGCGCCGCGGGCACGACGGCGGCAGCCGCCGCGCCGATCGTCTGGACGCCCGCGGCGGGTGCGACCGACGCAGCCGGCAACGCCACGTCCACGGCGGCAGTCACCGAGACCGGCGCCGCCGATCTCGACTTCTAGCTCGGAGGCCGGAGCCGGCTAGCGGTTCACGGGCGACATGTCTGCGTAGCGGTCGCCCGCCGCCGCGCCCTTCGGCGCCGCGGCGTCGATCCGCGCGAGGTCGTCCTCGGTCAGCTCGATCTCTGAGGCGGCGACGTTCTGCTCGAGGTATGCGCGCCGCTTGGTACCCGGGATCGGGACGACGTCCTCGCCGCGGTGCAGCACCCAGGCGAGCGCCAGCTGCCCCGGCTCGACCGCCTTCTCGCTCGCGATCTCTCGCACGCGGTCGAGCAGCTCGAGGTTGCGCTTGAAGTTCTCGCCGTGGAAGCGCGGCTGGTGACGGCGGAAGTCGTCCTCCGGGAAGTCGGCGGGGCTCTGGAAGCGCCCGGCGAGGAAGCCGCGGCCGAGCGGGCTGTAGGCGACGAAGCCGATGCCGAGCTCGCGCACGGTCCGGAGCAGCTCGTCCTCGGGATCGCGGCTCCAGAGCGAGTACTCGGTCTGCAGCGCCGCGATCGGGTGCGTGGCGTGGGCGCGGCGGACCGTCGCGGGCGCGGCCTCCGAGAGTCCGAGGTGGCGCACCTTGCCAGCAGCGACGAGCTCGGCCATCGCCCCGACCGTCTCTTCGATCGGAACGTCGGGGTCGACCCGGTGCTGGTAGTAGAGGTCGATCTGGTCGACCCCGAGCCGCTCGAGCGAGGCGTCGCACGCCTGGCGCACGTACTCGGCGTCGCCGCGGATCCCGAGCCGCTCGCCGTTCGGCCCGCGCACATTGCCGAACTTCGTCGCCACCACGACCTCGTCGCGACGGCCGGCGATCGCCCGCCCGACGAGCCGCTCGTTCGTGAACGGCCCGTACATGTCGGCCGTGTCGAGGAAGGTCACGCCGAGCTCGAGCGCACGCTGGATCGTCGCGATCGCCTCGCCCTCGTCGGCGGTGCCGTAGAACTCGGACATCCCCATGCAGCCGAGGCCCTGCTCGGAGACCTCGAGTCCCTGGCTTCCCAGCGTGCGCATCCTCATCGGGCTGCTCCCCTCGTAGTTGCCGCGGTCGTCTACGACAGCATGGCGGCTGCCGACCTCTGGCTGGCGCCGGCGCGCGCGGGCGACCTGCGCCGTTCGGTCTAACCTCGCTGCGCGCGACTTCACCCGACGAGAGGAGACGTCATGAAGGTCTTGCTGGCAGGCGCCACGGGAGCGCTCGGCAGGCAGCTCGTCCCGAAGCTGCTGGCCGCCGGCCACGAGGTCGCGGGCATGACGCGCAGCGAGTCGCGGCGGCAGGCCGTCCTCGACCTCGGCGCGACGCCGGTGGTCGCGGACGCGCTCGACGCCGGCCAGGTGGAGCGCGCGGTCGCCGAAACCGAGCCCGAGGCGATCCTGCACGAGCTGACCGCGTTGACCGGCTCGCTCGGCAAGCGCAACATCGATCGCAGCTTCGTCGAGACGAACCGCCTGCGGACCGAGGGGACCGACAACCTGCTGGCCGCCAGCCGCGCGGCCGGCGTGCGGCGGTTCCTCGCCCAGAGCTTCGCCGGCTGGCCGTTCGCCCGGACCGGCGGTCCGGTCAAGAGCGAGGACGATCCGCTCGATCCGGATCCGGTGCCGAGCATGCGCCAGACGCACGCGGCGATCCGCCACCTCGAGCAAGCCGTCACCGGCGCCGACTGGACCGAGGGGATCGTGTTGCGCTACGGCGGCTTCTACGGGCCGGGCACGTCGCTGGGGCTGGACGGGGGCGAGCACCTCGAGCTGATCCGCAAGCGCCGGCTGCCGGTCGTCGGCGACGGCGGGGGCCTGTGGTCGTTCATCCACGTCGAGGACGCCGCCGACGCGACCGTGGCGGCGCTCGAGCGCGGCCGCCGCGGGATCTACAACGTTGTCGACGACAATCCGAAGCCCGTCAGGGAGTGGCTGCCCGAGGTCGCGGAGGTGCTCGGTGCGAAGCCGCCGCGCCGCGTGCCGCTGTGGCTCGGACGGCTCGCCGCCGGCGAGGCCGCGGGCGTGATGATGACGGAGGCCCGCGGAGCGTCGAACGCCAAGGCGAAGCGCGAGCTCGGCTGGCAGCCGCGCTACCCGAGCATCCGCGACGGCCTCGCGGCGGCACGCGCGGCCTGAGCGACTCCGGCGGGGTCGCGATGAGGCGGTCCCGGTCGCCGTGCTCGGTTGAGAACATCATGGTACTCTGCAGAGGACCATTCGTCACTCTCCAGGGTGACGCTCTCCGATGCAAAGGACTTCAGCATGAGTACCCACGAGGACGGGCTGGGAGGCACGGGCGGGGGTTCGCTCGCGGTCACCGTGGACAACGAGATCGACGGTCGCCGGCTGGCGATTCGCGTGGGTCGCGCGGAACCTGTCCAGTGTGCGATCGACGGGCTCTACGAGCGACTCGGGCGCGGGCCGGGCGCCGACGACAGCCTGCGCTGCGCGGTCAGCGAAGAAGACGTCCCGTTCTTCGCCGACCTCGAGATCGCGGAGTACCGACAGCAGCAGTGCCCGGATCTCCACTGGCTGTTCGCCGGACCGACGGGGGGCGCGTCGGGGCGGCCGAAGATCGGCGCCGCGGATCCCGAGGCCGCCGCGGCAGCGCTTCAGCAGGACCTCGACGCCCTCTGGGCAGGCGGGGGGCCCGAGGCCCGTGGCTGGCGGCGGTTCCAGCTCGATCCGCTGCGCTGGGTCGTGGTCATGCCGGCGACCGACGTCGAGGGCCGCTCGACGCACTTCTTCGTGCGGCTCGATGGCCGCCGCTACGACCAGTGGCCGCCCGAGGTGCAGTTCGTCGAGCCCGAGTCCTGGGAACCGGCTTCGGGCGGGCGCTGGTGGCCGGCCTCGGACCCGCTCGCCGATCGCTCGCGTCCACGCTGGTTCGGCCTCCACCCGCTCTACGACTTCCACGACGGCGATCCGCGTCCGCTGGTCTGCTTCGCTCACGCGCTCGGCTACTACGAGGCGAGCCACGCGTCGACGCCCGACGTTCGCTGGGTGCAGGGCAGGCACACGGTCGCCGACACGCTCGACCGCGTGGCGGAGATCCTGTCGCCGCCGTACTTCCGCGGGGTGTCGCGGTGATCGCGATCCCCGCGTGGGCATGGAAGGCCGTCGTCGACACGTTCGCGGGGACGGCCGGGATGGTCGAGCGGGTGGTCTTCCTCGACGGCGTGGCGGCCGGCGACAGCGCGGTCGACGGGGGAGTGGTGACGACGGTGACCCTGCCGCAGGCCGACGAGAGCGAGGGCCACTGGCACGTGAGCGCTCACGAGATGAGCCGGGCCGGAGGCCACCTGCGCCTGTACGGACTCACGCGGCTGGCCCAGGTCCACTCGCACCCCGGCCCGTGGACCGGCCACTCGAGCGAGGACGACGAGCTGGCGTTCTCGCAGGCGCCGGGGACTATCTCAATCGTGCTGCCGGCGCACGGCCTGACGTGCCCGGGGTTGGGTGACGCGGGAGTGCACCGGCGCGAGGACCGCAGCTGGCGCCGGCTCGAGCACGACGAGGTGGCGCGCTACGTCAAGGTCGTGCCTTCCGTGCTGGATCTCCGTTACCAGTAACTAGAGGTAGCGCTCGACCTCGGTCGTGCGCTCGGTGCGGTGGAGGCGGTAGCCGTGCGGGAAGCGGGTGCGGTCCTGAAACTCGCCCTGGTGGGAGACGACGATCACACGCCGCAGGAGGCCGGCGAGCCGCTGGAGCTCGTCGATCATGTCGTCGCGGCCGGCCTCGTCGAGGCTGCCGAAGCCCTCGTCAACGATCAGCGACTCGATGCTGGCGCGACCGCTGGCGTACTTGCCGATCGCGGCCGCCATCGCCACGCAGACCCTGAACTTCTCCGAGCCGGAGAGGAACGCGGCGTCGGTCTTCTCGCCGCCGGCGTCGTAGTCGCGCGCGGAGATGACGATCTCGTCGCGGTTGCGGCGCTCCTCGGGGCGGATCTCGAGCGAGAGCGTGCCGCCGGTCAGCGCGCGCAGGGTGTCGTTCGCGAGCAGCTCAAGGTCGTGGGCCGCGCGGGCGAGCAGCTGGCCTTGGAGCCCCTGGCGTCCGAGCAGCGTCGCCATCCGCGTGGCCAGACGCTCGGCGCACTCGGCTCGGCCGAGGTCCTCGCGCTTGTCGCGCAGCGCCTGCTCGCGGCGGTCGAGGTCGCGCAGCTGCGCCTGGGCCTGCTCGACGAGCTGGGCGATCTCGTCGACTGCGCCCTTGCGGCGCTCGAGCTCCGCGGCGGCGGCGTCGACCGCGACGCGGTGCTCGGGCGGGGCCTCGTCGCGCTGGGCCTCGAGCTCCGTCCGAGCGCCGCGCAGCTCGGCGAGCCGCTTCTCCGCGGAGTCGAGCTCGGCCTGCCTGGCGAGTGCGTCGGCGAGCTGCTCGAGGCGGGCGTCGAGCTGCTCGGCGAGCCTGGGCTCGCGCTTGCGCACGCGGTCGGCCCAGGAGGCGGGGAGCCGGTCCAGCTCGATCTCCACTTGCTTGCGCTGCCCTTCGGTCTCGAGCTCGAGCTTGCGCAACGTCAGCTCGAGATCGTCACTGCGCTCGCGTGCCTGGGCCAGCGCCAGTGCTGCGGCGGTCGACGCCTCTCCGGCCGACGCCGCCTCCGCGGCGACCCGCTCCGACTCGACGTCGAGGCGCTCGGCCTCGGCCCGCAGCTCATCGAGCAGCTGCGCCAGCCCGTCGGTGGACCCGTCCTTGACGCGTGCGGCGCGCTCGTCGTCCCACTTAGCGAGTCCACGCGCGCGCAGCGCCGCGCTCACTGCCTTCTTCGCCCCAGCGAGTGCCTGCTCGTGCTCGGCGGCTCGGTCCGTCGCCAGCTCGAGCCGCGACCGCTCGGCGAGCTTGGCCTCGATTCCGCTCTCGGCCGCCTCGCGCGCCGCCGTGAGTGGCTCAAGCACCGCTCGCGCCGCGTCACGTGCCTCGATGCTCGCCGCAAGCTCGCTCTCGGCGTGCGTGAGGTGGACCTCGCGCTGGCCCGCCGGAACCTCCTGCCCGCAGCGAGAGCAGACCGCCTCGGCGGCGCCGGAGCGGATCTCGGCGATCTCGGCCTCGGCGCGGGCGATCGCAGCCTCGAGAGCGGAGGCCTCGCGACTGCGCTCGCGCTCGACCGTGCGTGCCTCGTCGAGCGCGCGCCTGAGGTCGGCGATCGTCCGGTCACAAGTCTCGAGCGCCTTGGCCGCCTCGGCGCTCGTGCCGGTGCCGGCGAGCGCGTCCTCGATCGCCGCCAGCTCACTTCGGCGCAGGATCGCGGTCTCCACGGCCGGCAGCGCCCGGCGCAGCTGGTCGGCCTCGTGGTTCGCCGCCTCGGCCGTCGCCTTGGCCTTCGCCGCGTCACGCCCGGCCGCCTTGGCGGTTCGCTCGAGCCCTTTGAAGTCCAGCGCCTCGAGCTGCGCGCGACCGGCCGCCGTGAGCTCGTCATTGCGCTCCACCGTCGCCAGCGCCTCGACGGCCGCCTCCAGCGCCGGCCGCGCTGCCGCTAGGGCGGCCGCCTCGCCGGCCTCGGCGCGGATCTGCTCCGCGCTCGCGAGCAGCTTCTCCGTGACCTCGATCTCGGCTCGAGTCGCGGCGAGCCGCTGCCCCAACCGCTCGTGCTCGATCGCCGCCGCGACCACGCCGGCCTGGGCCTGACGCAGGCTCTCGCGCGTATCCCGCTCGCCGGTGAGCCGCTCCAGCTCGGCGCCCGCCGCCCTGCGCTCGTCCTCCTCGACCGGCGACAGCCGCTCCAGCTCCTGCCGCAATCCACCCTTGCGCCCGCGCGCCTCGCTCGCCCGCTCGCGCGCGAGGTCCTCGAGCGCCCTGTACGCCGACAGCCCGACGAGTTGCGACAGGATCTCGAACCGCTCCCTGCTCCCCGCGCGGATCAGCCGGTCGCTGTCGCCCTGGAGCAGCAGCACCGACTGCGTGAACGCCGCGAAGCTGAGCCCGAGCGCCTCGTCGCGCCAGCGCGCGAACCCGCGCTCGTTGGTCGTGTCGGGGATCTCCTGCCACGTCTGCGACTCGGCGTCCCACCGCGCCGCCGAGCGCCGAGACGCGCCGCGGCGCCGCAGCGAGCGCTCGACCCGGTAGCGCTCGCCGTCGAGCGCGAAGGTGAACGCCGCCCGGCACATGTCCGCGCCGTGGGAGATCAGTCGTTTCGCGTCCTGGCTGCCGCCGCGGTGCTCGTTGAACAGCGTCCAGGTGATCGCGTCGAAGATCGCGCTCTTGCCGGCGCCGTTGTCTCCTGATACTGACCACAGCACCGCGCCGTCGAAGTCGAAGACGATCGGCTCGTCGGCGCAGCGGTGTGACAGGAAGTCGGTCAGCTCGACCGAGCAGGGGATCACGCGCGCTCCCGGGCCCGGTCAGCCAGCAGCTCGTCGGCGAGCGCCAGCAGCTCGTCGCGGTCGGGATCGCCCTCCAGCTCGCCGGCGAGGAACTTCCTGACCGTCTGGCCGACGTCCGCGCTCTCGACCTCGCCCGTGATCAAGGCCGGCCGCGGATCGTCGAGCTGGATCAGCGTGGGCGGCTTGAACAGGCGCGGAAAGCGGTTGCGCGCCTCCGCCAGCCAGAGGCTCGCGCTGTCGTCGTGGCCAAGCCGCAGCGCGAGCTTGATGATCGTCCGGTTGGGATCCTCGAGCAGCTCGGACTTCTCGGCGATGTCCGCGAGCGCTCCGATGTCGAACTCGACCATCGGCGTGGCGTCGAGCGGCAGCTCCCTCTGGGTGACGCCTCCATCGCCGGAGATCTCCACCAGCACGGCATGGCGCGGCTGGCCGGCCTCGCCGAAGTCGATTCGATCCAGCGCTCCGCTGTAACGCACACGCTCGGAGAGCACGGTTGGCTCGTGCACGTGGCCGAGCGCGACGTAGGCGAAGTCACCCAGGCGCGGGCTCTCGACACGCACGTCCTCGGCCTCCGAGACCTCTGTGACGCCGGTCGTGTCGGCAGGCGCCTCGCGCACGAGGAAGTGCCCCGCCATCAGCTTCGGCACGCCGGGCAGCTCGACACCTGCCTGGTCGGTCAGCAGCTCGATCCGGTCCTTCACCGCTTGCTGAAGCGCCGCCCGCTTCGCCTCCAGCGAGGTGACCTGCGCATCGACGCCATAGGCGGCGGCGTCGGGATATGGGAGGGCGACGAGCGCAGCCGCCGGCTTCCCGCCCGCGGTCAGCTCGAGCAGCGCCGGCGAGCCGATGAAGTGCACACGACCCGCGTCGCCGGCGAGCAGCCGCTGGATCCCCTCGAGCAGGTCGAAGGTGTGTCGCGAGTCGTGGTTGCCGGCGAGGAATATGCAGCGCATGCCGCGCTCGATGCTCGGCTGCAGCAGGCGCGCGACCTCGGACATGATCGCCGCGAGCCGCTGCGGGCGCGACTCCTCGAGCACGTCTCCGCAGACCAGCAGCACGTCGACCCGGTTCTCCTCGGCATGCGCCATCAGCTGCTCGGGCCGCGCGACCTGGTCGGGAAATCGGTCCAACCCGCCGAGCCGATCTCCGAGGTGCCAGTCGGCCGTGTGCAGTACTCGCAGTGTCATCGCGCTTGAGTCTCGCCTATCCGACATCCTGGGACAGTAAGGTAGCCCGATGAGCACCGACGCACCCTTCCAGAGGACCGATATCTAATGGCTGCCGAGTCCTCGCTCAAGCACCGCCTCCGCGCCGAGCGCCAGCGCGCAGGCCTGTCGCTTGCCAGGTTGGCCGAGGAGACCGGGATGTCGAAGACCTACCTCCTGCGCCTCGAGACCGACGACGATGCGAACCCCTCGCTCGACGTGCTCACCCGCGTGGCCGCCGCCTTGGACGTGACGGTCGCCGACCTGCTCGACGCTCCGCCCACCCACTTCGTCGCCGACGACGCCGACGTGCCCCCGTCGCTGCGCGTGTTCGCCGACCAGGAGAGCCTCTCGCCGAGCGAGTTCGACCAGCTCGCGAGCATCCGCTGGCGCCGGGGGGAGACGCCCACGAACCCCCAGCGCTGGCAGTTCATCCTCAACTCCCTTCGTGCCAGCCGCCAGTTCGACGACAGCTGAGCACGCCGAGCGCGAGCCGGTCGTCGAGCGCCTCGTCGGCCGGCGCGCGGATGGGGATCCTCATCCGCGCCTGAAGGCAATCCTCGACCGCTGGCGGGTGGAGGCAGGCCAGGAGAAGCTGCCGGTCGACGTCTTCGGCCTCGCCTCGCTGCGCGGAATCCGGGTCGAGAAGGTCGAGTCGAGCGACTGGGAGGGGAGGGTCTACGTCGATCCCCGCGGACGCCCGATCATCGAGGTCAACGGCCGCCACGCGCTCGCCCGCCAGCGCTTCACAGTCGCCCACGAGCTCGCCCACACCGCCTTCCCCGGCTTCACCTCCGACCGCCGCTACCGCGTCGACGGAGACCTCGCGGACGCCGCCTTCGCCCGCAACCGGTCGGAGGAGGAGCGGCTGTGCGACTGGGGTGCCGGAATGCTCCTGATGCCCGACGACCTGATCTGGAGCTACCGCGCCGACCAGGGCCTGCGGGCGATCGAGAAGCTCGCGCGCGACGCCAAGGTCAGCCTGGAGGCCGCCGCCAACCGCCTGATCGAGGCGAGCCGCAAGCCCGCCGTGTTCCTGGTGCTCGAGGACGACGGCTCGGACCTACGCGTCCGCTACGCCAAGGTCCAAGACCTCTCGCTGTTCGTGCCGAGAGCGTTCCGGGTGCACGATTCGTCGGTCTTCCGGCACGCCGCGAGAACCGGCGCCCGCGAGCGCGACACCGGCAGCCTCCCCGGTCGCTCACGCCGGCTCTTCCACATCGAGGCCAAGTCCTATCCCGTTGGTCGAGGCGCGGCGGCTGGCGAGCGCGTCCTCGCCGTCGCCTTCCCTGCGTCGCGCTAGACGCTCAGAGCATGGCCGCGCGTGGCCGCAGGGGTCCGGCGCCTACCACCGCCGAGTCGATCGGGCTCGATCCCAGGGCGAGGAATAGCTCGTCGAGCTTGTCGGGGTCGGCGTTGACGTTGTCGTCTGCGCGCAGCTCGTCGACGATCAACTTAGCGGCCTTGATCGTGTCGGACTCCGGAGCCGGTGGCGGGGCGGTGGTGCCCTGCTTGATGATGCGGGGTACCGCCCGCAGTACATATGCGGCCAGCAGCACCATCGCCGCGTAGGCGGGTATGTAGATCCGGTCCTCCAAGCCGCCGAGGTCGAGCTGCGTGGCCGACTGGTAGATGACCCAGAGCTCGCCAAAGGCGCCCGCTGCCGTGACCACCGCCGCGGCGACGAGTCCCAGCACGGTGAATTGGCCCTCGTCACTCTTGGTCGCCTCCAGGATCAGCGTGCCGGATGCGATCAACGCGATCGCGATCGCCGTCCCCACGGTGGCGAGCGCAACCGCGCCATCCACGTCCTCGCCGAGTAGGGCATTCACCACGTCGGAGGATCCGAAGATTCCCGTCAGGAGTCCGGCGGCAACGGTGATGTTGGTGAGCCAGCTCTCCTTGAAGGACCACGCCGTTCCCAGGTACTGCAGCTCCTTGCCGGGGCGGTTCGACGACGAGAACATCAGAAAGACGACTCCGATCGCGCCGAGAACGGCGAGCGCGACCAGGAATGCCCGCAACTCGTCCCAATCCGGGGAGTCCGCGTCGGGAGCGGGAGCGGCGGTCACGTCGAAGCTGACAGGCGCCGAGCCGGCTCCGCCGGCAGCGCCTTGTGGGGCCTCCGGCGCCGCTCGGCCGGTTGCGGTGGCGGTGAGCTCGAAGTCGAATCCGTCATCAGCCACCTTGCATCCGGCGGGAATCGAGACAGTGGACGTCCGGCGCTCGACGGCCGGCAACTTCGACTCGTCGAGCGTGAGCTCGCAACCGGAGTCGGTGACTACGGGCTTGGCCTCCAACGAGAGTGGGGTGTCGGTGAGGTTGGTGAGAGCTACCGACGTCTCCCAGCCATCGGATGCCTCCGTGAGCGAACCCGCCGGCTTGTCGATCGTCACCATGCCTGGCGCGGCGAGCGCTGTCCCTGAAAGCAGTAGACCGATGGTTACACCGGTCGCCGAAATGACTGTTGTTACCCACGTCATCGAACCCGCTCCCCCGTGTCGTTACCTGTTGGGCGATCGTAATGCTAAATCGCGTATATCGCCACAACGGTCACACTCTCGGCATTCCTGAGAGGAAGAGGAGAAGCGTCTGGCAAGACTCCTAGTCGCGTCGGCGGGGCGTGGTTTCAGACGACCCGAACGCGACGCCGGCGTGGTCATTCGAGTGCCCCAACGGTCGCGGCGTTGGGCGCAGCGCCCAACTGCGGCGCGGGGGACGCGCCCTAGAGGACCTGTCCCTCGACGAACCCCGCCAGCAGGACCGAGAAAGCCACGATCTCGCCGACGATCAGAGCCCACATGTAACCGTGCACGGCGCCGGCGGAGGGTGTGGGGTCGCGGAACTGGTTGTCGGTGTCACGGCGCCAGCCGTGGTAGGCGTAGCCGACGACCGCACCCAGGAAGAAGAAGTAGAGAACGCCGGCGGCGAGCAAGTCGACCAGCTCGCTCCAGCCGCTGAACTGGACGAAGGTCGCTACCAGCAGCGTCGCGAAGCTGTAGAGCAGAGCGGCGCGGTGGGCGATGTCCACGTAGGGGTGGGCGAGATGGGTCTCCGAGGTCGCCATCTGCCGGTACTTCCAGACGCCGAGCACCAGCGCGAGCAGGAACATCACGCCCGCCGCGAGCAGAACAGCCTTGGTGTCGCCCCCGAGCGTCGTCAAGCCGTGGCGATCCTACTCCGCGGCTCGGGCCTCGCGCTCGATCCTCCGCATCATTCCGGGATAGACGATCAGCCGCCGAAACGGCCTAATCGCGGCCATGTAAGCGGCCCCGAGCAGTCCGTTCGGCTTGACCAGCACGGCCATCTGGGTGCGGAAGCCGCCGGTCGGGAGAGCGACCCGCCCGAGGTGGAGGACCCCGTGGACCGTCCGGTTCGCGACCTCCGCCGCCCACTCGTCCTCGAGCAGGTACAGCGAGGTGAACGGGAGCGCGTCGAACTCCGGACCCGACGGCGCGTCGCGCAGGTCCGCCGGCAGCCGCTCCCGGAGAGTGGGCACCCGGGCGCCAACGCCGGCGTCCTCGTCGTCCCAGCCGAGTAGCTCTCCGGCTTTCCATCGGATCGCCCAGAGCAGGCGCGTGACGGGGGAGGAGCCCTCCACGGGGTCGCCCGAGGCGAAGCCTTCCACGAGTCGAGAGAAGTCGTCCGGACGGCCCGTCCCCGGCAGCTCCCACACGTCCTCGAGATCGAAGTCGCGGGTGAGCTCGTGGATCCGCCACGGCCGTGAGTTGTGCGCTTTGTCGGGGAGTTTCATCCGAGCCACCTCGTGTCGAGAGGGTTGATGCCAAGCACGCCGGCGGCGGCGCGCACAGCCAGCACCTCGTCGTGCGGCGCCTGTCTGGCGAGCTCGATGACCGTGCCCTCCAGCGCGCCGATGAAGGCGAGCGCGACCGCCCTTGCCGGCGGGCCCGGTGGGACCGTGCCCGCCCTGCGGCCCGCGCCGATGAGGCGCGCGCACCGCTTGACCAGGCCTTCGGTAATGCGCTCGAGATGGCGTCCGACAGGGTGGTCCTGACCGCTGAACTCGAGCCGCAGCGCCATCGCCACCCGGGCGACGTCGCGCCGGCAGTAGACGGCGTGGCCGCGGGCCAGCGCGATCAGCGCGGCGACCGGATCGGACTCCTGCTCGACGAGCGCCCCGACCTCCTGCCTCCAGGTCTCGTCGACCCAGTCGAGGACCGCCAGCGCAAGGTCCTCCTTGTCCTTGAACTGGTGATACAGCGCGCCGCGGGTGTAGCCGGCCTCGCGGGCGACCTGCTCCAGGATGAGGTTGCCGTAGCCGTAGCGGGAGAGGCCCCGGGCGGCGGACTCGAGCAGGGCGCTGCGGGAGCGGGCTCGGCGGGCGGCCTGGGTGGGCCGGCGGGCTCCGGCCTTCTCGGTAGCTACATGCATGCATGTATGTTACCACGGATTTTCGGCACGGGAAAGCTCGAGAGCGATCCAGGCGCCAATCAGAGCCAGCAACGTTCCTGCATATTTGCCGACCCACGAGGCGAAAGGGTCCCAATGCAGATCTGTCAGGCACGCAAGCAGTACATCCGCTGGCTGCACATAACGCGAGATCTATCGCCGCACACCACGCGGGCATACGACAGCGACATCGCCGCGTTCGAGCGGCATCTCGGCATTTGGGCCTCTGTAACGGCGATAACTCGGGACTCCCTTGTCGCTTTCATGGAGGAGCAGAGGTCGGCCGGGCTCTCCTCCATGTCCATCAGGCGGCGCGCGTCGGCTCTGCGCGGGTTCTGCAAGTGGCTCCGCTCACGCCACCTGCTGGACTCAGACCCATGGCTGGGGACCCCCGTCGCCGCAGGTCGTTCCAGCAAGCTGCCTCGGATCGTGTCCACGCACGAGCTCGATCGCCTCTTCGAGTTCCTGCGGGGTAGGGCTCAAGCGGACGGCGCGAGCGACCCAGCCGAGCCGCTCCCCAGGCCGCACGAGTCGACGACCCTCCTCGCAGTCGCGTTGATGGTGGCTACGGGCGTCCGCGTTCACGAGGTCGTCGGCATCGAATGCCACGACATCGACCTGTCCGGAAGGAGCCTGCGACTCCTCGGCAAGGGACGTCGCGAACGGCAGGTCTTCCTGCCGAACGACTGGCTCACGGATCTCGTCCGCGCGTATATCGGGACACGTGCCGCCCTCGACCTGGGGCATCCATACCTCCTCTTCAACCGCCGCCACGATCCCCTGACCGCACCCGCGATGAGATCGAGGCTCGCCAACGCCGCCCGAGAGGCGGGCCTGAACGCCAGGATCACCCCGCACATGCTGCGACATACCGCAGCCACCCAGTTGATCGAGGCGGGCGTCGACATCCGCTACATCCAACGCTTGCTCGGGCACGCCAGCCTGAGCACGACCGAGATTTACACCCACGTCTCCAATCGGGCGCTCAAACGGGTCGTTACGGACGCGGATGTCTTGGGAGGTCTGATGCAGGCTCGATAACTAGGAATTATC
>Ga0190275_10000243_pt1 | contig 55971 bp, 61 predicted proteins | sample Popmic550T_FD_133745 | JGI IMG/M metagenome (GOLD analysis project Ga0190275, IMG submission 133745) | Populus adjacent soil microbial communities from riparian zone of Yellowstone River, Montana, USA - 550 T | ecosystem: Environmental > Terrestrial > Soil > Riparian zone > Trees stand | place...
CGGGCCATCTTGCCTCTAATCCTCCAGCACTTTCCTGAGCGCCGGGCCAAGCCGCGCCGGGCCCGGAAAATAGGTCCATTCCATCGAATGCGGATAGGGCGTGTCGTAGCCGGTCACCCGCACGACCGGCGCCTCGAGATGAAAAAAGCAGCGCTCCTGGACGAGCGCGGCGAGCTCGGCGCCGAAGCCCGCGGTCCGCGTCGCCTCGTGGAGGACGACGCAGCGCCCGGTCTTTTCGACCGAATTCTCGATCGTCTCGATGTCGACGGGCACGATGGTGCGGAGGTCGATCACGTCGGCGTCGATTCCCTCCGCCTGCGCGGTCGCCAGCGCGACATGGACCATCGTCCCGTAAGCGAGGATGGTCACAGCTTCGCCTTCGCGCGCGATCGCCGCCTTGCCGAGCGGCACCGTGTAATGATCCTCCGGGACCTCGGCCGCCGGATGCTTCGCCCAGGGCGTCACCGGCCGCTCGTAAAAGCCGTCGAACGGGCCGTTATAGATGCGCTTGGGCTCGAAGAAGAGGACCGGGTCCGGATCCTCGATCGCCGCGATCAGCAGGCCCTTGGCGTCATAGGGGTTGGACGGAATGACGGTCTTGATCCCCGGCATGTGGGCGAAGAAGGCCTCGGGCGACTGGCTGTGGGTCTGGCCGCCGAAAATGCCGCCGCCATAAGGCGAGCGGATCACCATGGGCACCGACCATTCGCCGGCGGTCCGGTAGCGGATCCGCCCGGCCTCCGAGAATATCTGGTCGAAGCCGGGGAAGATATAGTCGGCGAACTGGATCTCGGCGACCGGCTTCAATCCGTACAGCCCCATGCCGATCGCGGCGGCGACGATGCCCGCTTCGGCGATCGGCGCGTCGAACACGCGGCTCTTGCCGTATTTCTTCTGCAAGCCCGCGGTGACCCGGAAGACGCCGCCGAAATAGCCGATATCCTCGCCGAACACGACCATGTCGGGATCGCGCGCCATCATCACGTCGTGGGCGCTATTGAGCGCCTCGATCATGTTCATGACGCTCATTTGCTTTTGGCTCCGGCTTCGGCCCGGGCGGCGTCGCGCTGCTCGGCGAGGTGCCAGGGGAGGTCTTCGAAGACGTCGGCGAACATCGAATCGACGTCCTCATAATGGCCGCTGCCGAGCGTGCCCTTCTTCTCCGCCTCCTTCTGCGCTGCGCGGACCTCGGCGCCCAATTGCTCCTCGAGCGCCTTGTGGCGTTCCTCGTCCCACTCCCCCAGGCCGATGAGGTGCGCCTTCAATCGCGCAACCGGATCGCCCAACGGCCATGTCGCGCCCGCGTCCTGGGGCCGGTAGACGCCGGGATCGTCCGAGGTGGAATGGCCCTCGACCCTGTAGGTGAACAGCTCGATCAGGGTCGGCCCCAGGTTGGAGCGCGCCCGGTCCGCCGCCCAGCGGGTCGCGGCATAGACGGCCAGTGCGTCGTTGCCGTCGACCCTGAGCCCGGCGATGCCGTAGCCGACCGCGCGCGCGGCGAAGGTGGTGAGCTCGCCCCCGGCGATCCCCGAAAAGCTCGAAATCGCCCATTGGTTGTTGACGACGTTGAGGATCACCGGCGCACGGTAGACCCCGGCGAAGGTCACCGCATTGTGGAAATCGCCCTCGGCGGTCGCGCCGTCGCCGATCCAGCCGGCCGCGATCCGGCTGTCGCCCTTGATCGCCGAGCCCATCGCCCACCCCACCGCCTGCGGGAATTGGGTGGCGAGATTGCCGGAGATCGAGAAGAAGCCCCTGGCCCGGTCCGAATACATGATCGGCAGCTGGCGCCCCTTGAGCTTGTCGCCCTTGTTCGAATAGATTTGGCACATCATCTCGGTCAGCGGATAATCGCGCGCGATCAGCAGGCCCTGCTGGCGGTAGGTGGGGAAGCACATGTCCTCGGCATCGAGAGCGTGCGCCGCGGCCACCGCCACCGCCTCCTCGCCGAGCGATTTCATGTAGAAGCTGGTCTTGCCTTGGCGCTGGGCGCGGAACATGCGCTCGTCGAAGATCCGGACCATCGCCATGTCGCGCAGCATCCGGCGCAGCGTGTCCGGATCGAGCCGCGGGTCCCAGGGTCCGACCGCTTTGGCCTCGTCGTCGAGCACCCGCACGAGGGTGAAGCAGAGCGGGTGCGTTTCCGCCGCGGCGACGGCGACATCGGGCCGGGCGGCGCTTCCCGCCGCGGGAATCAGGATGCCGCTATAATCCACCGCGTCGCCGGGGCGCGCCTCGGGCTCCGGAACGTGGAGTGACAGCGCCGGACGGTTGCGGCGCTCGGTCTTTCTGGTCATTCTCTGCCCTGTGCGCTTATTGTCCGCACGGCCGTTAATGGATTTTTCGCGGCGATGCACCCCTTGTGAAGGATCATTTCATGCGGCTGTCAGGTATACTTGTCATTGCCCTTCTCGCCCTCGCCGGCTGCGCGACCATGTCCGCGCCCGCGCCGCCCGCAACCTATGTGATGCGCCACCTCAACACCCCGGCGGGCGAAAGGGATCCGGACCTGCTGCCGGAGGGGCAGCGCGCGGCGGACGCGCTGGTCGGCTGGTTCGCGCGCGAGCGGGCGCGGCCGGCCGCGATCTACGTCAGCACCTATCGGCGCACCCTCCAGACCGCCGTGCCGCTCGCCGCGCAGCTCGGCCTGACCCCGATCGTCTACGATCCCGCCGATACGCCCGGACTGATCGCCCGCGTGCGCGCCGGGCCCCAGCCGGCGCTGATCGTCGGCCACAGCAACACCGTTCCCGACCTCGTCGCCGCATTGGGCGGGACCCGGCCGGCGCCTTTGGTCCATGAGGATTTCGGCGACATCTGGCGGGTCGGCTCGGACGGCGCGACGGCGAGGATGCGGATCGAACCGTGAGCGAGATCAGGACGGCGCGGCTCATTCTCAGGCGGGCCCGGATCGAGGATCTGGACGCGATCCACGCGGTCCTGGGCAACGCCCAAGCGACGCGTTTCTGGTCGACGCCCCCGCATGCCAATTTGGAGGAGAGCCGCATCTGGCTCCAGTCGATGATCGATGCCCCGCCCGGCCAGAGCGACGATTATGTGGTGGAATATGAAGGCCGCGTCATCGGCAAAGCGGGCTTCTACCGGCTTCCCGAAATCGGCTTCATCCTCCATCCCGATTTTTGGGGCCGCGGCCTCGCGCGCGAGGCGCTCGAAGCCGTGATCGCCAGGGTCTTTTCAAGCTTTCCGATCGACGCGCTGGCCGCGGACGTCGATCCCCGCAACGCCGCGTCGCTCGCTTTGCTGAAGGGCCTGGGCTTCGTCGAAACCGGCCGGGCGAAGGGCACCTGGGACTTGGGCGGGGAGCTGTGCGACAGCATCTACCTCGCCTTGCCCCGAAATTAGGGACAGTCCCTGTTTTCTAGAGATCGATGCACGAGGCGATCGATTCGAGCTTGCGGACGCGCTCCTTCAAATCCGCCATCTCGATCATGTCGCCGGCGGGGCTGCGCCCTTCCCTGCGGACGCTGCCGGCGAGCTCCAGGCGCTTGATATCGAGCCAGCCCTGCCAGCCCCTGAGGCCCGCGAAGGTCGCGATGCTGAGGCCGATGAGGCCGAAGCTCGCCATTGTGACCGTGATCATTGCTTCGCTCATCCCGTCCTCCCTGAACAGATGATTCGTGTCAGTCCCGGCGCAGATCCTCGATCTCGCGGGCGAGCTCGCTGTTCGAGCTGGTGACGTAGGTTTCGATAGCCTGCATCCTCAAATCGAGGCTGCGCATCCGCTCGCGCGATTCCTCGCTATTGGTCGCGCGCGACAGCGCGGGGCCCCGGACGCGCCCGGCCTGGCCGACGAAGGCCGCGGCGGCATAAGCGATCAGGGTCCAGGGGAAGGCGAAGAACGTCGCCAGGACCAGGCCGATCCGGATGATCGTCGCGTCGATTCCGGTCATGTTGGCGATCCCGGCGCAGACCCCGGCGACCTTGCCGTTGGCGCGATCGACCTCGAACCTCTTGCCGCGAATGTTCATTATTTCCTCCCTGAATCCCGGCCGTGATCGGCCGGCGCAAAGTGCCTGTCTTCATCGTCCGCGCGGTGGCGCGGGCGCTCGATCCGGTCGGCCAGCGCGCGTTCGAGCATTTCGAGCCGCTCCGTCATCCGGTCCATCGCGCGAAGCATGTCCTCGCCCTCGCGCGGATCGGCCCGCGGCGCTTCGCGGCGGGCCTCGCGGTCCTTTCGCGACGGGCGGACCATCAGATAGATGATGAACCCGACAACCAGGGTCGCGACGATCGAACCGATTGTGGCGGCGACCTCGACGATCTGCATGATGTCGTTGCCGTTGATCGAGATCGTCATGCCGCGATCCTGCGCTGCTTCATCGCTTCCAGCTCGGCGTCGACGCGCTCGGCGACGCGCAGCTCGGCAATCTCTTCCTCGAGCGACTTGGGCGGGGCGGCGAGCATCAGCGCCTCGGCATGGCCTTCGGCGAGGTCGGCCTCGCGCTCGAGCAGGTCGAAGCTGGCGAACGCTTCCTCCGTCCGCGGGCCGGCATACATTTCGCGCAGGCGGACCTGATTCTGGGCGGTCTCGAAGCGCGTCGCCACCGCGTTCTGGCGGACGCGGGCTTCGCGCAGCTTGGCCTGGAGCTTGGAGATGTCGCCTTCCGAGGCGCGCAGCGCCTGATCGATCGTGCCGATCTCGTCGCGCAATTCGTCGGCGAGCCCGGTCAATTTCTCTTTCTCGACCAGCGCGAGGCGGGCGAGGTCGTCGCGCCCCTTGCTCAGCGCCAGCTCGGCGCGCTCGGACCAGCTGTCCTGAAGGCCGGCGAGTTGGGCGACCGCGCGCCTCTTCTCCTTCTGGTCCGCGATCAGCCGCGCCGCGCCGGCGCGCACCTCGACCAAAGTCTCCTCCATCTCCATGATGATCACCCGGATCATCTTGGCGGGGTCGTCCGACCGGTCGATCAGATCGATGACGTTGGCGGCGATGATGTCGCGGGTTCGTGAAAAGATGCTCATCTGGGTTACGCTCCGAAAGACTTCAAATATTGGCGGCGGCCGGGAAGCGAGCCAGGGGGAAGGCTGCTGTCCCGGCCGGCGCCGCGGTTCAGGCGTGAACCTGAGCCGAAGCCTGTGCCGTCAGGGTCGGGGCGGCGTGGACCGGGCCGACCGCGGCGCTGAGGAACATGGTCGAAAGAGCGATGGCGCCGACCGCGGCGGTGATCGTCTGGGGCAGGTTGTTGAAGCTGATCATTGTGGGTCTCCCTGAAACGATGTGAACTGATACCCACAAGGTTAGCAGGAGCCGTGCCAAACGCATTTTTTCGGTGGAATTCCGCCATTTTCGTGCGGAATCGGTCAAGATCGCCTTTTCAGGCCGCGCCGCGAGTTGGCGATATTTCCCAAGTCTTAGTGAACCTGCGGCAGGAAATCCGTCTTGCGGCGCTTGAGGCCATTATCCCTGCGGGTCAGCTCCATCAGCCTGGCGCCGGCCATGAAAACCGCGCCGGTACAGGCGGCGAACATGAGCCAGCCGCCCGTGCCAGGGTACATTTCCAGATAGCGGATGCTCCGGTCGGCGGCGCCGAGCCCGAGCGCGTAGATGACCAGCGCCGCTTCGAAGCGGGTCCTGATGACGAACAATCTGGCAAGGCGTTTCCACATGCCGGAATAAGAGCAAGAAGCGGGCCAGCGGCGGAAAAGCGCGGGTGGCGAGGGTTAACGTTTAAGCTTTTGTAAACCATGCCGACAAAAAGCGCCGACAGGGGGACAGTTGCTGGTAACCGTCCCCTCCCTCAGTAGGTGACGTCGAGCTGGAAGCCGCCGCCCGCGATCAGGGTGACGGTGCAGCCGCGCCAGGCCCTTTCATCCTCCTGCTCCATCGCCTTGCGGATGCCGCGAAGGCTTTCGAGAATGTCGGCGGCCGCGCGCTCGCTCGGCGGCATCTCCACCTCGGTCCCGTCCGCCTGCGTCGAACGGAGCGAGAGCCGTGTCCGCTCCCCCTCGATCTCCATGGCCAGGACCGCCTTCTTGAAGCCGGGTGGGCATTGCCCCGCGATCAGCCGGCCCAGAGCGAGATAGGCGATTTCCATCGTTTCGTTCGGAATGTCGGTCATTCGGCCTCCAGCGCCAGCAAAGCGAAAGTCGCGAGCCAATGCTCGCCCATATAGTCGCCGGCGACGTGCGGCAGGCTGGCGTCGAGATGGGCGTCCGCGGCCCTGTGCGCAAGCGCCGCCAATTCGGGCTCGAGCGCGCCGGCCAGCCCGCGCCAGCACCAGGCGCGGCTCAGATTGAGCCCGTCGAGATGGGCAATCTTGCCGTCGCTGCGGTCCGAGACGAAAGCCGGCGTGAACAGGCTGCGCGGGCTTCCCGCCGCCAGATCGGGCAGGAAGGCGTCGAACCAGGGCGCGAACGCGCCAGCGGGGAGCGCACGGCGCATCAGCAGCGCTTCGCTCAGCGCCGGCGACAGGAAATCGTCGCCGCCCGGCTCCCAGCCCTGGCAGGCCTTGTCGCCCCCATAATAATCGGCCGCGCGGGCGCGGATCAGTCCCGCCAGGGCGTCGTCGTTGGCGCCGGCCCATTCGAGCGCGAGGATCATCGCGAAGGCGCTGTTATAATGGGTGCCGGTGCGGATCGGGTAGGTCAGGCGCGGCAGATAGGATGCGAACCGTTCGGCGAACGCTCGGGCGAGCGGGGCGAGCGTCTCGGCCCAGCCCTCCTCGTGGCGCTGCGCCTCGGCGTGGAGCATGAGCAGCCAGGCCCAGCCATAGGGCCGCTCGAACCCGCCGGTATAGGCGCGGTCGAGATAGGCGCGCTCGCCGGCGACGTTGGCGGGCGTCAGCATCTCGGCGAACAGGGCCCGGATTCGCGCGGCCTCTTCCATGTCCGGGAATAGCCTGAGCGTGCGCATCAGGAGCCAATAGCCGTGGACGCAGCTGTGCCAGTCGAAGCTGCCGAAGAAAAGCGGGTGGAGCGCGCGCGGGCCCAGCACGTCCTCGGGCCCCTCCATCACATGGTCGAGCTTGTGCGGATATTCGCGGCGCACATGGCTCAGCGCAAGTCCGGCGAAGCGGGCGGCGGTCTGGGCGGTGAGTGCGTGCTTCATCTAAACGCCAGGAAGTAGATGAAGAGGACGTTTACGGCCAGCAAGGGCAGCGCCGTGCCGATCTGCGCCTTGATGACGCCGTTGCGGTCCTTCAATTCGAGCAAGGCGGCCGGGACCATGTTGAAATTGGCGGCCATCGGCGTCATCAACGTTCCGCAAAAGCCGGCAAGCATCCCGATCGCGCCGATCACCGCCGGATTGCCGTCATAAGTCTGGATCAGGAGCGGCACGCCGATCGCCGCGGCCATGACCGGGAAGGCGGCGAAGGCGTTGCCCATGATCATCGTGAACAAGGCCATGCCGATCGCGAAGACCAGCACGGTCAGGAAGATGCTGCCGTCGGGGATGACCGAGCGGGTCGCGCCGCCGATCACCTCGCCGACCCCGGCCGCCGCGAAGACCACGCCCAATGCCGCGAGCATCTGCGGCAGTACCGCCGCCCAGCCGATTGCGTCGATCAGGCGCCGGCCTTCCTGCAGGGGCGCGATCGCGGGCGGCCTGAGCCAGGCGTAGAGCGTCCCCAGCGCAAGCAGTGCGCCCAGGCACAGGAAGATGTAGGTTTCGCGCTTCGGCTCGATCCAGCCGAGCGCGCCGAGCGGCGTGTAATTGTAGGCCAAAGTACCTATCAGGGCCGTCGCCGGGATGATCAAGGCGGGCAGGAACAGCCGGTTGCCGAGCTGAGACGACCAGGTCAGCCGCTCGTCTTCGCTGGTGGTCGGCGGCGCGCTGCGGCCGATGAAGCCGAAGCCGGCCAGTCCGGCGAGGCTCAGGACGAGCAGCCCGTTGGCGAAATCGCCGAGCACGGAGCCGGCCAGCAGGCTCAGCGCCATCAGCCCCCAGAAAGCGGCATTGCCGAAGCGTTTGCCGTTCGTGCCGTCGAGCGCGCTCAGCATGGCGAAGGCGGCGAACATCAGCCCGGCGAGGCTATAGGCCCATTGGAGACTGATCATCGCCGGGGCTCCCCACCCGTTCGCCCTGAGCCTGTCGAAGGGTTCTCCTTGTCTTCCGGAATTGGAGGTGAGGAGGAGTGGGCTTCGACAGGCTCAGCCCGAACGGACACGGCGGCTGAGGCGTTCAGCGAGCGGTCGAAGCGGAGCAGCCGCGCTCCGTGGATCAGGAAGGCGGCGATCGCGGTCGGGATCGCCCAGATCGCCAGCTCGAGCGGCGCGAGCTCGTAGCCGTAGGTGGCCAATGTCGCCTGGATGAGGACGATAGATCCGATCGCGATGAAGATGTCCTCGCCGAAGAAAAGCCCGACATTGTCGGTCGCGGCGGAATAGGCCTTGACCCGCTCGGCGCTCTCCTCGTCGAGCTCGCCATGCTGCTGCTCGGCCGCGGCCAGCGCCATCGGCGCGACCAGGGGCCGCACCGTCTGCGGATGGCCGGCGATCGAAATCAGGCCGAGCGCGGCGGTTCCCTGGCGGAACAGAAGATAGAGGATCAGCAGCCGGCCGGCGGTCGCGGCCCTGACCAACCGGATCGCGGCCGAGGCGCGCTGCTGCAGGCCGTAACGTTCGAGCAAGCCGACCACCGGCAGCACGATCCAGACGATCGCGATGATCCGATTGTCGTTGAACGCCTTGCCGAGCAGCGAGACGATTTCGACCGGCCCCTTGCCCGCGATCAGCCCGGTCGCCAGCGCGGCCACGGTCACGACCAGCATCGGATTGAGCCTCAGCGCGAAGCCGACAACGACGATGAGGATGCCCGCGAGGACGAAATATTGGGACACCTAATCCTCCCTGTCGCGAAGCGATGGGGAGGGGGACCATGCGAAGCATGGTGGAGGGGCTGACTGACTCAGAATGCCCCTCCACCGCGTTTCACGCGGTCCCCCTCCCCATGAGCTACGCTCACAGGGAGGACAGATCAGGAGCTCACTCCGCACCATATCCTCCTCCGCCCGGCGTCTCGATCACGAAGGCGTCGCCGGCCGCCATCTCCGCCGAGTCGGTCGCCGTCAGCATCTCCTCGTGCCCATCCGCGCGCACCACCATGTTCACCCCCGCCTTTGCGTCGCCGCCGCCTTCGATCCCGCGCGGCGCCACCCTTCGCCGGTTGGAGAGGATCGCGGCGTGCATCGGCGCGCGAAAGCGGATCCGGCGGATCACCCCGTCGCCGCCGCGATGCGCGCCCTGCCCGCCCGAGCCGCGCCGGATCGCGAACCGCTCGAGGAGCACCGGAAAGCGCGTCTCCAAAATCTCGGGGTCGGTGAGGCGGCTATTGGTCATATGGGTCTGGACCGCGCTCGCCCCGTCGAAATCCGGGCCGGCCCCGGCGCCGCCCGCGATCGTCTCATAATATTGATAGTCGCGATTGCCGAAGGTGAAATTGTTCATCGTCCCCTGGCTCGGCGCCAGCGCGGCGCAGGCGGCGAACAGGCAATCGGTGATCACCTGGCTGGTCTCGACATTCCCCGCGACGACCGCGGCGGGATAAAGCGGGTTGAGCATCGAGCCTTCGGGGACCTTGAGAACGATCGGCCGCATGCAGCCGTCGTTGAGCGGGATGGCATCGTCGACCAGGGTGCGGAACACGTAGAGCGTCGCCGCCCGACAGATCGAATAAGGCGCGTTGAAATTGTTCGGCTGCTGATCGCTCGTCCCGGCGAAATCGACCGTCGCCGTGCGCGCCTCGCGGTCGACCCGGATCGCGACCGAAACCTGCGCTCCATTGTCCATTTCGTAGGTGAACGCGCCGTCCTCCAGCCGCCCGATCAGCCGCCGCACCGCTTCTTCGGCATAGGCCATGACATGGCCCATATAGGCGTCGACCATCTCGCGCCCCTGTTCGCCCGCCACCCGCCGCAATTCGCTCGCGCCGCGCGCGCAGGCGGCGATCTGGGCCTTCAAGTCGGCGATGTTGCGGTCGGGGTTGCGCGCCGGCCATTCGCCCGCGCCAAGCAGCGCACGCATCTCGGCCTCCAGGAACCGTCCCTCGTCGACCAGCAGCACATTGTCGATCAGCATGCCCTCCTCGTGGACCGACTTGCTGTCCGGCGGCATCGATCCCGGCGCGATCCCGCCGATATCGGCATGATGGCCGCGCGCCGCGACATACCAGGCGGGCGTGGCGTCCTGGTCGGCTGCGAACACCGGCATGATCACCGTGATGTCGGGCAGATGCGTGCCGCCGCGATAGGGCGCGTTGAGCACATAGACGTCGCCGGGCTTCATCCCGCGCCCGTCGCGGCCTTCGCCGCGCGCCTCGATCACCGTCCGGATCGAATCCCCCATCGATCCCAGGTGGACCGGAATGTGCGGCGCATTGGCGATCAGCGCGCCCTCCTGATCGAAGACGGCGCAGGAAAAATCGAGCCGCTCCTTGATGTTGACCGACGAGGCGGTATTCTGGAGCGCCACCCCCATCTCCTCGGCGATCGCCATGAACAGATTGCCCATCACTTCGAGCGTCACCGGATCGACCTTGGTGCCCATGGCGTGCGCGGTTTCGCGGGGGACGGCGCGGGCCAGGATGAGGTTGCCGAGCTTGTCCACCTCGGCCCGCCAGCCAGGCTCGACCATTGTGGTGGCGGAGGGGTCGATGATCAAAGCGGGGCCATCGATCCGGTCTCCGGTGCTCAGATCGGCGCGGTCGAATAAATCCTCCCCGGAACGGGGAGGGGGACCGCTCGGCGAAGCCGAGTGGTGGAGGGGTCGCTCCGGTCTCTCCGCACCCCCTTTCCCTATCGCCTCCACGATCGCCGTCTCGACAACCACCTCGGCGCCGGGCGCGTCGAAGCCGAAGCGCAATTTGTGCGCGGCCGCGAAATCTTCCCGCATCCGCTCGGATACCGGCACCTCCAGGCTCGAATCGCTCCCCTCGTAGCGCAAGGCCGCCCGGCGCCTGACCTCCGGCGCCTCGACCCCCTGCCGGCGCAACGCCGCCACCGCCTCCGCCTCCAGCTCGCCGAGCACCGCCTCCAGATCCGCCCCGGCCAGCGTCCGTTGCCTCAGCTCCACCATGTCGGCGAGCCCCATCCCGTAGGCGCTGAGCACGCCGGCCAAAGGGTGGATCATCACCTTGCCGATGCCGAGCGCATCGGCGACCAGGCAGGCATGCTGGCCGCCCGCGCCGCCGAAGCATATCAGCGTGTAGCGGGTCACGTCGTGGCCCCGCGCGATCGAGATCTGCTTGATCGCATTGGCCATATTGTCGACCGCGATGCGGATGAAGCCCTCCGCCGCGCCGCGCGCGTCCATTCCCGCCCGTTCGGCGATCTCCTCGCACAGCAGCCGCGACGCGGCGGCGTCGATCTCCTGGTCGCCACCGGGCCCGAAGACGCGCGGGAAATGCTCGGAGCGGATCTTGCCGAGCACGACGTTGCAATCGGTGACCGTCAGCGGCCCGCCGCGGCGATAGCAGGCCGGGCCCGGCACCGCCCCGGCGCTCTCCGGCCCGACCCGGAAGCGCTCGCCGTCATAGCTGCAGATCGATCCGCCGCCCGCCGCGACCGTGTGGATTTCGAGCATCGGCGCGCGCACCCGCACGCCTGCCACCGCGCGTTCGCTGGTCCGTTCGTACACCCCCGCGAAATGCGAGACGTCGGTCGAGGTGCCGCCCATGTCGAAGCCGATGACATGCGATTCGCCCGCCAAAGCCGCTGTCCTCGCCATCCCGACGATCCCGCCCGCCGGCCCGGAAAGGATCGCGTCCTTGCCCCGGAACGCGGCGGCGTCGGTCAACCCGCCATTGGATTGCATGAAGAACAGCCGTCCGGCGCCGCCGAGCCCCGCCACCACCTTGTCGACATAGAGCCGCAGCACCGGCGACAGATAGGCGTCGACCACGCTCGTATCGCCGCGGCCGATCAGCTTGATCAAGGGCTCGACCTCGTGGCTCGCCGAGACCTGGGTAAAGCCGATCTCCCGCGCCATCTGCGCCAGCGCCGCCTCGTGCGCGGTCCAGCGCCAGCCGTGCATCAGCACGATCGCGAGCGCGCGATAGCCCTTGTCATAAGCCTCCTGCAATCCGGCCCGCGCGGCTACGCTGTCGAACGGCCGCAGCACCTCGCCCTGCGCGGTGACACGCTCGTCGACCTCGATCACATGCCCGTAAAGCGGCTCGGGCAGGACGATATGCCGCGCGAAGATGTCGGGCCGCGCCTGGTAGCCGATCGCGAGCGCGTCGCCGAGCCCGGCGGTGATCGCCAGCGCGACCTTCTCGCCCTTGCGCTCTAGCAGGGCGTTGGTCGCGACCGTGGTCCCCATCTTGACCGCGCCGATCGCGCCGCCTCCGGCCTCGGCAAGGATCGCCGCGATCCCAGCCACCGCCGCGTCGTCGTAGCGCTCGGGATTGTCGGAGAGCGTCTTGCGGACGATCAGCCTGCCGTCGGGGGCGCGCGCGACGATATCGGTGAAGGTGCCGCCCCGGTCAATCGAGAAGGTCCAGGCCGATCCCATGAAGCGACGCCTAGCAAAGCGCGCTTGACCCGGCCAGCCGCTTGGGACAGCCCTCGCCGATGGCCGAGGAAGAAGAAGACGATTCGCTGCTCTCCGAGAGCGATTTCCACAATATCGCCCAGAAGCAGATCATGAACGCGGTGTTCGCCTCGCTCGGCGAGACCAAGATGGGCTGGAATCTGATCGAGCCCTTCCTCGAGGCCGGCCGCTCGGTCTGCGTCGGCGATTTCGAGGAGAATGCGCGCATCCGCCTCCACACGATGCGCGCCGAAGGCGACGGCTGGATCGAGGCTGAAGAGGCCTTTCTCGGCATCTCGGTCTCCGACCGCGAGGCGGGCCAGGAATGGCTCTCGGAAACCTACTGGCTGTCCGAAATCGCCACCGCCGACGGCGACCGCGCCGAGGTGCAGGCGGTCATCGCCGCGCTCGGGCGCACGATCGCCAAGCTGAACCTGTGGCTGGAAAGCGGCGGAACGGGAGGCCCCGAAGCGGAGCCTCCCGAAGCGCCGGAAGCGCCGGAAGCGCCGGAAGCGCCGGAAGCGCCGGAAGCGCCGGAAGCCTAGTTGCCGGCGCCGGTGACGCCCGGCTCGTAGAGCTGGATGCAGCGGTCGTCGCCCGGCCCCGGTGAGCAGGGCGGATAGCCGGTCTCCGCGATCGGGCCGCCGACACCGGCATATTCGGCCGACGCGAGTTCGGTCTCCGCCGTCTCGCCGGTCGCGGCATCGACCATGCCGTCGCCGTTCATCGCCATCTCGCCGTCCGCTTCGACCGGATCATAGGGCCCGCCCACTGCGGTGGCATCGGCGCTTGAGGTGGCCTCGCCCATCTCGCCGGCCAGGACCGTGTCGGCGTCACGCGGAGTCCAGCTGGCGAGCGCCGCGCGGACGCCCGGCTCGTAGAGCTGGATGCAATTGTCGTCGCCCGGACCCGGCCTGCAGGGAGGATAGGTACCGGTCGCCGAGGCGGTGTTCACCTCCTCGAGCGGTCCGCCCAGGCCTTTGTCGGCGCCGGGGCTCTCCGCGAGGTCGAGGTCGGGATCAGCCTCGATGGGCTTACCGGCCGCCTCGGCGGACTCGTCCTGGAACTTTGCCGAGTCCAGATCCGCCTTGGGCAGGTCGTTCGATTTGGCGACGAGCGTCACGGTCGGCGACTTGTCGTCCTGCGCGACCGGCACGCTCGACGGCGCGAAAGCGAATGCGGACGTACCCAGGAGAAGGGCTCCCGCGGCGATGGTGATGCGCTTCATGTTGATCTCCGTGGCTGTCCGGGCGGCGGTGATGCGCTGCCCGGATCAAGCCCCCACGCTTGCATTGGATGTTGTGCCGATGAAACGGGCCGGCGAGCGGTTTATGTCCGTCGCAAGGCGCAGGTCGTCAGAAATGACCTTCGATTCGCCGCACATAGCCCTCGGTCGAGGGCTGGAAGCCTGCGGCAATCAGGCGGGCGACGAGCCCCGGGTCGGACTGGCGCACGATCAGGTCGATCCGGTAGGCGCCGCCAGCCCGGATATTGAGGTTCAGCCGCCCCATCCCCGATTCGCCGGCGAGCGGCAGCAGCAGCGCCCCGTCGGCGCAGCGCGCGTCGCCGGCGAGGCCGCCGGGCAGGGCGACCCCGCCCATCTCGCCCGACAGGGTCGCGCGCACCCGCCCCTCGGCGCTTTCGCACAGGCCCCCGGCGAACTGGACCGAGAAATCGTCGAGATCGAGCGCGCCGACCGGGACCGGCGCGAACAGGGTGCCGGTGCGGATCCGGCCGGTCACATCCTCGATCCCGAAGCTGTGCCGCGAGACGCTGAGCGCCCCTTCGAGCCGGCCGTCGGCCTCGTCGCGCGACAGCGACAGCCGAGCCCGGCCGAGCAGCAAAGGCAGGACGTTGAGCCGCGCCTGCACGTCGCCGAGCGCCACGGGTCCGAACTGCGCCTCCTTGAGCACGCCGAGCCAGATGCTTCCGCTCGCCTCGCGCGCGGCGAGCCCGTCGGCCCCGAACCAGCCGACCGCGACCCTGAGCGGGATCAGCGCGACCAAAGAGAAAGCGAAGATCGCCAGGAGGAAGACCGTCCGCCGCATCGGCAAGCGAAACCGCATCACCGCCGCCCCGCCTGAAGCACGATCTCGGCCGAGAGCGTCCGGTCGGCATTGGCCTGCGCCCTAAGGCGTTGGACGACGAGCCCGCGCCGCTCCATCTCGGCGACCCAGCCGAACAAGGCCCGCGGCCGCGCCGAGTCGAGGCTGATCGTGGCGCGCCCCGGGCCCTGGCTCGCGATCCGCGCGCCGGGAAAGCCCGCTTCGGCCGCGGTGCGGGCGGCGAGGCTGTCGACCGGCCCGGTCGCGGCGACGGCGCCGCCGCCGGGCGTGGACGCGCGCGCTTTGGCCTGCCCCAGCGCGAGCGCCGCCGCGCCATGCCGGGTCCGGGCCGCGTCGAGCGCGTCGGACAGGGGCCGCACGATCAGGAGCCAGGCCGCCACCAGAGCCAGCAGCACGCCCAGCGTACCGAGCAGGGCCCGCTCGCGCGCGGTCCTGGAAGCCCACCAGATCATGCCGGCCTCAGCACCAGCTCGGCGGTCGCCCGGCCGCCGGCGCTCAGCAGATTGCCGCCTTCGACCGCCATCCCGCCTGCCTCGGCCCGCGCGCGAAAGGCGGCCAGCGTCGCCGCGCCGTCGACCTGGACAGTCGCGCCGAGGCTGCCGTCTGGGCGGTAATCGAGCCGGGTCAGCTCCAGATTGGGGGTCGATCGCACCGCCTCGAACAGGATCGGCGCCAGCCTTGTAAAGGCCGGCCGCGACGCGCCCCGCGCCCCCGGCCCGAGCGCCGCCGCTTCCGCCTCGAGCCGGTCGGCATCGAACGAATAGCGCATGATCGTCGCCAGCTGGACGATCAGCGAGATCGCCAGCAGGGCGACCGTCAGCAAGGCGATCCGGCGCGCGCTTTCGGTCTCGATCCTCCATCTGCGGCGCTTGGCGAAAGCGCCCTGGCGCAGATTGACGACCGGCTCGGCCAGGGCCGCCGCGAGCCCCGCCTCGAACGCCGCCTCGTCGACCTCCTCGATCGGCGCGTCGCCCGCCAGCAATCGGGCAAGGTCGGGCTCGACGCTGAACGCGGCGGCGATCCCGCGATGGTCGAGCCCCCGCCGCGCCAGCCCTTCCGCCGGCGGCAGCAGCAGCAAAGTTTCCGGAACGATCAGGTCGGGATCGTCCGCGATCCACTCGCGCATCCGCGACACCGGCGCCAGGGCAACCGCGGTCAGCCCGTTCTCGGCGCGTCCGGCGGCGACGTGCATGTCCGAAAGCGGCTCGGCGCTGGCGTCGGCGAGCATCAGCCGCGCCGCCGCCGCCGCCTGCGCCGGCGTCAGATCGCCGGCGAGGTCGAGCCAGTGGACCGCAACCTGCGTCCCCGGCACCGCCAGCGCGCTCGCCGCGCCGGCCTGGGGCACGATCAGCAGCGCGCGCCCGTCCGCGAATCGAAACAGGGTGCCGCCTTCGGCCGGATCAGTTGGTGATGTCGGCATTTTCCTCCGACCCGCCCTCGCGGCCGTCGGCGCCCAATGTCGCGATCGTGAACGGCCGCCCGTCCCGGCCCGGCGCCGTATAGACATAGGGCCGGCTCCACGGATCGTTCGGCAGCCGCCGGATGAACTGGCCCGCGACCAAAGCCTCAAGCCCTTCCTCGCTGGTCGGATAGCGCTGGTGGTCGAGCCGGTACATGTCGATCCCCTGCTCCAATGTGGCGATATCGGCCCGCGCCTTGGTCGTCGCCGCGCGGTCGGCCGCCGGCATGACGTTGATGATGACGATCGTCGCCAACAGGCCGATGATGACGAGGACGACCATCAATTCGACCAGGGTAAAGCCCCTCTCATTCCTCCCCTGCTTTTGCAGGGGAGGAATGCGGCGGCGGCGAAGCGCGGACATCAATAACCTCCAGCCAAAGTGTCGAGCTGCAATATCGGGAGCAGGATCGACAGCACGATCAAAGCGACGATCACGCCCATGATTATGATGATCGCGGGCTCGAGCAGCGACAGCGCTGTCGTCGTGAAGGCGTCGAACTCGCGGTCGAGATAGTCGGCGGCGCGCTCGAGCATCACGTCCAGCTTGCCCGACGCCTCGCCCGAGGCGGCGAGATAGACGAGCAGGGGCGGGAAGATGCCCGCCCGCTTCAAGGCGCCCGACAGGCTTCCGCCGGTGCGGATCGATTCGGCGATGTCGGCCGAGGCCTGGCGCAGCACCCGGTTATGGACCGTCCCCGTCGTCAGCCGAAGTCCCTCGAGCAAGGGCAGCCGGCTCGCCACCATGGTCGAGAGCGTCCGCGCCATCCGCGCCGCGTGCAGGTCGCGGATCAGCCTTCCGACCAGAGGCAGCCTGAGCAGCATCCGGTCGAACTTCATCCTGATCCCCTCGTCCTTGAGCGCGCGTCCGGCAACAAACACGCCCAGCGCGATCGCCAGCAGTAAAGCCCACCACCAGGAGGCGAGGAAGTTCGAAAGCCCGATCACGATCCGGGTCAGCAGCGGCAGCGTCTGGCCGATATCCTGGAATTGCTCGACCACCTTGGGCACGACGAAGATCATCAGGGCGAAAACCACGAACGCCGCGACGACCGCCAGGATGATCGGATAAGCGAGCGTCGAGAGCACCTTGCCGCGGACCAGCGCCTGGCGCTCCATCAGATTGGCGAGCCGCTCCAATATCCGCGGCAGCGTGCCCGAGGATTCGCCGGCCGAGACCATCGCCCGATAGAGCGCGGGGAAGCTCGCCGGCTCGCGCCCCATCGCCTCGGACAGGCGGCGACCCTCGACGACGCCGGCGTGGACGTTGCCCAGCACTCGGCGCACCTCCTCGCGCTCGGCCTGGCGCGAAACCGTGCGCAGCGCCTCTTCGAGCGGCGTGACGGTGATCAGGGTGGCGAGCTGGCGGGTGAACAAGGTGAGCTGCTTGGCGCCGATCTTCCTGCGCGCGAAGCGCCCGCGCGAAAGCAGGGGCGCGCCGTGCTCGGCCGCCTGCTCGATCCGCACGATATAGAGCTTGCGCGAGACGAGCTGGTCGCGCGCCGCCTCGCTGGTTTCGGCGCGCACCGATCCGCGCCGCTCGCGCCCGGCCGTGTCGAGCCCGACATAAGCGAAATCAGGCATCGGCCGCCTCGCGGCGCGAGACGCGCAAGGCTTCTTCCGGGCTGGTCACGCCGGCCCGCACCAGTGCCTGCGCCGCATCGGACAAAGTGTCGTGGCTTCGGAAACCGTGGGCCGAAATCGCCGTCTCCTCCGCCCCCGAATTGATCAGGCGGCGCATTTCGTCGTCGACCCGCACCGCCTCGAACAGGCCGATCCGCCCCTTATAGCCGCTATTGGCGCAGGCCGCGCAGCCTTTGGGCTCGTAGACGATCGTTCCGGGATCGAGCCCCAGCGCCGCGGCGAGCGAGCCCGCCGCTTCGATGGGCGCGCGGCATTCGGGGCAGAGCCGCCGCACCAGCCGCTGGGCGATCACCGCGCGGACGGTCGAGGCGATCAGGAACGGCTCGACCTTCATGTCCCTGAGGCGCGTGATCGCGCCGATCGCGTCGTTGGTGTGGACGGTCGAGAGGACGAGATGGCCGGTCAGCGCCGCCTGGACCGCGATGTCGGCGGTCTCGCGGTCGCGAATCTCGCCGACCATGACGACGTCGGGGTCCTGGCGCAGGATAGCGCGCAAGCCCGCGGCGAAGGTCAGGCCGACCTGCGGGTTGATCTGGGTCTGGCCGACCCCGTCGACCCCATATTCGACCGGATCCTCGACGGTCAGGATGTTGCGGCTGCCGTCGTTGAGCAGCTTCAGGCCCGCATAGAGGCTGGTCGTCTTGCCCGATCCGGTCGGCCCGGTGACCAGGACGATTCCGTTGGGCTCGGCGAGCGCATCGCGGAACAATCGCTCGACGTCGCTCGCCATGCCGAGCATTTCGAGGTCGATCCCGGCATTCTCTTTGTCGAGGATGCGCAGCACCACGCGTTCGCCGGCGCGGCTGGGGAGCGTCGAGACGCGCACGTCAATCAATTTGCCGCCCAAAGTCAGCGAGATCCGCCCGTCCTGCGGCAGCCGCCGCTCGGCGATGTCGAGCCGCGCCATCACCTTGACCCGGCTGACCACCACCGGCGCGACGTGGGCCGGCATCCGAAGCGTCTCGCGCAGCACGCCGTCCATCCGCATCCTGACCACCAGGCCCGTCTCATAGGGCTCGATATGGATGTCGCTGACGCCCTGGCGCGCGGCGTCGGCGATGATCCCGTTGATCAGCCGGATGGCGGGCGCGTCGTCGGACGTGTCGAGCAGATCCTCGGCGCTCGGCAGGCCGGCGGCGATATGGCCGAGATCGTCGCCGAAGCCGAGCGATCCTGCCGCGTCCGCCGCCGCCTCGGTCCCGGACGGATAGAGTTCGGAGAGCAAACGGTCGAACGCCGGAGCGTCCACCTCGTGAACCGCGAACGGCCGCGCCAGGAAGCGGCGCAATTCGATGATCGCCTTCGGGTCCGCCCCGGCGCGCATCGCAACGTCGAGCGTGCCGTCATCGTCGGCGGTGGGAAGCAGCCCGTGCCGCCGCGCGAAAGCGTAGGGCACCCGGGCGACCAGGGCTTGGCTCATTGCGGCGGCGCCGCGCTCGGCGGCAGCTCGATCGGGGTCACCACCTGATCCTGCGGCTGCGGCCCGGGCGGCGCGCTCGGCGGGACCGTGCCCAGATAGTCGCGGACCAGCTCGTCGAGGCTCGGTTCGTGGTCGGGCGTGGCGATCAATTGCTGGCCGCGAATATAATCGTAGCGCCGAGCGCTCATCGTCCGCGCATCCTCGGCCGAGCGCAAGATGGTCGGGCGGATGAAGACCATCAAATTGGTCCGCCCGCGCGATCGCCCGCGCGACCGGAACAGATTGCCGATGATCGGGATGTCGCCGAGCACGGGCACGCGGGTCACCGTGCGCCGGTCGTTGTCGTCGATGAGGCCGCCGATGCCGACGATCTCGCCGTCGTCGACCGTGATCACATTCTCGATCTCGCGCTTGTTGAGGATCAGGTCTTGGAAGCTCGACGAGACCGGCCCGGCGATCGAGCTCACCTCGACCCTGAGGTCGAGCTTGATCGTTCCGCCCGCGTTGATCTGCGGCCGGACCTCGAGCGTAACTCCCACATTCTGCCGCTGGACGGTGCGGAACGCATTGTCGAAATTCTGCGAGAGCGCCTCCCCGGTGGTGATCGGGATTTCCTGGCCGACCAGGAAATGCGCCTCCTGATTGTCGAGCGTCATGATCGAGGGCGTCGACAATATGTTCGATTGGTTGTCCGATCGGACCGCGTTGATGATCGCGCCGAACAAGGCGTTGCCCTGGCGCAGGGCGAGGCCGGCGAGGCCGCCGTTGATCCCGGCGAGCTGGCCCGCGGCCGCTTCGATCAGGCTAGAGCCAGTGCCGGTCGTGGTCGTGGTGGTCGATCCGGTGCCGGTAGTCACGGTCGTCGTGCTGCCGCCCAGCTCGCGCGCCGCGAACGCGCCGGCGATGGTGCCGATATTGGGGGCGATGTTGGAATAATTGGTGATCGCGAACGGGATGTTCGATCCTTGAAGCCCCGAAAGGAACAGCTGGACGCCGAGCTGGCGCGCCGCGGTGTCGGAAATCTCGACGATGATCGCCTCGACCAGCACCTGCTGGCGGCGAACGTCCAATTGCCGGATCAGCTCGCCCAGCGACCGCTGGATGTCGGGGCTAGCCGAGATGACGATCGCATTGGCGCCCTCGAACCGGGTCACGACCGCGTTGCGCGCGCCGATCGGCGGGTTGCCCCCGCCCGCGGGTGCGGCCGAAGCCACCGGCGGCGCGACGCCGACGCTGGTCGGCGCCGGGCCGCTCCGGCCGCCCGCGCCGGTCGTAACGTTGTCGCTCCGCCGGGTCCGCGACGACGAAGCCGGCGCCGGCTGGCTCGGCGTCTGCCCCAATATCTGCTGGAGCACCGGCAGCACCTGCTCGGCGTCGGCATGCTGGAGGAAGATGACTCGGACTTCGCTTCCGTTCGCCGCGCGCCGGTCGAGCTCGCGGGCGATCTCGACCAATTGCGCCACCGCCGCGCCGTCGCCGCGAAAGGCGATCGCGTTCGAGCTGTCGACCGGCACGACCGAGACGCCTTCGGGCGCCAGCGCGGCCAAAGCGGCGGCGATCTCGCGCGCGCCGGCATTGTCGAGCCCGACGACCCGGGTCACCCCGCCGTCGAGGTCGATCCGCCGAAGCACCTGCCGGATCCTCCCAATATTGTCGGCGAAATCGGAGACGACGATCGAGTTGCGGCTGGCGGTAATCGATCCGTCGCGGCTGACCAGGGGCCTGAGCGTCTCGACCGCCGCCGCCGCCTCGATGTGGCGCAGCCGGAAAATCTCGGTGACGAAGGTGCTCGGCCCCGCCCGCCGCCCGACCGGCGCGCCCGCCGCCGCGCCCGCGATCGGCTGGATTCTGAGCGCCCCGCCCGCCACCGGCACCGCGACGAAGCCGTTGGCGCGCATCGTCGACAGGAACAGTTCGAAATATTCGGAGCGCGACAAGGGCCGCTCGGTGACGACCGAGACCCGCCCCTGGACGCCCGGATCGATGATGAAGGTCCGCCCGGTCACGCGCGAGGCGTCCTGGATGAAGGCGCGAATGTCGGCGTCGCGCAAATTGAGCACGTGTTGCGCGAAGAGGGGCGACACGGGCGCGCAGACCAGCGCCAAGGCAATCAGGATGTGTTTCACCGGTTCAACCTCACCCTGAGCGGTACCGCCTGACCCCCGCGATCGACCATCACATTAACCTCGCCCGTGCCGACGCCGATCATCGAGCGCGCCTGCTCGATCGAGGAGACGCGCTGGCCGTTGATCGCGACGATCACGTCGCCCTGAACGAAGCCGGCGGCGCGGAACGCCTGGCCGTCGGCGCCGGCGCTGACCGCGATGCCGGTGACCCGGCCGTTCTCGGTACGCGGCTGGAGGTTGATCGGCTGGCCGGTGGGCGCCGGCGTCGTCACGACCGTCGGCGGTGCGCCGACCGCCTGCGCCGGCCCGGATTGGTCGAGGAAAATCTGCTCGGCGACGCCTCCCCGGCTGATCGTGACGTTGTCGAAGCCGACCAGGGTCAGCGTCACGCCGGGCATGATCTCCTCGCCGACCGCGAAGCTCATCTGGCGGCCGTCGGGAAGCGCGATGATCGCCGAGCCGCGGCCGGTCGCCCGGTCCTCGCGCACGCCGTGAAGCTTGAGGGCGAGCGCGGTCACGACCGTCGGCCCGGCGGCGCCGTTCAGGCGGAAGAAGGGGTCGAAGGTGGCGAGGATCGACGAATCCGCGGCCGTAGCGAGCGGATTTGCCGCGCGCCAGTCGCCGACCGGCCCGATCGGCGCCACCAGGATCCAGAACAGGCGCGCGCCCTGGACCGCGATCAGGACGAGCAGGATGAGCTCCGCCGCCGAATAGACGGTCAGCCGCGGGAGCCGCGGGAGCCGGCCGAGCAGGCGCGCGGAGCGGGTTTCAACGCCTTCACGCATCCTTGATCCCGAGTCCCTCCCTCGCTCCGGCCCAGCTATGGCGCCCCCGTGACTCAAATAAGACAGGGCCGCCACGACGGATGACGGCTCATCGTCCTGAGCTGGTTGGCGAAAACGCCTCCCCTTCCCGAGAAGAGTCGTGCTTTGAGGGACGTTCACAGCTTTTGAACGAAGGCGCAAGTGGGGACAGTTGCCCGCGCAAGGCATGAGGACAGTTACGAGCAACTGTCCCCAAAAGCGTCGGGCGGCGCCCCTAGGGAAAGGCGCCGCCCTTAAGCATCCTCTCTAACAGACTGAATCTGGACGGCTGCTGAATGATTCAGGCCAAGGCCGTGACCAGCCAGACGGGCCAGGCGGCGAGCGCCATCAGCGTTCCAAGCGGCAGCCGACTGGTCGCCGATATCGTCTCGCCGCGCAGCCGCATGACCAGCACTCCGATCAGCCCGAGCAGCCCCGCGCCGAGCAGGATGACCGGCAGCTGCCACGCCCCCACCCACGCACCGATCGCGCCCATCAGGCGCGGATCGCCGCCGCCCATCCCTTCGCGCCCGCGCAGGATGCGGTAGAGCCGGGCGATCAGGAACAGGGCTGCCCAGCCGATCGCCGCGCCGGCGACGCGCTCGCCGAGCGGCGGCCCGAACCCGGCCCAGGCGGCGGCGAGGCCGAGCGGGATCAAGGGCAGGGTCAAAGCGTCGGGCAGCCATTGATGTTCGAGGTCGAGGATCGCGATCAGCAGCAGCCACCAGCCGAGCAGGGCGCTGACCGGCCCGAGCGGCCCCGCATGCGCCGCCACCGCCACCGCGCCCAGCATCGCCGCGGCGAGCTCGATCGCCGGGTGGCGCGGGTCGATCCGCGCCCCGCAATGGCGGCAGCGGCCGCGCTGGATGGCGTAGGAGAGCAACGGGACCAGCTCCAGCGCCCCGAGCGGCGCCGCGCAGGCGTCGCAGGCCGAGCGTCCGCGCACGATTCCGCGCCCCTGGGGCCAGCGCATCGACACCGACGCGAGGAAGCTGCCGGCGACGAGCCCCAGCCCCGCGCCGATCCCGGCGCGTAGCGCGAGCGATTGAAGGAAGAGCTGCTCCACAGCCCGTGCCTAAGAGGCGCGGGCGCGGGGTTCAATCTCTAGCGGGCAGCGCTCCTCAGCGCATTGTCGTGGCGGGCCAATGCCGCGCGGGCGATGTCGGCGGTCGAGACCGTCCGGCCGTCGAGCGTCTCGACCTCGAACTGGCTGGGCGAAGCGAGCGCGCGGCGCCAGGCGCCGAGCGCCTCGCCCTGGCGTCCGGTCGCCCAATAGACCTGGGCGAGATTGACCAGCCGCGCCGGATCGTCGGCGTTGAGCCTGCGGTCGGTGAGCAAAGCCTCGGCCCGCGCCCAGTCGCCGCGCTCAATCGCGGCGACCGCGAGCGTGCCCGGCGCGTAGCCGGTCTCGATCGTCGGAGCGGGCGCGGCCAGCGCCGAAGCGGAGATCGAAAGCCCGGCAAGGGCAAGCAATGTCAGGCTCTTCACGGCCATTCCTCCCAAATATGTCGGGCGGAATGTTACGACTTTGTGACCAATTTCGCAATCTTTTATGACGCCGAAGCTCGGGAAATAAACCCTGCAATTGCAGTATCTTATGAGAGCATCGCAAGAATCCGTTGCGCCTGGACCAAATGGGGCCGGTCGATCATCCGCCCCTCGAGCGGCAAAGCGCCCGCCCCCGGATTGGCCTCGAACGCCGCGACCACCGAGCGGGCGTGCGCGATCTCGTCCGCGCTCGGGGTGAAGGCGGCGTTGATCACGCTGATCTGGTCGGGGTGGATCGCCATCATGCCGGTGAAGCCGTCGCGCCGCGCGCGTCCTGCATAAAGGGCGAGCCCTTCCAGGTCCTTATAGGCCGGATAGATTGTCTCGATCGGCGCCACGCCCGCCGCCGCCGCGCCGAACAGGCAAAGCGAGCGGGCGAGCTCGTAAGGCGGCGTGAAGCGCCCGTCCGCCTCGCGCGCCGTGGCCGCGCCGACCGCGGCGGGCAGATCCTCGGCGCCCCAGGTCAGGCCGGAAAGCCGCTTCGCGCCGCCATAGGAGCCGAGCTGGAAGATAGCGGCCGGCGTCTCGGTGGCGATGGCGAGGATCTGCGCGGTCGCGTTGCCGCGCTCCGAGAGCCGCCGCGCGAGCTCGGCGACCGAGGCGCCGCCCTCTGCCTTGGGCAGGACGATCCCGTCGGGGTGCGAAGCCAGGATCGCCGCCAGGTCCTTCTCATTTTCCGGGCTGTCGAGCGGATTGACCCGCACCCAGAGCCTGGCGAGGCTGTTGGCGCCGACGAATTCGGCCACCGCGCGCCGCGCCTCCGCCTTGGCCGCCGGCGCCACCGAATCCTCGAGGTCGAGGATCAAGGCGTCCGCGCCGCTCATCAACGCCTTGACCATCCGCTCGGGCCGGTCGCCGGGCACGAACAGCAAGGAGCGGAACTTCATCATGCCGCGCTCATCCCTCCCGCCGCTGCATCAGGGCCGCGCGCTCCATCACGCAGACCAGTTCGTCGCGCTGGTTGTACATCCTGTGCTCGAAGGTCACGATCCCGGCTTCGGGCCGCGAACCGCTGTCCTTCAATCCGACCACTTCGGTTTCGGCGCGCAGCGTGTCGCCGATGAAGACCGGCTTGGGCATCCTGATTTTGTCGTAGCCGAGATTGGCGACGAGCGTGCCGAGCGTCGTATCCCCGACCGAAAGGCCGACCAGCAAAGCGAAGGTGAAGGTCCCGTTGACGATGATCCGCCCGAATTCGGTCTTTTCGGCATAGGTCTCGTCGAGGTGGAGCGGCTGCGGATTGTGGGTCAGCGCCGAGATCAGAAGATTGTCGGTCTCGGTCACCGTCCGGTGCGGCTGGTGCCGGATCCGGTCGCCCAGGGTCCATTGCTCGTAATAGCGGCCGGGCATCAGGCGCCTCCTAATTGGGGACAGTATATATTTATCGGCACTGCCGGTGCCCGCGAGACGGAGGCCCGAGGAATAAATATATACTGTCCCCAATTAACCAGCGCCGGACTCATCCCCCCTCCCCCTTCTCGATCCGCACCAGCAGCGCGCCCTCGCTCACCTGCGCGCCCTCTTTGGCGTTCAGCTCGGCGACAATGCCATCGAACGGGGCCACAAGGCTATGCTCCATCTTCATCGCCTCGAGCGTGACCAGCTTCTGCCCCTTCTTCACCGCCTCGCCCTCTTGCACCTCGACCGCGATCACGCGCCCCGGCATCGGCGAGAGCAGGGTCCCGTCCGCGGCCGATCCGCCCGCCGCCGCACCAGCGGCTCCCGGCAGGCTGAATGCGAAGGCGCGGCCTTCGTAAAATATCAGCAACTGGTCTCCCATGACCACATGATCGGCACAGGCGCTCGGATATTCGTGCCCGATCAGACGGGTTTCGCCCCCATGCCGGAGCGCGACCGAAGGATCGGGCTCAGCATTGAGCCGAAAACCTTCGAGCTCCCGCCAGGGATGGTCCTCGATCGGCCTGCCGAAATCGATCGATCGCATCGCCGACGCGGCTGCATTCCAGATGTCCTCCCCCGCCTGGCCGGGCAGGATGAGCTCGTCGAGATGGCGCTGGATGAAGCCGGTGTCGATTTCCTCCGCGATGAAGGACTGATGGCAGACGGCCTCGCTCAAGAAATATGCATTCGTCTTGACCGGCCACACCTGAATCCCGTCGAGCGTCTCCAGGAGGGAGATCGAAGCCGAAGCCCGATCCTCGCCTCGGCCGATGATCTTGGCGATCATCGGATCGTAATAGGTACTGACGCTGCCGCCCTCCTGAACCCCCGCGTCGATGCGAGCGGCGCGGAGGAAGCCGTCCGTCGGAGATTCGAGGCGGAAATGTTCGAGGCGTCCCGTCGACGGCAGAAATCCGTTGGCCGGATCCTCCGCGTAGAGCCGGGCTTCCATCGCCCAGCCGTTTATCGACAACTCCTCCTGCGTCTTGGGCAACTTCTCGCCGCTCGCCACCCTTAGCTGCCATTCGACCAGGTCCTGGCCGGTAATCTCCTCCGTCACCGGATGCTCGACCTGGAGCCTTGTGTTCATCTCCATGAACCAGATCCGGTCAGCGCGCAGGCCCTCGCTGGCGTCGGCGATGAATTCGATCGTGCCCGCGCCGACATAATCGACCGCTTTTGCCGCCTTGACCGCCGCGGCGCAGATCGCGGCCCGGGTCGCCTCGTCCATCCCGGGCGCGGGCGCCTCCTCGATCACCTTTTGGTGGCGGCGCTGCAAGGAGCAGTCGCGCTCGAACAGGTGCACGATATTGCCGTGGGTATCGCCGAACACCTGCACCTCGATATGGCGCGGGCGCAGGATATATTTCTCGATCAGCACGCGGTCGTCGCCGAAGCTCGAAGCCGCCTCGCGCTTGCAGCTCAGCAGCATCTCGGCGAACTCGTCGGACGCATCGACCCGCCGCATCCCCTTGCCGCCCCCGCCCGCCACCGCCTTGATCAGCACCGGATAGCCGATCTTGCCGGCCTCCTCCTCGAGCCGCGCCGGGTCCTGGTCCTCGCCCAGATAGCCCGGCGTAGTCGGCACGCCCGCTTCGTCCATCAATTTCTTGGCCGCGTCCTTCAATCCCATCGCCCGGATCGACGCGGGCGCGGGCCCGACCCAGATCAGCCCGGCATCGATCACGTCTTGCGCGAAATCCGCATTTTCCGACAGGAACCCGTATCCCGGATGGATCGCCTCGGCCCCGGTCTCCTTCGCGGCGGCAATGATCTTCTCGCCGACCAGATAGGATTCCCGCGCCGGCGACGCCCCGATATGCACCGCCTCGTCCGCCTCACGCACATGCAGCGCCTTGGCGTCGGCATCCGAATAGACCGCGATCGTCCGCACCCCGAGCCTGCGCGCGGTCCGAATGATCCGGCAGGCAATCTCGCCGCGATTGGCAATGAGGAGGGAGGCGATCACTATAAATCCTCCCCGGAACGGGGAGGGGGACCAGCCGAAGGCTGGTGGAGGGGTCGAAGCGTCCGGCATCGCTCGACGATCCCCATCAAGACACCCTCCAGATTGCCTAGCACTTCGCGCGCCGGAATCCGCATCATCGTAAATCCCAGGCCCGTCAAATGCACATCCCGCGCCGCATCACGCCGGGGCCGATCCCCCCGATCATGCGCCTCGCCATCCACCTCGATCGCCAACCGCACCGCCACGCATGCGAAGTCGATCACATAATGCTCCTGCGGAAACTGCTTCCGAAACCTGAACCCGCCCGGCCGCTGACGAAGCTGCTGCCACAGCAAGACCTCCGGCAGGCTCATCTCCTTCCTCAGCTTCCGCGCCAACCTCACCGTCTTGTCCGGCGCCCCAACCGTCCGATGCCTACGCCGCCCAAAATCCTCCCCGGAACGGGGAGGGGGACCGCCGGCCGCAGGCCGGGGGTGGAGGGGCCGAGCCCCGGTCATAAGCCCATCGACCCCTCCGTCAGCGCTCCGCGCTGCCACCTCCCCGTTCCGGGGAGGATTAGGGCGCGCCGATTGGCGATGAGGAGGGACTTCATCATCGCGCCCGTCCCGCGGCGTCGAAGAAATCGAGGATGACCTGGGTCGCGCTGAACTCGGTTGCCGTGGCGCCGGCCAGGCGACCGCGCATGCCCCGGCGCGCGCCGGCCCGGCCCGGCCAGCTATGGCCGCCTCCCTCCACCGTCCAGCGCCGCACGATCGCGCCGCCGCGGCAGGACTCGTAGCGTGTGATCGCGACCGCGGTATCGTCCTGGACCGGATCGAACCGCTCGGTCCGCGGCGCGGCGCCGCAGCCCATCGCGGTCTTCCAGAAGTCCAGCGTGCGGTCGGCGGAGACAATGGTACCGCGATTGCCGAAGCCGGCCGCCACCCCGCCGCCCGCATAGGGCATCAGCCGGTCGGCCGTGCCCGGGATCATCAACACCGACACATTCCCGGTCGGCCGGCAGCGCGCGATCAACTCGGCGCCCATATTCGCGATGACCGGCGCGATCGCGCGAACGGCGTCCCCTCTTTCGCACGCCAGCCTGTAGCTCATCAGCCCGCCGTTCGACGCGCCGGCGGCGAAGATCCGCGCGGGATCGACCCCGGCGCGGCCGCGCACATCGGCGAGCATCGCGCGGATGAAGCCGACATCGTCGATCTCCGCCGCGATTTCGGGCCGGCCGTCATTCCAATTCGCGCCGAGCGCGTCGGGGGCGAGCACGACATAGCCCCGCGCCGCGCCCTGCTCCGCCAGGCCGGTGCCCCCAGCGAATTGCGCCCCATTCATGCCGCCCCCGCCACCGTGCAGCGCAATCAGCACCGGGCAGCGCGCCGTGCGGACTGCGCAGTCGGACGGCACGATCTCCTGCCAGGTCCGCGCCGCGCCGTCATGGGTCAGGCTGTGCACCTGCCAGACGGGCCCCTGAGCCGCGGCGGGAATGGCGCAAAGCAGCGCCGCAAGTATGAAAGCGAGCCCCCGCAGCGCCGCGGCGCGATTGGTGATGAGCGGATCAGTAATCAATCAATTCATCCCGGCCCTTGCCTCAAACTTGCTGATCAATATTGCCAGCACTCCAAGAATGACGCCGATTAAGAAAATAAAAAACTGCCTGAATCCCATAGTAAAATAAACAAATGCTAGAGAAAGCGGCCCCTGCATTATCATGTATAATTTAGCCATGTTTCTAATGAATCGGTTGGTTGTTTGATTTATAATCAAACACGTTCCAACCAGATATATAATTATTAGAAATATGGAAATAAGAGTCAAAAGTGCCCTGTCTGTCTCGGACCCCGCCATTCCGAGATACTCCATTGTCTCGCTCATCCTCCAGTCCCCGTACACGCATCCCCAAATACCGAAGCCAATCACTATGACTGAGAGTTCAAGCAAAATGGTCGATGGACGTATCATGTGATCCTCACATCCTGAACACGCCGAACCGCGCCCGCTCCGGGATCGGCGCGTTCAGCGTCGCCGCGAAGGCCAGCCCAAGCACATCCCTCGTCTGCGCCGGATCCACGATCCCGTCGTCCCACAGCCGCGCGGTGGCGTGGTAGGGGTTGCCTTCGTCCTCGTAGCGTTGGCGGATCGGGGCCTTGAACGCCTCCGCCTCCTCCGCGCTCCAGCTTTCGGCGTCCTTGTGGACCGTCGCCAGAACGCTCGCCGCCTGCTCGCCGCCCATCACGGAAATCCGTGCGTTGGGCCAGGTGAAGAGGAAACGCGGCGAATAGGCCCGGCCGCACATGCCGTAATTGCCGGCGCCGAAGCTGCCGCCGATCAGGACGGTGACCTTGGGCACCTGCGCGGTCGCCACCGCGGTGACCAATTTGGCGCCGTTCTTGGCGATCCCTTCGGCCTCGTATCTGCCGCCGACCATGAAGCCCGAAATGTTCTGGAGGAACAGCAAGGGCGTGCGCCGCTGGCAGGCCAATTCGATGAAATGCGCGCCCTTCAAGGCGCTCTCCGAAAAGAGGATGCCGTTATTGGCCAGGATCGCGACCGGCATCCCCCAGATCCGCGCGAAGCCGCAAACCAAGGTCGTGCCGTAGAGCGCTTTGAACTCGTGAAACTCGGAGCCGTCGACGATCCGCGCGATCACCTCGTGCACGTCATAGGGCGTGCGCACGTCGTCCGGGATCACGCCGTACAGCCCCTCGGGATCGAGCTTCGGCGGGACCGGATCGGCGAGGTCGATATCGACCTCTTTGACGGTGTTCAGCCGAGCGACGATGTCGCGCACGATCGCCAGCGCATGCTCGTCATTTTCGGCGAGATGATCGACCACGCCCGATTTGCGCGCGTGCAGGTCGCCGCCGCCCAGCTCTTCGGCGCTGATCACCTCGCCTGTGGCGGCCTTGACCAGCGGAGGCCCGGCGAGGAAGATCGTGCCCTGGTCGCGCACGATCACGGTCTCGTCCGACATCGCCGGCACATAGGCCCCGCCCGCGGTGCAGCTGCCCATCACGCAGGCGATCTGTGCCAGCCCCTCGGCCGACATCTGCGCCTGATTGTAGAAGATCCGCCCAAAATGGTCGCGGTCGGGGAAGACCTCGGCCTGGTGCGGCAGGTTCGCGCCGCCGCTGTCGACGAGGTAGACCGACGGCAGCCTATTCTGCAGCGCGATCTCCTGCGCGCGCAGATGCTTCTTGACCGTCATCGGATAATAAGTGCCGCCCTTCACCGTCGCGTCGTTGCACAGGATCATCGTCTCGCGGCCCGAAACGCGGCCGATCCCGGCGATCATCCCGGCGCCCGGAACCTCGCCTTTGTACATGTCGCAGGCCGCGAGCTGGCCGATTTCGAGGAAAGGCGAGCCCGGATCGAGCAGCCGTCCGACCCGGTCGCGCGGCAGCAATTTGCCGCGCGCGACATGGCGCTCGCGATGCACCTGCGTGCCGCCCCGCGCGGCCCCGGCGACGCGTTCGCGAAGCTCCGCGGCCAGCGCGCGATTGTGCTCGGCGTAGCGGCGGAAATCGTCCGATCCTTCGTCGATCCGGCTGGTCAGCGCGCTCATGCCTTGGCCCCGGGCGCTTTCTTGCGGATCAGATAGCGATAGACGCCGAACAGGTTGATGAAGAACAGCACCACATTGAGGCTGGCGATCGCCTCCTCGGGCCGGGGATCGAGGAAGCCGTAGAGGATGAACGCGACCGAGGAAGTGGCGAACAGGACGAACGCCCAGCCGGTCGGCCTCCGCCCCAAATCGAGCGCGACCGTCAACGCGGCGATCGCCGCCGCGGTCGCCCCGTACCATTGCAGGACCAGGAGCATGGTCCCGCTCATGCCCCGATCAGCTCCCGCCCGATCAGCATCCGGCGGATCTCGTTGGTCCCGGCGCCGATGTCGAGCAATTTGGCGTCGCGCATATAGCGTTCGACCGGCCAGTCCTTGGTATAGCCCGCCCCGCCCAGCGCCTGGATCGCCTCATTGGCGACCCGCACCGCATTCTCGCTCGCCAGCAATATCGCGCCCGCCGCGTCGAACCGCGTCGTCTGCCCCGCGTCGCAGGCTTTGGCGACCTGGTAGACATAGGCCCGCGCCGAATTGAGCGCGACATACATGTCGGCGATCTTGGCCTGCATGAGCTGGAACGACCCGATCGCCTGCCCGAACTGCTTGCGTTCGCGCACATAAGGCAGGACCACGTCGAGGCACGCCTGCATGATTCCGAGCTGGATCCCGGCGAGCACGGTCCGCTCGTAATCGAGCCCGCTCATCAACACGCCGACGCCGCCGTTGACCGGCCCCATCACATTCTCGTCCGGCACCTCGCAATCGTCGAAGATCAATTCGCCCGTCGGGCTGCCGCGCATTCCCATCTTGTCGAGCTTCTGGCCGATCGAGAAACCCTTCATGCCCTTTTCGATCAGGAAGGTGGTGATCCCGCGCGAGCCGTCGCCGGTCTTGGCGTATACGACGAGCGTGTCGGCATGGCTTGCATTGGTGATCCAGAACTTCGTGCCGTTGAGGACGTAGCCGCCCTGGACCTTCTCGGCCTTGAGCTTCATCGAAACCACGTCCGAGCCCGCCCCTGCCTCCGACATTGCGAGCGCGCCGACATGCTCGCCCGAAGTCAGCCCGGGGAGATATTTCGCTTTCTGCTCGGGGCTCGCCCAGCGCCGGATCTGGTTGACGCACAGGTTCGAATGGGCGCCGTAGGAGAGGCCCACCGAGGCCGAGGCGCGCGCCACCTCCTCCTGCGCCACGACATGTTCGAGATAGCCCAGGCCGAGCCCGCCATCCTCTTCGGCGACCGTGATCCCGTGCAGCCCCAGCGCGCCCATTTGCGGCCACAGCTCCTTGGGGAACCAGTCCTCGGCGTCGATCCTGGCGGCCAAGGGCGCGATCTTGTCGGCGGCGAAACGCCGCGTCGTATCGCGGATCGCGTCCGCCATCTCGCCCAGCGCGAAATCGAGGCCCAGCTCGGCCATATCCTGCTCTCCTGTCGCGCCCGGCCCTAGCAGAGGGTCGCGGATTTGAACAAGCGCGCCCCCGCGCCTATGTGCGCTTCAAATCCTCCCCGGAACGGGGAGGGGGACCATGCGCAGCATGGTGGAGGGGTCGGGGCGCCGGATCGGCCCCTCCACCACGACGCATCGCGCCGCGGTCCCCCTCCCCGTTCCGGGGAGGATCAAGAAAGGACTCGCCGTGACCGCCGACCCGATCGTCATCCTGTCATACGCCCGCACCCCGATGGGCAGCTTCCAGGGCGCGCTCTCCGGCGCGTCGGCCACCGAATTGGGCGCCGCCGCGGTCAAGGCCGCGGTCGAGCGCGCCGGCGTCGCACCGCAGGACATCCAGAAAATCTACATGGGCTGCGTCCTTCCCGCGGGCCTGGGCCAGGCCCCGGCGCGCCAGGCGGCGATCAAGGCCGGGCTCGGCACTCATATCGAGGCGACCACGGTCAACAAGATGTGCGGCTCCGGCATGCAGGCCGCGATCATGGCCGCCGACACGCTCGCCGCCGGCAGCGCCGAGATCGTCATCGCCGGCGGCATGGAGAGCATGACCAACGCGCCCTATCTCAGCGCCAAGCACCGTTCCGGCGCCCGCATCGGCCACGACCGGCTGATCGACCATATGTTCTTCGACGGCCTCGAGGACGCTTATGAGCAGGGCCGCCTGATGGGCAGCTTCGCCGAGGAAAGCGCCACCGAATATCAGTTCACGCGGGGCGCGCAGGACGATTATGCGATCGCCTCGCTGGAACGCGCGCAGGCCGCACAGCGGAACGGCTGGTTCGACCGCGAGATCACGCCGGTCGAGATCGCGAGCCGCAAAGGGCCCACCACGGTCAGCGAGGACGAGCAGCCCGCCAAGGGCGACGCCGCCAAAATCCCGTCCCTGAAGCCCGCTTTCGCCAAGGACGGCACGATCACCGCCGCCAACGCCTCCTCGATCAGCGACGGCGCCGCCGCCCTCATCCTCACCCGCCAGAGCGTCGCCGACCGCCTGGGCCTAAAGCCCGTCGCCCGAATCACGGGCCACGCCGCGCACGCCCACGCCCCCGCCAAATTCACCACCGCCCCGGTCGGCGCCATGACCAAGGCGCTGGCGCAAGCGGGCTGGGACGCGGCGGAGGTAGACCTCTACGAAGTCAACGAAGCCTTCGCCTGCGTCGCCATGATCGCAATGCGCGACCTCTCTATCCCCCACGAAAAGATCAACGTCCACGGCGGCGCCACCGCGCTCGGCCACCCGATCGGCGCGAGCGGCGCGCGGGTGCTGGCGACTTTGCTCAGCGCGCTTGAAACGCACGGCGGAAGGAAGGGCGTAGCAAGCCTGTGCATCGGCGGCGGCGAGGCGACCGCGATGGCCGTGGAGCTGGTGGACTGACTTGTCACCCGGACTTGATCCGGGGTCCATCTGCCGAACCAATGCATCCAACAAAAAGATGCGATGCCGGACCAAGTTCGGGGTGCGGGAAGCTCAGTCGCCAACGCGCAACGCCGGACCCGCCGCTAGAAGATGAAATCGCTCGCCTGCAGCAGCACGCCGTTCGCGATGATCTGGAAATCGACGCCGCCGTCGCCGTTGACGTCGCCGTAAATGTGGACCCGCCCGGCCACGACCTCGTAGCGCAGCTGGCCCGCCTGGTTGGTGAAGGCGTTCGTGCCGATGAAGGAGAAGGCGTCGTCGGGCGCGGTCGCGGGATTGGCATCGATCGCGCTGAGGTCGATCCGGTCGGTCCCGGAAACGAAGTCGGCAAGCACGTCCGGCCGGTATTTCACCCCGTCCGAACGCAGGGCGCTTTCGCGGCTGTCGCCGACCGTGGTGAAGACGAAGATGTCGGCGCCGGCGCCGCCTTCCTCCTGGTCGAAGCCGTCGCCGCCCGTCAGGCTGTCATTGCCCGCCCCGCCGCGCAGGGAATTGTTGATCGCATTGCCGATCAGGACATCGTCGCCGCCGCCGCCGATCGCGTCTTCGATCATCGTGCCGAACGCGATCTGGACGTTGGTGGTCTGCCCGCCGCCGTCGCTCGAGGCGCCGGGCGCCAGGTCGATTTTCGAATTGCTGTTCCACCCGGAGAAATCGAGCGTGTCCCTGCCGCCGGCGTCCCAGATCGCGATCACCGGCGCGACGTTGAGCGTGAAATCGAACGCGTCCCGCCCGGAATTGCTGTTGAAGCCGTAGACTGTGTTGCCGGTCCGGGTCGTCATGTTGACGCCGTAGAGGCTCTGGATCGCGGCGATGTCGTGGGCCAGCGGCGTCGCCGCGAACGAGGTCCTGATCGCGCCCGTCGAACTCGACGCGAAATAGGACATGATCGTGTATTGAAGCGAATCCTGAAAATATTCGGCATTGGCCTCATAGGTCAAAGTAACATCCGGCTCGGCATTGTAATTGCCCGGATGAGAGATGCCGAGCGCATGGGCGATCTCGTGGAGCAGGGTCCTGAAGCCGGGCTGCGCCAGGCCGATCAGCTCATTGGTCTGCGAATTGGCGTTGATCCAGATGTCGCCCCCCTGGAGCGTCGGGCTCGGATAATTGGCATAGGCCCCGAAATAGTCTTCCGTGGTGTCGAGGTTTCCGAAGTTCATGTCGGCGGTCGTGACGGGTCGCTCGACGAACGTCACGTTGATCAGCTCGCCCCAGATCGAAAAGGCGTTGCGGACCGCTGCGCGCTGCGCCTCGCTGAGCGGCTCGAATTCGTCGCGCTCGGAGGAATAGACCTGGGCGGAGAGGTCGAAGAAACCGTAGCTGATCGTGCCGAGCCCGTCATTGGGAATGGGGTTGGAGCCGATGCCGTTCCAGGCGGTTCCGCTGATCGTCAGCTGGTGGACGATTTGATCGAGCGTAAAGATCGGCTTGCCGTTCGGCGCCAGGACAGCCGACCATCGACCGATGCCCGCTTCAAGCTCCGCCGAGGCGAGGGCCAGCTGATATTTGGCATTTCGGCCGGCGTTACGCATCCAAAGTCCCACTCGATCCCGCGATCGGCACCGTCCGGACGATTTTGCGCAGTTCGCCCGGGCCGTCAAATCTTTTCAAATAAACAAGAATCTCCCGGACCCTCGAGAAGCCGAAGCGCGGCGCCGCGAAGCCTGTCCATCGGCGGCGGCGAAGCGACCGCGGGTCGTGGCGTTGGTTTGGAGGAGGGCGGCCTAGCGCCGCTCCGCCCGGATATTGGCGATGCCGCGCCGCATCCGCTCTTCCCGCAATTGCTCGATCTGCTCCGCCTCCAGATCGGCGCTGTAGGGATCGGGCGGGCGCCCGTCGATCGCCCGGCCGAGGGCGAACACCGCGCGCAACTCGGCGCGATAGGGCGCGCAGCGGTCGCGGGCCAGCGCGACGATCGCATCGGGCGCGGCCTGCGTCCGGGCGTTGGCCGCGGTCACCTGATTCCAGCACGTGCCCGCCAAAGCGTCGACCGCGGCGAGCAGCGCGCGGTGCCGGGCGGACGCATCCCCGGGCGGCGCCCCCGTCAGGTTCGCCTCGAGCGCCAGGCGCGCCCGGATCTGCTCCTGGAGCTGCGCCAGCAGATGGGCCGGGCGGTTCTGGAGGATGACCGTCCTCAGGCCCGGGCCGGTCTCGGCCTCCATCATCGCACGCATCTCCCGTCGCGCCGCCGCGCCGACTGCGGCCGCCTCCATATGGGCCTCCCAACGCCGCCAGAAGGCCGCTTCCGCTTCGGAGCAGGCGGCGCGCGCGGCGTCGACCGCGGTCTCGACCGGCCGGTCGGACGGCTCGTCCCGCAGCGCCGCGGCGACCAGACAGCCCGCCCAGGCCTCGCTCGCCCCGAGCATCGCGGCCTCGGTCGGGCGCGGCGCTTGCGGCAACGGAATCTGAAGGGCGGCGGCGGCCAGGAATGCGAACATCATCGATCCATTGGCCACGGCGGGGCCGGGATCGTCAATCCCACAGCCGGTGGAACGCGGACCGACCGCCCTGATCTCCGCACCTGGACGATGCTGCCTCCGCTCTGCGCGCGAGTCAAACGGCGACATTCGCCCCGTGCAGCCAAACCGCGCATTGCGCGTTTGTGCTTGATCCATGCGGTCGGTATCATCGGCGCGCAGGCCTTCGATCGCGCCCCTTCATCCCCGGGACAGGTCGGGGGGTGCCAGTTGGGGGTCCGAATGAAAAGGAGACCGACGATGAAGATGAAGATCAGCCTGTGCGCCCTCGCGATCGCGATCGCGCCGGTGCTCGCCGTCACGGTGGCGACGCCCGCCGCGGCCCAGAGCCGCCAGGACCAGTATCGCTGGGATCAGGCGCAGCGGCGCTTCGAGAACGAGCGCCAGATTTACGAGCGCGAGCGCGACCTTTACGAAGCGTCGCGCCGGGGCCGCCGGGGCGGCGGCGGCCGCTACGGCTGGCGCGACGGCGACGATTGGGAGCCTTCGCGTTATTATCGCGAGGATCCGCGCTATGAAGAGCGCCGGCTGGGCGCCAACGACGAAGTCTATCGCGGCGCGGACGGGCGCTATTATTGCCGCCGCAGCGACGGCACGACGGGGCTCGTGATCGGCGCCGGCGTCGGCGCCCTGATCGGCCGCGGCATCGACACCCGCGGCGAACGCACGACCGGCACCGTGGTCGGCGGCGTGCTCGGCGCTTTGGTCGGCCGCGAGGTCGAGCGCAACCAAGACGTGCGCTGCCGCTAGACTTCAGCCTCCGGGGTTTCAGGCCGCGATCCGCGCGGCCTGGAACCCCCGGCAGCCGCGACCGCCTCGCTCAGCATTCGCTCGCCGAACGGCTTGGTGATGACGATCGCGTCGGGAAGCAGCGCGAGGATCTCGGCGCGATACGTGGAGATGAAGACCGCGGGGATGGCGCGAGTCGCGCAGATCGCCCGAACCGCTTCGACGCCGCTCCCGCACGTCAGCCGGTGGTCGGCCGTGACGAGATCGGGGCAGCGCGCCCGCGCGGCGCGAACGGCGTCCTCTTCCCGGTCGACGACATCGAAGGAAGTATAGCCAAGACCGCGCAGCACGTCCTCGATCAGCGCGGCGACGAGAAACTGGTCTTCGATGATGAGTGCATGCATCGTGCGGGCTGCCTTTTCGAGCTTGTCGAAAAATGAGGAGGCACGATCCGCCGCATTTGGGCGCACAGAAGATGCAGGCACGCTTATAGGCGCCCGCAATTGCGGCGGCCTTAACCGGGTCGACAGCCTGTGTTCACGGGCGGCGCCGGCACGGGGGACGGGCAGCGCTGCCCTCCGCCCACCGTCCCGCACGCGCCGCAATTATCGTTTCCCTTGGGAGGAGGCTTGAGCCTATACCTTGGCGCCTGAGCGGCGCTCTCGACGACGGCCAACGCCGACACGCCGCTTCCGGGGGATGCTTTTCGATGGACAAAGCAAGTCGATTTCTGTCGCGGCGCAAGCTGCTCCTGGTCATGGGCGGAGTCGCGGGCGCCGCGGGCGCGGCGATGATGTCGCCGTTCCGCAACGTGTTCCTCCGCAATACGCGCGAGCTGGTGCGGCGCCAGCCCGTGCTGCGCCGCATGCTCCTGTCGCTGGCCAATGCCGGCTATGAGGAATGGATGGCCCAGGTCGGCGCAATCTTCTCGATCGGCGGCGGCACGAGCATGAGGCTGGCCGGGGTCGAGGCGTTCGCCGCCGGCGGCACCCGCCCGATCTCCCTCGCCCGCGATCGCGCGTTCATGGCCGTGTTCGACCTGGTGAACGGCGCCACCATGGCGGGCGACCTCATCTACACCGCCAATCATCCGCAATATGGGCCGTTCCAGATTTTCCTGGCGGCGTCGTCCGATCCGCGCACGCCGTCCCGGATGATCGCGGTGTTCAACTAGCAAGATGGTATTGCCGGTTCGGCGCGCCGCCGATTTCGGCGTGACCTGGCGGGCGATGGACGAGAGCGACCTTCCCTTTCTGGCCGCGGTCTACGCCTCGACGCGCACCGAGGAGCTGGCCGTGACCGGCTGGCCGGAAGAGGTGAAGCAGGCCTTCCTCGACCAGCAGCACGAGGCCCAGCACACGCATTATCAGGCCCATTATCCCGGCGCTTCGTGGCTGGTCGTCGAGCGCGGCGGCGCCCATATCGGCCGGCTCTATCTGCAGGAAGGAGGCTCGGACATCCGCCTGATCGACATCGCCCTGCTCCCCGAGCATCGCGGCGCCGGCATCGGCGCGGCGATCATCGACGATTTGCTCGCCTGGGCGCGCTCGCTCGGCAAGTCCGTCTCGCTCCACGTCGAGCCGAACAATCCCGTCCTGCGTCACTATCGGCGCCTCGGCTTCGTCGCGGGCGGAGAATGGGGTGCCTATCAACGGATGGATTGGACGCCTTAGTAGAAGACCGCCTCGTAGCGCGTGCCGTTCGCATCGCGCGCGACCGGCACGATGAAAATCTCGTAGCGCTCGCCCTCGATCGCGAAGGTGAAGACGCCCTGGCCGATCATCGGGTCTGCCGGGCCGAGGAATTCGAGCCGGAAGCCGCCGGCCGGACGCGGCGAGCCGGGCAATTCCCGCGCGGTCTCGAGGATCAGGCCGACCCGTTCGCCGCCAGCCTCGACCTCGAACCGCGCGCCGATCCGGTCCGAAAAGTCCGCGCAGCTTGGATCCGCCGGCCCCGTCACCGGATCGTCTCCCCAGGATCGACGCCCCAGATCTGGTCGACGCGCACATAGCCGCCGCGTCCGCGCACATCGAACAGGCACCAGCCGCCGGCGCAGCGCGATACCCGCCCGACGACGCCCGGTTCGGCGCGGTAGCGGACCGGCGAGGCCGAGTCGGGCGCCTCGTGCAGCGACCGCGGCGCCTCGCCCCGGACGATCGCCGTGCGCTGGTCCGAAAGCAGCCGCACCAGCATCCAGCCGATCGTCCCGTCCGGATCCTGGACCTTGCGCCAATCCTGGTAGATTTCGAGCACCCGGATCGGCAGATCGGCACGCCGATATTCCCACATGCCCGGATAATTCCGGCCCGGCCCCCGGCGCATCATCGCATGGCCGGACGAGATCGAGGCCCAATAAGGCGTCTCGCGCCGCGGCTGCGCCGCCGCCGCGTTCAGCGAGAGAGTCGCCGCGACCAGAAGCAGGAGGGTGACGGCGCGCCGGCCCATCAATCGCCGGTCTTGATGCGCTCGACGAGCTGCTTCACGGTCGGAACGAAGCCGTTCGAGTAGAAGGGGTCCGTCCGGAAGCGAAAGGCCGAATGGCCGGCGAACATCAGATTCTCTTCGGTCGGGCCGCCATGGGCGATGTCCTGCAGCGTCTTCTGGATGCAAAAGCTGCGTGGGTCGGCCAGCCGTCCGGTCGTGTTCTTCTCATTGTCGGCCCAGGACGAAAAGCCGCATTGCGAAAGGCAGCCCATGCAATCGGATTGGTCCTTGCGGATATGGTGCTTTTCCTCGGGCGTGACGAAGACCAGGGTCTCGTCGGGGGTCTTGAGCGCCTCGGTATAGCCTTGCGCATACCATTGGCGGGCGTGCAGCAGATCGCCCCTGGTCACCCAGTAATTCTTCTTGTTGCCGACGCCGACGTCGAGCTGGAAGGCGTGGTCGCCCAATTGCTCCTTGGTGAAGGCGATCTGGCGGTGCGAGCGCGCCTCGAGGTTCCTGAGGAAGGGGTTGCGGACCGCCGAGCTGTAGAATCCGGTCGGCGAGAAGCGGTGGAGCAATATGTCGCCGTCCTCCAGCGTCATCAGCCGCGCCTTCCACGCCTCGGGGATCGGGCTCTCCTTGGTGAGCAAAGGCCGCGTGCCGAACTGGAAGGCGATCTGCCCCAATTCGTCATTGTCGATCCAATGCTCCCATTCCTTCAGATTCCAGACGCCGCCGGCCATGACGATCGGCACCGAATCGGCGATTCCGCCGCTGCGCATCGTCTCGCGCAGCGCCTTGACCCGCGGATAGGGATCCTGGGGAACGAGCGGGTCCTCGGCGTTGGAGAGGCCGTTATGGCCGCCCGCCAGCCAGGGATCCTCGTAGACCACCGCGGCGAGCCATTCCGCGGCCTTGGAATAAGCGCGTTTCCACAAGGCGCTGAAGGCGCGCGCCGAGCTGATGATCGGGAGATAATTGACGCCGTAGGAGGCGGCGATCTCGGAAAGCTTGTAGGGCATGCCGGCGCCGCAGGTGACGCCCGAGACCAGACCCTTGGTTCGCTCGAGCACGCCGTGGAGGACGCGCTGCGCGCCGCCCATCTCCCACAATACGTTGATGTTGATCGCGCCGCGCCCGCTGGCGACGTCATAGGCGCGGTGGACTTGCGCGACGGCGCCCTCGATCGCGTATTGGACCAGCTCCTCGTGCCGCTCGCGGCGGGTCAGCGCGTGGTAGACTTGGGGGACGATCCGCCCTTCTGGGTCGTAGCTGTCGGCGTTGACCGCCGAGACGGTGCCGATCCCGCCGGCGGCGGCCCAGGCGCCCGAGCTCATCCCGTTGGTCGCCGACACGCCCTTGCCGCCCTCGATCAAAGGCAGCACTTCGCGGCCCGCATAGAGGATCGGACTGACACCCTTGAACATTCGACCTCCAGAAACTCTCGCTTCGGCCTATAAGCGCAACTCGCCGCGCACGCAAAAGATCATGCGGGCGCGAAGAGCGCATCGGGACGGCCGATCGCCTCGCCGTAGAGCCGTGCATAAGCGGCGATCATCTCGTCCTCGCCATAGAGCGATGCCGCCTTCGTCCGATTGGCATCGCCGATCGCTTTCCTGAGGTGGGGCTGATCGGCAAGGCTGTCCAGCGCGGCGGCGAAGGCGGCCTCGTCCGCCGGATCGACGATCAGCGGCTTGTTGTCCTCCGATACGATGGCGGGCACGTCGCCGACCGCGGTCGCCACCGCCGGCAGGCCCGCCGCCATCGCCTCGATCAGCGAGATCGGGAATTGCTCGCTGTCCGAGGATAATGCGAAAATGTCGAAATGGCCGATCACGCGCGCCGGATCGGCGAGGAACCCGGGCATCAGCAGCCGTGCCGCTACCCCCCGCGCCCGCGCCTCATCCCCGATCCGCTCGCTCTGCGGCCCCTCGCCGACGATGATCAGGCGCGCCTTCTTGTTGCGCATCGCGGCGAAGGCCCGCACCAGCCGCGGCAGATTCTTGACCGCGCGCAGCCCGGCGACCGTTCCGACCACGATTTCGCCCGGCTTGCGCTCGAAGCCTGGGATCGCGCCCTCCTCGGGTGGCCGGGCGAAGCATGCAACGGGGATTCCATTCGGGATGCGCAGAGGCTTCTGTCTCCACACCTCGCGCGCGATCCGCGCCAGCCGCTCGGACGGAACGACCAGCCGATAGGCGGCGCCAAGCCCCAGGCGCCGGTAGAAATTGCGCCGCCCGTCGAGCTTTTGCGCTTCGTCCTCATTGAACCCGTCTTCGTGATGAATCAGCGGCGGGAGCTTGAGGATGGGGGCGAACAACCGCCGCGCCATCACCGCGTCGAACGCGCCCCAATTGTAGGTCAGCACTAGGTCGAACCCGCGCATGTAGCGCGCCAGCTTCCACAGCCGCGCCGGATTGGCCGCGCCGGTGAGCGATGGCGCGTCGTTCGGAAACGATACTTGGATCCCCTTCGCGATCGCGTCCCGCGCGCCGAGCCTGCCGGGCATAGCGCTGAGGACGACATGCTCGGCCGCGTCGCCGAACGCATTCATCAGCCGCACCGCGCGCGCCTCCTTGCCGCCGAGCGAGAAGGTCGAATGGCAATGGAGGATGCGAACGGCCATGCGCCCTTATGGCGTCATTTCAGGTTCGCGACGACCCGCTTGAGCAGCGCGTCGATCGCCGCCGTCGCCTCGGGCTCGTCGAGCGTCGGGGCGTGGCCGACTTTCGGCACGGTGACGCTTTCCATCTCCGGCACCTCGGCCTTCATCCGCGCCACGGTCTCGGCGCTGAGCAGGTCGGAAATCGCCCCATGGACGACGAGCGAGGGGATGCCGGCCAGCGCGCGGAATGCCGGCCAGAGATCGAAGCCGCCGTCGCCGCCGGGCTGCTTGAACGGCTCGGCGATGCGCATGTCGTAATCGAACACGATCCGGCCGGCCTGGGTGAGCTTGCATAGCCTCTTGGCGTAAATGAGCCACTGGTCGAGCTTCCAGTCCGGATAGCGGTCGGCCTGCGCCTCGGCGAGGAAGCGCGCGGCATGGAGCCAGGTCGGCCAGTTTTGCGAGCGGCCGACATAGGATCTTATATGGTCGAGCCCGCGCGTCTCGAACTCCGGGCCGATGTCGTTCAGGAGCGCGCCGGCGATCCTTTCCTTGCCCGAAGCCGCGAGCAGCATGGTGATCAGCCCGCCCAATGAGGTGCCGAACAGGACGAAGCGCTCCAGTTTGAGCGCCGCGATCAGTCCTTCCATGTCCTGGAGATAGGTGAGCGGCACATAGGACATCGGGTCCTTGGCATAAGCGCTTTCGCCGCGCCCGCGCAGGTCGACGCAGATCAGCCGCCATTCGCCTGCCAGCCGCTCGGCCAATCCTTCGAAGTCGCGCGCGTTGCGGGTCAGGCCGGGGATGCAGACGATAGGCGGGCCGCTCGCCCCGCCGGCATAATCGCGATAGTGGAGCTTGAGGCCATCACCGGATTCCCAATAACCATCGGACCACGCGACCATGTTTGCACCCCTTGACGCACCGCCTCCTATTCACTGATGGCGACGCTTCCGCAACCCGCGCCGTATCGCCCAGAGACGGCGATCCTCGAACTGGGGGACGCCTTTTACGATCCGGTCGCGCCCGCCAGGTTCCCGCAGGCGATCCTGCGCTTCCGCAACGACCGCCAAGCGGCCGAGGTGGGTCTGGACGCCCTTTCGGACCAAGCGTGGATCCGCCATTTCGCGCGGTTCGAGCCGCTGCCCGGCAACCTCCCGCAGCCGCTGGCGCTGCGCTATCACGGCCATCAGTTCCGGGTGTACAATCCCGACATCGGCGACGGCCGCGGCTTCCTGTTCGCCCAGCTGCGCGATGCTCAGGATCGCCTGCTCGATCTCGGCACAAAGGGTTCGGGCCAGACGCCCTGGAGCCGCTTCGGCGACGGCAGGCTGACGCTCAAGGGCGGCATAAGAGAAATCCTCGCCGCCGAGATGCTCGAAGCCTTGGGCGCCGAAACCTCGAAAAGCTTCTCGCTGATCGAGACCGGCGAGGCGCTCGAGCGGAGCGACGAACCCTCGCCGACGCGGTCCGCAATCCTCGTCCGCCTTCAGCACAGCCACATCCGCATCGGCACCTTCCAGCGCCTCGCCGCGCTCGATCAGCCGGAGAACATCCGCAAGCTGACCGATTATTGCCTGCGTCATTATTACGGCGATTCGAGCGGCGACCCCGCCCGGCTGCTCGACGGTCTCGCCGCGCGGGCCGCGCGCCTGGCCGCTTCCTACATCGCCGCCGGCTTCGTCCACGGCGTGCTCAATTCGGACAATATCGCGATCACCGCGCAGAGCTTCGATTACGGCCCCTGGCGCTGGACGCCTTTCTGGGACGGCAATTTCACCGCGGCCTATTTCGACCATGGGGGCCTCTATTCCTTCGCCCGCCAGCCCGAGGCGATCCATTGGAACCTCGTCCAGCTCGCCATCGCCTTGCGCAAGATCGCCGAAGCCGAGCCGCTCACCTCCGCCCTCGAAACCTTCCCCGGCCGCTTCCAGGAAGCGTTGCGGGACGCCATTTTCGCCCGCTTGGGTATCGTGCCGGCCGATCTCGACCGGGACATGAAGCTGGTCGGCGCAATCGAAGAGGCGCTTTCCAGGCAGACGGTAACGATCGACCGTTTCTTCTTCGACTGGCGCGGCGGCCGGTTGCGCGACCGCCCGCACCCGCAACCCGACAAGCCGATGCTGGCCCCCCCTCTGTCTTATAAGACAGCGCCGTCTTATGAGACAGGGGAGTTCGAGCCGGTGGCGGGCCTGCTTGCCGGCCGCCAGCCCGTGCCCGGCGCGCTCGACCATGAATATTGGTCCGATGCCGGGCCCTGCACGATGCATATCGAGGAGGTTGAAACGCTCTGGTCGGCGATCGACGAGGCGGACGATTGGGCCCCGTTCCACGCCAAGATCGCGGCGGTGCGCCGGATGGGCGAGGCAATCCACGCAAATGCTTGAAATATCCGCGCGTCGCGCCATGAGTGTCCGACCATGGCCAGCCTGATTTCGACCGAGCCCGCGACCGGCGAGACGCTCTGGACGGGCGAGGAGGGGAGCCCCGAATCCGAAGTCGCGGCGGCCCGCGCCGCCTGGGCGGGCTGGGCGTCGCGTTCATTGGCCTTTCGGATCGAGACCCTGCGCCGCTTCGCCAACCTCGTCCGCGGCAAGGCCGAACCGTTCGCCGACCTGATCGCGCGCGAGACCGGCAAGCCCCTGTGGGAAGCGCGCACCGAGGTCGAAGCGGTGGTCAAGAAGGTCGACATCTCGGTTTCGGCTTTTGCCGAACGGACCGCGCAGCGCCGCCACGAGGGCGATCTGGGCGCCCGCGTCGCCGTTCGCCACAAGCCGCATGGCGTTCTCGCCGTGCTCGGCCCCTACAATTTCCCGGCGCATCTGCCCAACGGCCACATCGTCCCCGCTTTGCTCGCCGGCAATGCGATCGTCTTCAAGCCGAGCGAGAAGACGCCCGCGGCCGGCGCTTATCTCGCCGCCCTCTATCACGAGGCGGGCGTCCCCGAGGGCGTGGTGCGCATCGTTCAGGGCGGGCCCGAAACCGGCAAGGCGCTGGCCGCCCATCCGGGGCTCGACGGCCTGCTCTTCACCGGCTCGGCCCGCGCCGGCGTCGCGCTCCACAAGCTCTTCGCCGACACGCCGCAAAAGATCCTCGCGCTCGAAATGGGCGGCAACAATCCATTGGTCGTGTGGGACGCGCGCGACGTTCACGCCGCCGCCGCCATCGCGGTCCAGTCGGCCTATATGAGCGCCGGCCAGCGCTGCACCGCGGCCCGCCGGCTGATCGTCGAGGACGGGAAGCACCAGGAACTGGTCGACATGATCGTCAAGCTGATCGACCGGCTGATCGTCGACCACCCCCATTCCAAGCCGGCGCCGTTCATGGGCCCGGTGATCGACAGCGAAGCGGCCGACCATCTCCAGGAGGCCTTTCTCGCCCTCACCGGCAAGGGCGGCCGCGCGCTGCGCCGGCTCGACCGCAAATCGAACGACCGCCCGTTCCTGACGCCCGCCCTGATCGACGTCACCGAGGTCGAGAAGCGTGTCGACGAGGAGATGTTCGGCCCGATCCTCCAGATCGTCCGCGTCAGGGATTTCGACGCCGCGATCGCCGAGGCCAACGCGACCCGCTACGGCCTCGCGGCGTCGCTGGTCGGCGGAAGCCCCGAGCTTTACGACCGCTTCTGGGCCAATGTCCGCGCCGGCGTGATCAATTGGAACAAGCCGACCAACGGCGCCCCCTCCACCGCACCGTTCGGCGGCATTGGCCTGTCGGGCAACCACCGCCCGAGCGCCTATTACGCCGCCGATTATTGCGCCTATCCGGTGACGAGCTCGGAAGCGGAAAGCCCGCGCGCCGCGATCGGCGTCGGCCTCGCCGACCCCTTCGCGACGAACGAGGAGACTCCGCAGGGGTAAGATCCTCCCCTCGATTTCGAGGGGAGGGGGACCGCACGAAGTGCGGTGGAGGGGCCACTTGCTGCAAAAGAAGCCCCTCCACCATGCTTCGCATGATGAGCAGGTGCGGATTGCCCGGCAATCCGCAGCCATGCCCGGGGGGGCATGGCGACCTGCACATCCCTCCCCTGCAAATGCAGGGGAGGATTGGTGCTCTAATCCACCAGCCTTCTTGTCGCATAAGTATATTCGAGCGCGACCCTGCGCGCCCTCTCGCGCAGATTCGCCGCCGCGGCGTGGCCGCCCTCGATATTCTCGTAATAATAATATGGCGCGCCGATCCGGGCGAGCCGCGCCGCCGCCTTGCGGCCGTGCCCGGGATGGACGCGGTCGTCGGCGGTCGAGGTGAGGATGAACGGCGTGGGATAGGTCCGCCCGGCCGTCAGCCGCTGGTAGGGCGAATAGCCCGCGATCCAGGCGCGCTGCTCGGGAAGCCTGGGATCGCCATATTCGCCGATCCACGAAGCGCCCGCGCCCATCAGATGGTAGCGCAGCATGTCGAACAAGGGCACCTGGATGATCGCCGCGTTGAACAATTCGGGCCGCTGGGTGATCGCGGTGCCGACCAGGAGCCCGCCCTGGCTGCCGCCGACCACGCCGAGGCGCCGGGGCGAGGTGATCCGCCGCCGGATCAGATCCTCGGCAACCGCGATATAATCGTCCCAGGTCCGCTGCTTGTTTGCGAGCTGCGCGCTCTGGTGCCACCCGGGGCCGAACTCGCCGCCGCCGCGCAGATTGGCGACGACATAGGCATTGCCCTGTTCGAGCCAGAGCCGGCCCATCGTCCCCGAATAAGCCGGAAGCTCGCTGACCTGGAACCCGCCATAGCCGTAAAGAAGCGTCGGCGTTGAGCCGTCCATCGGCATCTCGCGCGGGCGGATCAGCGAATAAGGGATTCGGGTGCCGTCGCGCGAGATCGCCTCGAGCTGTTCGGCGACGTGGCGCGAGGCATCGAAGCGGGCGGGCGTGGTCTTGATCCGGTCGAGCGCGCCGGTGGCGCCGTCGTAGAGCCACAGCGAATTGGACGTCAGATAGTCGGTGACGCTGAACATCGCCTGCTCGTTGCGGTCCGATGCCGTCGTGATCGCGATCGTCGCGTCGCGCGGCAGCGCGATCTCGCGCGAGTGCCAGCGCCCTTCCACATGGTCCATGGCCAAAGCGCGGCCGCGGACATTGTCGAGGATCGAGAGCAGCAGGCTGCCATGGGTCGTGGCAAGGCCGTTCAGAGTCTGGCGCGGCCCGGGCGCCCAGACCAGGCTCGGCCGCGCTCCATTGGGGGCGCTTTGCCATTCGGCCAGATCGTAGGAGACGATCGAATCGGGTGCGAATTGGAGCCCCGGCGCCGCCTCCCAGGCTTCGTCGAGCGTGACCAGCAGCCGCCCGTCGATAATCCCCGCGAGCGAGGCCCGCTGCGGAATGTCGAGCGTGAAATTTCCGTCCGGCCGGAACAGGACGTACCGGCGGTGGAAGAAATCGAGCCCGCGTAACGCGCCGACGCCCTGGACGCGCCCGTCGCTGTCGCGCAGCACCATGGGCGAGGCGCTGACATCCTGCGCGCTGCCGCGAAACACTTCCTGCGCCTGGTCGATTGTCTGGCCGCGCCTGAGGCGCTTGACGACGAACGGATAGCCCGAGGCCGTCATCGTTCCCGGCCCCCATTCGCGCGCGACGAGCAACGTATTTTCGTCCTCCCAGACCGCGTCCTGCTTGCCGTCGGGCAAGGCGAATCCGCCTTCCACGAACCGGCGCTCGCGCAGGTCGAACTCGCGCACGACCTCGGCGTCGCGGCCGCCGTCCGATAGGCTGACCAGGCACAGCCTTTCCTCCGGCGGCAGGCAGCGCATCCCCTGATAGACCCAGGATTTGCCCTCGGCAGCGGCGAGCGCGTCGATGTCGAGCACCGTCTCCCACTGGGGTTCGGCGCTGCGGTAGCTTTCGAGGCTGGTGCGGCGGACGATGCCGCGGACGCGGCTGCCGTCCTGCCAGAAATTGTAAAGCCCGTCGTGGCGCATCGTCACCGCCGGGATGCGGTCGCGCGCCTGGAGTATTTCCAGCGCACGGTCGTAATTGGCTTGGTAGCGGGCATCGCCCTGGAGCTCGCTTAAGGTGCGTGTGTTCTCATTGCGCGCCCAGGCCAGCGCCCGCTCGCTTTGGATCTCCTCGAGCCAGGTGAAGGGATCGTCGGCGGGCGGCGCCGCCGCATCCTGCGCCGCCGCAACCCCGGTCAACGCCAGCAATCCCGCCAAAAGCAAAGCACGCGCACGCATTTTTCCCTCCGTCTCATTGCGGGCGGGACGCTAGGGGCCGGTTTGCGGGAAGGCAACCAATCCTCCCTGTCGCCGAAGGCGATGGGGAGGGGGACCATGCGCAGCAGGGTGGAGGGGCAATCTGACTCAGCAGGCCCCTCCACCGCGTTACACGCGGTCCCCCTCCCCATGAGCTTCGCTCACAGGGAGGACTATTAGCCCCGCACCTCCGGCAGATATTCCGCTTCGGCGTGATCCGAGAAGCGCGTGATCTTCGCGTCGAACTTGAGCTTGACCTTGCCGGTGGCGCCGTGGCGCTGCTTGGCGACGATCAGCTCGGCGAGCTGGTAGACCCGCTCCATGTCGCGCTGCCACTGCTCGTAGCTTTCGAAAATCTTGCTCTCGTCGCCCTCGACCGGCCTTTTCGGCTCGTGCGAGGCGACATAATATTCCTCGCGATAGACGAACATGACGATGTCGGCGTCCTGCTCGATCGAGCCCGATTCGCGAAGGTCGGAGAGCTGCGGACGCTTGTCCTCGCGCTGCTCGACCGCGCGCGAGAGCTGCGAAAGCGCCAGCACCGGCACGCCGAGCTCCTTGGCCAGAGTCTTCAGCCCGCGCGAAATCTCCGAAATCTCCTGGACGCGATTCTCGTTGGTGTTCTTGCCCGTCCCCTGGAGCAACTGGAGATAGTCGACCACGACCAGTCCGATCCCGCGCTGGCGCTTCATCCGCCGCGCGCGGGTGCGCAAGGCGGCGATGGTCAGGCCCGGCGTGTCGTCGATATAGAGCGGCAAGGTTTCGAGCTCGCCCGCGGCCCGCGCCAGGTTGCGGAAATCCTGCTGGCTGATCTTGCCCATGCGCAGCGCTTCCGAGCTGATCCCCGATTGCTCGGCCAGGACGCGCGTGGCGAGCTGGTCGGCCGACATTTCGAGGCTGAAGAAGGCAACGCCCGCGCCCGCCGATTTCTCGGGCGCGATGCCGTCCTCCATGTCCTGCAGGAAGCGGCGCGCGGTGTTGAACGCGATGTTGGTGGCGAGCGCGGTCTTGCCCATGCCCGGGCGGCCGGCGAGGATGATCAGGTCCGAATTGTGGAGGCCGCCCGTTTTGGCGTTGATCGTGTCGAGCCCGGTGGTGAGGCCGGAAAGGCCGCCGCCGGTGTTGAGCGCTTTTTCGGCCATCTGCACGGCCATCCGCGTCGCCACCGCGAAGCTCTTGACCGTTCCCTCGCCCGCGCCCTCTTCCGCGACCCGGTAGAGCGCCGCTTCGGCCTCCTCGATCTGGCCCTTGGGATCGACCTCCTCGCTGGTGTCGAGCGCCTGCTCGACCATCTCGCGCCCGACCCCGACCAAAGCGCGCAGCAAAGCGAGGTCGTAAATCTGCTCGGCGAAGTCGCGGGCGCCGATGATCGCCGCGCCCGATCCGGTAAGCTGCGCCAGATATGCCGGGCCGCCCAGCTCCTTCATCTCCTCGTCCGCCTCGAACAAGGGCCTGAGCGTCACCGGGCTGGCGATCATGTTGCGGTCGAGCAGGCGCAACAGCTGCTCGTAAATCCGCCCGTGCAGCGGCTCGAAGAAATGCTCGGGCCGAAGGCGCAGCTGGACGTCCTCCGCGATCCTGTTGTCGATCATCAGCGCGCCCAGAAGCGCGGCCTCGGCCTCGACGTTTTGCGGAAGCGACTGGATTGGGGGCGCGGTATCGTTGACGGGTTGCGGATGAGCCATGGCACCGTCCTAACCCTTCCGCCGCCGGGCTCAAGCCAGCAAGTCTGTGGAACTGCTGTGGACTGTTGTCGACTGGTGTGGATAAGCAATGCTGCACCCGCTAACAGGCGATATGGGCGACCCCAGGATCATCGACATCCTCCTCGACGAGCGCTCGATCCTCAAGCGCAACGACGATATCGAGCAGGAGCGGCGAATCGCCATCTTCGATCTGCTGGAGAAGAATCATTTCGACGCGCTCGGCCATGTCGGTCCGTTCCGGGTCACCCTCAGGGTCGAGGAGGGCCGGCTCGCGATCGCGCTCGCCGACGCGGCCGGGGCGCCGCTCGACACGATCCGGATCGGCCTCGGGCGCTTCCGCCGCCCGGTCCGCGATTATTTCGCGATCTGCGATTCCTACTTCAAGGCGGTCCGCGGCGATGGCGCCCGCGGCATCGAGGCGATCGACATGGCGCGGCGCTCCTTGCACAACGAAGGCGCCGAGCTGCTGCGCGAATGCCTCGCCGGCAAGGTCGAGGTCGATTTCGACACCGCCCGGCGCCTCTTCACGCTGATCTGCGTCCTCCACATCAAGCAGCCGACGACGGTTATTGACTCGCACGGGGCCGGGCACGCATCCCATTCGGCATGAGAAAAGCCGCTTTCCCCTTTTTGCTGCTCGCCGCCGGTTGCGCGACAGCGCCGGCGCCTTACGCCCCGGTCCGCAACGTCGCCTATCAGGCGATCGGCTCGCGCAATTTCTGGGTGCTGACGATCGGCGACGACCGGATCGTCATGCATTATGGCGGACGCCCGGACCGGATCTGGCCCCGCACCCTGCCGCGCACCGAAGGCGACCGGCGGATCTGGCAATCGGGCGACGAGACCGACGGCATCCGTATCGAAGCGCGGCCGGGGCCCTGCTCCTCCGAAAATGAGGACCTCTACGCCGATTTCGTCACCGTCCATCTCGGCGTCGAGCTCGACGGCTGCGGCGGCCGGCTGATCCGGCGGGCGCAGCGCTGATGGCGATCCTTTCCGACCGCTGGATTCGTGAGCACGCGCTCGAGCACGCGATGATCGAGCCGTTCGTCGAATCGCAGCGGCGCGACGGCTGCATCAGCTACGGCCTCTCCTCCTACGGCTATGACGCGCGCGTCGCCGACGAATTCAAGATCTTCACCAATGTCGATTCGGCGATCGTCGATCCGAAGAATTTCGACGCCAACAGCTTCGTCGACCGCAAGACCGACATCTGCATCATCCCGCCCAACAGCTTCGTCCTCGCCCGCACCGTCGAATATTTCCGGGTGCCGCGCGACGTGCTCGTCATCTGCCTCGGCAAATCGACCTATGCGCGCTGCGGCATCATCGTCAACGTGACCCCGCTGGAGCCCGGCTGGGAGGGCCATGTCACGCTCGAATTCTCGAACACGACTCCGCTGCCGGCCAAGGTCTACGCCAATGAAGGCGCCTGCCAGTTCCTGTTCCTCCAGGGCAACGAGCCGTGCGAGGTGAGCTATGCCGACCGCGCCGGCAAATATATGGGCCAGAAGGGCGTCACCCTGCCCAAACTGTAGCGCCACCTCCCGGAATCGAAGGATCAGTCCCGTAGGCAGCGGCTCACGGCATCGCCGCGGACGCGACGGCGTCCGGCCTCGAGCGTGTCGAGGCGGATCTTGCGGCCGTCGTGGAAATAGGGCTTGGCGCGCCCGGAATTGCAAAAGCCTTCGAGGAACGGGGCGGTCAGCATGTAGCTCATATGGCCGAGGCGCCAATTTTCCGGGCCGTCGATGGTGACCACCAAAGTGTTGCCTTCGGCCTCGATTGACTTGACGCTGCCGGTGCCGACCTTCGTGCCGACCCTGGACTGCAATTGCCGGGCATAGCCCGCCACGTCGTTCGGCGTACGGCTGCCGCCCGCGAAGGCGCCGATCACCGCCAGGAGGACAATGACGAACCCATATTTCATAGGTCCGTCTTAATTTCGGCCCCCTTAAAAAGGCCTTAAGTGGGAGTCACATCCCCTCCGGCCCACGCCGTGGATCGTCCATATCCTCGGGCTTGTTTTCCCGCTGCCGCAAGGACGGCGGCCGGACGTCGTCGCGCTCTCGCGGAAGCGGAACATAAGTCCTGACCCTGGCCCTGAGCGGCGCGCGTTCCCCGACCCCCCGCTCGCGCGCGCGCAGCCGCGACGGATCGGCCGCGTCGGCGGGCAGCCGCACCGGGTCGCCGATCTCGATCTTGCGCGGATCGATCCCCGGATTAGCGGCGATCAGCGCGCCTACGCTCACCCGCGACCAGCGCGCCAGCGAATAGAGCGTGTCGCCGGGCTGGATGCGATAGGCCCGCCCCGCCGTCGGCGCCGCCGCCTCGGCCTTGTCCACGCCGCGGGGAATGACCAGCCGTTGGCCGACCTCGATCCGCCGTGGATCGGCAAGCCCGGTCGCCCGCGCGATTGCGGCAACGTTGCCGCGGCAATGGCGCGCGATGCTGTAGAGCGTGTCGCCGCGCATCACCACATAGGCGCCGCCGTCGCAGCGCCCCCTCGCGTGGGGAAGCGCGGCGGCGGAGCCGACCAGGCCAAGGCACAGGACGGCGGCAAGCGGGCGACTCATGGCGCTCTCCGAAACGAAGAATTAACCATGTTTGCGACCAAGGCCGCCGCTTTGCAATCAGGCGAGCTCGCCCGGCCCGCGCAGGATTATTTCGACCCAGTCAGCATAAGCGGCCATGAATTTGGTCATCAGCGCCTTTAGCTTGTCGTCCTTGAACCCGCCCGCTTCGTCGAAGAAATCGCCCGCGCGGCTCAGATAGGCTTCGGGCTGCGCCATCATCGGCATGTCGAGGAAAACGGCGGACTGGCGCAAATGGTGGTTGGCTCCGAACGCGCCGAGCGCGCCCGGCGTGACGCTGACCACCGCGGCGGGCTTCTTCTCCCAGACCGATTTGCCATAGGGCCGCGAGCCGATGTCGATCGCGTTCTTGAGCACGCCCGGCATCGAGCGGTTATATTCGGGCGTGACGAACAGCACCCCGTCGGCGGGGCGGACCCGCTCGCGGAATGCGACCCATTCGGGCGGCGGCGACTTGGGATCGAGATCTTGGTTGTAGAGCGGCAGGTCGCCGATCTCGGCGATCTCGAGCGTCAGATGATCGGGCGCGAGGCCGGCGAGCGCGAGCGCCGTCTTGCGGCTGAACGAGCCCTGGCGAAGGCTGCCGACGATGACGGCGATAGTGCGGGACTGGGGCATCCCTCCCTTACGCGTCAGCGCGCGGCCTGTTCCGCCTGCACGATGCGGTGTCGGCGCGGTTCAGGATTCGGGAATGGGCCGGCCCTGCGCTTCGGCTTCGATCCGGGCCTTGTCCTTCTCACCGATCCGGTGGGAAATCCAGCGCAGCGCCATGCCCGCGATCGAGGCCGCGATGCCGGCGATCAGGCAGGTGAACAGCCAAGGCTGATCGGACACGCTTTCCCAGGCGACGATGCCGAGCAGGATCACGCTCAGCGTCGAGACCGAATAGCCCAGCGCCTTGAAGACCGAAGCCATGTTCACCCGAATCTCCGCTACAGAAATGTCGCAAAGGCAAACCGGCAATCGCGGCACTCGTTCCGCCGCTATCTGCGTCCCCGGTGGCGGATGTTCGCCGGCCGGCCGCGGCCGCCCTGCACCGGCCGGCCGGGCCGCGCCTCGCGTGGCCGGCGCGACGCCTCGGGCAGTTCGAACCTCAGCCCGCCGCTGACCGGATTGGCCTCGGCCAGCCGCAATATGAGGCGCCGGCCGAGCGAAAAGCTCTCGCCGCTCTCCTCGCCGATCAGGCTCTGGCTCGCTTCGTCGTAGCGGAAATATTCATCGCCCAATGTCGCCGCCGGCACCAGCCCGTCGCCGCCCAATTCCTCGACCGTGGCGAAAAATCCGAACGGCTGCACCCCCGTGATCCGGCATTTGACCAGGGATCCTACCTGGTCCGAGAGGAAGGCGGCGACATAGCGGTCCATCGTCTCGCGCTCGGCGACCATCGCCCGGCGCTCGAGGTTGGAGATAAGCTCGCCGGTCACGTCCATCGACGCGGCCTCTTGGCCGGTCAGCTCCCCCTCGCCCAGCCGGTACGCACGCACCAGCGAGCGGTGGACGACGAGATCGGCATAGCGGCGGATCGGCGAGGTGAAATGGGCGTAGGAGCCCAGAGCCAGCCCGAAATGGCCGTGATTGCGCGGCCCGTAATAGGCCTGGGTCTGGGTGCGCAGGATCTGCTCCATGATCTGCGGCCGGAAATCCGCCTCGCCGATCCGCTCGATGATGCGGTTGAACGTCGCCGGCTTCACCACCTGGCCAAGCGCGAACTCGACCTCGAACGTCTTGAGATAATCCTTGAGCGCGACCAATTTCTCTTGGGCAGGCGGCTCGTGGACTCGATACATGACCGGGGCCTTCTTCGCTTCCAGCGCCCTAGCCGCGGCGACGTTGGCCGCGATCATATAATCCTCGATCAATTTGTGGGCGTCCAGCCGCTCGCGCGGGGCGACCGAGAGGATCCGCCCCTTCTCGTCGAGCATCACCCGGCGCTCGGGCAAATCGAGCTCGAGCGGTCCGCGCTTGGCCCGCGCCGCATACATGGCTCGCCAGCAGGCCCAGAGCGGCCGCAGGGTGGATTCGACCAGCGCCGGATCGACCGGCGGGATATCGGGCATCGCGCAGGGCGAGGAGGCGACCTCCACTTTGTCCTCGCCGTCGATCGCCGCCTGCGCGTCCTCATAAGCGATGTTCGCCGCGATCCGAACGCGGGCGCGCGTGAAGCGCCAGCTCTTGAGCGCGCCGTCTTTGGCGACCTGCAAATGGCAAACGAGCGCCGCCCGGTCCTCGCCCTCCTTGAGCGAGCAGATCTCGGCCGACAGCGTTTCCGGCAGCATCGGCACCACCCGGTCGGGGAAATAGACGCTGTTGCCGCGCTTCCTGGCTTCCTTGTCGAGCGCCGAGCCGGGCCGGACGTAGAAGGCGACGTCGGCGATCGCCACCAGCGCCTTCCACCCGCCCGCATTGCCGGGATCGTCGTCGGCCGCGGCCCAGACCGCATCGTCATGGTCGCGCGCGTCGGCCGGATCGATCGCGACGATCGGAATATGGGTCAAATCTTCGCGCAATTCCTCCCCGGAACGGGGAGGGGGACCAGGCGAAGCCTGGTGGAGGGGTCGAGGCGCTGGAGTCGACCCCTCCACCACGACGCTTCGCGTCGCGGTCCCCCTCCCCGTTCCGGGGAGAATTGGGAATTTCGCGACCCGCTCCGCCTCCTCGGTCACGGCCTTGGGAAATTCGTGCGGGATGCCGTGCTTGTGGATCGCGATCAGGCTGAAGCTGCGCGGCGCGAACGGATCGCCCAGGATCGTGTCGACCCGCGCCGCCAATCGGGGCGGGCGGCCGGTCTTCTCCGCAAGCACCAAATCCCCCGGCTGCGCGTCTCCAAGCTCCGAGATCGGAAGCTCGCGCCGCTCCTTTTTCTCGACCGGCCGAAGCCAATGGCTCGTCCCTTCCTTGTGGACCACGCCGAGCACCAGCTCGCTGCCCTTCATGAGCTTTTTCATCGGATGGGCGACCAGCCCGTCGCGGCCTTCCTCGGTCCGCGCGAGGATTCGGTCGCCGACGCAGAGCGCCGAATCCTTGCCCCGCCGCTCCATCACCCGCAGCCGCGGCGGCGGCCCTTCCGCCTCCCACCTTTCGGGCACCGCGAACGCGCGCCCGCTATCGTCGACATCGACGATGCGCAGCACGGTCACCTTCGGGACCCCGCCCATCTTGTGGAACGCCCGCCCGCTCCCCGCCGAATCGATCAAGCCCTCGTCGGCCATGTCGCGCAGCAGCGCCTTGAGCGCGATCTTCTCATTGCCCCTGAGGGAGAAGGCCCGCGCGATCTCGCGCTTCCCCGCCGGATCGTCCGACGACTGGATGAAGTCGAGGATCTGCTGACGGCTGGGAAGTCCGCCTCTGGTCGGTCGTCTGGCCATCCTGCCCTTACTGCTGCGCCGGCGGCGGCGGAGTGTAGGGCCGGAACGCGCCGCCCGGCACCGCGGATGCAACCGGGCTTTCCGACCCGTCCGCCGCCACCGACGAGACGCCGAACACCCAATCGTCGACTCGGATGCGTTGCAGCACGAAGCGGTGTTCGTCGCCAGTGATCGCATAGCTGGCCGTCAGCGGCCGATTGCTGACGATGACGGGAATGTGCCGCTCGGCGGACTGGCTTTCCTGCCATTGCGCCGAGTCGGTCCGTCGCCAGCGAACCTTGTAGTGCGATGCGCCGGCAACCGTCCGCCAGGTCAGCGTCGTATTTGGCGACACCGCCCCTTCCACCGTCGGTTCCGGCGGCATCGGCGCCCGGGCCAGCGCTGCCAGCGCGGCGACGTTGAGCTGCGTCACCCGGCGCAGATAGGGAAAATCCATCCGCGCGATCGTGTCGCCATATTCCACGCCGTTCTCGGTCCTCAGATCCTGGTGCTGCCAATTGTAATTCTCGACCGCGACCGAGAAGCGCACCGCCGGGAAGCCC
>Ga0190275_10000244_pt1 | contig 55839 bp, 46 predicted proteins | sample Popmic550T_FD_133745 | JGI IMG/M metagenome (GOLD analysis project Ga0190275, IMG submission 133745) | Populus adjacent soil microbial communities from riparian zone of Yellowstone River, Montana, USA - 550 T | ecosystem: Environmental > Terrestrial > Soil > Riparian zone > Trees stand | place...
ACGCGGCGGGCCCTCGGCTGGCGCGGCCGCCCCGCCCTCGGCAGTCGCACGATGCGGGTCGGCAACCGCGGCTGGGACGTGGCGGCGCTGCAGTACCTGCTGCAGCGGGCGGGCCACGGAGCGGGGAGGGCGGACGGGCTCTTCGGGCCGCTGACCCGCGCGGCGGTGATGCGGGCGCAGGGCGCCGCCGGCATCGGCGTCGACGGCCTCGCTGGGCCGGCGACGATCCGCTCCTTGCGCGGCGGCGAGCCGGCGCCGAGCGCTCCCGCGGCGAGCGAGCCCGGCCCGGGACCCGGGCCAAGCGGACCGGTCAGCTTCTACCGGCCTGTAGCCGGGCCGATCGGCGACGGCTTCGGCGTCTCGCGCGGCGGCGGCCGCGTCCACCAGGGGCTCGACTTTCCCGTTCCCCAGGGCACCCCGGTCCAGGCTTCCGGCGTCGGCACGACGATCTTCGCCGGCTACAACGCCGGCGGCTACGGCAACCTCGTGGTCGTCCAGCACCGGCTTGGCTACACGACTTGGTACGCGCACCTCTCTGCGATCACTACCTCGGTCGGCGCCGCGGTCGAAGGGGGGACCGAGGTCGGTCTCGTCGGCTCGACCGGCTACTCGACCGGGCCCCACCTGCACTTCGAGGTGCGCCGCTACGACACGCCGATCGACCCGATGCCGATGATGCTGGCGGGCACCGCCGCGCGTGCGCTCGCCCCCCACGGCGGCCACAGCGAGGAGCTCGAGTGCGGGGCGGGGCGGCCCGCCCTTCGCAAGCCCGCGCCCGCCGGCGACTGGATCGCCCGCGAGCCCCTCTGTCGTTAGCTGCTCAGCTGCGAATCGCGTAGTGCAGGTAGACCATGCCGTCCGCGAAGCGGCGCTCGTCGGTCAGCTCGAGGTCGAGGCGGAGGTCGTCGGGAAGCGCGCGCTTGCCGCCGCCGACGATGGCAGGGGCGATGAAGGCGTGGCACTCCTCGACGAGGCCGGCGGCGAGCGCCTGGCCGGCGAGCTCGGCGCCGCCGACCGCGAGGTCGGACGCGGCGTCGGCCTTCAGCTCCCGCACCGCGTCGGCGTCGAAGCTCTGCTCGATTCGCGTCCGGCGCGTCGAGGGCTCCGCCAGCGTGGTCGAGTAGACGACCTTCTCGGCCGCCTGCCACGAGGCCGCGAACTCGCCCGTCACCGGCGAGTGCTCGGCCAGCGCCGGGTCGGTCTCCCAGACCGCCATCGTCTCGTACATGCGGCGGCCATAGAGGTAGGTGCCGACCCCGGCGTCGAGCTCGTTGGCGAAGGCGTGCGCCTCCTCACCGGGCGCCGCCCAATCGAAGCGGCCGCCGGCGTCCTCGACGTAGCCGTCGAGGGAGGCGATGAAGAGGTAGACGAGCTTTGCCATGCGCGGCTGTCGATTCTCTCACCGCCCGTTCGTCGCTTGTATAGAGGCGGGCCAAAGGGCCCGCCGAGCCAAGAGGAGGAAAGAGATGTCCGCGACCGTGCTCTACATGTCGATGTCCCTGGACGGCTTCATCGCCGGCCCCAACGAGAGGCTGGACAACGGCCTCGGCGACGGCGGCGAGCGCCTCCACGAATGGGTCTTCGCCGGCGCCGGCGCGGAGGAGTCGGGGGTTCCGTCCCGCCCGCCCGGCCCCGACGGCGAGGTCTACGACGAGGTGATGTCGACCGGCGCCGTGGTCGCCGGCCGTGGCACCTTCGAGCCGGCCGGGGGGTGGGGCGGCGATCACCACGACGGCGTCCCGATCTTCATCCTCAGCCGCAACCCGACCGAGGCAGAGCAGGCCCGCTGGCCGCTGGTCACCTACGTCGACGACGTCACCACCGCGATGACCCGCGCCAAGGAAGCCGCCGGCGAGAGGAACGTCCTCGTCCACGGCGCCGGCGTCACCCGCCTGGCGCTCACCGCCGGCGTCCTCGACGAGATCCAAATCCACCTCGTCCCGGTCCTCTTCGGCCAAGGTCGCCGCCTCTTCGACGGCCTCGCCGCCGAGCAGATCGAGCTCGAGCGTACCGCCGCCGTCGCCGCCCCCGGCGGGACCACTCACCTGCGCTACCGGGTTCGCCACAACGTAGTCTGAGGACGTGCTGCGCTCGCCACTCCTCGTCCTGGCAATCGCGATCGTCGCCCTGCTGGCCCTGATCCCGGCCGGCAAGGCAGAGGCGGAGTGGCCGGAAAAAGGCACGATCATCTTTCTCGAACTGGAGCTGAAGACCGACAACGGTCTCCAAGCGCATCTGGAAGCAACCCCCGACGACGTGGTGACCCTCGAGTTCCGGGACAAAGGCCACTTCGTCTCCTACGAGGTGCAGGGTGAGGTCACCGAGACGGGGCTGAAGGTCAGGTTCGGGCGCTTGGGTTTGATCGACGTCGTCTTCACGCCGACTGTGACGCTGAACAGCACCGAACCGTCAGCTGGATGCACGGGAGCCCCGCGGACCCTGAAGGAAGGCGTCTTCACCGGCATGATCAGCTTCACCGGCGAGCGGGAGTACGTGCGGGTCGAGGGGTCGGAGGCGACGGGATCGATGAGCGTGCTGCCCGAATGGCGCTGCCTCGACGAACCGCCGCCGATCGGTGCGACTTTTAGACCCTATGGGTCCATAAGGCGCACCGCTGGTGCCTCGCGTCTGCTGGCGCGGGACTCTGAGGACGAAAGCGAACACGCCTCTCTGCACGCCGACAGCCGTCGCTGCGGGTGCTTCTTCTCCGCCGGCATCCACCACCGCAACCGCAAAGGGCGGCGAGGGCGGAGCATCTTCTACGGCGCCAAAGCCGAACGCCGCGAAGGGATGGCGATCACCCGCGTTACCCAGGCCTTCGCCGGCCCCTCCGCCTTCGTCTTCGACCACAACGCCGGCACTGCGACCCTGCGCGCCCCGCGGCCATTGAGTGGCCGCGCGACCTTCAGGGAGCGCCCCGGCCGTGACCTCTGGCGGAGCACGATCCGGGTGCCGTTGCTGGGAGCTGACCCCCTCCGCACCGGCGGCCCCGAGTTCCGGGTCGGGCTCTACCCCGAATACCACTTCGACTGACGGGCTTGTTCAGCAGTTACCGGCGAGGCCGCGGACTCGGCGAACCTTCTTCTTCAGCGACGCCACCGAGATCCCGAGCTCGCGGGCAGTTCGCGACGGGTCGTACTGGGCCTTGAAAGAGAGCTGGCGCAGCCGCTCCACGGTGGCGATCGACATCGTCGGGGCGGGAACGCCGGCGAGCGCCTCCGGCCCGAGCAGCTCGGCGATCCGCAGGCGCAGGCGCACTTCGACCGGCGCGAGTTCGGTCGCCTCGGCGATCTCCCTGGTGCTGTCGTAGCGGTCCTCGACCGCGGTCACACGCTTCAGCTCGCGGAGCACGGGCATGGGGTAGACGGGAGGTGCCAGCGGCCCCGGGGTCGGCTGCGAGGGGAGTCGAATCTCCCGCAGTGCCACCCCCACGAGCGCGAACTCATTCGTGAACAGGGTCACCGTCTGGTGACCGGTGCCGACGTCGACCGCCGTCGGTTCGTAAGCGGCGGCAAGCCCACCCCCGCGCAGGAGATAGACCTCGTAGGGAAGCCGGTCGAGCCCGATCGGGTTGCGCGTGCAGCTGCTCCAAGTCTGGACCTGGGCGGGAGGTGAGCATCCGCCCTCGCCTTCGGGAAGCTCGCAATCGCCATAGGCGTAGTGGTTGTCCCAAGGGTCGTCCGGGGCGTGGGTCACCCGCATCCCGGCGAAGTAGGGCCCAAGCCACCACATCTCCCCCGAACCCGAACCCGGACTCGCAGCCCCGGCGCCGGCGCCAATCGAAGTCGCAAGCAACAGCACGGCCAGCGCGCCCAAGAGAGTGACCCGACCGACCCTAAGCATGTGAGTCACTCTAGCCGTGGTCACTGAGTGCCACCTCATGACCGCCGCAGCGCCGAACCGCAGTACCGTGCCCACGATGCGGATCGCCACTTGGAACGTCAACTCGGCGAAGCAGCGGTTGCCGCGGTTGCTGCCGTGGCTGGACGAACGCTCGCCCGACGTCGTCTGCCTGCAGGAGACGAAGCTCGCTGATGAGGCGTTGCTCGATCTGCTCGGGGATGAGCTGGGGGACCGGGGTTACGAGGTTGCCCTGCATGGCGAGGCGAGCTGGAACGGAGTTGCGATCTTTTCTCGGGTGGGCCTCGAGGACGTCGTCCCGGGCCTCGCCGGCGGTCCGGGTTTTCCGCACCTGGAGGCTCGGGCGCTGGCGGCGACCTGCGGCGGCGTGCGCGTCTTCTCGGTCTACGTGCCGAACGGGCGCGAGCCCGGCTCCGAGCACTACGAGTACAAGCTCGCCTGGCTCGCGGCGCTGCGGGAGGCAGTGGCAGGGAGCCCGGAGGCGACGCTCGTCTGCGGCGACCTCAACATCGCCCCGACCGACGAGGACGTCTTCGACCCCGAGGCCTTCGCCGGCCAGACGCACGTGACCGCCGCCGAGCGGGCCGCCTTGGCGGAGCTACAGGCGCTGGGCCTGCAGGACGTCGTCCGCGATCGCTGGCCGGCCGAGCGGGTCTTCACCTTCTGGGACTACCGGGCCGGGATGTTCCACCGCGACCTCGGGATGCGGATCGACCTCGTCCTCGCCACCGCGCCGGTCGCCGATCGGGTCCGGACCGCCTGGGTCGACCGCAAGGCCCGCAAAGGCAAAGGCCCGAGCGACCACGCGCCGGTGATCGTCGACCTCGACGAGGCCCCCGACGGCGACGTCGGCCCGGTCGTGCCGCCGCCGTCGGCGCCGGTCGCCAAACGCGGCGCCGCGAAGCTGCCGCAGTCGCCGTAGAGCCTGCAACGCTCGGGGACCTGCCGGACATCTTGGGAGTAATGCAGGGGATGACCGCCAGCGCCGCCAGCAGCCTCGATCGCCGCCTGGCGGAGGAGCGATTTCGCCACCTCTACGCCGCTCACGTGCGGGAGGTGCTCGCTTACGTACTGCGGCGCACGGCCGATGCCGAAGACGCCGCCGACGCGGTTGCCGAAACCTTCCTCGTCGCCTGGCGGCGACTGCCGGAGGTTCCCGCCGGGGAAGAAGCCCGGGCCTGGCTCTACGGGGTGGCGCGGCGCACCCTCGCCAACCAGCGCCGCGGCGAACGCCGTCGCCACCAGCTGGCAGAGCGCCTTGGTGCGGACCTGGCAATCGTGGTCGAGTCTTCTGCCGCCGAGGACGACGACGAGCGGCTCCAGTTCGCGCTCGAGAGCCTGCCCCCGGACGACCGCGAGATCCTCCGCCTCAGCGCTTGGGAGGAAATGAGTCCCTCCCAAGCCGCGCGCGTGCTCGGGATCTCGGCGATTGCGGCTCGCAGCCGTCTGCATCGCGCTCGCCGCCGACTTGCACGCGCCCTCGCCGAGTGGCGCCCGGAGCCCTCGCCGACGACCAACCTGGAGCTGAAGGAGGAGCGATGAGATCGCGAGACGTGCAAAAGAGAATGGCTGCGGCGAACCCGCTCGATCGCGAGCGAGCGGCCGCCCTACCCCTCTCCTCCGCCGAGGCCGAGCTGCTCGACGCTCTCCTCGCGGAGCCGTCCCCGGAGCCGCCCTCCCCGGCGCACCCCTCCGCGCTGGCCAAGGGTCGGCGGCCGCGGCGGCTTGCCGTCGGCGCTGTGGCGCTCGCAAGCTGCCTGCTCGCCTTCCTACTGACCTTCGGCTCGGACGGAGGGCGTCCGATCGGCCAACCCAACTCGGCCTACGCCGCCGCGATGGTCGACTACGCCGAGTCGGCGCCGCGGCTCCTACTCACCGCTCCCGGCTGGCGAGTCGACGGGCTGGTGAGCGGAGCCGAAAGCTATATGCAGTTCCTCCGCGGCAACGGGCCCGAGCCCGAGCAGGCCGAGCTCAGCTGGACCCCCACCTCGGACCGTTCCCTCGAGAGCCGCGTGCGGGACCTCACTGACGAACTCGACACCCGGCCCCTTTCCACCGCTCCAGTCCTCGGCACCACTGCGACCGTCATCCGGTACCACGAATGGAGCCCCGAAGACCTCGGCCTGTTCGCGCTCTGGGAGGAAGACGGCTACGTCGTCCAGTACAGCGCGCGGGCGAGCACGGCCGCCTTCGAAGCCCAGCTCGCCTCCCTGCAGAAGGTCGAAACCGAGACCTGGCTGGCGGCGATGCCCGCCGACGTGGTCAGGCCCGAGGAGTTCGAGCCGACGGTCCGGCAGATGCTGGAGGGGGTTGCGGTCCCACCCGGCTTCACCGCCGCCGACGTGGTGGCCGCCTCGGTCCCCACCGATCGCTACCAGCTCGGCGCGAGCGTCGCCGGCTCGGTCAGCTGCGCCTGGTTTGCCAAGTGGGCTGAGGCAAGGCGCAGGGGCGACGTGAGCGAGGTCAGCGCCGCCGTCGCCGCGATGGCGACCGCCAAGGACTGGCCGGTGATCCGCCAGATGGAGCGCGAGGGGGCCTACGGGCAGATCCTCACCCACCTCGCCGAGGCGATGCCGCGGGGCAGCGTCTGGAGGGATCGCCCGCTCGAAGTCGACGTCGAGAGCGCCCTTGGCTGCGATCGTCTCGGCATCCCGCTCTCTCGTTGACTGGACTGAACGAATAATACTAAACGGTCTTAATCAGCATCAAAAATACCTGGAAAATAGGTATTAAAGTGCTTAATTTCCCGAGAAACTTGACAGCATGTCGTGTTTAGGTTTGGATTTGCCCAGCCAAAGAACGATGACGTATCAGCAGTGGGGAGTTCGGAGGCAGCAGAGATAAAGGAACGGCCGTAGCAGCCAGGGAGCCCGTAGGGCTTGGGCTCGAGGCCCGGGGACAAGGAGCGAAATACGTGAGTGCTCATGCAAGTGGCTCGCTGGTCGGGGCAACCTCATCCATCTCGAGGGCTCGGGTCTGGCTGGGCGGCGGCTTCATCGCCCTGCTCGCTTGCGTCCTTTGGCTCAGTGCCGGCACGGCCGTCGCGGCGGAGTGCCCGAACGAAGCGATCCGGATCGCCCAGAGCGCCACGCACCTGCCCGACTGCCGCGCCTATGAGCGCATCTCGCCGGCCGACAGCTCCGGCGGCGTGGCAGGGGTGGACACCCTGAACCGTGTGATGTTCGGCGTCATCCGTGCCGACGGGGAGGCGGCGACTTTCGGCAGCTCCGGTGCCCTCGGAGAACGCGAACGTGGCGGCCCGTTGACCCCCAACCTCGCCCGCCGTACCGCGGCCGGCTGGACCTCGTTCAGCGTGCTGACCACCACCGAACCGAGCGTGCCGCTGGACCTTTCGATGCTTCCCGCCTGGCCGACTCCCTCGACCGACATGACGCGAATGATGTTCATCACGAGTCGCTCTCTCGGCCCGCCCAACTCGAGCGCCAGCGGCGGTTCGGTATATCTCAGCGCGCCGCAGGGGCAGGGCCCCCCGACCTGGCTCAGCCGTTGGACTTTCGAAGGCCCCCAGCCGGACCCTGCTTCGAGCCAGCAGCTTCCACTCGGCGGCACGCCCGACTTCAGCAGCGGCTACTTCCGCTACTCGACGCCGCTGACCAGCCAGGCCGGCGACGACCTGCGGACCAATCTCTTTGGCCTCTACTTCTTCGCGGGCTCGACGATCTCTCCGGCGGGCGTACTGCCGTCGGGGAGCGTCAACCCGTCGGGGGCGTTGCCCGCCGGTACCGGACAGGCCAGCTTTGGCGGCCTAGCTGAAGAAGCGCGCAATCAGGTCTCTGCCGACGGCTCGAAGCTGTTCTTCGTCTCCCCTGCCGAAGGCGGCGCGAAGCAGCTCTACGTGCAGGAAGGCGGCGCTCCCGGCCGGCTGATCTCCCACGACATGCTGGGCAACGAGGCGGCGTCCGGCATCGCTGCCCTGAATGGGAACCCGTCCCAAGGCGCAGGGGAGGGCTTCGCCTATGCCACCCCGGACGGCTCGCGGATCGTCTTCCGCAGCGAATCGGCCCTGACCGGCGACGCGCCGGAAAGCGGCGTCAAGACCTATCGCGCCGAGATCACTCCCGGCGCGATCACGCTCACCTACCTGCCGGAGGTGACCGGCTACCCGATGGCGGTCGACAAGGACGCCTCGACGATCCTCTTCCGAACCTTGGGCGGCGCCCCTGGAGAGACCTCCTACTACGTCTGGGACGAAGGTAGCCCCGGCGCCCCCGCCGCGGCGGCCACCGACCTCACTTCGAGTGGTGGCCCGGTGATGCTCGAACCGGTGTTCAGCGAAGAGGGTGACGTCCTCGTCTTCGCCAGCGGCGCCGAAGTCCAATCAGGTGTACCCCCGCTGGGCGAAAACAACTACACCCAGATCTACCGCTGGACCAAGCAGAGCGGGATCGCGGCCTGCATCTCCTGCCTGAGCGGTGCCGGCACCCCGGCGCGGTTCGGCAGCCAGATGAACCACCTCAACGGGTATGCGACCGACAACCCGGCAAATCCAAATGGCTCCGTGTTCGAAGTCTTTAATCAGTCCTCGGTCCTCGGCAATCGCAAGATCTCCAGCGACGCCAGCAGGATCTTCTTCGACACCTCCGACCCGCTGGACCCGGCCCGCGACGTCAACAACACCCGCGACGTCTACGTGTGGGAGAACGGTGAAGTCCACCTACTGACCAGCGGCAGGAACCCCGTTGCTTCGATGGTCATCGACAACAGCACCTCCGGCAATGACGTGATGCTGGTGACCAAGGACGGGCTGATCCCCGCCGACACCAACGAGACCTACGACGTCTACACCGTCCGGGTCAACGGTGGCTTCGACGAAGCGGTCGAAGCCGGCTGCTCGGGTGACGCCTGCCAGCCGCAGTCGGCTGGAGCCCGGCCCGCGGTGACGCCTGCCAGCCTCAGCATCCGCGGCCCCGGCAATCAGCGCCAGGTCCAGCTCGGGAGCCTGCGGGTTGCGCAGCTCGGCAAGCCCGGAGTCATGGCGCGTCTGCGGATCGAGGTTCCTGCCTCGGGCCGCCTGAAGCTCGCCGGCAACCTGGTCAAGAGCAAGGCCCGCGGCGTCCGCTCCAAGGGCGCGGTAACCCTGAGCGTTGCCCTGAACAAAGCCGGCAAGCGCAAGCTCGCCCGAAACGGCCAACTCCGGACCAAGGTGAAGGTCGCCTTCCGCAGCGGAGACGGCCACAGCAAGCAGCGAGCGATGACGCTGCGCTTCAAGCAGGGAGGACCCCGCTGATGCGCTTTCTCAACTACGGCAACCAGACCGAGACGAACAGGATCGAGACGATGGGGGGAGCAATGGCGGTTACTCAGCACTCGGCGCTCAGGCGCTGGAGGCAGGTCCTGATCGCGTTCGTGGCGGCCTTCGCGGCGGGAGTCTGCCTGCTGGCGGCCGCCAGCGAGGCCAAGGCGGCGCCCTATGGGATCGAAAGCGCCACGACCGAACTCTCGACCACCCAGGCCGGTGCCCATCCCGACCTGAAACTGGATTTCCAACTAACCAAACTCGAAGCGACCGGCAGCCCCGAATTCGGCACCAGGACCGTCGTCACCGAACTGCCCTCGGGCCTGGTCGGCAACCCGAACAACTTCACCACCTGCAACATGGCCGACGTGATTCGGATGTCCAACTTCGAATCGGTCGAGAACTTCAACGCCTGCCCGCGCAGTTCCAACGTCGGCTACATGGACGTCGCCTTCCACTACGGATACTTCCCCTTCGGCTTGACTCTGCGCCAGCGCGTCTACCGCCTGCCGAGGGACCCCGGCGAGCCGGCGGCGTTCGGCGCCGCGGTCCTGAGTTTCCCGATCCGGCTCACGGTCGGAGTGCGCTCCGACGGCGACTACGGTCTGCAGGTGACCGGCAACAACCTGCCCGAGCAGGTCCTGACCTCCGCTATCAGCACCGTCTTCTGGGGCGTGCCGGCCGACCACCAGGGCGGCGGGGAAGACGCACCGATGTTCGACGGCAACCCGATCTTCCAAACGGAACCCGAAAACGTCAACCAGTACTTCGGCAACCCCCTGGTGGGGATGCCCCGCACCCCCCTGCTCACCAACCCGACCAGCTGCCCGGGTGGGGAACTGACGACGGGCCTTGGCGTTGCCTCCTGGGCCAATCCGGGCGACCTGCACCATGCAGATATGGGCTCCCCCGCGATCACCGGCTGCGAGAAAGTCCTCTTCAACCCGACGATCGACGTGTCCCCCGATAGCAGCACTGCCGGGGAGCCCTCGGGCGTGCAGGTCGACGTCAAGGTCCCCCAGACCAACCACGCCGATCAGCTGGCCACCTCGCACCTCAAGGACGCAGCCGTGACCATGCCGCGGGGAGTGACGCTCTCCACGGCACTGGCCGAGGGCCTGATCGGCTGCACCGACGCCCAGTTCGGCCTCACCGACAAGGCGGTGGAGAACTGCCCGCCGGCCTCGAAGATCGGCTCGGTCCAGCTCGACACGCCGCTGCTGGAAGCACCGATGCAGGGCTCGATCTACGCGGGCAGCCAGGAGTCGAATGACCCCGGCTCGGGCAAGATGTACCGGATCTTCACCACCGCCGAAGGCGAGGGTGTGCGGATCAAGCTCGAGGGGTCGCTCAGGGTCGATCCGGTCACCGGCCAGATCACGACCACGTTCGCCAACAACCCGCAGCTGCCCTTCACGAGCTTCTCGCTGAGGTTCAAGGGTGGAGACCGAGCGCCGTTGGTGCTGCCGCAGACCTGCGGCGAGCACCGGGCGGTCGCCCAGCTCGCCGGCTGGTCTGATCCGGGCGACCCGGTCGAAACCTGGAGCAGCTTCACGGTCGACCAGAACTGCGGCAAAGCCGCGGCGTTCACGCCGGGCTTCGAAGCCGGCACGATCAACCCCGTGGGCGGCGAGTACTCACCGTTCACGCTGCGGCTGACCCGTCCCGATGGGCAGCAGAACATCGCCTCGCTGCAGACCACCCTGCCCGAGGGCCTGCTCGCCAAGCTCGGCGGCGTGCCGCTCTGCGGCGAGGCCGCAGCTGCCATCGGCAACTGCCCGGCGACGAGCCAGGTCGGGACCGTCACGCTCGCGGCCGGGGCGGGCGCCAGTCCGCTCTACGTCCCGCAGCCGGGCAAGGAGCCGACCGGTCTCTACCTGGCCGGTCCACATAAGGGCGGTCCCTACTCGCTAGTGGCGAAAGTCCCGGCCCAGGCCGGCCCCTTCGACCTCGGCACGGTTGCCGTGCGCAACTCGATCAAGATCGATCCGGTCAACGCCCAGGTCTCGGTCGCCTCCGATCCGCTGCCGCAGATCCTCAAGGGGATCCCGATCAGCTACCGCGATCTGCGGGTCGAAGTAAACCGGCCCGAGTTCACCGTCAACCCGACCAGCTGCGACCCGATGAAGGTCGACGGCACGATCGCCTCGGCGGCTGGTACCGCCGTTGCGGTCTCCAGCCGCTTCCAGGCCGCCGACTGCGCCTCGCTGGCGTTCAAGCCGAAGCTGGCACTGCGGTTCTTCGGCAAGACCCATCGCCGCGCCTACCCGAAGCTGCGGGCGACGCTGACGATGCCCGAGGGCGGGGCCAACATCGAGAAGGCGGTGGTGACGATGCCGAAGACCCAGCTGCTCGAGAACGCCCACATCCGCACCGTCTGCACCCGGGTCCAGTACGCGGCCAAAGCTTGCCCGCCGGCCTCGGTCTACGGCTATGCCAAGGCCTGGACGCCGCTGCTCGACCAGCCGCTCGAGGGCCCGGTCTACCTGCGCAGCTCCAACAACAAGCTCCCCGACCTGGTCGCCTCGCTCGACGGCGCCATCCACCTCGACCTGCCCGGTCGGATCGACTCGGCCAACAGCCGGATCCGCAACACCTTCTGGGCCGTCCCCGACGCCCCGGTGAGCAAGTTCGTCCTCACCATGCAGGGCGGCAAGAAGGGCCTGCTGGTCAACAGCGTCGACCTCTGCGCGGCGAAGCCGCGGGTGGCGGCGCGGTTCGACGGCCAGAACGGGAAGGTGAGCAAGAGCAACTCGCGGGTGGGGATCTCCTGTGCGAAGCGTTAAGCGTTGTCGATGAAGGCCGCCGGTAGCGACCAGGCGCGGCGCAGGGCGATTGCTCGTAGCCCGAACGTCAGCAGAACGGGAATCCACAGTGCCGCGACCGGGCTGATCGGCGTCTGCAGCAGCAGAACGTAGGCGACCGCTCCGGCGACCGCGGCCAGGGCGTAGATCTCGCCGGTGAGGACGACGGGGGTTCTGGTCAACAGGAGGTCACGAATGACGCCGCCGGCAACCCCTCCCATCACTCCGAGGATGACCGCGACCACGGAGCTCGTGCCCGCATGCAGCGCCGTATCGCAGCCGAGGACCGTGAACAGCCCCAGTCCGAGTGCATCGGCCGCCAGGACGATCTGCCATTTGTCGACCGCAGTGGTCCAGCGCCTCGCGGGGGGGATCGTCAGCAGGGCGACGCCGGCCGCAAGGAACACGGGCCAGGGCTCCTCGATCCATGAGACCCGCAGGTCGAGCAGCAGGTCGCGGACGGTGCCGCCGCCGACGGCGACGATCACGCCCAGGACGACCACGCCGAACCAGTCCAAGCGGTGACGGGCGGCCGCCATCGCACCGGAAACCGCCCACGCCACGGTGCCCAGGACGACGACCATGTTCGTCAGGAGATCCGAGGTTTCAATCAGCGTGTCCATAGGCGCTTGGCTCACAGCAAGTTAATTGCTATTTGACTATCTTGGTAAGGTTTTTCAATTAACGAACTTCTGATGAAGTAGCTCGAGGAGGATCTATGGCCTGTTTCGCCATGACCGGTAAAGAGCGGTTTGCTCGGCATCAGCCAAGCACCGAAACCGTCCCGCCCCATGACCTGCACGAGCGCTTCGACCAGGCCGCGGCTGAGCTCGCAGACCAGGTCATCTCCTGGCGCCACCAGCTGCACGAACATCCGGAGCTGTCCAACCGGGAGACCGCGACCTCGCAGATGATCGCCGACCATCTGCGATCACTGGACCTCGACGAGGTCCGCACCGGCATCGCCGGGCACGGCGTCGTCGGTGTCCTCCGCGGCGGCCTCGACGGCGACCGCGTTGTCGCCTTGCGTGCCGACATCGACGCGCTGCCGATCAAAGAGGAATCGGGGGAGAAGTTCTCCTCGACCGTGGTCGACGAGGACTATCCCGGCGGCCCGTATCCGGTCGCCCACGCCTGCGGGCACGACTGCCACACGGCGATGCTGATGGGCGCCGCTAGCGTCCTCGCCCCGGCGCGCGAGGAACTGCCCGGGACCGTGCTTTTCGTCTTCCAGCCCGCCGAGGAGGGCCCGCCGATCGACGAGAAGGGCGGCGCCCGCGAGATGGAGGCCGAGGACGCGCTCGCCGACCCGCAGCCGTCGATGGTCTTCGGCATGCACGTCACTCCGTATCCGAAGGGCGTCGTCGCCTACCTCGCCGGCAACCAGTACGGGGCATCGGTGCTGGTGCGGATCACCGTCCACGGCAAGGGAGTCCACGGCTCGACGCCCTGGGCGGGGATCGACCCGCTGCCCCCCGCGGCGGAGATCATCACCGCGATGGGCCAGGTCTACCGCCAGCTGCCCGGCTACGACCCGCTGGCGATCACGATCGGCCACGTCGAGGACGTCGGTCGCTTCAACGTCGTCGGCGAGCAGGTGCAGCTGCTGGGGACGATCCGCAGCACGGTCGAGCCCGACATGGACATCGCCCGCGAGCGCGTGCAGCGCACCGCCGAGCACGTCGCCCAGGCCTACGGCGCGACCGCCGAGGTCGAGTTCCTCCAGCCCGTTCCCGCCGTCCACAACACCCAGCCCTGGATCGACGCCGTCCTACCCACGCTCGAGCACGTCGTCGGCCATGACCACCTGGTCGAAGCACCCCCTGGCCTCGGCTACGACGACGTTTCCTACTTCGTCAACAAGTACGGCGGCGCCTACCTCCAGCTCGGCGCCCAGGACGTCGAACTGCGCGCCGACGGAACGATGGCCCCGGAACCTGGCGGCCGCGGCATCGCGATGAACCACAACCCGCACTTCTACGCCGACGACTCCGTCCTGCAGACCGGCGTGCGGATCCACGCCAACATCGCTCTCGATCACCTCACGGGAGCCATCGGCGTCGCCGGCTAGAAGGGCCGCCCGAAGGACTCGGTCAGGATCCGCGCCCGCGGGCTGCTCCTAACCGGATCGGCCCTTTGGCGCGATTGAGGTCAACCGGCTTTCCACCTTGGGTCACCTCGATCCGTCCAGCCTTGACGAGCTCGTCAGCGGCGTCCCGCACCAGCCCCATGAGCGGCCGGAAGCCGTCGTCGCCGCCGAGCGCGCGGGCGGCCTCCGAAGGGCAGATCGTCGTGCCAGGATCGCGTTGGTCGAGCAGGTCGAGAATCGCCTCTTGCGCCTGTTCCCTGCCCACCGAACCCATAGCCACAAGATAGGCCGGTCGGGCGAGCTGCGCCTCAGCGTCGCCGGCTGCAACGAAAGGTCGGGTTGACCTCGCCGTCGCCGTGCACGAGAGTGCCGCCGAGCAATTTACCCAGTCAAACAATTAGGAGGCACCCACACGATGCGAAAGCTCGCAAGCAAACTCAGTTACGCCAACGTGATGTCGACGGTCGCCGTCTTCCTCGTACTCGGCGGCGGCGCCGCTTTTGCGGCCGGTCTGGCCAAGAACAGCGTCGGCCCCAAGCAGTTGAAGCGGAACGCCGTGACCGCGGTGAAAATCAAGAACGACGCCGTCACCGGCGCCAAGGTGAACGAGGCGACGCTCGGGGCGGTTCCCGTGGCGACCAGCGCCAAAAACGCCGACGTCGCGAAAACTGCCGATGTCGCGAAAACTGCCAACGTCGCAACCACGGCCAGCACGGCCAACACGCTTGCCGGCCAGCCGCCGTCGGCATTCGTCATCCGCAGCGCCGCTATCAGTGAAGATGGTCAGGTCATCCCGAGTCAGAGCGACGGGATCACCCAGGGCAACGTAAGCGTGCCGACTCCGGGCCTCACCTGCATCAGCGGCCTCAACCCGGCGCCGAAAACGGCGGTCGCGTCGCTCAATTTCGAAGCGTTCCCCGATGACGTGTTCGTCCAGGTGAACCCGAACGAAGGCGGCTGCGCCGGCAAACAGGTCGCGATCGCGACCGAAAAACCCGGTGGCGGCTTCGAACCGAATCCCTTCTCGGTGATCGTCCACTAGCCGAGGTTGCGCGCGCCGGGACCCCGACGATCCCGGCGCGCTCCTCGACCTGGTCAGTCGCCCAGCGGCATGCCCGCTCTGCGCACCCCGGCCTACTCTCCGAGCGCCTAGCTCGGCTCAGCCTCTTCGGCGTTTCGCTGACGCTCCCGGCGCTTCTCGGCCTCCCGCAGGGCGACGGCGAGTGGCCGATCCGGGCGGCGTTGGGGCCCGCCGCGCTCACTTCGCGCCCCCGCACCTCGGCGAGCGGCCTCGACTTCACCCTCGAGGGCAACAGCGCCGACCTTCTCCCGGCCGATTCGCAGAGGCTACGAGAATCGATTCCTCGCTTCGCCGTATTTGTGTGGCATTTGTCGCCTTCTGTAACGAGACTCCGACCTCGCGAGTAAAGGGGATCTTTGGCGCCTGTTCGAGCGGCGCCGGTTGCAGGGAATGAGGCGAGGATGCCGAGGGGGTGGCTCGGGAGCTGGCCTCGGCCGTTGGTCGGCCGTTGATCACGATCGGGCCGCTGAACCGGGATTGGTGGGGCTGGATCAGCGGCCGTCGTAGTCTCGCCCCCGAGCAGGAGGCCGCCCTAGCGCGCTTCCGGCCTGGCTCGGCCCGGCTCGCGATCGGCCTCGAGGGGTTCGGCGAAGCGGGCTTTCGGGCTACCAACCGCCAGGCTCTGCGGGCCCGCTGGATCGCCCGCCACCGTGACCAGCCCGTCGTCCACTACGGCGACGTCGCGGTCGAGGCGCTGGCCAGCGAGAACGACGAGGACGCCCGCACCTTCGTCGCCCACGAGCTGCGCGGCATCGACGACGAATCCCTCACCTCGCAGCGGATCCGCGAGACAATCGCCGCCTACTTCGCCGCCGACCATAACGCGGTCTCGGCCGCGGCTTCGCTCGGCATCCACCACCAAATCGTCGCCAACCGCCGCCGCGTCGCCGAAGCCCGCCTCGGCCACCCAGTCGGAGGTAGGCGGGTGGAGCTGGAAACGGCCCTGCGCCTCCGCCTCTGCCTCGATCGCCCAGGCGCCTGAGCCTCGTAGCTAATACGAACCCCACGCCAGGCGATCAAACCATCTCCGTGGTAGCCGCAGCCCAAAGTTGCGAACCTGGAACAAGTCCCTTGACGCCGTTTTTTTCCCGACGGCGTCATCCCCTGCAGGTAAGCCCGACCGCCGATCCCCCTTCGGCGGTCGGGCTGTTTTGCTTTTCGGGCCGCGACCCATAATGCGTCCAAGCGCCTCCCAAGGAAGCTTTGGTTGCAGCCGGCTTATCCCAAGTAAAACGCCTAAACCTTTGGTAGCGTCGTTTTCATCCCAACGACCCCAGGGAAATGAACGGCGCCTCCACAAACAGCGAAACGGATAGGGCGGGGAACTTCACGCCGGTGTCTTCGGGGAACGGCGCTTACTCGACGTTCTCGCCAAAGCCCTTACCTCCCGATCCACCGCTTGCAATAGACGCGGAAATCCAGCGCCTTCTGGATCGAGCGAATCAGGCTCTGGGTCGCCTCGACGGAATCACGCTCCTGCTGCCTGACGCCGACCAGTTCCTCTACAGCTACATTCGCAAGGAGGCGGTGCTCTCTTCGCAGATCGAGGGCACCCAGTCCTCGCTCTCGGACCTGCTCCTCTTCGAGCACGACATCGCGCCAGGTGTTCCGGAGGAGGACGTGCGCGAGACCACCAACTATCTCGCCGCGCTCAACTTGGGGCTGAAGACCATGGAGGAGGGCCTACCCCTCAGCCTGCGGCTCCTCAAACAAGTACACGGCGAGCTCTTGCGCGGCACTCGCGGCGGCGGAACGGGCGCGGGTGAGTTCCGCCGAGTTCAGAACTGGCTGGGTGGCCCGGAGCCCGCCGCGGCACGGTACGTCCCTCCGCCTCCCAACGAGGTGCCCTCTGCCATGGCCGATCTCGAGAAGTTCTTACATGGCGAGCCCTTGGCGGTGCCGGTCCTGATTCGAGCTGCGCTGGCCCACGCCCAGTTCGAGACGATCCACCCGTTCCTTGACGGCAACGGCCGGCTGGGCCGGCTCCTAGTGACGCTGATGCTCTGCAGTGAGACCGCCGACGGCGAAGCCCGTGTCCTCTCACGGCCGCTGCTCTACCTCAGCCTTCACCTGAAGAGCCACCGCGATACCTACTACCAACGGCTCCAGGCGATTCGGGTTGACGGCGATTGGGAGGGCTGGCTCCGGTTCTTCTTGAAGGGAGTGATCTCAGTTGCCGACCTCGCCAGTGAAACGACCAAACGGATCGTCGAGCTGATCGAGCGAGACAGGAAGCGGATCGGCGCACTCGGGCGCGCTGCGGGCTCCGCCCTGCTCGTCTTCGACCGGGCCATCGGGGAGGTCGTCCTGCGGATTCCCGAAACCGCCGAGCAGCTACCGGTCTCCGAACCTACGGTTGCCACGGCGATCGGCCAACTCGAGCGAATCGGCATCCTCCGCGAGCTCACCGGCCGCCCCCGCAACAAGATCTTCGCCTACGACGAGTACCTGAAGATTCTGAGCGAGGGGACCGAGCCGCTGTAGCGGCGGCCTGCCTCGCCGCCCAAGCCAGCGGTTAGCGTTGGGCGATGGGCGCCACCCCGATCGACGCTTACCTGAACCGCCTGCACGAGCGCTGGCGCGGTGAGCGCTCCGGCGCCGTCGCCGATTACATCCCGCCGCTGGCGCAGGCCGACCCCGACTGGTTCGGGATCTCCGTCGCGACCACCGACGGGCACTGTTACGAGGTCGGCGACTCCCGCCGCGAGTTCACGATCCAGTCGATCTCGAAGCCATTCACCTACGGGATCGCCCTGCAGGAGCACGGCTTCGCCGCGGTCGACGCGAAGGTGGGGGTGGAGCCGAGCGGCGATGCCTTCAACTCGATCAGCCTCGCGCCGGACACCGGCCGGCCGCTGAACCCGATGATCAACGCCGGCGCGATCACCTCCGCCTCGCTGCTGCCGGGCTCCAGTCCCGAGGAGCGGGAGCGGCAGGTCGTCGAGGCCTACGGCCGCTTCGCCGGGCGGCCCCTTGCGGTCGCGACCGAGGTCTATGAGTCCGAGCGCGGCACCGGCCACCGCAACCGCGCGATCGGCCACATGCTGCGCGGAGCCGAGATCCTCGAGCAGGATCCCGAGCTGGCCCTGGATCTCTACTTCCGCCAGTGCTCGGTCGCCGTCGACTGCAGGGACCTCAGCCTGATGGCGGCGACGCTGGCCAACGGCGGCGTCAACCCGCTGAGCGGCGAGCGCGTGCTCGAGCGCGAGTACGTCGACCGGGTCTTGAGCGTGATGACGACCTGCGGCATGTATGACGCGGCGGGGGAGTGGGTGGTCGACGTCGGCATGCCGGCCAAGAGCGGCGTCGCCGGCGGCGTCCTCGCGGTGCTGCCGGGTCAGCTCGGGATCGCCGTCTTCTCGCCGCCGCTGGACCGGCACGGCAACAGCGTCCGCGGGGTCGAGGTCTGCCGGCAGATCTCAACCGACCTCGACCTCAACCTGCTCCACGTCGCCCGCTCCGCCCACTCGGCGGTGCGGCGCAGCTACAGCGTCGCCGAGGTTCCCTCGCGCCGCCGCCGCCCGCCCGAGCAGTGCGCGGTGCTCGACGCCACCGGCTCACGCTGCGTCGTCCACGTCCTCCACGGCGACCTCGTCTTCGCGGCGATGGAGAGCGTCGTCCGCGGGATCATCGAGCAGGCCGGGGAGACCGAGGCAGTGGTCATCGACCTGACCGAGGTCACCGAGATCGACCTCGCGGCCAACCAGCTCCTGGCCGGACTGGCGAGCTGGATGGAGGAGGAGGGCAGGGCCCTGGTCTTCGTCGCCCCGCCGCACAGCCACGTGCTGGTCGAGCTGCCGGGGGACGGCGCCCGCGTCTTCCCCGACCGCGACGCTGCGGCCGAGTGGTGCGAGGAGCGGCTGCTCGCCGGCCAGGGGACCCCGTCGCTCGTCGGCGGGCTGGTGCCGCTGGCCGAGCATCGACTCACCGCCGGCTTCGCCCCGTCGATGCTCGACGCCTTCGCCGAGCTGCTCGGCCCGCGGCCCTTCGCCGCCGGCGAAACGATCTTCGCCCGCGGCGACGACGCCGACGCGGTCTTCCTCCTGCTCGCCGGCGAGGTGACGATCGAGGTCGAGGTCGAGGACGGCAAGCGCCGGCTGGCGACCCTGACCCCAGGGCTGGCCTTCGGCGAGGTCGCCCTCGCCGGCGTCCCGCTCCGCCCGGTCAGCGCTCGCGGCGAGACCGACGGCGAGTGCCTGGTCCTCGCGGTCGCCGACTTCGAGCGCCTCGCTGCGGACCACCCCGACCTGCAGGCGGCGCTGATGCGCAACCTGCTGGCCAGCTTCTACGAAACGATCGGGCGGATGAGCCGCGAGGTCGGCGTCTACTTCGACGGCTGAGCCGGCGAGCTACGCAAACACCCTCCTCGTGCCGATAGGTCCTGACGGACTCTGCGAATCGACGAAGGGAAGACGCACTGATGAGGTTCCCGGCACTGGCTCACGGCCTCGACCAGGTCGCTCTTCCGCTGGTCGTTCTGGCGCTGCTCGCCGGCGTCTTCGCCGGTAGCGCGCGGGCGCAGACGGCCTACGTCGCGAATCCTTTGACCGAGTCGGTCACCGCCTTCGACAGCGACACGTTGCTCCCCGCTCCGACGATCCCGGTCGCATCCCAGGCGGCCGACGTCGCGATCTCCCCCGATGCAAGGACCGCCTACGTGACCGGTTACTCCACCGGCGAGGTGCTGATGGTCGACACCGCCACCGAAACGGTGATCGGCTCGATTCCCGGTTTCGGCAATCCGGTCGCGATCGCGATTTCCCCTGACGGTGGCACGCTCTACGTCTCCGACGCCGGGAGCTACACGATCCTCACCGCCTCGACGGCCACCGGTGCGGTCACCGGCTCGCCGATCGACGTCGGCGGCTGGGCCACCGGCCTCGCGGTCAGCCCCGGCGGCGACACCCTCTACGCCTCCGTCTCCGAGACTGACGCGGTGGTACCGGTGGATGCCGCGACGCGTGCGGTCGGCGACCCGATCGAAGTCGGCGACGAACCGGATCACCTCCGGCTCACCCCCGATGGCTCGAAGCTCTACGTCCCCAACACCCAGTCCAACAGCGTCTCGGTGATCGACACCGCGACCGAAACGGTGCTCGACGAGGTGGAAGTCGGCCTCTATCCGGAAAGGGTCGTTCCCAGCCCCGATGGCAAGCGCGTCTACGTCATCAATCACGGCTGGGGAGAAGTCTCGGTGATCGACACTGGGACCGACGAGATACTTGGCGAGCCGGCCAAAGTCGTCGACGGACCGGACGGCGCCGCCATCACCGCAGACGGTCGCCGCCTGCTCGTCATGGGCGGCGAAGCCGATCGCCCCCAGGCAATCGACACCGCCACGATGACCAGGGTGGGGGCGCCGCCGCAGCGCGGCACCTACGCGGAAGGGATGGCGATCCTCCCGGCCCAGACTCCCGTTCCGGAGCTCTCCGCCGTCGCCGCGAAGGCAGGCGCCGCGAGCACCTTCGACGCTTCCGCCTCGAGCATCTACGACGGCCGGATCGCTCGGTATGACTGGGACTTCGGCGACGGCACGAGCGCCATCGATGGCGGCCCCAAGCCGACCCATGTCTACGCCACGGGGGGCAGCTACCGAGTGACCGTGACGGTCTCCAACGGCCAAGGCTGTCCGGGATTCATCTTCACCGGCCAGACCGCGATCTGCGCCGGGCCATCCACCGCCTCGGTCTCCGAGCAGGTGAGCGTCGGCGATCCAGAGGCAACTCCGATCCCGCCTGCGGCTTGGAGCCCACTCGCTGTGGTGACGGATCCGCGAAGCGTTCGTGTCCAATGCCCGTCTGCTGCCCGGCGTGGTGGCTGCAAATTCGCCCTGCAGCTCGTCTCGGGCCGACCCAAGCGGCTACCGAACGGCAAGCTGAAGAACCCGAAGCCGCAGAGCGCCGTCGTCAAGCTCACCCTTACCGCCGGCAAGTCAGCCCAAGTCGTCCTCAGCCCGAAGCCGAAGTTCGCCGCCCGGCTTGCATCACAGTCGCGAGTCTTCGTAAAGCGGACGAGAGTCATGCGCGGCAAGACACGGACGGACTTCCCGCGCCTCGCCTTCGTCGGCTGAACGGTCGATCTCCAGCAGGTAGGGCGCGACCGAGCCCTCGTAATCGGCTTTGCGTTCGGCGGAGAGGTCCTTCCAGCCGGTCACGGAGCCGCGACAGTTGCCGGCCCCGCAGAGGCATCCGCCTGGGAAATGCTCGATCGAGTAGTTGCGCATCGCGTAGTCGAAGGTGATCTCCTCACCGGCGGCGATCGATACCCGGGCGATGAAGTCACAGGCACCGGTCTCGTTTACCTCGACGCCGCAGTTGGGATCGCAGGAATGGTTGACGATCGGGCCAAATCCGCGATGCCGAGCCCACTTGGTCCGGCTGATTTGAGTCGCGTGAGAGTCGTTGCGCTCAACCTCACCCTCGAGTTCACCAATCATCACGGTCTCGCCAACCTGGAATTCACGAGTCGCGCGAACGCCACCGCCCTTGCCGCCCTCGGGAGTGCAAAGCTCATATCCGACCGGATCCAAAGGACCGCCTCTCAATTGTTTGGCACGGCGAAGCCGTGTCCGGCGACACTAGCCCATCGTGGTGCGGGCCAGATTGAGGTCTCGAGACGCCCCCAAGGCCTAATCAGCCGGGGCGAGGAAGAAACAGCTCAGGCCAGTCGGGCACCGCCCGCCCCATCGCGGCCCAGGTCTCGTCGGGCGTGCTGTCGGGGACGGTGATGCGGCCGACGTGGTTGGGCTTCAGCCGCAGCGCGTGCGGCAGTTGCAGCTCGGCCGACAGCTTGACCAAGGCCGCTTCGATCTCGGCCCGGTCCTGCTCGCGCTCGAGGGCCTGCGGATAGGTGTAGAGATGGGTGACGGCTTCCACCCGATGCACGGTACCGCGATGCGCGGCATGCCAAGCGGGCGCTTCATCCACGGCGCCCACCTGTCAGGCTTCACAACATGAGCGACGTCACCTACGCCCTAGAGGGCCGCCAGGTCACCAGCAACGAGTTCTTCGACGTCATCGCCGGCGGCGGCCGCCAACTCGCCATCCAGCAGATGACCGCCAAGATCGAGAGCGTCACCTGCACCCAGCACGGGGAGAACGCAGTCGTGACCGAGGTCGACCAGTCCCCAGAGGGCTTCGGCTTCACCATCTCCGGCTGCTGCGACGAGCTGATCGACCGCGCCCACAGCGCCGCGGCGTACCCAGTCGATTCATAGCCCGCTGCGGGGCAGTCTTTCGAGGCCGCGTTAAGCGCTCGTACCCCCGCGATTCGAAAGACCACGCCAGACAGAGGATTCCGTTAATGGACGGAGCTAGGCAAATTCGAACCGCCGACCGCCTGGGTGCGATTTAGGGCTCTGGTTACTCGCTATGAGCATGAATCCCGCATGACAAGCGGCTTTGCGCCGCTCGCGATTCATTGCTAATCGAGCCCGATATGCACGGATATGCGGCGATTGTCGGGGTGTTCAGGCAGAAACAGTGATTTCTGCCTGATCGGGCCTACCCTCGGTTCAAACCCGTTCAGGCGTAGGCGATTCTGGGATTGCGGCATGTGGAATCGGCACGGAGTTGTTCGGATAAAGAGGCCACACGGGTCAAAAGGCCTCCGATCTGAATCTCCGTCGCACCGATCGGATAGAAATCCGGCCGCAGCAACTTCATGAGCCCCCGGCGGCCCGCCTGCACCCGACCTAACCAATCGGGTGGCGGGCCGTCTTTCTATCCGACCTAGCGGCTTTCATCTCAGATGAATCTGGGTGTGGTGCCCGGTTCGGCTTATGAAGATCTACATGCTGTGGAAAGGCATCTATGCCAACTGGTTCTGGAGTGCACACGACGGCCGCCGACGTTGCTCTTGCCGAAATTCTCGAAGAGATCTCGGTGCCTATGCCTGTCCTCGAAGAGGCGCGAAGGCGCCGTGACCGCATTCTGGCGATCGCTGAGGAACACGACGCGGCGCGTGATGGTGCCGGCTTCGCGTCGGGGAGCGTCGCCCACGGGACGACCAACCAGCCGCTTGAGGATGCCGACTGTGGGATCAAGGTCAACCGTCGCTTCGAGGCTTTCCGTGTCTTCGGCCCCGACGCCGCTGAGGACCGAGGCCCTGAGGCGTTCATCAAGCTGTTCTCGGAGTTTGTCCTCCCTCGCTTCCGTCGCCGGTACCCGCGGGCCGAGGTTGATCTTGGTGGTAACCGAGCGATCAAATTCCTTTGCCATGAAACCGTCCAGATCGACGGGTGGGGGCCGGTCGACCCCTACGTCGAGCTGATCGTCGGCCTCGATCGCGCCGACGGTTCCGGAATCTGGATCCCAAACCGCCGCGAGCGCAGTTGGGATCCGGCTGACCCAGAGCTTCATACCGAGCTGATGGTTATGCGCCACCCAGAAGCGCTGCGGGTCTTGCGGGCTCACGTGCTGCGCTTGGTTAAGCGGGCCGTCAAGCGCGACGCGGCCAATGGTGGCGTTGCCGTGATGTGCTCATGGAATCTCAGCGCCTTGGCGCTCGAGCTGGTCACCGAGGCCGAACCGATAGGCGTCTCATTGCGCGATTTTCTTCGCGGTGCAGCGAACAGCATCGCTGCTGGTTTGACTGAGGATCCGGCTCCTGCGGTTCTCGAGCCGATCAAACTGCCCAAGGGTGTGACCCGTGAGATGGCTGCCGCCAGGCTAGAGGAGATGGCGTCGGTGGTCGAGCAGGCGCTAGACGCCTACACGCCTGCTGGTGCCCGAGCTCACTTGGCCGCACTCTTCGGCGCGGAGATCAAGGCGATCCTTGCCCGCGAGGAAAAACAAATGAACCGTGGTCTACGTGCCCGGGACGCCGGTGCGGTGGCATCTGCGCTCGGCGTCGCCCACGCGCCGAAGCGGACTCGATCCGGCGGAGCATGAAGATGATCCGCCTGCCTGCTTACGAGGACGCCGGTCGGCTGACCGACGATGTTGCCGGTCAGATCCTGCTCGAAGCCGACGCCAGAAGACGGGGGATGAAACTTGAGCGTGAATTCGATGCGGGGGTTCTGCGCTATCGGTTTCGCGTGGGTATGGCCGGTCGCAATGAGGAGCGCCAGGTACGCGTTGACTTCGCGTCGGCGCGTAGCAACCCCGCGGTTCACGTCGACGGCCCACCCTGCCTGCGCCACCGTTGGGAAGACGACTCCCTCTGTATGTGGGACCCGGACGGCCCCGGCTCGGAGCGATGGTTGGTCGGCGATGGACTGCCTGAACTCGCGGAGCACGTTCAGATCCATGTGCATTGCGAGGCCCAGTGCCGGGCCGGTACTCCGTGGCCGAAGGAGGAGATGGCCGGCGAGCATCCTCGGAAACGGAACTGTCCGACCTGTCGCGGACGCGGGAGGTGATCGCAGCAATCAGTGCTCCCGTCGCTGGCGCGGGAATCGGTGCGATCGTCGGGTTGATCGGAGTTCTCGTCGGGCTCTGGGTGAACGGTGACCGCACCGAGCGCCAAAGGCGTCGGGACCTTCACGCTCGCGCCCTAGCCGCTGTTATCGACTATGGCGAGATGCCGTTCACGATCCGCCGCAGGCGCTGCGAGCCCGAGCAGCGAAGCGCCGAGCGTATTCGCCTCTCCGACCATTTTTCGAAGGTCAAAGCGGAGATCTCGACCTGTCAGGTGCTGCTCGCCGCAGACGGCCATCGGCCGGTTTCCCGGGCATACAGCGCGCTGGTCACTACCGCACGTCGTGTGGTCGGCAGAGAGGCGCACGACGCGTGGGCGCAGGATCCAATCGGAACCGACGCAGAGATGAACATGGGCCCCTTATTCGATCGTCTGGCAGATTTCCGCGATCAGCTTGTTTCCTTCGAGGGCTCGCTCGCGCGAGCGACGCTTCCGCGCCGTTTGCGAGTCCTGCGACGGCTTCAGCGCAACTCCAACCACTTACGTATATGAAGGGTTGTGGTGCCGATAGGCAGCTTCTGCCGAGTCGCGACGTATCGGGCTTTGCAATGAAGCTAGGCGGATTCGAACCGCCGACCTCCTGGGTGCGATTCGCCTCATCGCCTCGGCAAGCGCCTTAGCTGGCGTCTTCGCTTCCGGCTTCTAGGTCGGCAGGCCGGACTCGGGCACGACGAGCGAGGCGTTCGAGCTCTTCGGCGGCCTCTTTCTCCGGCCCGGCGATCACAAGTCCCAATCCAGCGAGATGGTGGAGGAAGGCAGCCGTCGATTCTGGGTGCACCAGCTCATACGGGGCCTTTTGGGATTGCTGGATCACAAGGCCCAGGTCTCCGAGCCGCGTCATGAGGCTCGAGAAGCGAGGCTGCTTCCAGTCGATTCCTTCGGCCCTGAGTTTCCCAAGGAGAGATTTCTGAGTTGCCGGGGCGTTGAGCAGGTGTCCGACAACGGCGAGCGCCGCATCTGAGCCGAGTACCTCGCAGATCTGGGATAGCCGCCGCACCGCTCGGTAAATTTGTTTATCAGATAAATCAATGATCCTAAGTAATTGCGCAACCGTGGTCCGGGCTGTCCACCCTGAGACAGGCGTTCGAATCCCGCACTCTCGGCAAATCGGTCTGCGTTGTTCCGACGCAGGCGGCGACTATCAATTCACCCCATGGTTTGGCGAGAGCACTCTCCGCTTCTGGCTTTCGTTGGGGGCGGTGTGAGCACGGACGGACCGGCGTGGCCGCACCTGGGGTGGGGTCAACTTCCCGACCGCGAGGCCCTTAGAGCCGTGGTCGAGAAGGTTCGCTCTGCGGTGATGGGTGATCGCGACGGAGAAGCACTGGACGTTCAGAGGCTTTGCGAGATCGGCGGTTTTGACGTCAAGGAAACGCTTCTCCATGGTGGCGAGGGTCGGCTCCAAGCGCTCCTCTTTCCGAGGGCCGAGAATCGCTTCTCCGTATATGTCGATCCCGAACCGCCGGGCGGCTGGACGGCGGTCGAACCGGAGGTCCAAGCGGAACTCCGCGAGCACCGGATGCGGTTTCGGATTTGCCATGAGGTGGCTCACTCATTCTTCTTCGATCGCGACGGCGAACTCCCGACCGCGATCGTGGGTACCAGCGACGCACAGGAGGAGGTCTGCGATCGCTTCGCGAGTGAGCTTCTGGTTCCGAGGAAAGCGGCGCGGGCGCTCGAGCCCACGGCGCCTTCCATCGTCGAGCTCCACAGTCGGTTCTGCGTCAGCCTCGAGGCGGCAGCGCGGGCTTTCGCCGACGCTCACGCCAACCTCGAAGTGGCGCTGTTCCTTGGTGATCCTGAGGCCGACCGATTGCAGTGGAGTAACTGCCCTGAGAAAGCTTGCGCCCTGCGCGCGGCGCCACACTCATCGGCCTGCCTGGAGCATCGACAGCAAACGGTGCTCCTCGCCACCGCTTAGTCGTTCGACTGGTCCTGTTCGTTTGCGATTCGGTACCGGGTGCGAAGCTCGTTGAAAGTTTTGCTCTCGCCGCGGGCGCGCCCAGAACCCGCCGTTTCCATCAGCATTGCCACACCCATCGTCGAGGCCTCGGTGTCGCAGGTGAGCGCGGCCGCCAGATGATCTGGTGCCATGTTCGGATCGTCGCCAAGCAAGGGATGCTCGCCCTCCCAGCGGACCCCAAGCTCGCGAGCGAGAAAGGCGAGGACGATTCGTCTGTCGTCCTCGGTGACGTCGGGGTCGACGAAGACGCTGAGTCCCCAGAGGCGGGCGTGGGCCTCGTATATTTCTGACCCGCGTCTTCCGCTGTGGCTCTCGTAGCTGACGAAGCTGTTGATGGTGCCGTTGTAGTCAACGAGGACGCCGGCGTGCTTCAGCTTCATCTTGGGATCAGGCAGCCATATCGCTAGCTGCGGGGCCGGGCCGAGTTCCGCGAACTCTTCCGCGCGCCTCTCTAAATCGCGGCGCGAGTCAGGATCCCGATAGCGGTCAAAGAGCTCCTCGGCAGGTCCCCCCGAGCGGGAAACGCGACCGGCCATCTTGAAGAGGCGGCGATTGAGGATCCCTTCGGCGAGTCGGCCTGCGACCACCCGAGGAGCGTGCCTTTCCTCTCCTAGCTCCGACTCACCCATGGCCCGAATCTGCTCCAGAAGTCCATCGTCACCATGAGAGGTCACCAGCTCGTCGAGCCGGGTCTCCGCAGACGCCTGTGCAGACTCGGCTTCCTTCTCTCCAAACAGTGATGCGAACTCGCGACGGAGTGCGCCGGTATCCACCTCGAGGTCGAACTCTGACTCGCGGCCGACCTTGGTGATACGCGCCATCGCATCGTCGCGCCAGAAAGCGTCAAGCAGGTACTCAAAGCATTTGCCGACCATCACGTCGGCAGCAAGCTTTGCGTGATGGACGAGGACTCGCTCGGAGAGCTCATAGCGGTAGCGGAGCGCCTTCAAGAGCTCGGTTACGACGTCGGTACGCTCGTGCTCCTTGCGCTCGATCCGCATCGCCATCCTCTTCGGATAGACGGGGTGGTCATCCCGGACGGCGTAGAAGCTGGCAGTGAATCTTTGGCCGAGGCTGAACGGAATCCCCGTGTAGTGATGGTCGCGGGCGAGGTAGTCGAGGAGATCGGCGCAGATGGTGTTGCCGACGAGATCGGCGACGAACGGATAGGCGAAACCAGCAGGAAGCTCACCCGTTGCGCCGCCCGGACCTGCCTTGCTGATGATCAGCGGTTCAACCTCGGCATCTAAACCCTCGCGTTGCAAAGCCTCGAGGACACTCGGCCCGAGCTGTTTCCACAGGCGCTCGAAACGAGCGTGGTTCGCGTCGTGCCGAACCAAGAGCTGGAGATCGTCCTCGATGGAGTGGCCGAACGGGACATGGAGGAGGTCGTGAAGAAGAGCACCCAGACGCGCCAAAACCACCACCCGCCCGGTTTCACGATCCAGTCGATCTTTGTCGTCGGGATCGGTTGCCCACTGCTCGAAGAGGTCGGAGCCGCTGTGAATTCCTTCGCGCTGGTTGATAAGGACGTCGAGGAGCTGCTGAGCAGCCTGAAGCGTCCCGACCCCATGCGAAAATCGGGTGTGCGTGGCGCCGGGGTAGACGAGGTGCGTATTTCCGAGCTGCTTCACGCGCCGTAAGCGCTGGAAGGCCGGCGAGTCGATGATTGCGACCTCGAGCGGCATCAGCAGGATGTCGCCGTGGATGGGGTCCGTAAACACCTTCCCACGCTCGGGGTCGAGCTCGTCTCGCCGAAGCCCCCAGGGCTCCAGCTCAATCTGGGCATGTGACAACGGCCACGACATGGGCGGGGCATTGTGGCGAATATCCCTCCGTACCGCAAGGCCCCCAAGATGGAACACAGTTCTGGGGGCCCGCCGGCCAAAGCGAGCGGAATCAAGGGCAATCGCGGGCAATCGCCGCATATCTGGCCCCGATCAGGCAGTTTCTGCCTGATGGGGAGCGGATTTTGGGTCTCGGTTTAAATGGTGGCCGAAAACCAATATTGCGACATGCAGGGGTTCTGCTGAATGGAGCTAGGCGGATTCGAACCGCCGACCTCCTGGGTGCGATCCAGGCGCTCTGCCAGCTGAGCTATAGCCCCGAGGCTGCGGGTTGGAAGGTTCTGCTCTCCCATGCCTCGCGACGAACAAGGATAGCTGCCAGGTCTTATTGTGCAGCCTGTCCACTTAGCTCTCCAGGAGGTCTTGTGTCTCTTTCGTCTTCGTTTTATGCCCGAGCTGCGCTGGCACTGTGCGCGGTCGTCGCTCTCGCTCTCATGCTTAGAGCCGACACTGCCGCTGCCGACGCGTTCGGCCCGCAGTTCCCGATCAGCTCGCCTAACCACGGCACCGAAGGGATGCAGTCGGCGTTCCAGGACATCGTGTACAACCCCGTCACCGGGCAGTTCCTCGTCGTCTACATCGCGCAGACGACGCCGACGGAAGACGACGTCTACGGGCAGCTGCTGGACGCTGCCGGCAGCAAAGTCGGACCCGAGCTGCGGATCTCGACGACCTCGCAGGGACACGAAGAATTCAACCCGGCGACGGTGGGTGTGGACTCCGAGACCGGCCGCTATCTGGTCGGGTGGGACCGCGAAGAGATCGTCTACGTCCGTGTCCTGGCGCCCAATGGCGCGGCGCTGAGCGGCGAGCTCCCGATCTCTGCGAAACAGTCGGACATCGAGACCGAGGCAATTGCCTACAGCCCCGCCTCGCACGAGTACCTGGTGGTCTGGAAGGCCTTCAGCGAAGGCCGCGTCTACACCCAGCGACTGAACCAGAACGGCGCCCAGGTCGGTGGCGATGACGTGATCATCGGCGGTGGCGTGGGACGGAGAGTCGACAACGCCGTCGACGTCGCCTACAACGCCACCAGCCTGGAGTACTTCGTGATCTTCACTGCCGACACCCCCAGTGACGGCGAAGAGGTCTACGGCCAGCGGCTGAACCTGGGCGGGGGCGAGGTCGGCCCAGACGACTTCCAAATCTCCGCGATGGGTCCCGAGGGCAGCACCAGCTTCAACGCGGCGCCCCCCAGCGTCGCCTGGAACTCAGTCCTCAACCAGTACCTGGTGGGATGGCAGGGGAACGACGGACCGCCGCTTGCCCCCAACGAGAAAGAGATCTACGGTCAGCTCCTCGCCGCGGACGGAACCGCGATCGGCCCTGACGACTTCCGCATCTCCGACATGGGTCCCGACGAAACCATCGAGTACGGCGCCTTCCGGCCGCGGATCGCCTTCGATCCCTTCTCGAACCAGTACCTCGTCGCCTGGCATGGCAGCGAGACCGGCCTGGCCAAAGGCGAGTACGAGATCTGGGGCCAGTACCTAACCGCGGGCGGAGCCGAGATCGGCACCAACGATTTCCGCATCTCCGAGGGTCCCGACGGCGACGACAGCCTGGGCGCCAACCGGCCGGCGATCGCCTTCAATCCGACGGCGGCGGCGTGCAACTACCTCGTCACCTACTTCACCGGCGACGTGGGCGACAACTTCGAAGCAGGATCGACGGTCCTCGGTCGCTTCGTCACCGCGCCCCCGGCCTGCCCGAAGCCGAGCGTTCCCGCGAAACCGACGACTCCCACTGTGACGGCCGACCTGAAAGCGCCGGCGATCACCGGGCTCGCAGTGACTCCGAAGGTGATCGCTTCTGGGATGGCAGCGAAAAAAGTGGAGAAAAAGACCGCGCGGGCCTCGAAAGTCCAGAACCAGGCGCAAGCGCGCTACTCCCTGAGCGAGCCGGCCACGGTGACCTCTACGGTCGAGCGCAAGGCGCTGGGGCACAAAGTCGCCGGCAAATGCCAGCGGCTGAAAGGTCCGAAAAAACCGGCCGGCAAACCCTGCCCCCTCTGGGTTAAGACGGGCAAAGCCCTCAGCCAGCAGGGCGTGGCGGGGCCGAACACCCTGCCGTTCAGCGCCAAATCGATTCGCAAACGGGGTCTCAGGCCGGGCCCGTACCGGATCGACGTCGTGGCTGCCGACGCAGCGGGCAATCGCTCGGCGAACGCCATCGCGCGCTTCGCCGTCGCAATTCCGCGCTGAGGTAGCGGACACGGTGGGGTGGTCCGAGCATGGGCCGCCCCACCGCCCCAGCCGGGGGCTGGGAAGTTGCTCGCAGCGCCTCGCACGATCGCGAATAACCGCATAGTCTTTGGCAGCCTCTTCGCGGAGACGGCGAGCATGAGCATCCTCGACGACGCAATCCGAGAGCATCTGGAACTGAAACGCGCCCACGGCGCGGATGAGGCCGAGGTCAAAAAGCTCGAGGACGAGGCTTTTGGGCCGGCCGGCCGGCCGGAGGAGCCAGATCCCTTTGCCGAGGCGCCGACCGAGTTCCTGACCCAGCCCGAGGCGCCGGCGCCGACCGAGAGCGCCGAGCAGGGCGACCGCGGGATCAACATCGCCGATCTGCAGGAGCCGCCGCAGCCGCAGGCCGACGCGCCGATGGTCCCCGCCGAGGACCCGGTCCAGGCCGCACCCCCGGCCGAGGAGGAGCCGCCGGCGATCGAGCACGAGGTCGTCCCCGCGGCCGAGCCCGAGCCCGAGCCCGCCGCCGAGCCGATCGCCGAGGCCGACAGCGGTCACAACACCGAAGAGCGCCACGCGATCGCCGAACAGCCGACCGAATTCTTCGACATCGAGGCCGAGATGGGGACCGAAGACGCCCCGGCCCCGCCCGCCGAGGCGCCGAGCCCCTCCGATGAGCAGCTGCTCGAGGCCGAGGCCGCCGAGCCGCTGGCCCCGGTCGAACCCCCCACCGAGATCCACGCCTCCCGCCCCGAGGCCCCGGTCTTCGCCGACGAGGAGGAAGAGGACGACGACTTCTGGAGCGAGCAGCGCCTCTCCGACGAGCTCGACCAGGCGCTCGAGGCGCCGGTCGCCGAGCCGCCGGCGACCGAGGAGCACGAGGCTCCGGCACCGCCGCCCGCCCCCGAGCCCTCACCCCAGTCCCCCCAGCTCTTCGACCAGGTTGAGGGAGGGGAGGCGGCGGAGGCCGAGGAGACCCGGCCCGACTACGACCCCGACACCGGTCACGATGACGTGCTCGAGGACACCCCCGAGTTCCTCGAGGACGCGCCGGAGGACGACGAGCTCTGGTTCGAGCAGCGTCCCCCGAAGGACTTCGACTTCGACGACTAGGAGGGTCATGCCCTCCTGCGCGGGTCAGCCCTCCTGGGCGACCGGTTCGGCTTCGACGACGTTCTCGACCGTGTCCGCGGCGGCGTCCTCGCGCCGGGAGAGGGCGAGGAAGGGAATCGCCATGATCGAGATCCCGGCCCCGATCAGGTAGGAGGGTGCGTAGCCCCAGGCGTCGGCGGCGCGGCCGAGTGCCGGCTGCGTCCAGACCCCGCCGGCCGAGGAGCACATCGAGTCGAAGGAGAGGATCGTCGCCCGCTGCCGCGAGGGGATCATGCCGTTGATGTAGGACTGGCGGATCGGCATCGTCGCCGCGAACAGCAGCCCCCAGACGACGATCAGCCCCAGCACCGCCCAGAAGTTCTCGACCAGCCCGATCAGCCCCAACGAGACGACGCCGAGCGCCGCCATCGCGATCAGCGCCGAGGTGCGGCGGCGGAAGAGACGGCGGATCTTCGGTGCGGCGATGCCGCCGGCGATCTGCGCCCCGGCGACGATCGCCGCCACCAGCCCGGCCACCTGGTAGGCCTCGGGGTCGCCATACAGTTCCAGCAGGTAGGGCTGCAGGGCGTAGAAGGCGTAGATGCCGACGCCGCCGGTGAAGAGCGCTTGGACCATCAGCCACTTCACCGCCGGCACCCGCCAGCCGTACTCGATCGAGTTGGCGCTGATCCGGCGCATCTGCGCCAGCGGTCGGCCGCCGCGCTCGGGGGTGAAGCCGACGTCGTGCATCGCCCAGTAAGCGACCCCGAACATGACGATCAGGACGACGCCGCGGAGCACGAACGGGACCCCGAGGCTGGTCTGCTCGGCGATGAAGCCGCCCGCCGCCGAGCCGCCCAGCATCGCCACCCCGGTGACGATCTGGCCGCGGCCGAAGACCGTCTCCAGCTCTCCTTTGAAGCCGACCGCGTCGAGCGCGTCGACCAGCCAGGCCTCGACCGCGCCGGAGAAGAAGGTAAAGCCGAGACCGAGCAGGACCGAGACCAGCGCCCACTCCCAGAACGGCGCTCCCAGCTCCCACAGCAGCACGTAGAGGAACGTGGAGATCGCCAGCGTGACGGTGCCGAGCAGGTAGGAGACCCGGCGCCCGATGGTGTCGGCGACGATCCCGGTCGGGATCTCGAACAGCACCATCCCGGCGGTGAAGAAGGCGTTAGCGGCGAACGCCTCCAGGTTCGAGAGCCCGGCGTCGAGGAGGAAGATCGTGTTGATCCCCCAGATCAGCGACGCCGCCAAGGTGTTGCCGAGCAGCAGCGAGAGGTAGACGCGCTGGACCGAGCGGGGGGTGGTCACGCGGTCTCCGTCATCAGCAGGTCAATGGAGCCAGCCGGGTTCGAACCGGCGACCTCCTGCTTGCAAAGCAGGCGCTCTTCCAGCTGAGCTATGGCCCCGCGCTTGGGATTGTAGGAGTCGCGAGCCAACCCGCGAGCGCGGACGTCAGGAAGCGAGCAGGCTCTCGGCCCGGTGGGCCTCGGGCAGGTTCTGGTCGGCGTGGTAGCTGGAACGGACCAGGGGGCCGGAGGCGACCGACTCGAAGCCGAGGTCGTAGGCGGCCTTCTCCAGCGCCGCGAACTCGTCGGGGTGCCAGTAGCGGACGACGGGCAGGTGGTTCTCGGTCGGTCGCAGGTACTGGCCGACGGTGAGGACCTGAACGTCGTGGTCGCGCAGCAGGCCGAAGGTCTCGACCATCTCCTCGAAGGACTCGCCGAGGCCGACCATCAGCCCGGACTTGGTGACGACGTCCTCGCCGCCCATCTCCTTCGCCATCTTCAGGACCCGGGCCGAGCGCAGGAACTTGGAGCCGCGACGGGCGATCGGGTAGAGGCGGGGGACCGTCTCGACGTTGTGGTTGAAGACGTCGGGGCGCTCGTGGACCACCTTCGCCAGCGGCATCTCCTGGCCGCGGAAGTCGGGGGTGAGGATCTCGACCTTGCAGTCGGGCGCCAGCATCCGGATCGAGCGGATCACGCCGACGAAGGCGCTCGCCCCGTAGTCGGGCAGGTCGTCGCGGTCGACCGAGGTGACGACGGCGTGGCGCAGCCCCATCGCTTTCACCTGGTTGGCGACGCGCAGCGGCTCCAGCGGGTCGTTCCAGGTCGGCTTGCCGGTCTGCACGTTGCAGAAGCCGCAGCGCCTCGTGCAGACGTCGCCCAAGATCATGAAGGTCGCGGTGCCGCGCTCCCAGCACTCGCCGACGTTGGGGCAGTTGGCCTCCTCGCAGACGGTGTGGAGGTTGTCGGAGCCGATCTTCTCCTTCAGCCGCCGGTAGTTGGGCCCGCCCGGCGCCGGCACCTTCAGCCACGGCGGCTTGCGGGCGCGACGGAAGGGGACGGTGCCCTCGGCCTCGGCGGCGGTCCCGCCCGGCTTGGCGCGGGAGCGGGTGACGTGGATGCGCTCGGTGGTGGACACCGACGCCTACGTTAGCTGGCCCGGCGCGGCGGCCGGGGCGGCGCCGGCTCGCTCTAGCCGACGACCTTCTTCACCCGCCAGCCGAAGCGGGCGGGGGTGGGGTCGGAGTTGCCGAAGCGGTCGACCGCGCGGACCTTGAAGACGTGCTTGCGGCCGGCGCCGCGACCCGCTCCGACCCGGCGCCGGAAGGGGCTCGCGCAGCCGCGCCAGCGGCGCTTGTCGACCTTGCACTGGAAGCGCGACTGCGGCTCGGTCGCGGTGAAGCGGAACTCGGCGAGGCGCTCGAAGCCGGCGCGAGCCGGGCCGCTGACGATGCGGGTCTGAGGCGGCGTGCGGTCGCCCGGTACCTGGGTGACCCGCAGCGGCGGCGCCGACGGTGGCTGGGACGTTTGCGCGGGCGGCTGCAGCTCGAAGGCGCCGATGTCGCCCCCGTCGCCGCCTTCGCTGTTGGAGCGGGTCGGGAAGTCGACGGGGCGAGGGAACCCGCGCTGGTCGCTCGTGCTGCCGAAGGAGTTGCCGCGGTCGATCGCGATGCTGCCGGGGAGGAGGGCGTGGGTCGGCGTCGGGCCGCCGTTCTCCCTCAGCACCGGGTCGAGGCCGGCGACCAGCCCCGCCTGGTCGGTCGAGGCGCCGAGCCCGCAGCTGCCGTCTTCGTCGAGGTTGAAGCCGCCGGAGGTCAACGCGAAATCCGCGGTGCTGCAACTCGAGCCGCCGCCGGCGTTGGCGATGATCGTGTTGCGGATCAGCACCTCGTATTCGCTATAGATGTTGGCGCCGGTCGCCGCTCCGATCGAGTAGAGGGAGTTGCCGGTGACGGTGGAGCTGGTGAGGCTCAGCTCGTTGCTCTGGAGCCCGCCGCCCCGCGCCTCGTTCGTGAGTCCGCCCTCGGCGAGGACGGAGTTGCCGCTGATCGTGCTCCGTTCGACGACCGCCGGTTCCCCGAATACGCGCAGGCCGCCACCCAGGGCGCCGGTATGTCTGCCGGCCTCGCCGTGGGCTTCGGCGGCGTTGCCGCTGATCGTGCTGCGGTCGATCGTCAGCGCGCCCCAAGCCATCACTCCGCCGCCGAGCACGGTGCTCAACTGGTTGCCGCCGATGGCGGCCGCGCTGTTGTCGCTGATCCGCGATTCGCGCACGGTCAGGGACCCGCTGTTGTAGACGCCGCCACCGGCGGCGAAAGCGTCCTCGTCTCCTACATCCACCGCTTCGTTGCCGGTCACCACGACGCCGATCAGGGCGAGATCGGTGCCGACGCCGCGGATTCCGCCGCCTTCCTCGGCGACGCCGCCGGTGACGGTCACCCCGCTGAGGGCCGCCGTGATGTCGAAACCGAAGTCGAAGATGCGGAACTCGTTCCCAGAGCTCGGCTCGACGGTCAGCGAGCTCGCTCCCGGGCCGGCGATCGCAACGTCGTCTTCGACCGTCGGCAGCGCTTCCTCGAGCTCGATCGTCCCGCTGACGCCGATCGGGATCGTGTCGCCGCCGAGGCGGGCGTTGGCACCTTCGATCGCCTCTCGCAGGCTGCCCGAGCCGTCGTTGGCGAGGCTCGTCACCGGAAACGGATCGGCGGCCGCGCCTGCGACCGGGAGCAACGCTATGGCGGCGACAAGCGTGGCCAGCAGTCGAAGTGAGGGGCGCATCGGAGGCGGGAGTCTAGGTCGCGACGTGGTCGCCCGGGACCGGCTCGCGCTCGAAGACCCGCGCGTAGTTGGCGACGAGGGTGTCGGCGAAGGCGCCCAGGTCCTGCTCGGCGCCGAGCTCGCGGGTGAGCGAGGTCATCGCCACTCCCTCGATTCCGCACGGCACCACCCACTCGAACGGCTGCAGGTCGTTGTTGACGTTGATCGCCAGGCCGTGGGTGGTGACGCCGCGGCTGACGTGAAGCCCGATCGAGCCGATCTTGCGCTTACCCACCCAGATGCCGGTGAGGCCCTCGATCGGTTCGGCGCGCACACCGTGCTCGCTCAGCGTCTCGATCGACACCCGCTCCAGGCCGCGGACGAACTCGTGGACGTCGTCGCCGTAGGCACCGAGGTGGACGATCGGGTAGGCGACCAGCTGTCCCGGCCCGTGGTAGGTGACGAGGCCGCCGCGGTCGGTGTCGAGGACTTCGATCCCCTGCGCTTCGTACCAGGCGGCGCCCATCGGCAACTCCTCCGGCCGCGAGCGGCGCCCGCGGGTGTAGACGGGGGGGTGCTCGAGCAGCAGCAGGACGTCGCCGATCTCCCCCCGCTGGCGCCGCGCGGCCAGGCGCTGCTGCAGCTCCAGCGCCTCTCTGTAGGGCACGGTGCCGGGGCGCAGGATGAGGATCTCAGCGCTCATCCTCGAATCGTCGCAGGAGTCCGCCTTATCCTTTGGGCGCCCCATGGTCCAGTCCAAGCCCCTTCGCCCCGAGTGGCTCCCCGCGGTAGCGCTCAGTTTTGCGCTGGCGCTGGTGATGCTGATCTGGAACCCGCCCGTCGGGGACCTCGCCGCGCAGGTCTTCCGCGCCGAGCTCTTCGAGCGCGCCGGCCTCGCGATCTGGAACGGCAGCTGGTACGGCGGCCACTACACCCTCACCTACAGCGTCCTCTTCCCGCCGCTGGCGTCGGTGCTGGGACCACAGGTGGTCGGGATGCTCGCCGTCGTCTCCTCCTCCTACCTCTTCGACCGCCTCGTCCGCGACCGCTGGGGGGTGGAAGCGCGCTGGGCGACGCTCTGGTTCGGCGCCGGCGTCGTCACCTTGCTCGCCGACGGGCAGCTGACCTTCGCCCTCGGCGTCGCCTTCGGGTTGGCGTCGCTGCGCTGCCTGCAGACGGGACGCCGCTCGCTGGCGCTCCTCGCCGCCGCGGCCTGCCCGCTCGCCAGCCCCGTCGCCGGCGCCTTCCTCGGCGGCGTGCTGCTCTCCGGGGCCGCCGAACCGGGCCGGCGCCTGCACCGGGTCGCGCTCCTCGCCGGCGCCCTCGCGCTGGCGCTCGTCCTCGTCCCGAACATCGCCTTCCCCGAAGCGGGCGAGTTCCCCTTCGTCTTCTCCTCCTACGTCGCGATTCCGCTCTGGACGGCGGGGGCGCTGATCCTCACCCAGGGTGTGCGCCACGAGGAGCGCCAGCTGCGGCGAGTCCTCATCGCCTACCTCCTCGCCGCGACCGTGATCTGGCTGCTACCGAACGCGATGGGCGGCAACGCGGTCCGCCTCGGCGCCCTCTTCGGCGGCCCGGTGCTGGCGGCGGTCCTGCTCTCGCGGCGGCCCCAGCCCACCGTCCCGACCTGGTTCTTCGCGCCGCTGCTGGCGCTGGCGATCGCCGGCAGCCTCTACTGGCAGCTGACCGCGAGCGTCGTCCAGATCGCCCGCTCGGTCGGCGACCCAGCCACCACCGCCGAGTACTTCGAACCGCCGGCGCGCTGGCTGCGCGCCCAAGGCGCCGTCGGGGCCCGGATCGAGGTGCCGCCGACCGCCAACCACTGGGAGTCGGCCTACCTCGCCAGCGAGTTCGACCTCGCCCGCGGCTGGCTGCGCCAGCTCGACACCACCCGTGAGGACCTCTTCTACGACGAGAAGAAACTGACCCCGGCGAGCTACGGCCATTGGCTGCGCTCCAACGCAATCTCCTACGTTGCCCTGCCCGACGCCCGGCTCGACTACTCCGCCGTCGCCGAGCGCCGCCTGATCCTCCAGGAGCCGTTCTACCTGACGCTGCGCTTCCGCTCCGAGCACTGGCGCATCTACGAGGTCCGCAACCCGAAGCCGCTGGTCGCGCCGCTGGGCGCGGCGGCGGCCGAGACCCTCTGGTTCGGCCGCGAGGGCTTTGCCCTCGACGTCGAGCGCCCCGGCGAGTTCCTCGTCCGCGTCAACTTCACGCCCTACTGGTCGATCGCCCGCGGCAACGGCTGCATCCTCCGCCGCGGCGACTTCACCGTCGTCCGCGCCGCCAGGCCCGGCATTTTCCGCGTAGCCGCCGACTTCTCGGTCCGGCGAGCGTGGAACGCGGCAACGGGCGCCAGAAAAACCTGTTAGCGCGCGCCCTCTAGCGTTGCCAGCGCCGCGCTCACCACGTGCTCCTCGTGCGGGATCGCCGCTTGCTCCAGGCGCTTGGAGTAGGGCATGTGGACGTCGGCACCGGTGACGCGCTGGACCGGAGCGTCTAGGTAGTCGAAGGCCTGCTCGGTGATCAGGGTCGAGAGGTTGGCGCCGACGCCGCCGTGCGGCCAGCCCTCCTCGACGATCACCGCGCGGTTGGTCTTGCGGACCGACTCGAGGATCGTGTCGAGGTCGAGCGGGCGCAGGGTCCGCGGGTCGATCACCTCGGCCTCGACACCGTGCTCGCTCGCCAGCTTCTCGGCCGCCTGGTTTGCCACCTGCGCCATCTTCAAGACGCCGACGATCGTCACGTCGGAGCCCTCGCGACGCACCGCGGCTTCGCCGAAGCGCAGCGGCTCGGCGTCCTCGTCGTCGGGCACCTCGCCTTTGGTCCCGTACAGGCTCTCGTGCTCGATGAAGACGACCGGGTTGGGGTCGCGGATCGCCGCCTTCAGCAGGCTCTTGCCGTCGGCCGGGGTGGAGGGGCAGGCGACGAGCAGCCCCGGCACCTGCAGGTAGAGCGCCTCGAAGCTGTGAGAGTGGGTGGGCCCGAGCTGGTGGCCGCCGCCGCCGGGCATCCGGATCACCATCGGCACCCGCGCCTGGCCGTTGAACATGTAGGGGATCGCGGCGGCGTGGTTGACGATCTGGTCCAGCGCCAGGAGGCTGAAGTTGACGGTCATCAGCTCGACGATCGGCCGCAGCCCGTTCATCGCCGCCCCGACCCCGGCGCCGACGATCGTGTTCTCGGAGATCGGCGTGTCCCGCACGCGGCGCTCGCCGAACTCGTCCAGCAGCCCTTCGGTCACCTTGAAGGCGCCCTGGAAGACGCCGACGTCCTCGCCCATCACGAAGACCGCCTCGTCGCGCCGCATCTCCTCGGCCATCGCGTCGCGCAGCGCTTCCCGCATCCGCAGCTCGGCCATCAGTCTTCGTCCTCCTCGCCGGGGGAGACGTCGCGGTCGGGGGCTTCGATCCGCTCCTCGACGCCCTCCTGGACGTCGCCCTGCATCGCCGGGTTCGGGCGGTCTCCGGTCGGCTGCCCCGCGTAGGCGGCGCCGGCCTCGGCCAGCTCGCGGGCGGCGTCGGGAATCTCGTCTTGGTGATCGCCGCGGTGTGGCTCCGGGCTGCGCTCGTCGACCGCGTACCAGCCCCCCGGCTCGGTCTGGGCGTAGAGGTTTTCGTACATCGTCTCCAGCGGCGGCTCGGGCGAGCTCTCGGCGAACTCAACCGCGGCTTTGACCTCCTTGTCGGCCGCGTCGCGCGCCTGCTGCACCTCGCGCTCGCCCAGCACGTCGGCCTCGACGCAGCACTTGGCGAAGCTCTCGATCGGGTCTTTCTCCTGCCACTCCTCGACCTCCTCGCGCTCGCGGTAGACCTCGGGGTCGGCGGCGGAGTGGCCGCGGTAGCGGTAGGTGAACGCCTCCAGCACCGTCGGCCGCTGCTCTTCGCGCGCCGCCCGCAGGCCCTCGGCGACCGCCTCACGGACCTCGACCACGTCCATCCCGTCGATCCGCGTGCCGGAGATTCCGTAGCCCTCGGCCTTCTTGGAGAGATCGGTCTGGGCCGAGTGGCGCTCGACCGAGGTCCCCATTCCGTAGAGGTTGTTCTCGACCAGGAAGAGGACCGGCAGCGTCCACAGCGCCGCCAGGTTCATCGTCTCGCCGAAGTTGCCGGTGTTGGAGGCGCCGTCGCCGAACATGCAGACGGTGACCGCGTCTTCGCCCTTGTACTGGGAGGCGAGGGCGAGGCCGGCGGCGAGCGGCAGGTTGCCGCCGACGATCCCGTAGCCGCCCATGAACCGTTTCTCGGCGTCGAAGATGTGCATCGAGCCGCCGCGGCCGCCGCTGGTCCCGTCGACCCGGCCGAAGAGCTCGGCCATCACCCGCTGCGGCTCGGTGCCGCGGGCGATCGCGTGGCCGTGGGTGCGGTAGGTGCCGATGAGGAAGTCTTCGTCGCGCATCACCGAGGTGGTGCCGACGATCGTCGCCTCCTCGCCGATCGCCAGGTGCAGAAACCCACCGGCTTTGGCCCGTTGGTACTGGCGCCCCGCCTCCTCCTCGAAGCGGCGGATCAGCGCCATCCGCGCGAGCAGCTCGTAACAGGTGGCGGCGTCGGGCAGATCAGCCATCGAGTTCACAGTAGACGACTACCCGGTGTGGCAAGCCCTGTCGCTTTTGTCGCCTGTGGGGAGACAAAAGCGACAGCCCTCTAGCGCGCCGCCGCTTCGACGGACTCCTCGAGGCGGTCGTCGCCCCAGAAGACCTCGCCGTCGACGACTACGGCCGGGACGCCTTCGACCCCGAGGTCGCCGGCGCGATCCGTGGCCTCCCGCAACGCTCCCTTGACGATGTCGGTTTCGACCGCTTTCAGCAGCGCCCGCGGGTGCAGCTCGCAGGCGGCGCCGGCGATCATCACGTTGTCGACGTCGGTGAGGTCGCGGCCGGCGGCGAAGGCCTGGCGGAAGGCGGCGAGGGCGAAGGCGACGGTGCGGCCGGTCTGCTTGGCGAAGGTCGCCGCCCGCATCGCGACGAGGGAGTTGCCCGGCCACGGCTGCGGCCAGTGGACCGGCGGCAACCCGTAGGCGGCGGCGCGGCGCTCGATCTCCGCCATCCCGTCGGCCCGCGCCGGCGTCGCCGACCAGGAGCCGCGGTCGAAGCGACCGAACAGACCCCCGAGCAGGACCGGCTGCCACTCCGGTTGCTCCAGCTCGGCTTCGCTGAAGAGCCCGCTGATCCGCTCGGCGGAGAGGTACGCGTAGGGGGAGCCGAGGTCGAAGTAGAAGGTGGCGCGGGCGCTCACGCTAAGCGTGGATCGCCCAGCCGTCGACCGCGCGGGCGGCGTCGAGCACAGCCTCGGAGACCGTCGGGTGCGGATGGACGATCCGCGAGAGCTCCTGGTAGCCGCCCTCGAGCGCCATCGTCGCCACCAGCTCGGCGATCATGTCGCAGGCGCGGTTGCCGACGATGTGGGCGCCGAGGACCTCGCCGTACTTGGCGTCGATGACGAGCTTGACCAGCCCTTCTTTGTCCTCGTAGACGACGCCCGCGCCCTCGCCGGCGATTTTCTGTTTGCCGACTTTGACCTCGTGGCCGGCCTCTTCGGCCTGCGCCTGGGTAAGCCCGACGCTGGCGACCTGCGGCGAGCAGAAGGTGGCGCCGACCATCAGCTCCTGGTCGATCGGGTGGGTCTCGACCCCGGCCGCCTTCTCGACCGCGATCACGCCCTCCTCGGAGGCCTTGTGGGCGAGCGCCTTCTGGTTGACCAGGTCGCCGATCGCGAAGACCTTCTGGTTGGTGGTCCGCTGGAACTCATCGACCTTGATTTTGCGCCCGTTCTCCTCAAGCTCGACCCCGGCCTCCTCAAGCCCCAGGCCCTCGGTGTCGGGGCCGCGGCCGCCGGCGATGCAGAGGTAGTCGACCTCGGCGCTGTTGTCGCCGTAGGTGAACTTCACCGAGCTATCACTCGCTTCGACGTTCTCGACCGGCGCCCCGGTGGAGATCTCGATCCCCTGTTTCTTGAAGGAGCGTTCGACGACCTTGGCGATGTCCTTGTCCTCGGCCGGAAGGATCTGGTCGAGCATCTCGATCAGCAGCACCTCGGTGCCGAAGCGCGCGTAAGCGGAGGCGAGCTCGGCGCCCGAAGCGCCGGCGCCGACGACGGCGATCTTGCCGGGGCGCTCGGGCAGCGACCAGGCGCCCCAGGTTTCGACCACGCGACCGCCGAACTCGACGCCGGGGATCGGCAGCGCCACCGAGCCGGTCGCGAGCGTCACCGCCTTCGCCTCGTAGACCTCGTCGCCGACCTTGACGTTGCCGTCCGAGGTCAGCGAGGCGTCGCCGTGGATGAACTCGATCTTGTTTTTCTTCCAGAGCCCTTCGACGCCGCCGGAGAGCTGGGCCGAGACGTCCTCGCGGCGCTTGTGCAGCGCCTCCCAGTCGAGCTTGACGTCGCTGGCGACGACGCCGAGGTCGGCGCTCGCCTGCGCCTCGTGGAAGATCTCGGCGGTGCGCAGCACCGTCTTCGCCGGGATGCAGGCGTAGTTGAGGCAGCGGCCGCCGGCTTTGTCGCGCTCGACGACGGCGGTCTTCTGGCCCAGCTGGGCGGCGCGGATCGCGGCTACGTAGCCGCCGGGGCCGCCGCCGATGACGATCTGGTCGAAGGAGTCAGCCATGCGTTCTGAGCCTATAGAAGGGGCGGAGTCGACACTCTCGCCTACCTACCCCTTCTTCTGCCCCGGCATTCGGCCGGCGAGGCGGGCGAGTGGCTTGACCGCTCCCTGCAGCGTGTCGACGCTGGCATTGAGGCCGTCGATGCCGGTGAGGATCCGCTCCATCAGCTCGCTGAGCCGGTCGATCCCCTTGTCGAGCCGCTCGATGCCCTGGTCGAGGCGGTCGACCCCGTCTTCCAGCCGCCCCAGCGTCTCCGGCAGCTCCCCGACCCGCTTCATGTCCTCGCGCATCGCCGGCAGCGCGGTGGCGTCGGCGGCGACCTGGTCGATCGCCTCGGCGACGCGCGTCAGCGCCGCCGTGTGCTCCTTCATCGCCCGGGTGTTCTCGGCGATCTCGGGCAGCGTCCGCAGCGCCGCCACCGCGTCGGCGGGCATCGCGGCAAAGCTGCCGAGGGAGGGGAGGCTGGGACGGGGCATCGCTACTCCGGCGGCAGCCGGGACGGCATCTGGATTCGCGCCATCGCCTTGACCATGAAGAAGAAGAAGGTACCGGCGACGGCGAGCAAGGCAAGGGTGGCGACGATCTCGATCACACTCGAGGCGCCGACGAGCAGCCCGAAGAAGGCGCTGAAGAGGACGAAGACCAGCGCCAGCTGGAAGCCGAGCACGGCCCAGTAGCGAGCCCGCCACATCCCCCAGGACATCATTCCCATGATCACTGCGGGCGCGACGACCTGGGCCCAGCGCGGGCGCTCGCCGTCGACCTCGACCCCGGCCAGGTAGCCGACCACGATCGAGAGCGCGATCAGGCCGGCGACGACGGCGCCGAGGGTGACCACGGTCGGTCGCTCGCCCTCCGCCAGCGGCTTCAGCGCTTCGCGCGCTTCCTGGTTGCGCTGCTCGGCGCGGGCGTAGCCGCGCGCCATCCGCTCGCTGCCGCGCTGCTTGCGCTTGACCTTCTCGTCAGGCACCGCACACCTCAGCCACCCGGCGCCACGCCCCTCTCGCGGCCGGCGAACGCCTGCCGCAGCTCCGAGGCCGCGGCTTCGGGGTCGGCGGAGTCGCGCAGCGCCCGCACCACGCAGAGCCGCTCGGCGCCGGCGGCCACGACCTCGGCGGCGTTGCCGGTGTCGATGCCGCCGATCGCGAAGAACGGGTGGGGGGTACGCTCGGCTGCGTGGGAGATCAGCTCGATCCCCACTCCCGGCCGCCCCTCTTTGGTCGGCGTCTCCCAGACCGGGCCGACGCTGATGTAGTCGACTGGCCGCTCGGCGCTGGCCGCGATCTGCTCCTCGGAGTGGGTGGAGAGGCCGACGATCGCGTCGGGCCCGAGCAGCTCCCGGGCCTGCTCGGCGCTGACGTCGTCCTGGCCGACGTGGACGCCGTCGGCGTCGCAGGCCCGCGCCAGCTCGGGGTCGTCGTTGAGGATGAAGAGGGCGCTGAAGGTGTCGGCGAGGCGGCGGAAGGTGCCCGCGGCGCGCTCGATCTCGGCCCGGCCCAGCTCCTTCTCGCGCAGCTGGATGATGTCGGCGCCGCCGGTGAGGGCCGCGTGCAGCAGCGCCTCGAGGTCGGTCTGGGGCCGTGCGTCGCAGACGAAATAGAGGCGGGCAGTCCGTAGGCGCTCGCGGCGCAGAGGACCGTCGCCCTCGGGGAGAGAGAGGCTCATGACCCGATTATGGCTGCCGGGGCACTTGGCCGACCCCGGCGGAGGGGTAGCATCGAACCCAGCACGGGAGCCCGCGAGGGCTGAGAGGGCGGCATCGAGGCCGCCGACCGTTGGACCTGATCCGGGTAATGCCGGCGGAGGCAATGCAGTGACCGAGAAGAGAAGTTCCCACGTTTTCGATGTGCTGGTCGTGGGCGGTGGGGTCATCGGCCTCGCTTGCGCCTGGCGTGCTGCGCAGCGCGGGGCGCGGGTGGCGGTGCTCGAGCGCGCCGAGCCGGGCTGCGGCGCGACCCGGGTCGCGGCCGGGATGCTGGCGCCGGTCGGCGAGCTCAGCTTCGGCGAGCCCGAGCTGTTGGAGCTGACGCTGGCGGCGGCGCGGATGTACCCGCAGTTCGTCGCCGAGCTGGAGGCGGCGACGGGGGAGGCGACCGGCTACGAACGGCTGGGCGCCCTGCACGTGGCGCTCGACCGCGACGAGGCGGCGCAGCTGCGGCGGGTTCACGACCTGCAGCGTTCACTCGAGCTGGAGGCGGAGTGGCTGGCGCCGCGCCGCTGCCGCGAGCTGGAGCCGGGGCTGACGCCCTCCTTCCACGGCGGCGTCTTCGCCCCGGGCGAGGCGGCGGTCGATCCGCGGGCGCTGACGAAGGCGCTGTCGGCGGCGTGTGCGAGCGAGGGCGTGGAAATCCGGCCCGGTTGCGAGGTGGTGGAGGGAGTCTTCGACGGCGAGCGGTTGGTCGGTGTTCGGACCGCTCCAGGGTCCGCCGGACCTTTTGATCGCTATGCGGAACAAAAGTCCGCCGGACCTTCTGCTCGCGCCGGAGTCGAGGAGCTGCGCGCCGAGGGGGTCGTGCTCGCCACCGGCGCCTGGTCCGGGGCGACGCAGTGGCTTCCCGAGCAGGCGCGACCGCCGGTGCGCCCGGTCAAAGGCCAGGTCCTCGAGCTGCGCGGCCGCGGCGAGGAGCCACCGGCACGCCACATCCTCGCCTCCGAGCGCGTCTATCTGGTGCCCCGCCCCGACGGCCGCCTCATCGTCGGCGCCACCGTCGAAGAGATGGGGTTCGACACCGTCGTCACCGCCGGCGGCGTCCACGAGCTGCTGCGCGAGGCCTACCGCCTGCTTCCCGACGTCGCCGAGATGGAGCTCCTCGGCGTCACCGCCGGCCTCCGCCCGGGGACGCCGAACAACCTCCCGCTCGTCGGCCCCGGCGCCGTCGAGGGCCTCGTCCTAGCCACCGGCCACTTCCGCAACGGCATCCTCCTGGCGCCGCTGGCGGCCGAGGCCGTCGCGGATCTCGTGGCCGGCAAGCGGCGTTCGTCCTTTGTCGCCCAGAGGGCTAAAAAGGACGAACGCCAAGCGGCGACGGAGGCGCTGCGGTGAGGATCGAGCTCAACGGCGAGCCCCGCGAGTTGCCTGAGGGCGCCACCCTTGACGCTGCCGTGCACGCTTCGGGCGCCGGGGAGGGGGGACGTGGCGTCGCCGTCGCCCTCGACGGCGAAGTCATCCCCCGCGGCAAGTGGGAGCGGACGCCGCTGCGCGAGGGCCAGGCGGTCGAGGTGCTGGCGGCGATCCAGGGCGGCGAGGAGACCTGGGAGCTCGGCGGCCGCGCCTGGGGCTCGCGGCTGATCGCCGGAACCGGCGGTTTCCGCTCGCTCCAGCAGATGGAAGCGGCGCTCGCGGCCTCCGGGACCGAGATCGTCACCGTCGCCCTGCGCCGCGTCGACCCCGGTGCCGAGGGCTCGGTCCTCGACGTGATCGACCGCCTCGGCCGCTTCGTCCTCCCCAACACCGCCGGCTGTTACACCGCCCGCGACGCGGTCCGCACCGCCAAGCTCGCCCGCGAGGCCTTCGCAACCGACTGGATCAAGCTCGAGGTGATCGGCGACGACCGCACCCTCTACCCGGACGCGGTCGAGCTCGTCGAGGCCGCTGAAGAGCTCGTCGGCGACGGCTTCACCGTCCTTCCCTACACCAACGACGACCCCGTCCTCGCCCGCCGCCTCGAAGAGGCCGGTTGCGCCGCGGTGATGCCACTCGGCTCCCCGATCGGCTCCGGCGCCGGCATCCGCAACCCGTACAACATCGCGATCATCACCGAGCGCGCCGAGGTGCCGGTGATCCTCGACGCCGGCATCGGCACCGCCTCCGACGCCGCCCAGGCGATGGAGCTGGGCTGCGACGCGATCCTCGCCGCCAGCGCCATCTTCGGCGCCTCCGACCCGGTGGCGATGGCAACCGCCCTGCGCCGCGGCGTCGAGGCCGGCCATCTCGCCCACCGCGCCGGCCGCATCCCCCGCCGCACCCACGCCGAGGCCTCGACCGCCTACGAGGGCCTCCCGGACCTTTCCTGAAGGCTCCTTTGGTATTCAATGAGTCTCTTCCCGTCGATCCACCAAGGAGCTGAGCTTGTTCGTCCGCATCCGCAGGTCACTCTCGTTCTCGAACGTCATCGCGTGCATCGCCCTCTTCGTTGCCCTCGGAGGGTCCGTCTATGCGGCCGGGAAGATCAGCGGCAAGCAGATCAAGCGCAGCTCGCTGCCGGGTAACCGGATCAAGCCGAAGACGATCCAGCCCAACCGGATCAAGCCGAAATCGTTGACGGGGCGCCAGGTCAAGGCGGACTCGCTGACGGGCACGCAGATCAACGAGAAAACCCTCACCGGCGTCAGCGCCGCGGCCCTTGCCGATGTGCAGTACCAGGCGACGACGGTGCAGCTATCGAACGACAGCAGGCCGACCACCGTTACCGCCAACTGCCCCCCTGGTGCCTACGCAATCGGCGGCGGCGCGACCGTGGCCAACGACGAACGGGCCAGGGTCAACGACAGCGGGCCGAGCCCCCTGCGGACCGGCTGGACGGCTACCGGCCTCTCCTACTACACCGGCGGCGTCGAGATGACCGTCACCGCCATCTGTGTGGTGGTGGAAAAACCGGGCGGTTCGGTCACCACCGCAAATGCGGGCGCCCCGGTGTACCTGCCCGGCGGCTAGGAGGGAGGAGGGCTGGCCCGACGCCGATCCGGCCCGAGGCTCTACCCTTGAAAAGCAGCACGGTCGGGAGGCGGCTGGCAGAGCCGAATCCACGACTTACGCCCCTGTAGCTCAGCTGGTTAGAGCGGCGGCCTTTTAAGCCGCGCGGCGCGGGTTCGAGTCCCGCCGGGGGCATCTATCGTTTCTCAGGCGTCAAGAGGTCGAAAAAGCGGCCCTTCCTTCCCTTCGGCTTCTCTCGGAAACCGTGGCGCCGTAGCCATTGAGTGCGTTCGAAGCGGGTTCGGACCAACCGCCGACCTCCTGGGCAATCCTGGCGGGAAATGCCTGAACATGAAGAGGCGGTGGAGCGGCTTAAGCTTGGCGGCGAAGGAGGCGATTCGTGGTCAACTACTCTGAGTTGCTGTGATCGATGACCGCAATGAGCCCAGCCCCGAGGCAACTGGGATTCTCTATGGAAAGCGTCCCCGGCTTCGCAGGCGCCCTCGGGCAGGTGCTTTCCCGTCCCCACCTGGCGTGAGCCGCGAGTCACCCGATGACCCGCAGGCGGGCCCCGAGCCGGCCCGGGGATACAGTGGCCTGGCCGCCGTTGTTGGGCAATTGCCGGGCATCGTCCGCGTTCTCCTCGTCTCCAGCCGCTTCTGGCTGGGAGCGCTTGTCGTTCTGTTGATCGTTTTGCACGGCGTCGCCCCGGGCACCTTCGAGATCGACGGAGTGACCCTCGGCCTGCTGGCGATCCTCCTCGTTCTTGCCCTGCGTCCATATCTGAAGTCGTTCTCGCTGCCTGGCGGAGGTGGAGGGGTGTTTCGCGACGAGATCGATGCCCTGGAGCAGAAGGTCATGCTGGTGGAAGCGCTCCCTCCCGGCAGCCGGGCTGCAGTTCGCGGGAACCGGCAGGGCTCAGGCCTGTCGGTCCCCTCTGAGCTTCGCGCCCTCGCCGCCGTGCATCCCAATGGTGCGCTCGCCGGCCTACGGGTCGAGATAGAGAAATTCTTCCTGGCCGAGTACAGGCGCGAGTACGAGACCTCGCAGCGCCAGGGTCTCACCGAGATGATCCGCCGGCTCGCCCAGGACGAGCGTCTCGACCCCCTCGTCGCCAGCCTCGCTCTCGACATCGTCGCGGTCGCCAACAGCGCCGCCCACGCTGAGCCGGTCACCCCTGACCAGGCTGAGGAGATTTTCGACCTCGTCGAACGCCTCCAGACCCTCATCGATGAGCCACCGGCAGACGAGGACCCCGCCCGCGTCTAGAATTGCTGTAGGAATCTCCAGGGGTGATGGGTATCCTCCTGGGTATGCGAGCGCTACCCGGACGATCCTCGCGGACTTCGCTGCCCGAGCCGGCCGCCGTCACGCGGGACAGCGTCGCCGCCGATCAGCGTCGTCGGATCCTCCGCGCCACCGGCGAGCTGGTCGCCAAGCGGGGCTACAACGGCGTCAGCGTCGAGCTGATCGTCAAGCGCGCGAAAGTCAGCTTCAAAACCTTCTACAAGCACTTCTCGAACAAAGAGGAAGCGTTCCTCGAGCTCTTCGACACGGAAATGGCGGCGGCGCGGGAGAGGGTCGACGTGGCGCTAAAGGAGACGGCAGAGGAGCCCTGGCCGGCGCAGGTTGCGGCGGGGATGCGGGCGCTCTTCGCGGCGATCCTCGCCGACCCGATCATCGCCAAAGCCTGCATCGTCGAGGCGCCGACCGTGGGGCCGGTGATAGCCGAGCGCTACGACGCGGCGATGAAATCGCTGGCGCCGCTTTTGCGGGAAGGCCGAAAGCAGATGTCGAAGGGGCAGGAGCTGCCGAAGACGCTCGAGGACACGCTGGCGGGGAGCGTGCTCTGGTCGGCCTACCAGCGGCTGATCGTCGGCGAGGTCGATCGAATCGAGACGCTGCTGCCGGAGGCGATCATCTTTGTGTTGCGCCCATATATTGGGGAGAAGGAAGCGACTAGATGGGCGGAAGAGAGCCAGGGAATAACGGGGCCGGAGAGCGGCGCGAGCGCGTCCACCGCGCCCTCGTAGACCTCTGCTTCGAGCGCGGCTTCGCCGCGGTAACGGAGGAGGCGCTCCGCGAGCGGGCGCAGGTCGACGGAGAGTTCTTCGAGCGGGAGTACGGCGATCTCGCGACCTGCTTCCTGCATGGCTTCGAAGCGGAGCTGCAGCGGTTCCACGACCGTCTCGACCCGATCCGCAACGGCGCTGGCCCGTGGCGGGAACGGGTCTGGCTGACCGGCTACGAACTGCTGCGGCTGTTCGAGGAGGACAGAAAGGCGACCCACTTCCTCGTCGTCGAAGTCCGCACCGCGAGCGAGCAGGCGCTGCTCCTCTTCGGCGCCGAGATCAACGCGATGGTCGACCTGATCGACGAAGGGCGCGAGGTCGCGACCCAGCCGGAGGAGCTGACCCGGGCGACCGCCGAGGCGATAACCGGCGGTTTCTTCAACCACCTCTACGCCCTCTTCAGCCAAGGGGAGCTGCCGCCCGAGGAGGAGATCATCCCGCAGCTGATGTACACGGCGGTGCTGCCCTATCTGGGCGAGGAGGCGGCGGCGCGGGAGCTCTCCGCCCCGCCGCCTCCGCCGCGATAGCAAAGCGGCATCTGACCAAACGACCGAACCCCAGCGAGTAGACGGTAGCCGAGCAGTACCTTGGTTGACAGATGTATCAGGGGACCCGGGGACGGTTCGTATTCGTAGCGGCGCTGTGCACCGCAGCGATGCTGCTGCTTGCCGTGCCGGCGGCCCAGGCCTGCCCGAACGATCTCCTCCGAGGCGGACCCTCGTCGCTGCTGCCGGACTGCCGCGCCTACGAGATGGTCTCGCCGCCGGACAAGAACAACGGCGACGTCGATTCGTTCATGCCGTTGCGGTCGGCCCCGTCGGGCGATGCCGTGCTCTTCGCCTCCACCACCGCCTTTGCCGGGGCTCCGTCGAGCCCGCTGTACGGCTTCTACGTCTCGCGCCGCGGCGGCGGGGACTGGTCGACCGAAAGCATCGAGGCGCCGCAGTTGCACGAGCGCGGGAACATGTTCACCGTCAGCGTCGCTTCGCCCGATCTCGGCAAGACCCTGCAGGTCAGTCGCATGGCCTTGGCCCCCGGCGCGATCGAAGGCGGCTCCAACCTCTACATCCGCGACAACCTCAGTGGGGAGCGCACCCTGGTCGCGGCCCGGCCGGAGGACGACCTCTACGAAAGGTTGGCCGCGCTCGGCGGCGCTCCCTACCTCGCCGGGGCCCCGGATTGGAGCAATCTCCTGTTTAGCCTGCCCGTGCCCGGAGCCCCCCTCGGGGTGAACGACCTCTACGAATACGACGAAGGCGAGCTGCGGATCGTCAACCGCCTTCCCGACGGTACCGTCTTCCCGGACGGTGCCTATATCGGCTACTTCGGCTCGACCCTGCCGCGTGCCCACGCGATCTCCGAAGACGGCTCGCGGGTGTTCTTCAACACGGGGCGCTCAGCCCATTCCGACCCTCTCTACATGCGCCGGGACGGCGAGGTCACCGTGCCCGTCTCCGAATCCCAGCGCCCCGGCGAGGAGGGGACGGTGGCAAACGCCCAGTTCGGCGGCGCCGCCGCCGACGGCTCGGTCGTCTACTTCCTCAGCGCCGCCGACCTGACCGAGGACTCGCAGACCGGTGGCCGGCCGAGCCTCTACCGGTACGAGGTCGGGACCGGCGAGCTGCGCGACCTGACGATCGCCCCGCAGCTTCCGGAGGGCGCCTGGGTCTCGGACGTCCTGGCCCTGAGCGAGGACGGCTCCCACGTCTACTTCAGCGCCGTCGGCGACCTCACCGGCGAAGCGCCGGAATCCCCCTTCGACGCCAACCTCTACCTCTGGCACGAGAACGAGATCGAGTGGATCGGCGCCACGTCGGGCGATGCCTTCGAGTTCGCCGGGCCGTCCAACCGTCTGGCGAGCCCGAACGGCCGCTACTTCGCCTTCTCCGCCTTCACCGCGCTCACCCCGGATGACGTCCCCAGCCCGAGCTGCCCGATGGACCCCGAACAAGTGAATCCGCCCGAAGCATGCGAGGACGTCTACCTCTACGACTCCGGCACCGGCGAGCTCACCTGCGTCTCCTGCGACGGCCCCGGCCTCGGCTTCTCCAGCCTCGGCGTTCCCCGCAAGCCCCTGCCGGGGCTCGGCGACGAATTCCCCCGCGCCGTGCTCGACGACGGCACCGTCTTCTTCGACAGCCCGAACCGGCTGTTGGCGGCGGACGTCGACGCTCTCGGCGACGTGTACTCCTGGCAGCAGGGGGAGCTTGCGCTGCTCTCGCCGGCCACCGACGCCGCGGCCGCGAACTTCGGCGAGGCGACGGCCGACGGCCGCACCGTCTTCATCCGCACCGCCGAACCGCTGCTGTCGCGCGACGTCGACGCGAGCGTGGACGTCTACGCCGCCAGGGAGGGTGGCGGACTCGCCGCGCAGCGGACCACGCCGGGTTCCCTGCCGTGCGCCTCCGGCGATTGCCGCGGCGGGCTGCCGGCCGCGGCCGCTCCGCCGCCGATCTCGACCGGCTCGGCGCAAGCGCGCTCGACCCTGCCGCGCCGCTGCGCGAAGCTGAGGCGGCGAGGGGTCGCCGCCCTCCGCGCGGCCTCCCGACTCGACGGCGGGCGGGCGCAGCGGAAGCGGGCGGCGGCGAAGAGGGCGCTCCGCCAGGCGCGGCGCTGCGCGAGGAGCGCCCGGTGAGCGGCAGAGCCCTCCTCGCGCTCCTGACCGTCGCGCTGGCCACGGTCGCGCTTTGCCCCGGTTCGGCCCGGGCGGACTTCGGGATCGCCTCGGCCGCGGTCTCGCTCGAGGGCCCCGGCGACGCGCCCCTGCTCGACGCCGGCGCCCATCCGGATCTCAGAATCGACGTCTCGTTCCGCACCATCGTCAACGGCGAAACGGGCCTGCTCGAGCCGGAGGGGAACCCGCGAAGCCTGGAGGTGCGGTTGCCGCCGGGGCTGATCGGCAATCCGCGCGCCGTACCGACCTGCCCCAGGGCCGACCTGGCCCCCGAACGATGTGCCGTCGAGACCCGGGTCGGGACAGCCAGGCTGACCGTTTACGGCTTCGGACCGGAAGAGATGATCCTCCCCATCTTCAACCTCGAGCCGCCACCGGGCGTGGCCGGGCAGCTGGGCCTGGCCATGTTCGGCGTTCCCGCCCTGGTCGACGTCGGCATCGACCGGCAGGCCGGCGACTACTCGCTCATCGCGAGGATCTCCGGCCTCCCCCAGGCGGTGCCGGTGGGAGGCGTCGAGCTCACCCTCCGGGGCGAACCCGATCCCGGCGGGGAGCCGCTGATCACCAACCCGACCGAGTGCTCCGGGGAGCCGCTCGGCTTCGCCGTCCGTGTCGACTCCTGGCAGCGACCGGGGGTCTTCGAGGAAGCGCTGATCGACCGCGACCCGGAGGGGGAGCCGCTGAGGATCGGGGGGTGCGGGGAGCTGCCGTTCGAGGCGGCGCTTTCGGCCCGGCCGACCGGCCGCGAGGCGGACGCGCCCAGCGGGCTGGAGCTGGCGATCGAGACACCTTGGCGGTTGCGTCCGCGCGGCTCGGCGCTGCTGCGCGACGCTGTCGTCGCCCTGCCCGAGGGGATGGCCCTCAACCCGGCGGCGGCCGCGGGGCTCGTCGGCTGCACCCCGGCGCAGGCCGACCTTGGCGGCGAGGACCCGGCGCGCTGCCCGCCGCAGTCGCGGATCGGGATCGCGCGGATCGTCACCCCGCTTCTCGCCGAGCCGCTCGCCGGCGAGCTCCATCTGGCGCAGCCGCGGGCGAATGAGCTCGGCGCGCCGCTGACCGTCTACCTCACCGTCGACGATCCGCGCAACGGCACCGTGCTGAAGCTGCTCGGCCGGGTCGATCCCGACCCCGGTACCGGCCGGCTCACGGTCGGGTTCGAGGACCTGCCGCGGCTGCCGTTCGAGCGCATTGAGCTGAGCCTCTTCGGCGGCGAGCGCGGCGTCCTCACCACGCCGCCGGCCTGCGGCCGGTTCGACGCCGCCGCCTCGCTCGCGCCATGGAGCGGGGCGCCGCCGCTCGCCGCCGTCGACTCCTTCGCGATCGGATCCGGCCCCGGCGACTCCGCCTGCCCCGACGGCGCCTTCAGCCCGCGGCTGTCGGCGGGATCGACGGATGCCCGCGCGGGCGTCTACAGCCCGTTCGTCCTGCGCCTGCTGCGCGCCCCCGGGGAACCGGCCCCGCGCGGCCTCGGGGTGCGGCTGCCGCGCGGCCTGCTCGCCCGGCTCGACGGGATCCCGTACTGTGCCGACGCCGTCGCCCCGGCCTGCCCGGCCGCCTCGCGGGTGGGCAGCGTCCACGCCCGCCTCGGCGCCGGTCCCTTCCCGTACCCACTCGACGCCGGCGCCGCCTACCTGGCCGGTCCATACAAGGGCGCGCCGCTCTCGCTGGCCTTGGTCGTCCCGGCCCGCGCCGGTCCCTTCGACCTCGGCACCGAGGTCGTGCGGGTGGCCCTGCACGTCGACCCGCGCAGCGCCGCCATCCTCGCGGTGACCGACCCGCTGCCGACGATCCTCCACGGCATCCCGCTGGGGCTGCGCGAGCTGCGGGTCCTCCTCGATCGTCCCGGCTTCACGCGCAACCCGACCTCCTGTGCCCGCAAGCGGATCGCCGGCGCCGCCGTCGCCGCGACCGGCGCCCGCGCGCGCTTGCGCCAGCCGTTCCAGGTGGACGGCTGCCGGCGGCTCGCCTTCGCGCCGAGGCTGGGCCTGCGCTTGCGCGGCGGCACCGGACGCGGCAGCCACCCAGGGCTGACCGCGACGCTGCGGGCGGGCCCCGGCGAAGCGAGCATCCGCCGGCTCAAGGTGACGCTGCCGCGCTTCCTGACGCTCGCCCAGGACCACATCCGCACCGTCTGCACCCGGGTGCGGTTCGCTGCCGACGCCTGCCCGAAGGGCTCGGTCTACGGGAGGGCGGAAGTGCAGACGCCGCTGCTTGGCCGGCCGCTGCGCGGGCCGGTCCTCCTGCGCTCCTCCGACAACCTGCTCCCCGATCTCGTCGCCGACCTCCGGGGACAGATCCGGCTCGAGCTGGTCGGCCGCGTCGTCCCCTCGCGCCGCGGCTTCGTCGTCGCCTTCGCCGGCCTGCCCGACGCGCCGATGCGAAAGGTGGTGCTGCGGATGCGCGGAGGCGCCGGGGGCCTGGTCGCCGCCGGCGCCGACCTCTGTCGCGCACCGGTTCGGGCGAGGGTCGCGAGCGACGGCCACGACGGGAGGGTTCACGATTTCTTCGTGCGGCTGAGAGCCGGCTGCCGGCGCTAGCGGCGGCGGTCGCCGTTGGCGACCTCGCAGGCCCGGTCGGGACCGAGGAAGGGCGCCAATGCGATGTAGGTGAGTAGTGGCGCCAGCGCCGGGATCGATTCGGTGCCGGAGGCGCGCACCTGGCGGTAGAGCAACCCGTATACGGCGCCGGCGATCGCCTCCAGCACCAGCGGCTCGGGCTGCGGCAGGTCGTCGAAGGGGAGGGCGACGAGGGCCGCGAGGAATTCGTCGCCGAGCCGGTCGCGCAGCTCGATCGCCCGCGGCCCGGCGGCGTAGACCTCGACCGTCCGCAGGACCGCGAACTCCGGCTCCGCCGCCAGGAACCCGCACATCGACTCGAGCGCGACCCGCACCGCCTGGGGCCAGCTCGGGGCGCGCCGCGCGCCCGGCATCGTCGCCGCCAGCATCTGCGCGCCGCTGGAGTCGAGCGCCGCCAGCAGCGCGTCGTGCTTGCCCTCGAAGTGAAGGTAGAAGGTGCTGAGCGAGACCTCGGCCCGGGCCGCGACGTCGGCCACCTTGGCGCCGGCGTAGCCGCTCGCCGCCACCTCGGTCGCCAGCGCGCGCAGGATCCGCTCGCCCCGGTCGCGACCGGAGAAGGGGGGCTCCGAGGCGGCGCGAGTGCGCCGGCGGGGTGCCCGCAGCGGTTCGGGAGGGGGGCGGTAACCGGTCATCCATTCGAGCAGCGCCGGCGCCAGGTCGCGCAGCTCCCACTCGGCGTCGCGGTGGAGGCGGGTGTGGAGCACCTTGTAGAAGCCGCCGACGACCCCGCTCACGATCCCCGCCGGCATCTCCTCGGCCTCTTCGGCGGCGAACGTCTCGGCGACCAGCTCCTCGAGCGCGTCCGCGGCAGCTTCCACCGCCGTCCTCGCCCCGTCCCCCGCCGCGTAGGACTCGACCAGGCAGACCCGGGCGGCGGCGGGCTGGGCGACGACCATCTCGACCAGCTCCTCGACGCCGACCCTGGCCTTTGCCTCGCCCTGGAACTCCGCGCACGCCGCCCGCAGCGCGGCGACGGCGGCCCCGAGGATCTCCGCGACGGTCGCCTCGAAGCAGTCGCGCTTGTCCCCGAAGAGCCGGTAGAAGCTGGCCCGCGAGACTCCGGAGAGCTCGATCAGGTCGGCGACGCTGGTCTCGTCGTATCCCTTCTCGGCGACGGCGGCGACCGTCGCCGCGAACAGCCGCCGGCGCTGGTTTCGCACCACCAGCTCCCGTGGCGTGCCCTTTCCGGGGGGCAGCTTCAGCTCCCGCAACCGGCGCGAATCTCCCCACGGCGTGAGCATTCGCCCAGGCACGTTAGCCCCGCCGCGAAGAGACCGCGCCCCCTCACCGGCGCGATAACCCAGCGTCTCGCTACCTTCAGGTAAGAAAACGGTTCCTCAGAAAAGTTCATTTGCTTTTTCAGAATGGGATGTCTATCTTGATCTCTGCTTCAGCCAGGCATCGAGGCCAGCCGGCCTTGCGTTTAAGGAGAGAGATGAGAACCCAGATCAAGGCCCTAGGGACCCTGCTCCCGCTGTGCGCGTTTGTCCTCAGCGGAGTTCCAGCCATGGCAAGCGCTGCCTGTCCAAACGATGTGACCCGGATGCAGCAGGGCTCCCTGTTTCTTCCGGAGTGCCGCGCCTGGGAGCAGGTTTCACCTGTGCAGAAGAACGGCAACGACG
>Ga0190275_10000245_pt1 | contig 55697 bp, 93 predicted proteins | sample Popmic550T_FD_133745 | JGI IMG/M metagenome (GOLD analysis project Ga0190275, IMG submission 133745) | Populus adjacent soil microbial communities from riparian zone of Yellowstone River, Montana, USA - 550 T | ecosystem: Environmental > Terrestrial > Soil > Riparian zone > Trees stand | place...
CGGCGCGGTTCGGGATGGCCGGGTCTTCCAGGATCACCTCGACCAGGACGTCAGCCTGCTCGGCGAGCTTCTTCTGCTCGCTGGTGAGCGGCGAGTTGAAGATCCGCCACTCGGTGCCGCCGCACTGTGCGGGGACTCGCACGAGCCAGAACCGGCCGACCACCTGCAGGTGAATCGCCGCAGTGACCGCGCAGCCGCGCAGGTTGCTGCCGAACGCGGTGCGCAGGATCTCGTCACCCTGCTCGGCTTCCTCGCCGTCTACCTCTACGCGCCAGTCCAGCCGGCCGACGAGCCTCGCCTGCTGGTTGACCGCGTAGTGCACCTCGGGGACGCAGCGGTAGATGCGCCACAGGTCGCCGTCCCGCAGAACATCCACCACAGGACGGTCGGGGATTCGGTCGAATGCTCGGACAGTGGCTGCCGCCAGTGGTTCATCTTTCGCGAACAGTCCCATGGGCCGAATCCTAGGCGTCCGTGGTTTGACCATCACCGAGCGCGATCAGTTCCCCCTTGGTGTGTCTTCCCCAGGAATTGGCACATCCACACCCAGACCAGGAGAAAGGGCCCCATGAGCCCTTTTTGGCCTGGACCTGTGTGCGCCCCCCAGCGGGCAGCGGGTACTTGCTGACGCTGGTGACGTGCAGCCCTCGGTCGTTGGAGCGGGCGATGTACAGGGCGTCCGCTGTGATGATCAGCCGCGACCACCGCCATAGGGACCCGCCCGGGCGGTCGCCGCCGTTGTACCGGACGTCTACGGGGTAGATGTCGGCGGGTCCGTCGACGGGCTTGTTGCCGACGCGCTGCCGGGTGGCGGAGCGGTCAGCGGAAGGGGTCAGGGTGTTCTTGGTCCCGATGGGGCGTGAGCGCATATCGGGATGCTACGTCGGCAGAGATGTTGCAGCCCTGCGCAGCTGCTCGCATAGGTGGCGCCACACGTCGCGGTCGAGCGGCGGTACCGGGCCCGGGGTGAGGCATGGCCGGCCGGTGCCCAGGTAGTAGTCCTGGAACTTGAGATTGGTGCTGATCAGGCCGTCCGTGTACGAGCCGTGCCAGGTCACGGGGATGCCGTAGGCATCGGCGGCGATCACGCCGTGCAGGCTCGTGGTGATGATGCGTTCGCATGCTTTCATCTGCCGGATGACGCGACGCCACCCGCCGCGCGCATCGATGTACAGGGCGTCCGGGTACCGAGCGCGGGCCGGGGTGGCGTCCACGAAATGCGGCATGATCCCGACCCGGTTGGCCACCTCGATCTCGGGGTTGTACACCTCGGGGAGCAGCAGCGCCGGATCGCCGTATACCTGCGGGACGGACACCCCATCGATGCACGACCGGGTGATGGGCCCGCGCACCGCGAGGAACGTCGCCGTCTCCGCCTGGTAGCGGCGGTCATGCTGCACCCCGGTCCCCCACACGACGTCGCCGGGGCGTAGGGCGTTCATCACCGAGCCGACGGCGAGCACCTTCCCGTGCTCGCCGCGGTCCACGCGTTCGAGCTCGTGGCCCAGGTGGCGGAGGATCACGGGCGTCAGGACGTCGCCAAAGTTCTTCGTGTCGGGGTCCCAGTAGGTGCGCATGCGCCCCATGATCGCGGCTACCAGCCCGGCAGCGACCGCGCAGCACGCTCGGTGTCCACGACGGTCTCGCCGACGTCGGAGTGCCGCATACGCCGTAGGGCGTGCGCGAGCGTGTCGGGGATGTCGTCGTGCGCGGCCGTCGGGAACGCGGTGCACTCGGTCAGGAAGTCGTCGAGCCATGACCGGCCAGACGGGAGCTTCACCTGGTGGGCCTCGACGAGCGGGGACACCGACTGGACGCGCACGATCTTGGGCCCGGACGGCTTGACCGGCACGATCCCGTCGAGCTCCTTCTGCAGGGTCTCGATCGCGGCGGCGCCGTTCGCCGCTTCCTCGACCACGTGAGCGATCGCGTCCGGGTACCGCTTGATGAATCCGCGCATCTTCGCGAGCTGCACGGTAAACCCGCCGCGGAACCGGATCTGGTCGAGCAGGTAGTACGAGCTGCCGGTGCGTTGCCACGCCTGCCCCACCACCCAGTCGCCCGACGTCTCCCCCGCCGTGCCGAAAGACAGGTCCCATGCGGTGATGATCTGGTCCGCCGGCGGCAGCTCGTCGTCGGTGTAGAACCGCCACCACTCCAGCTTGAAGATCGTGCCATCGAGCTCGCCCGGGTGCTGCTGATACAGGGCGTTGAAGATCGCGGACCCAACCTCGATCTTGACCGTCTCCCAGCGGGCCAACGCGTCGTCGCGGTCCTCTTCCTGCTGCACGGACAGCAGCGGTTCGCCGATCTCGCGGCCGAGCGCGTCGTTGGCCTCGGCCAGTGCGGGGATGACGAGCGTTTCCCATCCGGCCTGTTTCAGCAGCCGGCCGTTCAGGTCGTCGTCGTGCCACCTGGTGGCGATCGAGAGGATGATCGCGCCCGGCCGCATGCGCGGCTTGATGACGGACTGCCAGACCGTCCACGCCGTGTCCCGGGTCTTCTGGCTATAGGCGTCCTCCATGTGCTTGATCGGGTCATCGATGATCGCGACGCGTAGACGCCGCCCGGACATCGAGCCCTTGATGCCTCGCGCGATGATGCCGCCGCGCTCCGTGGTGGGCACGCCCCAGTCGGTGACACCACCAGTACCCGGGAGCGGGGCGCGCTCGTCGTAGTGGCGCTTCACGTCGCTGGAGAACTTCGTGGCCAGCGACGCCTCGGCGCTGACCAGGCCGATCTCCCAGTCCGGGCGGTTCAGGAGCAGCCATAGCGGGAACACCACGCTCGCGGTCTGCGACTTACCCGAGCCCGGCGGCATCGAGATGATCAGCTTGGTGTCCTCGCCGCGGTCAGCCCGCTCTACGGCGCGTTCCAGCGCGGCGAGCAGAGCATCCGTGTGCGGGCGGGCGATGTACTCGTCACCGATGATGTCCCGCGCGAGATCGGGCAGGGACAGTGGCGGCTTGAGGCACTTTTCTAGCCGGTCGAGCAGCCGCAGCCGGTCTTGCGGCTGCGCGGCGGCGTAGATCTCCCGCACCTCGTCATCGGTGCACCCGCACAGCGGGTCAGTCTCCACGGCCATCCTGTGCGCCACGTCGCGCGTTGATGATGGCGTTCAGACGTGCGTCGCTGTCCTGCACGGTGACCGTGCTCGACGGGCCGTTGCCGGTGCGGTCCAGGATCGCGATCGCGGCCTTGATCACGTCGCTGTCCTTGGACATGGACAGTCCGAACTCGTCGCTCGCGCCGCGCTCGACGATCCGGCCCAGGCTGCGGATCGCCGACTCGACGTAATCGTTCAGGCTCTTCTTGCTCTGCTCGATGCGGCGCTGTGGGTGGTCGACGTGACGTGTGCAGTAGATGCTGTCCGCTTTGGCGCGGTTCTTGCACTGACGGAGCGGCCCTACCGATCCACCCTTCACCATGTGCTTGCAGTACGGCCTGACCATTCCTCCCCCTCGGTTGTGCTCACTTCACCGCTGTAGACGGTTGTCTACGCTCCCGGTGACCCCGCATACGGTCGACGCGGCGAGAGCGATCGCGACAGCCTCACGGCGCGTGCAGAGCCCTGCACGCCACAGCGCGGCCGTCAGTGCGACAGATGCCCAGAACCCGATGCACCACGGGCAGGACACGAGATCTGACACCCACTGGGCCACGGGATGCTGCGACGCCATCAGCCGGCCGTGGAACGGTTCGGTGATGGCGTCCACGCCAGCGATGCGGTAGATCCGGAACGCGGCCAGGCCGATGACTATCGCCCACACGAGAGGCATTTGGTTTTCGCCTTTCTGGCTATCTGGACATGGCGCGCGGTCGCGGCCATGCGTCGCTCTTGCGGTGTCGGGTCCGGGTGGCCGGCGGGCGCCAGAGCTGTCTCCGGGACCACGCGGGTACCGGTCTCGGTCTTGAGTACCCGGTACCGCATGCGTGCCTTGCGGGCCGTGCGCGGGTCGGGCATCGCGGGCGCCGGAGCGTGCATGTTGCGGTCCGGGATCCCGGGCAGCTCGAACGGCGACGAGGTCCCCAGGCCACGGCGTAGCAGGTGCGGCTCGACCGCGTTGCGGAACGTGCCCTCGACCGACGAGAGCCACGCGTGCGGCGTCGGGCCACGGTTCGCGGTGTAGATCTTGGGGTCACGCATCACGGTCCCGCCCAGGCCCTGCAGGTTGCCGTACAGGGTGCGGACGTGGGGCGCCTGGGAGCGCATCCCCGCCGCGAGATCGAGCGCCCGGAGCATCGCGGCCTTGTGGATCAGGAGCGGCGTGTGAACGTCGTAGTTGTACAGCCGCTGCCCGGGCAGGAGCTTCCCCATCAGCTGGTCCGTCTCGCGCAGCCCGACTGCCCATTTCGATGTCCATGTGGCGAACAACGGGGTGACCTTCCGCGACTCGCCGCGGTGGATCGGCAGCAGGTCCCGCACGGGCGCCAGGCAATAGAAATCGTCGTTCCACAGCACCCACGGGTCCGACACGTCCGGGGACTCGCACGCCCACCGGTAGTGAGCCCTGGTGGTGGCGTACTTCATCATCAGCGTGGGCCGCTTCACTGCGGTCAGCCGGTCGTGATCGAGCCGCAGCCACCGGGGCCAGGAGCCCACGATCCAGATGTGCCGGTAGTCGAAATTTCGTTCGATCGACCGCAGCGCGAACCGTAGTTCTCGGTTGTCCCCGGGTCGGCAGGGAATCACGACGTCGGGAGCATCCTCACGGTGCGGCATGTTGCGCATACTAGCCAGGCACTGACCCCCCATCCGGGGTCGACTCGGCAACCGACTCGGTGAACGACACGCCAGGCTGTGTGGCGACCGGGAGCCGCGCCGACGCGGGCAGCCCGGGGCGCTGAGCAGGAGCGGCGCCGATCGCCGCCGCAGCCGCTGCAGCGGACCCAGGCCGGGGCGTGGCGGGTGCGGGGCGGTGCCCGGCGCTCGGTGCCTGGTCGCCCAGGAGAGCGGCCAGCAGGGCCCGGTCACGGTCGTTCAGGGGGTGCGTCGTATCGATGGTGAGGATCACGCCCATACGGTGACATGCCAACGCCCCGCACGCTGTAGGGCGTGCGGGGCGCTGATGCGCTCGCTGGAGTGCTAGAACAGGATGCCCTGCGTATCGCGCTCCGTCCAGCGCTGCAGCATCGTCTCGATACGGTCGTCGCGCCCGAGCAGGCTCCCGAGCAGGATCGCCGCGGTGTCGGCCGGCGGCTCGACGACCGGGGCCCGCAGCTCGTCGTCCTCGTGGGTGTCGTCGCCAGCAGCGAGCGCCATCCAGTCGGGCGTGTCGGGATCGATGTGGGTGCGGCGTGCGTCGGCGATGCGGCAAAGGGGGCAGAGGGGGGTGCCCTCGCTGGTCGTCTTGTCGGTGCGCTCGCCGTGGGGGCAGGGGGCAAGCGGCGTGTAGGGGGTGGTACGCATCGTTTCCCTCCCGATCTGTTCTAGCCGTCCGTGTGGTCCCATTATCGAATGGAAACGCCGTAATCGCTAGCACAAATCGAAATGCATCTATGCGTCACCGGCGCCGCTGGGAAGCGTCTCCGTCCGGTGGCAGTTCCCGCAGGTCCGCTCATGCCGGAACGGCTCGGGATCACCGAAGTACCCGAACGTGATGGTGATCCACCCGTGCCCACGGATCCGGCACTGCAGCGCACGGAACACGCGGCGCCGCTCCACCCATCCCGCGAGCTCGTCGAGCATCCTGAACACGATCACCACGACGCACGTGGCGCAGAACACCGTGGCCACCACGGCGATCCCCACGGCCACCTGCTGGACGAACTCGGGGAACGTCATGGCCGCGCCACCCCGCAGCGCGTGCACCGCACCATGGCGATAGCCGGCCACCAACCCGGCGCGCCGTCGTCGCGATCCCACACGGTCACGTACCGGTGGCGCCCGAACGCGCACAGGATGGGCCGCTGCGCGTAGGGCAGCGGTGGGCGCGGCATCGCCTCGGTCAGGCGGGCGGACATGCTGCCGTCATCGTCGGCGGAGATCTCGACGACGAGGCCGCGCCGCGAGCGCCGCCGGGTCATGAGTTCGCTCTCTGGGCCATGGCCGCGATGTCGGCGCGGCCCCAGAGGATGGCGAGGCGCCGACGTTCCGCCGGGGTGAGGAGGATGGCGCGGTCCAGTACCGCGATGATCCGCGCGGCGGGTGCGGCCCAGCTCTCGACGTTGTCCTCTGTGGAGCGTTCGAGATCTCCGATCGCCTCGACCTGGTAGAGGTCACCTCGGCCGTACAGCGAGGCGTAATAGCGGGCATACCACCGCTCGGGCGTGAGGTAGACGCGGTCCGGGTGCCGCGGCAGTCCGTCGCGCTCGGGTGGGAGCTCGGCGCGCGCGGCACACCAGGTGCACCCGTCGTGTACCTTCCGGCCGTGGCCCGGCTCGATCAGGTCTCCTACCCGCAGGCTCGGGGCGCCACCGTGGAACAGGCGCATCATCGGTTCCTCCGCATCTTCCGTCCGAGCCACCGCACGGGCCGCTCGACCTGTCGCAGCACGGCGACGAGCCACCGGGGCCGGGACGCTGCGTACAGGATCGCCATGGCGTACGCGAACATCAGCAGCAGGAGCACGATCCAGTCGTTCATGCGTCTCTCCATGCGGGGTCGAAGTCGTGCCGGTAGGTGTAGACCTGCAGCAGGGCCCGGATGATGGGCGACGTCGGCGGGTCGTCCCCGAACCGGGCCCGGTACTGCTGCGTGGTCACCCAGTCGATCTGTTGCGTGAAGTGCGCCACCCACTGCTCGCCCGGCATGTGCGGCTGCATCTCCACGGCCGGCGGTGTCTCCAGCAGGAGCGGCCACTGCTCGTGCAGGTCCAGGATCTTCATCTTGGCGACCACCTCGGCGCACTGCTGTTCACCAGGGCCGATGTGGATGCGGCGCCCACACCGGCACTGGATGGTCGGCAGGTAGTCGAGCTCGGGCACGCGGCTACGTCGACAGGTCTCGGCTTCCTCCTCGTACCGGGCCCGCAGGTACGCCACCTCGGGGCTCACAGCTTCCACCTGGGGTCGAAGTCCGCCCGGGCCGCGTACGGCTGCAGCAGCACGCGGACGATGATTTCCGTGTGCGGCGCGGCGCCGAGACGCTTCCTGTAGGCGTCCGTGGTCAGGGCCTGCTCGTGCATCGCCAAGATCGCGCGCTTGGCCGCGATGTCCGCGAGCACGTGCGCCGGCGAGACCCACAGCACCCGGGTCTGGTCGTGGTAGTCGTACTGGGGATCGAGCACCCACTGCTCGTCCCCGTTGTACTGGGGCACCGACTGGGCGTCTACTTCCTCCTCCGCGTAGCGGTCACGGAGGTACCTCAGTTCGGCGCTCATAGTTCCCACGCCGGGTCGTAGTCGCGGTGGTCACTGTCGAGCGCGGCGAACCGCTGCAGCATGAGCACGGCGAGTTGCGCGACGAGCTCGCGGGCTTCCTCCCCGAACTCCCAGGCGCGCACGGTCGCGGCGTGCAGCCCGGTGACCATCTCGCGCCGCGCCTCGATCTCGGCCAGGACCTGCACAGGGCCATTGGCGGCGATGTGCATCGCGTTGAACGTCCGCGGCTTGCCATCCTCGTCCACCATCACGGTGTGGGCGACGTCGGTGCAGTTCTCGACCAGACTCCGGCCGTCCGGGTCGGCCATCACCGACATGCCCCACACCTTCCACCTCCCGGGTGTGCACTTGAGCGCTCGCTGCTGCCGCTCGTCGAGCCGGGCAAGGATGAACTTCACCATCTCGTCAACAGCCACCGGGGCACGTCCCTTCTGTCGGTGTGGTCGTGGTGTCTACCTCTGGCGCGCGCAGCTGCTCGACCTCGTCCGCGAACTGCCGCAGGATCGCCGCAGTGAACGGGGTGTCACGCTGCATGTCGTCAGCGAGCGCCCGCAAGCGACGCTCGACGGGCCCGGAACCGGGCGGTGCACTCCACGGCTCGGGGAACACCTTGTGGACGTACGGGATCACGTCGATCTGAGGGCGCGTGTTCAGCCTCGGACGGGCGCTGGGCTGTTCGATGTACCCGTTGACGAGCGGGATCCCAGCGCGCTCGATCAGGACGTGTGTCGGTCCCCCGAGGCTCGCGGTCACCCGCACCTTGGACAGGCCGTAGTCATCCTCGGTGTCCCGGCGGAGCAGCCCGGCCTCGTGCAGTGCGTGCACCTGGTGCTCTTCCCGGCTGTGTATGTCGTGCGCATCGCCGCTCGGGCAGCACAGCCCGTCATGGTCCATGCACGCCATGCGGTCGGTGTCGTGGTCGATCAGGATGCGTACGGCCTCGGTGATCGTGCTCATGCCACAGCCCCCTCGACTGTCCAGGGCAGCGCGAGCCCGTCGCCCTCACGACGCGGAATCAGGTGCAGATGGAGGTGGAACACGGTCTGCGTTGCGGCAGGGCCGCGGGAGGTGATCAGGTTCATGTCGCCGCCCATCTCCCGGGCGAGCTGCGCGGCGCTCATCATGGCCCACAGCAAGGTCTCGGAACCGCTCGTGAAGTCGGGCGCGTGGTCCTTGGGGATCACGAGCGTGTGGCCCTCGGTCACGGGCTCCAGAGGAACGATCGCCAGGGCGTTCGGCCAGTCGCGGACGACGGTGGCCGGTGCTCGGCCGGCGATGATCTCGCAGAACACGCAGAAGTCGTCAAGGTCCATCGGTAGTTCCTTTCGGTGGGGCCCATCCGTGCGTGTCGCAGTCCGGGCACCGGCGGTTGCTCCAGCCCTGGGATATGCGGCGCGCGGCGACGTTCGAGGCGTCCACATACCCATCGGGCAGGGGGTGGTCGTGCAGGGGGTTGGGGCAGTCGGTGCCGCGAGCGCCGGGGCGCTCGTCACCACCACAGATGTACGTCGCGCCGGTCATGGGCGGTCGTCCCAGTCCTTGCGCAGGTCGTCCAGGTAGTTCTCGGGGTAGTCGACGCTGAGCCGGGCCGCATCATCCAGGGCCGCGATCTCGGGATGGTTGGGACGGGCCCGGACGATGTAGTCCTCGCGGTACCGGGTGCCCGCGTCGCCGGGGCGTAGCCAAGGGTGGTTCGCACGGAGCCCGTCGATCGGTGACCACCACGCGGTGAACTTGACACCGTCCTGGGTGGTCACGTCGTACAGGGCGCCCTCGATCAGGTCGGGCATGAGCGGGGTGTGCTTGTCGAGCGTCCATGACGCGTGCTGCGGGCCGATCCACAGCGGGTATGGCGGGTAGCCCTCGATGTGCACCCCGATGCCCTTGGCCGGGTTGCGGTCGATCCGGGTCACGGGGCCGATGGCGCGGGCCATCTTGAGCGTGAGTTCTACGGTGTCGCCTACCTCGATCAGTTCGGGGTCGGGCATGGGGTTCTCCTCGGGGTAAGGGGTCAGGGCGTAGTCGTTCTTCGCGGACTCGCGGGCGATCCGGCCGAGCTCGCGGAACGCCTCGGCTATCGGCGTGACGACGTCGGCGTGCCACATCCGACCGGCGGCGTGGAATGCGCGGTGCATGTCTCGGACCTGCTGGACTCCGTCAGGCAGTGGGCCGATGAACTCGCAGGCGTCGCACACGTCGTTGATCATGGGGTCTCTTCTCCTCGGGCGCGGCGTCGCGCCAGGATCTTCTCGGATGCGCGCAGCGCGAACGGGCTCGGGGCCTCGACGTCGGCCAGGCCGTGCTCGGCAGCCGCGCGGCCGGACTCGAACAGGGGTATGAGGGTGGTGTATTCGTGCAGGGCGTCCACCTGCTCGGGGGTGAGCCGGCCGGTGGACTCGGCCAGGCGCACACCGAGGGACTGCGTCATGTCGTGGCAGCCCACCCACCCGGCACACATCCGGCCGTCCACCTGGTGGCACATGAACACCCCGAGCGGCTGCAGCGCGGTGTCCTCGTCGTACGCGGGCAACTTCTCGTACTCGACGCGTTCCCAGACCCCTGACGGGACGTCGGTGCGGTATGGGCACGAGCCGCATGGCGCAGCAGCCGGGGGCAGTATCTCGGTCATCGGGTCATCCCTTCCCAGTTCGCGGGGTCGAGCGTCCCGCCCATCAGCATCGCGAGCAGCAGCGACAGGAACGCCGTGGCCAGCGTCGCGACGGCCCAGAGCACGATCTGACCCAGGATCCACAGCACGGCCACGAGGATCCCGCCGTGCAGCGGGGTGCGGCTACCCATCTACGGTCTTCCGGTAGTCGTCCGGGCTGAGGTACGTGACGCAGACCTCGCCCGGAACCGACCAGTCGACATCCACGATCTGCTGGTTGTCGTCGAGCATGAAAGCGCCCGAGTACGCGCCGACGTACTCGGGGTCCTCCTCGGCGTTGTAGTCGGTGCTGAACCACGCCCGGTGCAGGCGCATACGTCGGCGGGTCACTGCGGGCCCAGGGGCCGCACGAGCCACAGCGCGACGTCGCTCGCGGCGACGACGGCGTCAGCGACGATCTGCCCGTGGCCGGTCGCGATCGCGATCGCGACGGCGCTCGATCCGATGGTCAGGGCCCAGTTCTTCCAGCTGGTGTCCACGGTGGGGACCTCCTCGGGTTCGTGTGCGTGTGGTGCACCCCATAGTTTGCCACATCCATGTGGGGCGTGCGACCATTGGTGTGGAACTGCACCACTATTGAGAGGGGCCTGGCATGGATGCGCTCACCAAGGTCACAGAGCTGTCAGAGGAAGCCGAACTAGCTGAGGAGCGGTACAAGGCCGCGCTGGCTGCTCGGGATGACGCGATCTGGCGAGCACGGACCACGCGCTACGAGCCTGATGGCCCGGCCAAGTACGGGCCCGGTGTCATCGCCAAGGCCGCGAACCTGACCCCCGAGCATGTCCGCCGGATCTGCAACGCAGAGGGCCGCAAGCACGTCGGCGAGAGCACGGACTGAGAACTAGCGCGACCCCCACGGATGCCGATCACGTGAGGGTCGCGAGCCTGATGGCGACAGGCGTCTACAACTGTAGGCGCCACCAATCCGTTATGAGAGGTGGAGCCCATGCTCTATGACATCACCGCGATCGCGGTCTGCGTGGTCGCGCTCGTGTTCATCCTGTGGGACGGGCACATCAGCAAGGTGGAGTCCTACGTACTGGCGGTGTGCTGCCTGGTCCTGGGCGCCACGTCCTGGGTCGTGGACCTCCTGCAGGGGACGGTGTTCGCGGCCGAGTGGAACGCCTACGTCGTCGCTGCGGTGCTCGCGCTGCTCGTGATCTGGAAAGGCCCCGCCGGGAAGGTGAAGGGCTTCCTCCTGATGCTGTGCGCGCTCGTGCTCGGCTCCACGGCGGTCGTGACCACCATCCTGCCCCCGATCGTGAACATGATCATCGGCGCGATCGGCGCGTTCTTCGTCGGCATGTTCAGTTGACCCGCAGGGCGTAGTACCGAAAGTCAGGGGCCCCGCGCGGGTGTGGACCGGCAGGAATCACACACCGCACGGGGCCCTAGCCCTTTCGGAAGAAACAACCCCCACACGCACATGTGAGAAAGGACGTTCCACCGATGGCTAACGATGCTGTGTCGACTGGAGACACGCAAGACGGACCCGACGAGGACGCGCGAGCGCTGCAGACCGCTGCGGACGCGCTCGCGGAGATCGGCACGGACCTGTTCATCAGCGACGACGGCGCCGTGACCGTGCAGGACCCGAACGAGGTGGCCTACCTCGGCACCCTGACGGGCCCTGGGACGTGGGACTGGGAGGAGGATCGCCCGGACGCGCAGCGGATCGAGCCGCAGCACGCCGCGCAGATCGGCGCCGAGCTCGCGGTGGTCGACGAGCGCGTCGAGCCGCCCATCCCCGAGCGCGCGCAGGTCGTGCCCGCGTGGGCGACGGACGGGCGGGTGCTGCTGCCCTGGATCGGGGGTCGCACGGTCGACGGAGCGGCCCTTGCGGCGTTCCACGTCATCCGGGCGCCCTGGTACGCGCTGCGTGGCCTGACGGGCGTTGTACGCGGTGTGGGCCGGTGGATCGCCCGCACCGAGGACGACGAGCAGCACAAGGCAGACCTCGCCGCTGCCGGGTCGCTCAAGGCACGTGGCCGGCTGCGCGCCGTGCGCACCCGGGGCCGTGCCGTGCGGTTCGTCGCCTCGATGCTCCCGGTAGGTGCGATCGCCGCATGGCTGGAGTTCGGCCAGTGGGGCATCGTCCCGGCCGTGACGTGCACCGCGGCGTTCCTCGGGCTGGCGATCGGCGGGTGGCGTGCGTCGCACGTCGAGCGCACGCCGCGCGAGGCTGCGGCGATGCGCCGCAAGGTCCCCGCGCTGAGCCGCCCGTTCGTGTCCGAGGCGCTGGCGATCGTCGGCTGCGGCCCAGTGCCGATGCCGTCCGGCGGCATGGCGGGTCCTGTGGTGGTGTCGTCCTCCCCCGCGCGTGGCGGTGAGGTGATGGTGATCGACCTTCCCCCGGGCGTCGCCGTCTCGCGGCTGCTCAAGAAGCACGAGGAGTTCGCGCACGCGCTCGGGCGCCCCGCTGAGTGCGTCGTGATCGAGCCCCTGCCGCGCGTGTCCCCCGGCCGGTTCGAGCTGTTCGTGGCGTCCAAGCGCCTCGACGAGAAGGACCCACCGCGGTGGGCGTGGCGCGACGGCAAGCGGCGTTCGTTCTTCGACGGTGTCCCCGTCGGTGTCGACGCACGCGGCCGGGAGGTGATCGTGCCGCTGTTCGAGGCCAACGGGCTGATCGCCGGTGCGACCGGCATGGGCAAGTCGTACACGGCGCGGCTGCTGCTCATGGGCGCCGCTCTGGACCCGACGGTTCGCCTGATGATCCACAACCTGCGCGGCGGTCCCGACTACCGGGCGTTCGCGTCGGTCGCGCACACCCTGCGCGCCGGGTCGTCCGCTGCGGATCTCGATGCGCTGGCGGCTGACCTGGCGTGGATGCAGGCCGAGATCGAGCGTCGTGGCCGGGTGCTGGCGTCCCTGCCGGCGTCCGAGGTGCCCGAGTCCAAGCTCACGCCGGAGATCGCCGCGCGCGAGGGCATGGGCCCGGTGATCCTGCTGGTGGACGAGGCACAGCGGGCGTTCATCTCCCGCATCGGGAAGCAGCTCGCCGTCCAGTTCGAGGACGTGGTGCGCACGGGCCGCGCCGTCGGGATGGACGTGCAGCTGGTCACGCAGGGCACCAAGGACGGGGCGATCCCGTCCGGGATCATGGACCAGCTGGTGCGCCGGATCGGGCACGGCGTGACGACGATCTCGGACGCGAACCTGATCCTCGGGTCCGACGCGCACGGGCGCACCCACCGCGCTGTCGACATCGAGGCGCCGGGCATCGCGTACGTGGGCACCGCCGGCGGGCAGATGGTCAAGGCCGCGATCGCCAAGGTGGACCTGCCCGACGTCGAGCGGATCGTGGCGCACGCCCACAAGCTGCGCAGCGCGGCCGGGACGCTGTCCGGGATGGCTGCGGGCGACGTCGCGCCGGACGAGCACGACGGCAGCGCGGCCTCGTTCCTGCACGACGTGCTCGGGGTGTGGCCCACCGAGGGAGGCAAGCCGCGGCGTAACGCGCTGTCGGCCGAGCTCGCCGGGTACCTGATCGAGTGCGACGCGGACGAGTACGGCGCGATCGATGGCCCGGACGTGTCGCGGCGCATGACCGATGCCGGGGTCAAGGTGTCCTCTCAGCGCACGCCAGCGGGCGACGGGCGGGGCGTGAAGCACGCGGACGTCTCCCAGGCAGCGAGCGCCCTCGACGGGCCCTAGGATCGCCGCAGGGTCGTTCCTCACGAGCGCCCAACTCAGCAGAGAACCCCCCGTGCCTGGTGCACGGGGGGTTCTCTGCTGCTCGGGGCCTACTCGTCGTCTGCTTCCTCGACGTCGTATCCGGGGCCGGTGACGGTCACGCTCTTGATGCCGGGATCGGTGTCGACGTAGCCCTGGTAGCGGGCGATCGTGGCCGGGTCGAACGACTCGAACGACCGTTCGCCGCCGTTGCGCCACTTCACAGTGACAGTTGCCATGGTGTTCCTCGTCTCTGGTGGGGGTCCTTCCTCAGTGTCGCCGGGGTGCCACGGGTCACCGGTCACTTGGCCACGAGCGGCATGTACGCGCTGATCTCGCCGCGCAGGGCGTCCTCGGCGATGAGCCGGGCCTGGATGGCCTGCAGTCCACCACCGCGCGTGGACTCGGCACGCATCGCGTTCTCCCAGTTCATGGCGGCGTTCAGGACCCGGGCAACAGCGTGGTTGGCGTCGCTGGGCTCGCGCGTCTCGGCGTCGGGCAGTGACGGTGGGGTGCACGGCGTGCCGGGCTCCAGCTCGTGCAGGAGCCACCAGCCCATCTCTACGCACTGGTACGTGTGCGCCATAGCCGGCAGCGTCTGCCCGAGGTCGCGGCGCCAGTCGGGGCCCACGTGATCCTCGAACGCGGCCTGCACGTTCGCGAGCGGCGTCCCCGCCTGTACTCCGTTGATCCGGCGCACGGCGGCGTGCACGTCGGTGACCAGGTGCCTGATGGCCTCGGGGTTGGTGTTCGTCATGGTTCCTCCGGTGGGTGTGGTGGTGCGGGGTTGGGGTGGGTGATTCGGGATTCCGGAATCGGGAGCAGCCGTCCATGTCAGAGATCCGACGCGACGATGAGCCCTATCCATACGAGGAACACGAGGGCGACAGTCAGCCTGCCCTTGAAGGTGCTGGAGCGGCGCATGAGCTCGTACCCCACGAGACCGACCAGGATTACCACCACGGTGGTCATGGGACCTGCACCATGGTCGCGATGACGCGGGCGGCGAACCGCTCGCGCAGCCGCCGGGGCAGGTACGGGACCATGGATGCGATGTGCTCGACGTCGAGCCGCTTGAGCATCGCGACGTGCGCCTGCCAGAGCTTGGCGACGTCGGACGGCGCTGGTACGAACCAGGTGCAGCCGCAGTCCGGCTGCCCGACGTAGGACATGCACCGAACGTCCTCCGGGGTGCTGCCGACGTGCCGGTTGTGGGCGCATCCGCACGTGCAGTTCATGGTGGACGGGTAGCCGTCCAGGTGACAGATCCGGCCAAGATCGCGCTCATCGGTGAGCATGACGTGCGCGCGCAGTCCCTCGACGACGCGGGCCAGGGTCTCGATGTCCGGTGGTCGTGGTGTGGTGGTCATGGTTCCTCCGTGGTGTGTGGTCAGTGCAGGGTGCGGGTCAGCACGAACAGTGCGTAGCTCGCGACGATCAGGTAGCCACTCCCGGGGGTGCGGAGCGACCAGCGAGCGATGTGGTGACAGATCCAGATGAGCACGTACAGCAGTCCCAGGAACGCGATCAGGACAGACAGGCGCTCGATCACGGCGTGGTGTCGGTGGCGGCAGTGAGCGCCGCGAGCATGGCGCGCTTCTCGGCCTCGATCTTGTCCAGGTCGATCTCGAAATACTCCGCGAGGACCTGCTGCGTGCTCTTGGTGATCGGGACCATGCGCGGCTCGGCCCAGTCGTGGAACTGCTTGTACTCGCCCAGGATGTAGGGCGTCCCGTCCAGGAACGCACCGATCGTCTCGGCGTCGGCTATGACGGCTTCCTGCTTCGCGTGCTCGGGGTAATCGCCCGGGCGGATGCTGCTGGTCATGGTGGCGTGCTCCTCGTCTGCTGGTTCGGGTATGTGCCGCAGGGCCCGGACGAGCCCTGCGGCAGCGTCCTGGTCCATCTCGATGTGAAAGTGATCAGTGTGCGGGTAGCGGTTCGTCCAGATCCTGCCGCCGGTGTGTTCCGCGAGCAGGTTGCGGAGCACGATCGCGGCCTCGTGGCTGGTCTGCACACGGGACAGGCGTTCCTGTAGTTGCTCGCGTGTCGGGCGTTCGTCGTCGCTGATTGGGTCCTCCCCGGGGTGGTGGGCCTGCCATGCACTACGGCCCGGGACCCTGGTGGGGGTCGCGGGCCGGGGAGCGTGTCAGGAGCCGTAGTAGGCGCGGATGATCTCGAACATCTCGGCCGGGCTGACGGGCTCGTCGTGGCAGTCGGCGGGGTCGTCAGCATCGATGTGCAGGGTGACGGACGTGGTCCGGTCGAAGAAGTACAGGGCGATGTGGTCCTCGTCGTCCTGGTGCAGGAACACGCCGCGCGCCTTGCCGTCCCGGCCGCAGTTGATCTCCTCGATCGCGACCCCGGCGGGGATGATCCGCTCGATGGCCTGGGCGGCGATGATGCCCCGCTCCCTACCGGACGCGATCGCCTTGTTGTTCAGGATCGCGAGCAGGTCGGTGGACGGCGTCTGGAAGGGGAGCAGCCCGGCATCGAGCGCGGTGACCAGGTCTACGTCGTGGGTGACCGGGGCGGTGGTGGTGATCGTCATGGTGACTCCCGTGGTGTCCGGACCGGGCCCGTTGCCCTGATCTCGTACCCTCAATCTACCACATCCGTGTCTCATGCGTACACATACGTGTGGCGCCCGCAGCGGGAGCCGCGAGCGCCACAGTGGGCCATCGGGTCGGTCAGTAGCGGGCGCCGGGCTGCTCGACCAGCGTCACGGCGTCAACGGCCCGCAGTTCCGTGCGGTGGTCGGCGAACTGGATCACCAGGTAGGCACCGAACATGTCCACCTGCACACCCTCACGTCCGGTCATGTTGTCGCGGACGTGGGTCGCTGTCGGGCTGGTGACCCGCTGGGCGTACGCAGTGGCGCGGCGCGCGGCCGGGGCGCCGGTGACGGACCAGAACTGCACGGTTGCCCGCTCGATCGCGGCAGCCTCGGGGACGCAGGTGTGCAGGCTGGGAGCGTCGTGCACGCCGCACTTCTCGCAGGGTCGCGGCGAGTCGTCGAACTCGGTCACGATGATGTGGACCGGCGAGCCGGTGGACGGCTTGAACGTCCACACCCCGTCCTCGTTGTACGACACGGACGCGGTCCGCTGCTCGTCGCGGGTGAGCGCGACGGATGCAGCCAGTTCAGCGGCGGTGACAGCGTCGGGTGCGGCGTACCGGCGCTCGGGCGTTCCCTGCAGGCGCTTGCCGTTGGTGCCGACCTGGACCGTGGTGTAGATGCTCATCATGTCTCCCGTGGTGACCGGGTCGGGACCGTCTCCCTGACCTCTGAAAGAACAGTACCACATGCATGTGGGGTCATGCGGCCATGCCGTTCCTGACCTGCTCGCGCAGCGCCAGGAGATGACGCACAGCTGCAGCAGCCTGGTGCGGAACGACGCCGTTGCCGAGCGCTTTCAGCGCATCGTTCCGCGAGATCGGCATCGTCCGGCGTGCGACCGAACCGCGGTGACCGACCGGCCGCGTGTCCCCGCCGGCTCGACGCTGCTGCAGCCGGGCACGCCACGCCTCGACGCTCTCACCTGTCACCCATCCGTCTGGGAGGCCCATCATCCACTCGACGAATCGCGGCGACAGGCGCGCAGCTCCCCCCTTCCCCGTTGCCTCGGTGGGGTCAGGTGCGGGACGCCCCAGGATCGACTCCCAGCGGGCCACGGCTGGGGCGTACTGGCGGAACCGGTGCGTCACCGCGCTGGGCAGCATCCGGTCGCCGGACGAGCCGCGCTGGTTCGGTCCCCCCTTGGTCCCGTCCGTAGCCCGGGGTGTGGGGAGCATGCGCAGCGCCTCGATCGCGAGGGACTTCCCGTGCCCGTTGCCGTTGCCGTGCGCCGACTTCATGCGTGCTGTCCAGGCGTCCCAGTCCGCGACCGCCTTGCCCGCTCCCATGTCGTTCACCGCCGGCGTCGGGAGCAGGGTCACGGCTTCCGTACGAGCCGACCCACTGCCTCGTGCAGCGAGTCCCCGCCCGTCCCAGGCCGGTTCATCCGTGCGTAGTCCGGGCCACTGCTGCCCAGTTTCGCCTCGGGAGTCGGCAGCAGGCCAGGCAAGGACGAAGACTCGGAACCGCCCGTGAGGGGCGCCGACGTCGGAAGCGCGTACGCCCGTCCACCCAGCGTCATACCCGAGCTCGGCCAGGTCTCCGAGTACACGACCGAGTGCCCGCATAGGGTCTCCTCCGGCCTCTCCCATGCAGAAGTCGCAGCGTTCCAGGTGGCCAGTAGTTGCGGGGGCGTTGAGTGCTCCACGGACGTTCTCCCATACGACGAGTTGCGGGCGGATGATGTCTACGGCGTCACACATCGAGGCCCAGAGCCCCGAGCGGGTCCCTGGGCGCATCCCGGCGCGGTGACCGGCGTTGCTGAGGTCCTGGCACGGTGAGCCGCCCGAGACGACGTCTACGGGCTCGACCGCTGACCAGTCCACCTGGGTGACGTCACCGAGGTTCGGCACGCCGGGGAACCTGGTGGCGAGCACGTGGGACGGGGCGCGGTCTACCTCGGCAACCCAGGACGTCTCGACGTCGAGCACCTGGGCCAGGCCCAGTTCCAAGCCGCCGTACCCCGCGAACAGGGCACCGGCCTTGAGGCGTCGCGGATATGGGCGAGCCCCCGTCCGGCTCTGGATGAGCCGGACGGGGGCGTGCCTGCTGATCACCGCACCATTTCGAGGTCAGCGGGCGAGAACGCGCCCAGAACACCGCTCGCGGTGCGGGCGTACACGGGCTTGGCGAGCGGGTGATTGGCAACGATCTGCTCGACGGTCATGGGCTCGGACCACTCGCTGCCCGCGAACTCCGGCAGGGTGCAGCGGACGGTGTCGCCCAGCGCGAATGTGTTCTGCGCGGACAGGAGCACCTTGCAGCGCGCCTCGGCTGCGGTGATCGCGTCCCGCCGGTCGTCGCGCGGCGCCGGGGTCACCGTGCGCAGCGCGGTGACATAGCCCGTGCGGCGGCGCTGGCGTGACGGCGAGTTGCCGATCGTGTCCTCGGTGACGAGCCACACGTATGTACGGCCCTCGGCGTCACGGCTCTCGGAACCGCCCAGGGGAGCCTCGACAACCACGTAGCGAACGCCCTGGTTCTTCGCGTACTGCGGGCTGTCCTCACGGAACTCGACGACGGCGCCGACCGCCGGGGCGGTGGTGGGGCTGGCGATCTCGGTGCTCATGGTGTCTCCCTCGGTGACGGGGTCGGCACTAGTTTCGCTGGTCACCTCGGAAAAGACCGGGTCGAAGTCGGACAGCACGGCGCACGCGCGGTCTGCCAGCGCCGAGTCGAAGTTGTCGCGCTTCATCTCGCGGATCACCTTGCGAGCCTGCTCCACGGTCATCTCGGGCTCATCCTCGACGACGCGCACGAAGACCACGGAGCCCAGCGCGGTGGGGTTGAACGTGTACACGCCATCCTTGCTGCCACCGTGCACGTACCCCTTGCCCGCGATCGCCATCACGTGGAACTTGGCCGCGACAGCGGGGAGACCTACGCGGTACTTCCGGCTCGGCGCGCCATCGAGGGCGTTGCCGTGGCGGTCGGTCTGAGTAGCGGTGTACGTCTTCATGATGTCTCCCTGGGTGACTCTGGTCGGGACTCGCTCCCTGACCTCTGACAGAACAGTACCACATGCATGTGGGGTCACGCGCGGGTGGCGCATGACCCCACGGTGCGGATCAGCGAGGACGATTGCCCACCATGTGGTCGGCGGCGAGCGGGACGATCGAGTAGCGGCCGATCGCGGCGGCGAGGCCAGCGTGGGTCAGGCTGCCCTTGGACTTGCCCGGCGTCGGGATCATCGCGTCACCCTCGGTGGGGCGCCCGACCTCCTCAAGCACCTCACGCACCACGTAGCGGATGCCGACGCTGTCCACCTCGGTGACCTCGCAGAGCGTGGTGAAAGAGTGGATGTGCTTCGACCCGTCGGTGGCGGTCCAGAAATGTCCCTCGTTCTTCTGGAACTGGGCGCCGACCGTGACGGTGGTCTGCTGGCGGGTGCTGCGGCTCATGGTGTCTCCCGTGTGACTGGGTCGGGACTCTCTCCCTGACCTCGTGACAGAACAGTACCACATTCATGTGGGGTGCCGTCACGTGGTGGCCACCTTTTCCAGCCAGCGGTGCAGTTCCCGTACGTGGCGCGCGTCCGCGAGCGCATGATGCGCGGCGCGCTCCTGGGTGGGCGGGTTCCCGTCGAACGCCCACACGCGCGCCCCGACCAGCCGGCTCGCTTCCTGCTGGATGTCGTTGGTGTACATCGGGATCCCTGCGGGGAGCTCGACCATCGAGCCGAACAACTGCGCGAGCAGCACGTGGTCATACGCCGCGTAGTCGGCCCAGAGCTCGACGGGTCCGCCGGCGGCCAGGATGAACTCGCGCACCTCGCGGGCGATCGTCTCGCGGCGCTTCACGACCGGGTCCCCGTAGTGGAACAGCCACCGCTTGCCCATGCTGTTGCGCATGTCGCCCGAGCCCTTGGGGAGCTGCGGCACAACGTGGTCCATCAGCCACCGGTGGCGCTTGATACGGCGGACGGGCATGTCCCGGTTGACCGCGTAATACTCGCGCCCGTCCTCGCTGACCATGCCGATCGAGATCGGCTCGATGGTGCGTCCGTCCTCGATAAATTCGGTGTCGTACCAGATGCGGGTCACGGGGTTCTGCTCGGTGGTGGCCATGGCGGTCATGGTGTCAGACCAAGCCGTCACAGCGGTGACACGGGGTGTTGTGCTGGTGCTGTGTCACCGGGCTGTGTCAGTGCCGCAGCCGCGCGTTTCCGGGGCTGTAAGGGCGTGTCAGGCCGGGAACGCCCGTAGGGCCCCCGCGCACGCGCGCGGGGGCCCTACGGGGTCTGTGGCGATCTGCTGACACGTGACACAGGTGGAGCGGCGCCCGTGGGCGCCGCTCCGGTCGTGCTAGCCCTGCGGGCGTGGATCCCCGTTGCCGGGGTGCTCGTCCTTGAGGTGCTGCACCAGCGCTGAGAAGTTCCTGCACCTCTCGCCGCACTGGTCGCACTTGGGCTTGCCCAGCATCCCGTCGGCGATCTTGTCCAGTTCGTCACCCGTGGGTGGCATGTTGACCTCCTGGTCTCCGGGCCGGGGCGGTTCCCCTGACCTCGTACCCTCAGATTACCACATGCATGTGGGGTCAGGTGTACGCCTTGCCGCTCTCGCGGACGACGTCGCCCGCGAACTCGGAGATCTGCCCCTCGTCGCTCGTGGTGAGCGTCCCCGTCTGCTGCCCGGCTGCGTTGCACACCACGATGTGCAACGCGCCGTCCCTGTGCACCACGTGCACTGTGCAAGGTGCGCCGGTGTTGCCGATCGTCCACTTGGTGGCCATCGTCGTTCCTCTCGGTCGGTGAGTTGCAGGTCAGCCCATGGCCGCGATGACCACGTCACGGTCGTTGTATGCAGTGCGCAGGCTCGCCTTGAAACCTGCAGCGAGCAGGGCCTTGTGCACCATGTCCCCGGTTGCATCGCGGTGCTGCTGCAAGAACTCGCGGACCACCTCGCGCCGGTCGGTCACCGTGGCGTTCTTGGGGGTCTCGACGGGCCGACGCGCAGTGGGCAGGTCGGCCAGGATTGCAGACGCCTCCCGCTGCACAGCGGCTGCAGCCCGGGCGGCGTACTCGTGCACATCTGCAGTTGCAGGCCCTGCAGTTGCAGGCTCGGGCTGCAGGTCTGCAGGTGCAGATGCAACTGCAACGGGGTGTGCAACTGCAGGTGCAGACTGCAGAACCTGCACGTGTGCAGCATCTGCAGGTGCAGGCTGCACGTGGTCTGCAACTGCAATCAGGTCGCCCTGCATCTTGTGTGCAGTGCTGGCCGCGATCGCTGCAACCGAGACGCGGACCTGCTCGGCGTACTGCGCAGACCGCAGCCACGCGCCCAGTTCGGCGTCCCGCTCCTCGCGGGGCACGTGCTTGGCGATCCGGCGCGCAGCGGCACGGGCCCGCGCAGCGGCCAGAGGAGCGCGCCAGGAGCCGTGTGCCAGCCCCTCGGCCTCTCCGGCCTTGAAGAACCGGTACAGGAGCGTGTGGCGGCTCTCCTGGGCCCGGTGGGCACGGTGCCGTGCACCACAGAACAGGTGGATCACCAGTTCCCAGAGCCCGGCGGCGAGGAACGGCGCGAACATGCGCCACCCGGCAGCCGACGCAGCGGCGGACAGGGTCAGGTTCCCGGCCAGGTACTCCATGATCTCGAACAGGGCACCGAACAGCCCCGAGACGCCGGACAGCGCCCACGTCGCGGTGCGGAACACTGCGGTCGGCTGGAGCCGGTACGCCTCGATGAACGTGGCCCCGGCGACCACGGCCAGGGCCAGTTCGATGACGCCGCCGAACAGGTAGGACGTGATCTCGGGCAGTTGCATGACGTTCTGCGCGAACGCCACGCCACCCAGGTAGGCCGCGCCGTTGGCGACGACGGCGACGAGCAGCACGGCAAACGTGAGCGCGATCAGCAGCCGGCGGATGAATGCAGGCTCGGCCATGTGTGCAGGAGCTGCAGGCGTGGTGGTGTGGTCGGTGTGCACTGGGATTCCTCTCTGTGCAGGCGGTCGGGACTCGTTCCCTGACCTGGTCCGCAGACCGTACCACATGCATGTGGGATTGCACATGCATGTGTGCAGACGCTGTTACGGATGCATGCTTGTGACCTGCACAGTTGCAGTTGCACACCGGGATTGCAGATCACCTGCAGAGACCTGTTGCATGGCTTCTGCACATGCAAGAGGGCCCGTTGCACACCTGGTGTGCAACGGGCTCTCGGTTCTGCAGACGGGCTACCAGTCGTCTGCGGACTGGATGATCAGCACGCCGCCGAACACGACCACACAGCCGATCGCCGCGCACACCCACCACGGGACGGAGACGTCGAACAGTGGCCCGTCGAGCAGCCGGATCGCGAGCGCGATCACTGCGGCGACGAGCAGCTTCACGACAAACTCAGTGACCGGGTGCATGCCGTGGTCCTGGCTCGGGTATGAAGGTGACGAACGACTCCGCACGGGTACCGGCTTCCATGGCCTGGTGGTTCGCGAGCTGGCGGTAGATCCCGGGCCCGAACGTGCCGATCGAGGCGCCGCAGCCGCAGATGGATCCGCCGGCGTACCCGACGCGGGGCGGGTCGCTCTTGTCCGGCTCGACGTGGACGTGGTCGAACAGGATGTTCCCCAGCACTTCCAGGTCCACCACGACGCGGAACAGCGGCACGGTGGGATCGTCTGTCACTGGGGTACCTCCGGCGGACCGATCAGTGCCGTGGGAGTGGCGAGGTAGTTGGTGCGGTACACCCAGCAGTAAGCGGACACGTCCCCGTCCTGCACCTTGAACCAGGTCGTGTTCTTGATCTCGTCGTTCCCCGAGATCATGCTCACGGAGTCAGCTGTGAACGCGGCCACGGGGACGTCGTTCTGGGTCTTGATCACCACGAGCATGTCGCGGCCGGTGAACAACCCGCGGGCCCGGGTCTGCAGCACGTTCAACCACGGCACGCCGGGCTCGGTGGACGTCGCGGCGACCTCGATGTCTGCGCGGTCGAGCATGGTCACGCCGGTGTCGCAGATCATCGCGGACGAGCCGACCAGGTCCACGACGTGCTTCCCGACAGACACCGACACCACGGCGCCCTTCTCGGTCGAGCCGTCGTCAGTCGACGTGTCGTGCTCGGGGTTGTGGAACGGGTAGATCGACTTTCCGGTGATGACCGTGGTGGTCTGGCCGGTGTTGTTGTCGTACGTGTACAGGGTGGCCTCGCGGCCCTGCCACCGGGCTTTGGCGTCGTCCACGCTGAACTCGGCGCCCTCGCAGCCAGAGAGCGCGGTCAGTGGTGCGATGACGAGGGCAGCGAGCGCCATGGTGATGCGGTGTGCTCGGGGTGTGATTCTCATGCGGGCTTGGTCTCCGTCGGGGTGTCGTCGGTGGGCGGGGTGGCCGGTTCGGGTGCGGTGAAGATCTTCACGAACTGTCGGAAGCCGTCATCCTGGACGACGTCCTGCACCATGGCGTGCGTGGCGCGGAGTTCGTACAGCCGCTCGAACCTTGGGCGCATGCGCGAGGCGCCGATACCCCAGGGGATCGTGATCAGGACGCCGAACGTGATCACCCACCACGGTGCGTCGTCCTGGATCAGTTTCGCTGTGCTCGCGGTCATGATCACACCGCCCGTCAGCCATGCGGCGAGCTGGGCACGCAGGATCCAGTGGGCGCGCCGCAGGCCCTTCTCGATCTGTTCGGCGTGCTCGGGGAACGCGTCTAGTGCCTCGGTGAAGTTCACGTGTGCCTCTCGGTGATCTGGTCCCCACCGGCGCGTCGCAGGCCGGTGAAGATGTCGTCTATGTCGGTGCGGGTGAGTTGGGGGTACTCGCCCAGGACGTACCGCAGTCGAGCGTCCATGTGCGCGGCCACGGCTGTCTGATGCCAGTTGGTGGCCATCTGCCGGGCCTCGTCCGGGCTCAGAGATCCACCCATGGATCCCCGGCCGATGTGCACGTACGGCTCGCCGGTGTGGGCGCCGGCTACAGCCTCGATCCGCAGCGCCGATTTGCCGCGGCCCATCGGCCGGTGGTCGCGGACGTCGCGCAGGAACGCGCCGATCGTCTGGACGTTGGCGCCGAGACGGCGTTCCATCACGCGGATCAGCGCTATGTCCGTCTCGGCGCGCGATGCCGCGTCGGTCAGGTCCTGGGCGGTCGTGGTCACGATGGTGGGCGTGAGGACGGTGCGGATTGGGCCCCATTCCAGGGTGCACACCGCGGTGCCGGTGTCGTCTACGCCGGAGTAGATGTTCACGTTGTCGTCGGTCATGCGGGGCCCTCGCCGCGCGCCTTGTGTCGCAGGTGCCCGGCGTGCGCCGCGGCGTAGATCATGCCGACGCCCCACCCGAGTGCTCCGATCAGCGCGAACCAGGTGTGCCACGTCGGGTCAGGGTTCACGGCGAGCGTGGCGCCCATGGCACTCACACATCCAGCGAACGCGCCCAGGCACGCGAACGCGACGGCGAGGTAGGCGGTCGCGAGCGATCGCAGATACCCGGCCTGCGGGTCCAGGTCGGCGACGGCGCGCAGCGAGCGCCGGGGCTTGGCCGGCGGGTCGGGGTGCAGCGGCACGGGCAGTTCGGCCGGATCGGCCCCGGCGGCGATCAGGTCCTCGCGCTTGGACGCGAGACGGCGCCCGCGCTCGGCGAGGCGTCGGTGCTGTCGTGGTGTGGTCATGGTCGTTCTCCTCGCATCGTCGCGGTCAGGCACTCGCCGCACATCTGCTCACCGTCGCCGTTGAACCATCCCAGCTTGCGGCCGGTGAACACCTGCATCGGCGTGTAGTCGTAGTCATCGGCCATCGTCCGTTCGCGCCCGCAGTCGGCGCAGACCGGGACTGGGGAAGGGGCGGCGATCACCTCGGCCTGCTCGTCCGCCACCTGCTCCTCGCTGATCGGCTCGGTGGCCGGCTGCTCGCTCACGCGCCGTCCGGGATGACCACGAGACCGACGCCGAGCAGCGCGTCAGCGTTCCGGTAGTACCGGGACTGACGCTCGATGTTCATCAGGCGCCATTCGTGACCGTCCGATTCCGCGAGTGTCCGGGCAACGTTCTCGCGTTCTTCTGGTGATCGCCAGGAGCGCCGTTCGGGCGCGACACCCCACACGCTGGGGTCGGACTCGATGCGGTCCCGGATGTACGTCAGCGCCCGCACACGGGTCTCGTACGGCAGGTTCTGCAGCAGGACCAGCACACCCTCGATGGTGCTCAGCTCGGGGTCTGTCTGCGTCGTCGTGTAGTTGAACGTCAGCGGGTCCGGGCCCGGCTCGGGCATGGGCTCGGGGTCGCGGCGGGGATCTTCGTTCTCGGGTCCCACGGGGTTCCTCCTGTGTGTGGTGTGGTGCAACACGGTAGCGGTGTCAGAACAGGGTGTCCTGCACGGGCAGATCGTCGGGCCACGAACCAGCGTCGCCATAGTCGGTGTCGTCAAGGTCCCAGACCTCGCCGGTGTCCAGGTCGCTGACCTGGTCCAGGTGGCAGCCGGGACAGCGCCGCACGACGAGCCGCACGTGCGGGTACAGGTCCGCTACGCCGTTGCCGGGCAAGAGCGTCCCGACGGCGCGCAGGTCGGTGTCACGGATCCACCCGCAGCCGGTGCAGGCCCAGTGGTCGGACGGGACGTGGAACACGAGCGTCGTGCGGCCGGCTAGGCCACCCTCGTCGGTCCAGTCCGACCACTGGACCGGGCGCCCGTCCCACAGTGGCGGCAGGTCGTGGGGACGGGCGTTCGTGGTCATCACGTCAGGATGCCTTGGCCTCTCGCGCCGCGACGGCGAGCTGCCGCGCGGCGTCGTCCCAGCGGATGCCCTGCGTCCGGGCGTGGTCAGACACCAGCTCGACGATCTCGTCCCACTCCATCGGCGCGAGTTCGCGCCGCAGCGTGGTGAAGGTCCCGGGGTTCATCCGCGGCCCTCACGGTGGGCACGGGCGCGCAGGACCTTGGCTGCGGCACGGTTCGCCGCAGTGTCGATCCCGGCGTTCGCGTCGCGCTCGGCGTCCGCGGCGACCTTGAGGAGCAGCGACGCCCCGTAGACGCGCGTGGTCAGGGAGTTGGCGCGCTCCTCGCGGCGGGCATAGTCGGCGCCGAACGTGCGCACCTGGACCATGGCGCCGTAGACCGGCAGTACCTCGGCGAGCGCCTGGACCAGGATGCTCTCGGGGATCTCGCGCAGCTCGGGGTGCCGCTCGCGCATCACCTTGACCATCTCGGGAGCGGCGAGGTAGTCGGCGGGCGCTGCCTCGCCGCCGGTGGGGGTCAGGTCGGCGCTCATGCGTTCTGCTCGCTCTCTGCCCGCAGGCGGCTCGGGGGGATGACGTCACCGATCGTGGTGGTCCGGCGTGGCGCGCCCTGGGAGAGCGCGGCGCGGGCTGCCTCGAACGCGGCCCGGCCGCGCCCGTTTGCGTCGTTCGCTGCGGCCACGGCAGCCTCGAACGCGATCGCCTGGGCCGCGCCGGATCCGGGTGCAGCCTGCCCGGCGTTGATGTTGCAGTCCGGGCAGCGGCGCACGTACTCGCGGCCCTCGGGGTCGGTGGCCATGGCCATGCGGGTGCGGTGGTCGCACCGGCCGCACCACGCCAGGTGCACAGGACGTTCCTGTGCGGGCTGCATCGGCGCCGGTGCGATCTCGAACCCACGCCACTGCATGATCCGCTCGGAGAGCCGCCCAGCGTTGTGCAGGGACACCACCAGGCCCTCGGGGTTCGTGGCGCCGGTGGCCTCGATCAGCCACGTGCGGAACCGGGTCTGCTCGTCGGGGTTGAGCATCATGGCGTCCAGGATCGAGGACGGGCTGCCGACGGCGCGCGGAGCGTCGCCGTGATCCCCCTCGGGCTCGTCCGCAGCAGCGTCCGCGTTACGAGACTGGACGTTGCTGCTCGATGTCTCCACGGGTCCAGCAGTAGGCGCGCGGAGCGCGCCACTGCTCCGAGGGTCCTGGGGAGGGTTATGGAGAGGGTTGGGTGTCCCGGGGACACCCCTGGGGGTGTCTGTGTGAAACCCCTGGGGGTGTCCCTCTGACACCCCAGGCTTGGGGTGTCTCTCTGACACCCCAGGATCTGGTGCCTTGTCGGCCCTCGGCTTGCGCTCCGGAGCAGGCGCGAGCTCGGGCCGATCCTGCGGGGTCAGCGGCGGGCGCCCACGGCCCGCACGCCAGATGTTCACCGACAGTTCGGCCTCGGCGCCGTCGTACCGCTTCTCGGCCCGGAAGTACGACAGGGGCACCTGCAGGTCGTACACGACGGGGCGCCGGTTGGCGGGGATCATGAGCGCCGAGCGCTGGTCACCCTGCCGGATCAGGCCACGGTCTTCCAGGTCACCCATCCGACGGCGCACCGTCGACTCAGCGAGCCGGGTGCGGGCGCTGATCGTCATGATCGACAGGAACGAGTTACACCCGTCCTGGTCAGCGGCCTCGGACATCGCCACGAGCACGGCCCACTCCTGGGCGTCTGCGACGGGTGCGGCCTTGACGGCCCACAGGATCTGTTCCACGTATCTCCCTCTCACTGGGTGAGCGGAAGCCGGAACGCCCCAAATGCCTGGTAGCATCGTGGGCGAGACGTAGCCGGGTGCTTCCGGCTTCCTGCCTCCGGGGCCCTGCACAGGTCCCGGGGGCATTTCTCTTGTTCCGGACACCATACATGCCTAAGGCACCGTTTCAGCGCTGCTCAAGGGTGATGCCCCCGTGTCTGTCAATCCCACACCCGTGTGGTACTGTTCTGATGCAAGGTCAGGGAGCGAGTCCCGACCCAGTCACCCAGGGAGACACCATGAACACCCGCCGGCCCAACTCTGCGGGGCGCCCCTTCCAGCCCGGCGACCACGTCCGCATCACGGACCACACGCGCCAGCTCGTAGCGCCCGCTGAGCAGTACGTGTATGAGGGCATCGTTTCGAGGATTGATCCCGGAGCAGATCCCGACAGCGGGCACGACTACGGCCCATACCTGTGGATCGACACAGAGCCGTTCGACAACGGATCCGGGAAGACGTACACCGCGACGTTCTGCCCTCTCACGGAGGACCTGACCAAGGGCTCGGACGTGTTCGGTCGGACGATCGAACTGCTGGAGCCCGTGATAACCGACGGCGCGTCCAACTGAACTACCGGGTGCGGCCCGGCTTCCCCCGGGCCGCACCCGGTTCTCATCCCACCACCGCGAGGAACGAGGACACCATGGCCACGAGCATCACGATCAGCATCAGCGGGGACGGCGACGCGCACGTCTGCGGTCCCATGTGCGACTGCCCCACCGCGCTCTACCAGACACAGGTCGCGATCGACACCGACCGCCGCGAGCAGGGCATGCAGCCCCGGGGCCTCAGCGAGCGCCTGCAGGCGATGCGGTACGCCGCACCGACGACGGCATGGTTCGAGGAGATGTCCCTGGAAGCCGTCCGGCTGGAGACCATGGCCGCGACAAGCCGGGTTCGGGACTGGATCATCCGCGACCACCCCGACAGCGACGCCGCCGTCTGGGCTGCTGAGTGCGACGCTGCCGACGCCGCCACACCGGAAGCGCGGTACATCACGCTGCGCACCGCGATCGAGCCGCTGGTGCCGCTCCTGGTCCGCGCTGACCTGTTGCCAGCCGATCACGAATACGTGTGGCGCGACGACATCGGGGAAGCAGTCGTGCACGCGGGCCATTACCGGTTCGCCGTCAGCGCGGCTGCCACGAGCGCGGCACGGAACGGGGCATGGCTCGTCACGACGTCGGATGAGCGCTCCGGCGACAACACGGACGGCACGTTCAGCGAGCGCGTGAGCGTCGATCGGCAGGAGATCCGCGCGTGGCTCGTCGCCTGGGCTGCCGCGAACACCTACGCCTGACCAGCACCACCCACCACACACCCACCACCACAAGAGAGGCCCACCATGGGACTTTTCAGCCGCGACACCGAGGACACGTCCACGCCTGCGGAGCGCAAGGCGTGGAAGCGCCGCGCCGAGCAGCAGATAGCCGAGCAGCGCCGCGAGCAGCAGGGCATCCCCCGTACGCCGCCACCGGCGCCAGGATCGCAGCACCGCCGCGCACGCCGCCCCGAGTAGCGTTCTGACGCACTCCCCGGCCCACCAGCGCCCCATCACGGGGCGTTGGTGGGCGGGGGGAGTACGGCAGGCCACCAACCCCTCACGACGCCACGAAAGGCACCCTGATGACCGAGCCCACCACCCCCACCACCGACGAGCCCGAGGAGGTCACCGCCGGTTGGCTGTTCATGACCGCGAACGCCCTCGGCCTGTCAGAGGCCGATCTCGCGTTCGTGCTCGGCGTCCGCCAGGACACCATCCGGAAGAACTGGAAGTACGGCACCGCCGCGATCGCCGACGGCGTCCGCACCGACCTGCAGAAGTTCGTCAAGTTCACCGACGAATGCGTGAACCTGCTCGTCGATCGCGCGGAAGGGATGACCGATCCCGCGATCGTCGTCTACGCGAACCTCCGCGACGTCCCCGAGCGCCACGTGGCTGCCGAGTACGGCATCACCTGGTGGGACCACGTCGCGTTCTCCGTGCACAAGCAGCTCCCCGAGGTGTACGTGGGCAACCTGATGGAGATCGGCGCCGCATACGACTACGACCACGTCCGGGGCCTGTCCAGCGTCCACGATGACCCGTCCATGCTCGCGATCTGGGTAACCCCGCAGCGCACCCGCGCCGGGCGCACCGTCTGACCCCTGCTCGACCACACGAGAGGAACCACCATGGCCTGGCTAGCCCCGATGAACAGATGGCGTCTGCTGACCGCATCAGACCCCGCGTACGACGGCATCCGCTACGCGGCCCTCGCGCCGGGCTGCACCAACGAGCCCCACGACGGCACCGAGTGCGGCTGCCGCATGTTCCTCGACCAGAGCGAGGGGGACAAGTACATCCGCAGCGTGATGTAGCCGGCTGACCAACCCCGCTCGACGAGAGGAACCACCCATGGAAGAGATCCAGATCAACGCAGGGCCCCTGCGCGTTCCCACCGAGGAGAACGCCCAGGCCAACATGGACGCGTTCGCGTCAGACCTGGTCCTGCTCGACATCACCACCACGGCGATCACCCGCAACCCCGGCGCCGACGCAGACGGCCGGTACGGCTACCAGCTCGGGTTCGAGGACGGGCGCGTGCTCGACGTCGAGATGCCCGGGCTCCCGCTCGCGGAGGTCCGCTACCTCGACGAGGACGGGCAGGACATCTGGACGTTCCCCAAGGTGTCGATCGGCGGCGAGCCGTGGGTGTGGATGTTCGCCCTCAAGGCGTGCCAGCAGCCCGGGCTCACCGCGACCCAGCAGCCCGTGCCCACGCCGTACGAGCAGCAGGACGACAACCCCGACCCCACCAAGTGCGGGGACCCGGACTGCGACTGCTGAGACGACGAGATCCCCCAGCCCGGACAGGCTGGGGGATCTCGCCATGGCCCCGAGGGGGAAACCTCTGGGGGGTGTCGCCCCGACGTCGTCACAGCGTCGAGATCGTCAGGATAGCCCCCACCACCGACACGGCGCTGGTGAGTTGGTGATCAGCGGCCAGGACGTGACTGCTGAACCAGGTAGGTCGCGGCCTCGAACCCCAGGATCTCGTCCACCTGCCCGGGGAAGTCAGCTAGCCGTGCCACGGCCCGCATCATCGCGGCCCACTGGGACGGATGCACGGTACGAGCGATCGGCGGAAGCCGCGGGAACTGGTCCACCGGACCGGCGAGCGGCGGACGATGACTGTCACCGAACGGCGTCGAGCGGGCATACCGTGCGAGCGCGTCGGCTATCTCGTCAGCCATCAGCATTACCCACCCGTCATCGTTATGGCATTACCAGAAATGCCAGCATAATTCTCGAAACGATAACAATCTACAGGTGAGGTAAATGCATATCGACGGAACCGGCCCCGTGCTTTCCTGCGATCACAGCGCCCATACGGACACGCAGCTGATCGAATGCCTCGCGCAGTCGTGGGGCGTGACGGTGCCCCAGCTGATCGCGATCATGGCCGCGCTCGTCCTGTCCCACACCGAACGCGCGGCGATCGCGGACACCACCCCGATCGGGGTGATCAGCCTGTTGCCCGAGCTGCCCGGCCGCGAGTGCGACTGGTGTCACCGCCAGCTGCCGCCCGGCATCCACCACTCCCGGAAGTACTGCCCAGACACCGACTGCCGACGCCACGCGTACAACGCTTGGCAGCGAGCCGGCCGACCCACCAACAGGAAGAGCACCGCATGAACTGGCCCGTCATCACCCTGATCGCGCTCACCCTCGGCGTCGCCGCCGCAGCACTGTGGCTCGCCGTCGTCGACATCCGCGCCGACCGAGCTCACAACCGGTGGATGCGCCGCAACGACGTTCGCCGGCGCCGTACCCGCATCGAGGTGTCCGGCATCAGCCGCGGCTACCGAGGCATGGGCCTCGACGGTCGCGCCGACCACCCCGGCGCCCTGCGCAAGCGCACCGGCCCCTGACCCCAGACACGTGAATGCCCCCGCCCCGATGGCCCATCGGAGCGGGGGCATTCCCCCGTGAAACACGCCCTGTGATCGCGACGACGAACACCAAGCACCCGCAGCGTAACCGACCCCAGACCGACACGGGGCCCCACCCACAGGTCGAGCCGCCCCACACGCGTGTGGTATATTGAGCGTGCGAGACCAGGGGAACCGCCCCGGTCCAGAGCCACGGAGGCACCATGACCGACACCCCCAAGCACCCCGACGTCCAGGTGCACCTCAGCACCGGCCACGACGCGAACGCATTCATGCTGATCAGCACCGTGCGCCGCGCCCTGCGCAAGGCCGGGGTGCCCCTCGACGAGATCGAGCAGTTCGCCAGCGACGCCATGTCCGGGGACTACGACCACGCCCTGACGACGATCCGGGCCTGGGTCCAGGTCTCCTGACCCCCACCAGCAGCACCCCCGCGAGAGGAACACCATGCCCATCCACCAGAAGATCACCGAGGCCGAGTACAACGCGCTCCCCGGCCTACGGAACTCCGCCATCAAGGGCGTACTGGAGAGCCCGGCCCTGTACAAGCACGGCCTGGACAACCCCAGCACGGCCAAGCACTTCACCATCGGGTCAGCCGTCCACTCCCTGCTGCTGGAGGAGGGCAAGACCGTCGTGCACGTCCCGGTCGACAACTGGAAGACCAAGGACGCCCAGGAGCGGCGCGACGCCGCGCTGGCCGATGGCAAGTACCCGCTGAACAACGCCGAGCACGAGCAGGCCCAGGCCATGGCCGCACGCCTGCGCACCGACCCCGACGTGGCCAAGCACCTGCGCGCCGGGCAGACCGAGGTCACCCTCACCGGCCACCACGAGCAGACGTTCACGCCGATCAAGGCACGCCTGGACATCCTCGACGTGGAAGCCCGCGTGATCATGGACCCCAAGACCACGGCCACCGCCGACCGTGACGCGTTCGGCACCACGGCCTACCGTCACGGGTACTACATGCAGGCCCCGCACTACATCGATCTCGCAGCCCAGGCCACAGACACCGACCCGGCCGAGTGGCGGTTCCTGTTCGCGGTCATCAGCAAGAGCGCCCCGTACCAGATGTTCGTCACCGAACTCGACGAGGACTCCCTCGCGCTCGGGCGCCGCGACCGGGACCGGGGCATCGATCTCTACCTGGAGTGCCAGCGCACCGGGAAGTGGCCCGACTTCCCCGGCCAGGTCGGTGTCACCACCACCCGCCTGCCCCGCTGGGCCCTGCTGTCCTGACCCGCCCCTGCCCGACCACACACACCACAGACCCACCGGGGGAGCCCCACCATGAACGACACCCTGAACGACCGCATCGAGGCTGTGAAGCGGAACCAGGACCTCTACAAGGCGCTGCTCGCGGCTGACCTGCCCGTCGTCGAGAAGACCAAGACCGCGCGGATCCAGACGAACAACGGCCCCGCCTACTCGTACACCTATGCGGACCTCGCGGCGATCGACCAGCAGGTAACGCCCGTCCTGCGGGAGAACCACCTGCTGATGGATTTCGAGATGCACGACGCGCCCGACGGAACACCGATCCTTACCGGGATGCTGATCCACCCCGAGTCCGGCGGATTCAAGACGTCCGAGTGGAAGGTCACCGGCCGCACCCCGCAGGACCAGGGAGGCTCGATCACCTACGGGCGCCGGTACCTGACCGGCATCCTCACCGGCGTCATCACCGACGAGGACACCGACGGTCGCCAGGCCAACCCCGGCGCCCCGGCCGCACCAGCCAAGCGGCAGGCCAAGCCCAGCAACCCCGCAACGCCCGCCCAGCTGGAACGCCTCGGGCAGGCCAGTGCCGCCGGGATCGACCTGGGCGCCGTGATGCAGCAGACCATCGGCCGTGTGGCCGGGCAGCGCAGCATCACCGAGGACGAGGCCACGAAGGTTCTGCAGGCAGTGGACGCTCAGTCCTAACCTGGGCTCGGAAACGACGAGGCCGGACGCGTCCACCACGAACGCGTCCGGCCTCTGGCACGTAACCCCAACCACACAGAAGAGGTAGGCCCATCATGGCAGAACCGCACCCCACCGACGACGAACTGCAAGCGTTCGCCGCCGACCCCACCCAGTGGGGCGAACCCACCGAGATCCTGACCGGACCCGCCGCAGCAGCAGCCGGCCGGGCCACGCTCGTCGCGGCCGGAGTCGACGTCGCCGAGCTCGAACGCCGCCACGTCATCGGCCTCGCGCGGGAAGCCGTCGAGAACGTCGGCAAGCCCGGCGCGGGGACGCGGTTCTACGCCCTGCAGCAGGGCATCGGGAAGATGGCCCAGAACGATCCGGCCATGGCGGTCATCGTCGCCGCAGCACGCTGGACCGACCGCACCCGCAGCGGGGGAGCACCAGCCCGGCTCGCGGACCTCACGGACACCGTCGAGCACCTACGCGACGTGTACGGCGAGTGCCCGTAGCCGAGCCGGAAACAACGGAAGCCGCATCCCCCGGGCGAGGGGGATGCGGCTTCCGTCTGACAAGGGTTCTACATGGAGAGTCACAACTGGGGGTGCATCCCCTGCGAGGAGGGGACCGGCTCAAGTGGATCAGGGTGTAACCGCTGCTGTACCGACATGAGCCGTGATCGATCTCGCACACCGTAGCACCACTCGACCCAAACCGGGCAGGTCACGAGTCGAAGTACCCCACGCTGATGCTTGCCGCACTCACGAATGTAGCCGTGTCACAGCGGACCGACACGCCGCCGTTCGACTGGATCACGACGCGGAAGATCGTCGCTGCGGTGCCCGCGGTCGTCGGGCAGATGAAATTCAGGTTCGTAGCCGGCCGCGACCCCGCCGGGATACCACCGGCTGCCACCGGCGTCTGCATGCTGTTCGCCGCGCCCCAGTTCACCGTCGGTGTCAGCGCGCCTCGCGTCTGTACCGAGCGTCCGATACGCCGAACCTCCAGCGACGACGTGAATCCAGCCGCAGCCGGTACCGCCACCCACCCCGTGTCGTACACCACGCCGGGAGTGAAGATGATCCGCAGCTGCAAGATCAGCCGCTCCAGCACGGTGATACGCCGGCCGTAGTCCTTGAGCATCCGGCCGATGTCGTAGTCACGCGCGAGCGTCGAACGGGCCATCAGAAGCAGTCCCAGCAGATCTCGTTGTCAGCCTCGCCCGCGATGACCAGCTCGTTCATCTCCTCCTCCATGATCTGCACGGTGACCTTCTCCGGGCCCTCCAGCCCGACGGCGACCGACAGGCGCCCGATCCTCGGTTGCGCGTCAGAGAACTCGATCGTGTAGCCACCCCGGATCGCCCAGTGCGGCGAGATGATATCCAGGCTCACCTCATTGCCTGGCGTCAGGTCATCGATGCTCAGCGTGCTGTCGCCCTCGGCTGTGCCGTAGTCGAGACCCGAGAAGAAGAGCTGCAAGTTGCCCGCCAGGTCGAAGTGGTCATTTTGGTAACCGTGCGCGTGGTCGAACAAGGTAGACGAACTAGTCACCCCGTCGAACGTCGGCGCCGCGTCGTATCGGGGCATGTCAGCGATAGTGCCGCCGGTCCAGAACGTCGAGATCAGCGGCGTACCGTCCGCGTCCGGTTCACCAAAGGCGTCCACCAGGTTCGCGAGCTCGTTTCCATCCATGTCGAATTTCAGGTCAGTCAGGTGATGCCACGCGATGACCGGGAAAGGCGACGTCTGGAACCAGGTGTTACGGAACAGCAGCTCACTGGTCCACACGTTGGAGATCGTCTGCCGGAAGTGCTCCAACGAGTACACCGGCCCGTCGATGATGGCCACGAACTCGCGCAGAGCGTCACCCAACGTCTTGCGATCAACACCCAGGTAGGTCCGGTCACGGTTGATGCCACCAGCGCCACCCTGACCACCGATCAGCTGGATCCCCGGTCCCGCGATCGGGTCGACGCTCCCGCCGTCCACGTTGGTTCCGCTCGCGTAGTTCACCAGGGCTTGCGCAATGGCGCGCTGGTCCACCCCAGTGAAGACCAGATCAGAACGAATCATCCGGTAGTCCAGGTAGGACTGGATTTCATCGAAACCAAGCGTGACCATTCCGTCACTGCTGCCATTGAAGGAATTCAAGATCCCTCCGAACATCGGCGTCGGCTCGTCGGGTGTTGCCGTGCCGCCCGCCGTCCGGGAGAAGTAGATCCCCACGGCGCGCGGGTACATCTGAGCCATTTTGACAAATGAAGGTTCGGTGCGGCCACTGAATGCCTCGACACCATGGCGATTAAAGGAAATGGTTCCTCGACCGGCCTCCATAAAGACCATCTCAAACTCGAACGACGTCGGGACGATCACCTTCAACACCTCGCCCGTCGTGAGTAGAACCATCTCGATGCGCCAGTTCGCGGCGCACTCGCACACCTGCGCTGGCATCAGCCACTCACCACCGCATTGGTCCACGCTGCCCGGACCGATCCCGTGTCAGCAGGGTCACCAGTCGTCACCGACAGGTCATGCGTTCCAGGGCTCAGCGGGGTGGTGTAGTCCCCAGACACGTTCTGTGTCGTGTCCACCGTGATCAACGAAGCGCGGCCCCACCGCGTGTCCACCGTGACGGACTCTCCCGGTCCGATGTCGTCGTTGTACGTGAACGAATTCGGCCCGTAGTACACCGTGATCGGTGCCGTCAACGGACCAAACAACTGGAACGTCACGAACGCGCACAACGTGCCAACGATCTCGATCTCTGACGGCCCCGTCGCAACGATGCCCTCGTTGACCCAGATCTGCGCAAAGTTGAGCGCCTGCCCGACAAGCGCCGTGCCGGACCACGCAAGAATCGGCATCAGGAACGCGGCGCCGACCGGCGCGACGAACGTCTCAGAGTGCCGGGACCACGCTGTAGCGGCCGACATGTTCGTACCACCGGTCGTGGAGATCGTCGCGCCGCCCGCATCGAACCAGCGCATGTTCACGCGCGTCTGTGGGCCACCTACGACGTTCTTCTCTGCCCACCACGACGCCGTGTAACTCGTCCCAGCGACCACCGGGATAGCGCCAGTTCCCGAAGCGGTGGTTTCCATCGTCATCGGTGAAGTGGTGTTCGCGACCAGGGTGTTCCGACTGAAGTACGAGCCGCCGTCAGGGCCGCCAGCGGAGGAATAGAAGTCGTTGAACGTTCCACCGTTGAGGGTCATCGTCAGACCCTCAAGGCGGTAGTTCGGGTGCATGTTGCCGCCACCGGCCGCGCCCGCTTCCGCGTCCACGGTATGGGTGGAGTGCCAGATGTCACCGGGGTCTGTGCTCGCGAGCTCCAGCCGTGCGTCCTCGGCGTCGAACCGCAGCGTGACCCGGGCCGCGCCGCGGTTCGAGCGCATCCACTCGATGTCCGCGACGCGCGGCCGGCCGTGCACCATGTACGGGCCTAGGTAGATCTTCTCGGCCTCGGTCGCATCCGGGTCGTGGCAGTCCGAGAAGATCACCAGGGTGGCGCCGTCACAGTTCCTGGACCACTCCTCGGCGAGCCGGGACACCCGCTGCCGTACCCCGGGGCAGCCCGGGCACCCGGTGTTCTGCACGATCACCTGGAACGTCAGCACCCGCGGCTCGTAGTAGTCACCGAACTGGACGACGCCGTCCCGCTGCGCGAACGCGACATCACCGTTGCGCACCGGCGGAACACCCATGCCAGCCGGCGGGACGGTGAGACACCCGAGCGGGTCCGTCGGCAGGAACTGCACGACCGGGTCCCCACCTTCCAGGCTGATCCCGTCCTCCTGCGGCAGCAGCAGGTCGGTACCGCGCCCGTCCTTCCACATCGCGATACCCCACGCACCCGAGTTGCCACTCACGTCGCCACACCTCCGATTACCTCTTGCCTCGACTGCGTCGCGTACCTGACGTTCCAGTTGATCTCGCGCAGGCGACCGCCGGACGTCGTCGGCCCGGTGAACACCTGCGTCACGTTCACGCTGGAGCCGACCGAAACACCCTCAGCAGCGGTCGCCTGTGCCCCCTGACGGGCCGCAGACTGCGTCACGGCCCCAGTGGGCGCCAGAGGCGCCAGAGCCCGCTGCATGGCCCGTGCAGGGAGGTTGACGTTCGTCATGAGCCCGTCGGCGATCATCTGCGCGATCACCTCGCCCGAGTGCTCCGGGCTGCCCTGCCCGGACAGCGGCCCGAGCTTGGCGGGGGAGAACGGGAGGTAGTTTCGGATCGTGCCCGCGACCGACGACGCCGCGTTGCCCAGCGCGCCGAGCATGGCGTATATGCCGTTGATCAGGCCCTGGACGATGTCCCGCCCCGAGTTGTAGAGCATGGACCCGAGGTTGCCGAGCGTCCGGCCGATCTGCCCCGGCAGGTTTCCGAAGTACGTGAGCACTGCACTCAGGCCGCTGCGCACCGCGTTTCCGATGGTCCTGGCCCCCAGGCTGAACAGGCTCTGCGCGATGCTCCACAGCCCGCGCACGTTGGCGATCACCTCGTTGCGCAGCCTGATGAATCGGACTATCAGGCTGATGATCCAGTTCGCGATGCCCTGGATGATCCGGACCTGGAACTGGGTGAACGACGCGGTCACACCGTTCCACCAGTCGCGCACCGCAGTGAGCACCTGCTGGCCGCCGTTGCGGAAATAGTTCTGCACCGTGCGCCACAGGAACCCCACGATCCCGGTCAAGATCGACACGACACCGTCCGCGATCTGCGTCAGGCCATCCCACGCCTTTTCCCAATCGCCGGTGAACACCCCGGTCAGGAATGTGATCAGGCCACCGAGGATGTCGAATACCCCGCCGAGCACGTCGACAACCAGGTTGATCGCGTTCACCACCTGGGCGCCGAAGATCGTCAGCAGGATGCCGAGCAGCGGCTGCAGGAGATCGAATATCCCCGTGATCGCCGGGCCAAGGTTCGCTGTGAATAGTTCCCCGATCTGCGCGATAGCGGGCCCCAGGGCGCCCACGATCATGGTCACCACGGGCGCGAGCGCCTGCACGAGGCCCACGATCAGCGACGCGACCAGGCCGAGCAGCGGCGCCAGGCCAGACAGCGCCGTGCCCAGCGTCTCACCGAGCACCGTCGCGACCGGCAGCAGCGCGTCGCGCAGCAGGTTGATCTGCGGGATCAGCACCCCGATCACGGCGAACAGGCCAGTGAAGATCGGACCGATGACCGCGCCGAGCTGCGAGATCGCGTCCCCGGTCTGCGTCACCAGGCCGAAAAAGTCAGCGAGCCCGGCCTGCGCGCCCGCAGTCTGCACGAACGCGGCGAGCTGCCCGGTCATGTCGCTGAACACCGAGATGAGCTCGCCACCGATGCCCGCGCCCTGACCGAGCACGGACACCAGGATCGAGCCCAGGTTCCCCACGATGGCGATCAGGTCCCCGGCCACCACGTTCGCCTGTTCGAGGAACGCGGTCAGCTGCCCCGACTCCGCGATGCCCTGGGCCCAGGTCCCGAACGAGAGACCGACATCGGATATCGCCTGGGCGACGTCGAGCGCTGGCCCACCAGCGGCGGTGAAGATCGCGAGCAGCCCGGCTCCTGCGGCGCCCGCGCCGGGCAGCAGCGCGGCGAGGGTCGCGTTCAGGTCACCCAGGATGGTGTCCAGCTGGGCCACGAACCGGTCGGACTGCGCGAACTCAGCGAACCCGAGCGCGGCCTGGTTCAGCGTGCCGGCTGTCGCCTGCAGCTGCGTCTGCAGCACGGGCAGGATCGCCCCGGAGATTCCCGAGAGCTGGGACGCGACACCGGCGAACACGGTCTGCTGGATGCTGTCCTGGAACGATGACCACGCCGGGCCGAGCGCACCTACCTCGGTCACGACGTCCCGAGCCGCGGGTGCGAGCCCTTCCAGGGCCGCAGTGAGCTGGTCCTGCGTGGCCGCGCTGATGGCCCCTGTGGCGGCGAGTTCCTGCTGCGCGGTCGCCTGGGCCGCGAACGCATCCGATAGGCCCTTGCTGGCCACCGTGGCGGTTACCTGGGCCAGCCCCAGGGACGCGAGCACCCCGCCCGCGCTGATCGCCGCACCGGATGCCTGCGCGAGTGCACCGGCCACGGCCACCGCACCGGCCACGACGCCACCGAGCCCGGCGCCGAGCGGCGAGATCGCGGACAGTGCGCTCACGCTCGCGGCGCCCACCCGCGCGATCGAGAACGCCAGCTGGCCGAACGTCGACACACCCGGCTCGGCCGAACTCACCCCCCGGGAGAATCCGTCACCGAACCCGCGCCCGGCGTTGTCACCTTCCTGCGTCGCCGATGCGACGACGCCGCGCAGCATGCCGGACAGATCGATGCCGGACGTACCGCGAGCGATCCCCGACCGGATCCCAGAGGAGATCCCCGCACCGATGCCCGCGGAGATCCCCCGGCCGATGGTGTTCCCCGCAGCGCTCGCGCGGGCGCCGCGCGCACCGCGGTCTACCTCGTCCTCGATCGAGTCGGCTATGTCGTTGTCGGTGACATCGAGGTTGACCGGTACCCGGATGACCATCTCAGTCCACCGCCCCGACCTTGACCGTGGTCGGCGCCGAGAAGTACGCATCGTTCATCTCGTCCACGTCCCACGACGTGCCGCGCAGAGACCCCTTGTACCCCTTGGGCGGGACCTCGAACACACCCCGGTCCTTCATCGCCTGTGCCTCGTCTTTCCCCTCGGTGATCCAGTAAAAGATCAGGTCACACAGCTCTCTCCCGTCTAGGTCGCCGAGACGGAAGCCAGCGGCGAGGGCGCGGCCGGCGGGTTGTTCTTCCAGGGCTGCCGCGACGCACCGCTGGAAGACGTAGTAGGGCGTCCCGTGTGGCCCTCGTTCAGCAGCTCGAACAGCTTCGCCATGTGCTCGTCGTCGAGCAGGTCGTACTTGGCGACCTCCTCGGGGTCGCCCGTGTACAGCAGCGCAACGTCATCGGACCTCTCCAGCCGCGCATTGATGTGCGCCCACGCGTCGGGCCCGAACCCAGCGGCGAGCCACTGCCGCATCCCGTCCAGCTGCTCGGCGGTCGCCGCAGCCATGTCGAGCCCCTTGAGCCGACGCTGCATGCTGATGAGCTTCCCGATCCGCGGGTACACGAACGGGAACGGGCCCTCGTCGTCGTCCCCAGGCCGTGGCCCGGGCAGGTACACCTCCTCGTCGGGTAGTGCTTCGCTGACCCGGTCGTCTGCCTTGATAGTGATCGCCATCTCAAGCCCTCTCTCTCATCGAATCGTGACGTCGATATCGCCGAGATCCCGGGTATCCACCCGGGACATCTCGGCTTCCAGAAGGGGACGCAGCCCCCTGTAGTTGCGGACCCAGCGCACGGGGTGCCGAGCCCCGGGCCACCACATGAACCGCTTCCCCCACCGCGAATAGCCCTGGTCGTCGCGGTAGGCGGGGATGACCCCGGGGTTGCCCATGGGTGAGACGACCGTGGCCATACCGGCCCCGGCCTCGACGCTCATCTGGGCTGCCGCCATGCGCCCGGCGGGATGCTGGGCCAGGCGCGGCGTAACACGCCGAATGGTCGCGCGCCCTACCTCGGCGGCGACCTCTTGGCGGATCTGTTGCAGTGCGTCACCAAGACCGGTGACGGGACCACTACTGCGTACGCGAATCCTCGTCATCGGTAACCGACCCATCGGTTACCGGCTCGTCCTCCGGCGTCTCCAGTCGTCCACCCGTGAGGGCAGGCTGGGGCAAGTTGGACAGGGACTGGGCCGCTTCCTCGGCAGCCTGCTGGATCTCGCGCTTGGTCATGGTGCTGGTGACCTCGACACCGAGGCTGTCGGCGTACTCGGCCCACACGCCACGCAGCGCCGACGGCTTGGGCTCGGGCGGCAGCGGGACAGCCTCGACCGTCGGCACGTCAACGTCCGGGGTTCCGGTCACTGGCTCCAGCGTCGGGTACTTGATCCCGCCACGCTCGGCCATCCACTCACCGGGCTTGAGCCCGAGCGCACGGCGGCGCTCGTCCAGCTCGGGGTTGTGCTCGTCGGGCGGTGTCGGGGTGTCGTTCGCGTCGTCGGCGTCGAGCTCGTCGGCCTCTGCGGCGATCGCGCCGAGATCGTACGGGTTGGGTGTCGGTGTTGGCTCGGGCGGCGCGGCCAGTCGCGAGCGGCGCTCTGCCTCGGCTCGGCCGGCGGCGATCAGCGCGAGCGCCTGACGCCGCGGCATGCTCCGGACCTCGCCGCTGCGCGTCCGGACGACCATGCGGTCAACAGCAGACATCGATCCTCCCCCTGATCGTCCAGGCCCCGCCAACACAGTCGTTGGGGCCCAGTGGTACCCAACTGTCCAGCACGATACCCGCATCGATCAACCGTCGCGGTCGCTCGGGGCAACAGGTGATCGCGTAGCGGATCCCGTCAGCGTCCCGGGCCTGCCGGATCGCGTCCTGCTGGATCTCATCCACGGGTGGCGGGTTGCCGTCCTCGTCCATCTTGGACGCGCAGCGGACAGCGCCGATCTGCGCGGTGAACTGCCAGACCTGGCAGTTGCCCGCCCCGGCGTCACTGCTCGGTATGCGGGTGATGCTCTGGATGGCAGCCCACAGCTGCCCGTCGCTCTCGTCGCAGGGCCCAGTGCCGCACGAGTCCCACGGGACGTCGAGCCCGGGGTACACGGCGACCCTGCAGAACGGAGGCAGCAGGCACAGACCGCCCGGGGACTCGTCGGACCCGGGCGAGTCGTCCCCGCCTGCGAGCAGTTCGAGGATGTCGGCCAACAGCTCCAGCACCTTCATCGCGCCCTTGCTGGAGTAGTGGCCCGGGCTGTCGCTCGGTGACCCCCAGATCTGTTCCGTCATGACGTGCACGCCCCTGCTGTGGGCCAGGTCAGCTCGGTCTGCTGCACGAGCTCGGGCGACAGGATCGAGGGCGTAGCCGCGCCCACATAGCGAGACTGTTCGATCCACGCATCGATCTCCCAGATGCCGGTGCGCATGCTGGCCAGGTTCTCGAACCGGTCATTGAACCCCATCGTGATGTTGTTCCGGGTGATCGTCTGGATGCGCTTGGGCAGCTGGCAGTCGGCCCGCTTGAGGCACGACTTGAGGAATTCGCACATCAGGGTGCCGGTCACCCAGTCGCCGCCGTCGGGCACGCACTGCCCTTCCAGCACCGTGATCGACCACGTCCCGGGCCCGTCGGTCTTCCCGAGCTCCTGGCACACGGGCCACTGCCCGCCGTCGGTCCGCACGATCCGGTTCCGGTCGTACACCGCGACCATCCCGCACGGGTCGTAGTCGACGCCATCGAGACGCACGTTCAGGACCTGGTCGACGTCGGACAGGTAGATCTCGGATACCGCCGAGCACTGGCACCCCTTCCTGCAGGTGCCGCACGGGACGTTCACCCAGTCGAACGAGCCAGGCACCCGCCATGGCACGGAAGCGATCGCCGGACCCGAGTACCCACCGCAGCAGTTCGGGCCCGGGCTGCAGTTCTCCCGGCATGGCCGGTACGTCTTGGGGCACCCGCCGTACTGCTTCCCAGTCGCGGTCCACAGGAACCTCGCCGCCCAGTTCCGCGCGATCAGCGCGAGCGCGGGGGGCACCTCCTGCGGGTCGCTCAGCTTGAGCGAGCAGCACTCCTCGCACACGTACGGCTCCACCCAGCAGATGTCACCGCAGGTGATCAGCCCAGGGCCCGGCGACGGGCCCGGGGAAGGGCCAGGAGACACCCCAGGGGACTCGACAGTCATGCGCTCAGCTCCTCCGCTTCACGGGGCGTACAGGCCAGCGGGCGCCGAGAGGAACATGCCTCGGCGCCCGCTGGATCAGGTTGGTCAGGCCGGGACCAGGCAGGGGTCCACAGGGGACTCCAGCGAGATCCCGCCGTACCCGAACTCGGCCGTCGGCGGGAGGCAGTCCACGCACGTCGCGATGTACGCCGGCGGGGGGACGTCCGTGGCCATGAGCCGCATGAGCGAGCCCGGACCCATCGGGTCCACCAGACGGCCGTCGGACGACTGCTGCACGTCCGTGTACGGGCCGCGGCCCCACGCGTGATTGCCGATCGCGAACCCCTGCAGTGTGATCGAGAACAGGGTGTCCGAACCGGCCCACTCCAGCGACCCATCGAGCTGCCAGTTCGTGATGCGCGGGAACACCGCGTAGCCGTACCTGGCACCGGCGCCGCAGTCGATCCCCGACACCCCGGACCACAGTTCCAGGGCTGTCTCTGTGGTGTTGATGCCGTCGATGATGTCGAACCCGACGGCGTTGCAGTCCTGGTCCATCGCGACCGGCCAGCCGGTCAGCTTGCTGATGAACCAGGGGGTGACCTGGCACAGCGTCACGGCCACGTTCAGGCCGGTCAGCACGTCGGGATCGCGTTCGTTCAGGCAGACGTCGCCGTTTGCCTTGCGCTCCAGGATGGCCTCGCCCTCGTCCACCTCGGCCTCACCCGTGACGCTGGTGAACGAGTCGGTGACGGCGATCGAGCATGTGGCCCCCGGCGACTCGCCGGGGGAGTCGTCGGCGGGGTCCGGCGGGATACCGCAGTCCCCGAGCTCTGTGGCCCGGAGCGACTGCGCACGGAACGGCTTGAAACACTGCTGTGGCATCGCTACTTTCCTTTCGTCAGCAAGCCTTGGCGACGCCGCTGCCGGCGGCGAACGTGGCGCACGTCGTGAACGCGGTCAGCGCGCCGCGCTCCTCGCGAGCCGCGGCGGTGTTGTTGGCCCGGTTGACGTCCGAGCGCATGACGCCGGGCCCGACACCAGCCCACACAGACGCCGTGGCGTACATGTACAGCTCGTCACCCAGCTCGGGGGCACCGGTGCTGTTCCACGGCTCGCACGGGTCCGCAGGGGACTCGTCCTCGGGGGAGTCGATCGGCGCGCGGCCGTCGAACCCGCCGGTGACGATCACGCGCGTTCCGGTGATCGTGATCAGCCGGCCACCCTCACGGATGAGCAGGCTCAGCTCGGACAGCGCCAGCGCGATCTCGGGACCGATCAGCAGGTACCCGTTCCGTCCGCCGGTCGCGTCGGCCAGCGTCTGCTCCAGACAGCCGAGAGCCGCCACGGGGCTCGTGAACGCCGTACCGAGATCCGTTGCGTGAGTCTGCAGGGACGGGTTCCCCTCGTGATCAGGGGACGCGTCGCGGAGCGCTGCCTGGCCAGTCAGCATCTCGCGGGCCAGCGCGTAGTCGGCCGTCTCGTCCAGGGTTTCCACGGCCACCTGCTGGACGTCGATACCGCCGAACGTCGAGCACGCGAACGCGGTGATCAGCGACACCGGGTGGAACGTCTCCGTGCTGGCGCGCTGTGTTGGCTTGAGGTCCGAACAGGTAGGGCACTCGCCCATCACGGTGGGCAGCAGGCACGCGGTGTCCTGGAAGCTGATGCCGCGTTCCCACCCCTGGGGCAGTGGGCAGGCTCCCTGCAGGAGCCCACCCACTACCGCCGGAGTGCACCTATCCAGCTCGACCGGGATAGGAGTGGCCATGTGCTAGCTCGGCGAGCCCGTGGACGTGCAGGCGACCGAGCCGCAGCCGCAGCCCGAGTGCACCGGGATGTCGAAGTAGTACGCGCTGCAGCCGCGGAAGCAGGTCTTCTCGAACGTCTCCGCGAACGCCTGCCTGTCGTTTGTGCTGTTCAGCATGCTGTCGTGGATGTCGGTGCCCAGGTCGAGCGTGCCGCCATCGAGGAACACGAAGCTGTCTTCCGGGTGGATGTACACACCGGCGTCGTCCGGGACCTGGCCCGGCACGAGGATGCGGTGCTCGTTCTCTTCCTCGCCGGCGCCGAACGTCCCATCGAACGTCCATACGACGCTGGCGCCGATGTCGGAGAGCCACCCGTTGATCGTGGCGTCCGCGAGCTGCAGGGCCTCGATGTTGTTGGCGACCCCCAAGTTCGCGATCACCTGGTTGCGCATGTAGTCGCGGATGTACGCGTCCGCGATGACGCGGTAGCGGCGCGTCATGTTCCGCTGTGCGGAGCGGTCTGCGGCGATGACCGAGTTGATGCCCATCAGGAACGAGTTCAGGGTGTTGCACTCGTCCACCGTGCCCAGGTTCACGGACGCGGCGTGGATCTCCTCGATGGACTTCTGCTCGGCAACGCGGTCGAACTCCGCGAGGAGCAGCGCGAGCCGCGAGGCCCAGAACTCCGGGGAAAACTGTGCCTGGAAGTTACCGACGGTGATGCAGCGGACGACGGCGTCCGTTGCGCAGGTCAGCTCCTCGGGGCACGCGATCGGCGGGCACGGCTTGGTCGGGGTGTCACCGGGCGAGCCCGGTGAGCCGACGGCGCACGCCGCGATGTCCATGGCCTCGGTCCAGATCGAGACGTTGCCCGACAGGTCGCCGATGCTCGCGGCCGGGGCAAAAGTGATCTTTCCCCTGGTCGCCTGGAACTGGGGGAGAGCGTCCCGGATCGGGCGCCCGTCCTCGGAGCAGATCGGGTGCGTGTGGTCGACGTCGCCGGGACCACACATGCCACACGCTGCGGCCAGCGGGGACTCGTGGTTCTGCCCGACGCCGAACACGCCCATCATGCGCTGGTTGTTCAGATCGACGTTGAACCCGAGCTGGCGGGACGGCTCGAAGTCCCGGTGCATGCGGAACATGTGCCCGGTCTGACCCGGGTTGGTGACTGCCTTGGCGTGGGTCGAGAAAAGCTGGCCCAGGTCGTTGAAATCGCCCTGTTCCAGCTCGAACCCGGCCGCGACGCCGATGGCGCGCGAGCGGGTGCCGTTCACGGTCTTGGGCGCCGGGGTCGCGGGGGCCTTGGCGGTGGCGTGCGCCGTCAGGCGCGCGATGATGTCCGCCGACGCGGTCACCGGCTCCTCAACCTTCTCCGGCTCGGCCGGGGCAGGCGCGGGGTCCTTGGGGTCCGTGGCCGGGTCCGGCTCGGGGGCCTTGTCGTCGAACAGACCTTCGCGGAGCTTCATCAGCTCCTCACGGTCCTTGGCCTCGGCCTTGGCGCGCTCCTCCAGCTCGCCGTCCAGCTTCTTGACCCCGGCGTGCAGGTCGCGGGCCAGATCCAGGTCGGGCTTGTCGGCCGTGGTCGCGGCGTCGAGCGCCGTCTTGAGCTCGTCGCGGGCTGCCTGCAGTTCGTCGGTCAGCGGCGGGGTGTCCCCGTCCAGCTGCGCGAGGATCGCAAGTGCATCGATCTTCTTCGCCATGTCCAGTGTCCTATCTGTCCGGACTCGTATGGGTGGAGACCGTGCCTTACAGACATGGTGAATGGTCGTAGCATAACTACGCCCGTTCGCGAACTGCGCGGTGCGGCGCGCCGCGACTCCGGAGAGGCCCCACCGAATGCCGTTCTCAGCCCGTGAAAACCGCACCTGGGCGCGTGCGCAGGTGGTCGCCGCCAAGCCGCGCCTGATCCTCGACATCGGCCCCGGAGAGGGCGCCTACGCGATGCTGCTGCGGCCGGTGCTGCCGACCACGGCGTTCTACGGGATCGAGGCGTGGGAGCCGTACGTGGACAAGTACGCGCTGCTCACGAAGTACGACGCGATCACCGTCGCGGACGTGCGGAACTTCTGGTTCCCGGCCGGTGACTACACGGTGATCATGGGCGACGTCCTCGAACACATGCCCGATCAGGACGGGCGGGATCTCGTGGCCACGATCAAGGAACGCGCCAAGCACCTTCTGCTGAGCGTCCCGATCCGGCACAAAGAGCAGGGGGCGACGTTCGGCAATCCGTACGAGCGGCACGTGCGCCACTGGCACTACGACGAGCTGCAGGAACTGATGGGGCCGTGCCCGCAGGTGAAGGGGCACACCCTGGCCCGCTTCTGGTGGACCCGACCGACCGAGCGACGGGAGTAAGTGACATGGCAGCAACCCCAGGATGGCCACCGAAACGATCCGGATTCCCCGGGATCTGGCTCGACCGCATGCGCGCGTACGTCGATCGCGCAGGCTCCACCGCACCAGGTGCGCACGTGCCCATCGCTCCTGTGTCGCCGGCGGTCGCGCTGGAGGCGTACCCCACAGCGATCGTGCCGAACGGCGGAGGCTCGGTCAGCCTGACCGGCGGCATCCGGATCAACGGGCTCGACGTCGGCGGCGAGCGCCGCATCTTCACCCCACCGGACCGGTACCTGCCGACCAAGAACGAGACGCACCCGATCGCCGCGAGCGTCATCGGCGGACCGGCGCCGGGCATCGTGCCCATGTCGCTGAACGCGCTGCCGCTGTCCGACGGCGGTGGCCTGTTCCTGATCTATCCCGAGATCCCGGCTGACGCGTTCGCGCTGGTCTGGCTCGACGCCGTGACGTACTGGCCAGCGGGTACCTGACGCGTCCGCTATGGTCCGGCGTGGGGGTTAGCCCCTGAAAGGTAGTTAGGTCCGGGATCGCTGGGGGATCCCGGACCTTCCCTTTTGCCCCTTGGCGCTCACCATCTGCTCACTGCCCACCTACTGGAAAGCCGGTTCACAGGGCATCAGTGCAGGTCAGCCACCGGATCCGCCCGGTCAACGCACCCGCTCATGTAAAGCGGGTGCGTACTTTGTGGGGCCCCGACGGGTGCCTAATGCCCGGTTCGAGTGGTTCAATGGATGCGTTCCTGAGCCGATCCGGGGCAGCGAGTTTTCTGGGTGTCTCGCTCCGGTAGCCCCTCGGGGTGGTCCATTCGACATCCGGCGGGAGTGCAGTCGCTCCGTGTGGCGCTGCTGGTGGAGAGCACGGGCACAGGGCCCCGGCCATCCTCGGATGGTCGGGGCCCTGTCGCGTCCCGGTGGTCACAGGTCACGTTGCCCACTCAGCGCAGCCACCTCGGCGTCGAACCGCCCGAGCATGTCGCGCACGACGGCGCACGCCTGGTCGTGCATCGCGAGAGCAGCGGCGCGGGTAGAGGTGCGCTCGCACGAGAGGTCACCGTGACCATCCACGAACGTCATGGTCTCGAAGATCAGCGGGGGACCGACCAACGGCCAGTTGTGATCCACGACGAGCAGCACGGTGGACACCTGGGCTCGATCGCCAAAGTCGGTCAGCGCCACGCGGCGAGCGGTGATGTCACCCAGCAGCGCCTCGACGTCGTTCAGGTCGTGCAGCTGGTTGCCGTCCATGTCGTAGAACCTCACAGGTCCTCCCGGAACAGGTCTCGGTAGCGATCTCCCACGGGGACGTCGGGCGTTGCCCCGAGATCGATGGTGCCGACTGCAGCCAATACCAGCCGCACCCGCAGCCGCACGGGTCGCTCGTGAACGGGCCCAACTTGGTGGGGTCGACGCGGTCCAGCGTTGCGCAGTCCACGCACGCGAACACCTGGGCTACGCCGGGCTTCACGGGCGGGAGATCGATCGGACCATCCCCAGGCGTGACCATCTCGGCGGGGAACTCGCTCACGCGCGCTGCCGCATCTGTTGGGCACGGAACGCGACTAACGGGGCGTCGCGGACGATCAACGCGTCAGCCTCGGCCCGGGCCCAGTACGCGCCGTTCAGCCACCACTGCACCCCATCCCCGAGAGTCACCAGGTCGCCCTCATGGCGCGCGATGCCACCGTGTGCCAACTCCTCGGCGCGCTCGCGATCGGCGGTGCTCACGAGTGCATCTCGTAGTACGTGTAGCCGCGCTCGGCCTCGGGCACCGTCTCGTCGTCGGGCAGGTCGAGCCGCGTGAACGAGCCGGGGTCTGCATCCAGGTTGAACTCGTTCGGCATGAACTCCTCGATCGTGCGCCGGTACACGGCGTCAAGCTGCTCCGTCAGCGGCTCTGTCAGCGTGCGCACGCGGACGATGAAGTGCCCCGCGTCGGGGACGTACCAGCCCCATACCTTGTACGTCATGTCTAGCCCTTCTCGTCGCGGGGGTTCGGCCGGCCGAACAGTTCCTTGTGCAGGTTCTGGCAGTAGCCCCAGGCGTCGAACGTCGCCGCGTCGGTGCCCGCTTCCTGCGTGACTAGACGCTGGCATCTGGTCAGGTCGCCCTCTGTGCCCCAGCGGATCCGGGCGGCGCCCTCGCCGGTCTTCCAATACGCCTTGAGCTGCTGTGTCGCCGCGGTGTTGGGCTCGTCGAGCCCGAGCCGCTGCCGGATGCCATCCCATGCCGTTCCTGATTCGCTCACCTGATCCCCTTGGTCCAATCTGCCGTTAATTGCCGTTATGTCAGGGGAGCGATAATATCGCTCCCCTTCTTAAGGTTGTCGCAACCGTTGATCGGCCCTCCCCCGTAGGCTCCATCCGAGCCACATCCCGGCGCCGACGAGCGGGATAGCGTCCCCCAGGAACTCGAACGTAACCCGGAGGAACGCGTCCCACGCCTCGGCGCTCATGGGAAGTAGCCCGGCGCGAGCTCGACCGCCTTGCAGTCCGGGCACACGCGCTTGGTGAACCCCCAGGTGCGATCTTCCGGCCGGTTCCCGTCGAGCCAGGTCACCCACTCGTGGCGCCCGAGCCAGCACCGCAGCCACACGTACATGCGCATCACTACGGCGCGCCCTGCGCGCCGCCGGCGTCCTTCTGTGCGCCCGGGCTCTCCACGGTCGGCAGGAGCTGCTGCTGCTGCACCGCGAGCAGCGCCTCGTCCTTGTTCCACCCGTTGGCGGACAGCATGGCGATCGTGCTCGCGGACGACTCCTGCGCGCGAGCGAGATCGAGCGGCGTGGGTACGACGGGCTGCGGCTCGACAGTCGCGTACTCGTTGCGCGTCGGCCGGTACGCGGCGCCGACCACACCACCGACGAACAGCAGCCACGGCACCACCTCGGCCACGGTCGCCTCGACCTGCTCGCGGCCCTCGGGCCACCAGATCGACACGATCCGCATGGACCCGAGCGCGGCGATCGCCACCACGACCGAGCCCACCGAGATCCCCGTACGCACCTTGGGCGGGATCAGGTCCACCACTTCCGCGAACGCGGTCCGGACCTGCACTGTCAGCTCTGCATTTGCCATGGGTCAGATCTTGCCCGCGTTGAGCCGCTTCTGGAACTGGCGCACCGTGGCGGACGGGTTCCAGATCTCGCCGTCCCGCACGTCCATGCGGAGATCTGCCTGCAGGGCCGTGAAGTACATCGGGCCCACGAGCCCGTCGAGCTTGCCCAGGTAGCGGCCTCGGCTCTGGAGAATCACCTGGTGTTCGAGGATCATGCGCGAGCCGCGAGCGTCCTCGGGGTCTACCCACTGCCAGCCGCGCGTGAGCCCGGGGTTGTCGGCGACGTGAGTCCGGGACTGGGACGACACGATGCCGTCCACCGTGGTGCCGAGCTCGTGCTGTGCCTTGCGGGTCGTGTCCGATCCCCACCGGCCGTCCACGTCGATCTGGTCCGGGACGTGGCCCGACGTCGGCGGGCGTACGGGGTTGTCGACGTAGATGGGCCCGTCAGCGTGATAGACGCCGCGGTTGAGCTGGCCCAGCAGCGACTCCGCGAACCGACCAGGGCACGCGGTCTGCGCGCCGGGTGCGTCCTGGTGGCCACCGGCGACCTGCGGGTTGCGCCACCACTTCTGAGCCACGCCGTGGTGCAGCAGCCAGTCCGTGGCTTCCAGCATCGGGCGCGGCGGTTTGTTGATGTCGTAGTTCCCCACCCACACGATGTTCGCGGTCGGGGTGTTGTACTTCGCGATCGCGGCGCCGACGCGGTCCACGCTCACGCCCTCGAAGATCAACCCGGCTGGCGTGATCGGGAACTGGTAGCTGATGCCGTGCCGGAACCGCTCCTGGCCGATCGCTTCCAGCTTGCGCACTGCGGCGAAATCGTCGTCGAACGGTGGGAGGAGGTTCGGCGCGATCGTGACGCTGTGGTGCACGTACACGAGCAGGTTCCCGACCGCCCGGGGCCCGAACCCGTCGGGGAACCGGGCGCCCCACTGCGGGCGCTGGATGACTCTCTGCTCTTGGATGACGCTCTGGGCCATGGGTTCCTCCGTGGTGTGGTGGTGGTCTGATCCTGCCGTCAGATCGAGGGCAGTCGCCTGCCGGCCAGGGTCCGGCCGGGGACGGGGAACATGCGCTGCCCACGGCACCCTGGGCAGCGGATCGGGATCGGGTGCGACATCATCCGCGTGGGGTTGCGGCGGAACGCGACCCCGGCACGGAGCGTGATCAGGATCCGGCCACCCTCGCACCTCTGGCAGAGGGAGCTATGCATGCGCGGCCACCACGCGCCCAGTTGCGGTGAAGCTGCTCAGCTCGTCCGTGTAGTCCTCGCGCCGGATGGTGAGGTTCACGGTCACCTGCGGTTCGGTCGTCTCCTGCAGCAGTTGCTCCAGCACGACGAACGCGACGTGCCGCTGCACCCCCTGCGCGATGAACCGGCCAGCAGGCAGGCCCAGTTCCCATCTCTCGACGGTCTCGGTGTATGTGTGGTCTATCGCCATTGTCGCCATTGCAGGAGTATGGCCCCCTCACCAGGCATGACGGAAGGGCCGCGAGCGCACCCCACCGGTACGCCCGCGGCCCTCTGCGTTCGAGGCTATCCCCGAGCGGCCAGAGCCTCGACCTGGGTCACGAACGCGGCCTGGTCATCGCGGTACCGGATGGCGTTCCCGCGCTGCGCGACGTCGCTCGATGCGACGTGCCAGGCGTCCTCGTCGGTCATGAGCCGGCTGACGGTCTTCACCCACGCGCGCAGGTCGTTGCGGTCCAGGTAGATGCCGTGACCGTCCATCGCCTCGCGGATGCCGGGGTCTGGGGAGGCGACGAGCGGGATCCCCGAGATCGAGCCCTCGACACCGACACGGCCGTACGTCTCGGACTTGGACGGGAACACCTGCACGCGGGTGCGCGAGTAGAAGTCGCGCGGGTCCATGAAGTCGACGAGCTCGACGTTGTTGATCCCCCGGAACGCGGAGACGCCGCTGCCGCGCCCGTCCTTCACGACCAGGAACCGGTGATTGGTCATCGCGCGGGCCATGCTCGCGACGAGCAGCCCGCCTTTCCACGGCGACGACAGGGACAGGCCGATCTTGGCGCCCGGCGTCGTGCGATACCTGTCCGGGTCGATCGGTGGTGGGGTGCTGAACAGCAGTTTGCGGGGCAGTGCGAGCGTGTGGGCGCGCATCGCCGCATACGACGGAAACCACACCTTCTCAGCGAACCGCAGCCCCGGGTCCTGGGTTTGGTAGGAGTGCTGGCACATCAGCTTCCGGCCGGGCATCCGCTTGATGGTCTCCAGCGCGTCCGTAGGCAGCCCCGAGTTGTACACGATGACGTCGTAGCGGGCGCTGCTGTCCAGGGCCCGGATACGCCGCACGTTGATCGGCAGGTCACCGGTGTACGGCGACAGGACAGCGGTCACGCACACGTCAACGGCGTGGCCGGCGGCAGCGAGCGGAGTCAGGAGCTCCACCATCGTCGTTGCCCGGCCACGCCCGTACCCGAACCCCTGGACTACCCCGAGGATCCTCACGGCTGCGTGTGCCGCACCTGGGCTGCAACGTCCATCGCGAGCAGCTTGATCGGGCCCGGCTCGGCGTAGTCCGTGGTCACGAGCGGCGCCGTCTCTGCGGTGGCCCAGTGGAACCACATGGACGCCTGCTGCAGCTGCGTGAACGCCGTGGCCTTGCCCCGACCAGCGGGCACCAGGTGGTCCAGGTGCTCGGCGATCTCGATGAACAGTGCGCGGATCTCCTCGTGGATGGGGGCTGTGGCGTTCGCCCCCTCGATGGTCGCGGCGTGGTACCCGAACCGGTGCAGGATCTCGTCCCGGCCGATGCTCGCGTTGGTCTCGGGGATCTCGTTGGTGGTGTCGCTCATGGTGCTCCTGTTCAGGCGGTGATGACGGGCCATGCGGGATCGACGACCAGGTGAGCGGCCGTCAGGGTGTTGCGCCCACCGGTCTCCATGGTGGGCCACTGCTCGATCGAGACCGGCGCTCCGGCGACCTGGCCCAGCACGGCATCCGGCAGGCCAGGCACGACGGATCCGGCCACGGCGAGGCGTCCGCGCGAGTCCTCCCAGGCGCGGACCCGGGCGACGACCGTGGACGTGTTCTCGTGGTACGCGCGGGCCACTTCCAGGGGCTGCCGGACATCGGCGTGCAGTGCTGCGGCGGTGAGCGCGCCGGTGCGGATCACGCGGCCGTCGTCGAGCGTCGTGGTCCACGTGTGGAAGTTGCGCAGCTTGGGGTCTGGGTCGCGCTGGTACCGCTTGCATGCGGACATGTCGCCGTTCTTGTAGCAGACGGTGCCCGCGATGTGCCCGTAGATCCGGCCGTCCGGCTCGAACGTGAGCGGGGTCTGGTCCTTCCCATCCGCTTCCCACGTATCGAAGTGCATCGATGGGAAGACGATGGCGTTGCGGACCATCGTCGCCGCTGCGGTGATCGGGCCGTCCACCACGGCCGGGTCGGGCGACTGCAGAACCTCGCCCTGCTCCTCGCACTCGGTGCAGGGCTCCTCCACGACGGGCTCGACGGTGACCGCTCCCCCAGCGCCACCAGCCGCTGCGGTCACGCTCGCGCGCTGCTGCCGGACACGCTCGATCATGCGTGCGGCCTTGACCCTGTCCAGGGCGTCATTCATGGGAGCCTCCTCAGCTCGCGGCCGGCTGCAGCTGCGACCAGCCCGTTCGTACGGTGGTCATCGCCGCGGGCGCCGCGATGCACTGACACCCGGCATGGTCACCGGGGAACGCCTCGTACCCGCCGGCGAACACGCTGACCCCGTTGAACAGCGCGTCCTTGAGCGAGAGGTGCACGGGGTGCGGGTCAGGACCCTGGTACAGGTGCAGCCACCGGTGTGACCCGGGCCCCGACGGGGGTGCTAGGCCGTGGTCCCGACGGATGATCGCCAGGGTGGCCGCTGCCAGCGCGATCCCGCTGGCGGCTTGCCGAAAATCCCCCGGTTCACCACCTCCCGCGATCGTCGCGACTTCTCGTGCGGCCTCCCACGCCTCGGCTATCCCGGTGCCACCTTCCTGCTGCACGGCGACCGTGGCAGCGACCGCGGACACGAACGCGGCCTGCGCGGCTGTCATGCCCTCCTGCTCGGGCTCGGGGGGCACCTCGATGCCCATGGCCCGCAGGCGACCCTGCGCGCGGGCGATGATCCGGGCGACCTTGGCGATCGCGGCCTCGGCCACCTGCTGGATGGTGGCGTCCCGGTTCGGTACCTCGCCGGTGTACGCCCGGGCGAGTTCCGCGTTGGGCACGTCCGGGAGATCGATGTTCCGGCCCTGCGCGATACTGCGGATCTTCGCGCCCAGCTTCTCCAGCGCCCGCTCCGCGATGTCCAGGATCAGGTCCTCAAGCGACGTGTACGCCTGCTCGTCGATCTCGGCCAGGCGCGTCCCGTCGATCGGCGGTGTGGTCGCCGCAGTGGTCGGCGCGCCGGTGATCTGCCGGGTCTCTTCCTGCTCGACCGGCTCGTTCCCGGTCGGCGTGTCGGGGTCCTCCTCGGGCGCCGGGTCCTCCTGTGCGATCCCGTCGCCTACGGCGTCGTCGGGGGCACCGAGCTGTTCGGCCACCCACCACAGCTTGACGATCCCGAGTTCGCCCGCGTGGATCACGTCGGCCAGTGGCGGGCGTCGTCGCAGCAGCGGCGCCGGGTCCGGGACGACGTCCAGGCGCCCCTCTGGGACGCTCGCGGCGATCGTCAGCCCCTCAGCGAACGCCTGCCCCACCGGAGCGGCCAGTGGCTCCACGTGACCCAACCAGTTGTCCTCAAGCGACGCGTACGCGCTCCACTGGTTCGAGTCCTCAAGGCCCAGCAGGATCGAGGGCGCGATGTCGAGCCCGATCGCGAGCTGGCGCACCAGGCGCTCGATGCGGTCGTGCAGCTTCTCGTCGATGGGGCCGGTCAGGTCGAGAACGCGCCACTTCTCGATGAACTCGGCGGGGAACCCCACGATGTTCGGGACTGCGACCGCCTCGGCCTTTTCGTCCGAGAGCGGCGCGGTGACCACCTTGGCCAGGTCGCTCTCGAACTTCTTGGGGTTCGGCCCGGCCCCCTCCTTGGGGTACAGGACCATCATGGTCTGCGCGGTCCGGGAGCGGGCCGTGGCGCGCGCCTGCGCACGCGTCAGGATCAGTTCTGTGGCGATGTCCCGGATAGCAGCCACCGGCGAGTCGGCGCGGTTCGGGATGGCCGGGTCTTCCAGGATCACCTCGACCAGGACGTCAGCCTGCTCGGCGAGCTTCTTCTGCTCGCTGGTGAGCGGCGAGTTGAAGATCCGCCACTCGGTGCCGCCGC
>Ga0190275_10000246_pt1 | contig 55490 bp, 52 predicted proteins | sample Popmic550T_FD_133745 | JGI IMG/M metagenome (GOLD analysis project Ga0190275, IMG submission 133745) | Populus adjacent soil microbial communities from riparian zone of Yellowstone River, Montana, USA - 550 T | ecosystem: Environmental > Terrestrial > Soil > Riparian zone > Trees stand | place...
CCACTTCTCTTCCGCGTAGCGCGTCGCGTTTGCGCCACTCCCCGAGGACTGCTTTGGAGTCTGCGCTGACCCAGTGGTCTAGGTGACTGCTGAGAACTTCGGTTGCGTGGCGGAGGGACGAGGGAGGGGGTCCGGCGGACAACTGCGGGGAGGGTCCGGCGGCCCCCCTCCCTCGTCCCTCGTCACCGGTGCTGAAGACCGAGATGGCTTTGTCCGTGAGGTCGGGGGGGAACTCGTGGGGTTGGATCGAGAGGTTCAGGCCTATTCCGATTACTGCCCAGCCGTCTTGGGGTCTTGCCTCGATTAGTACGCCGGCTAGCTTGCGGCCGTTGACGTGGATGTCGTTCGGCCACTTGACCTTGCACTCGAGGTTTGGGTTCAGCTGCTCAGCGGCCTCGCAGACGGCTAGGGGGACGGCTAGGGGGAGCAGCATGTGGTGCTCCTCCAGGGGGCGGACGATTGCGGAGTAGAGGAGGGCTTTGCCCGGGGGGGCGGTCCAGGTGCGGCCTTGGCGACCGCGGCCGGCGCTCTGCTCGGTGGCGGTGACGACGGTGCCGTGGGGGGCGCCCGCGGCGGCTAGCTCGCGGGCGCGGGTGTTGGTCGAGTCGGTCGACCGGTAGTGCCTATGGGGAGTTCCGAGCGTCATTCAGAAGGGCCGTGAGGAGGCCGTCGATGTCGTGGCGCTCGGCCTCGACGTCAACGCTGAGGCCGGCCTTGCGGATCGTCTCGCTGGTCACCGGGCCGATCGAGACGATGCGGGCGCCGGCGGGGAAGCGGTCGCCGAGGGCGTCGGTGAGGTTGGTGACGGTCGAGGACGAGGTGAAGGTGAGGTAGTCGGCGCTCTGTGCCGCCTCGATCTCCTCCTCGCCCGGCTGCTCGCGGACCGTCTCGTAGAGGGCGACGACGTCGACCTCGGCACCGCGCTCGCGCAGCGCTTCGGGGAGGACGTCGCGGGCCTCGGCGGCGCGGGCGACGAGGACGCGGGTGCCCGAGACCTCCATGTCCGCCAAGGCTTCGATCAGCCCCTCGGCGACGAAGCGCTCCGGAACCACGTCGGCGAGGACCCCGCGATCGGCCAGCGCTCGCGCCGTCCCCGGGCCGATCGCCGCGACGGTGACGCCGGCCAGGGCCCGGGCGTCGACGCCCGCCGCTTCCATCGCTTCGAAGAGGAGGCGAACGCCGTTGGGGCTGGTGAGGCAGATCAGCTCGTATATCCCGAGCGCGCCGGCGGCCTTCTGCACCTCCCCGTTGTCGATCAGCGGCTCGATCCGGATTGCCGGCAGCTCCACCACCTCGGCTCCGAGCTCGCGCAGCGTCGCTGCCAGGCCGCTGGCCTGGGCGCGGGCGCGGGTGACGACGACGCGGCGACCGTGGAGCGGCCGGTTCTCGAGCCAGCCGATCTGCTCCCGTCGCCCGGCTACCTCGCCGACGACGATCAGCGCCGGAGCCTTCACCTGCTCCCGCGCCACCGCCTCGGCGATCGTCCCCAGGGTGGCCTCGACGATGCGCTGTCTCGGCCAGGTTCCGCGTTCGATCGCGGCGGCGGGCTCCTCGGCGCTGCGCCCGGCGGCGATCAGCGCCGCCGCGTTCTCCGCCAACCGTTTGACGCCCATGTAGAAGACGAGGGTGCCTGGGAAGCTGGCCAGCGCGGGCCAGTCGAGTGCGCTCTCCGTCTTCTCCGGGTCCTCGTGGCCGGTGACGAAGGCGACCGCGGAGGCGTCGTCGCGGTGGGTGACGGGGATGCCGGCGTAGGCGGTGGCGGCGACGCCCGCGGTCACCCCGGGGACGACCTCGAACTCGACCCCCGCCTCGCGCAGCGCTTCGGCCTCCTCGCCGCCGCGGCCGAAGACGAAGGGGTCGCCACCCTTGAGGCGGACGACGCTGCGGCCGGCCCGGGCGGCCTCGATCAGCCGCTCGCCGATCTCCTCCTGCGGGACCGAGGGGACGCCGGGCTGCTTGCCGACGTAGACGAGCTCCGCGTCCTCGCGGGCGCTGGCGAGGGCGCCGGGGGGAATCAGGCGGTCGTAGAAGACCGCGTCCGCCGCGCCGATCAACGCCAGCGAGCGCGCGGTCATCAGGCCGGGGTCGCCAGGGCCCGCACCGACGAGGTACACCACCCCGGCGCGGATGCTCATCCGATCTCCTCGGCGCGGTCGAGGATCTCGCGGGCGCCGGCACCGAGCAGGCGCTGGACCAGTTCGGCTCCAACCAGGGTCGGCTGCTCGGCGTCGCCCTCGAGGCGGTCGCGCAGCCACTCGCCGCCGTCTGGCAGGCCGACGAAGGCTTCGATCTCGATCCGGGGTCCTTGGCAGCGGGCATGGGCGCCCAGGGGGCTAGCGCAGGTCGCCTCGAGCAGGGTGACGACGGTGCGCTCGGCGGTCAGCTCCCGCATCGCCTGCAGATCGTTGATCGCTACCGCGGCATCGCTCGTCGCCTCGTCACCCGCCCTCACCTGCAGGGCGAGTGCCCCTTGGCCCGCCGCCGGGACCATCCGCTCGACCGGGATCGTGAAGCCGATCTCCGCCTCGCGGCCGAGCCGGCGCAGACCGGCGGCGGCGAGGACGATCGCGTCCAGCTCACCCTCCCGGAGTTTGCGCAGGCGGGTGTCGACGTTGCCGTGGATCTCCTCGACCCGCAGGTCCGGGCGGGTGGCCAGCAGCTGGGCGCGGCGGCGCAGGCTCGCGGTCCCCACCCGTGCTCCCTCCGGCACGTCCTCCAGCGAGGTACCGACCCCGATCCAGACGTCGGCCGGGTCCTCGCGCGGCGGAACCGAGGCGATCTCGAGGCCCTCGGGCATTGCTCCGGGCAGGTCCTTGGCCGAGTGGACGCCCAGCTCCGCCTCGCCGGCAAGCAGCACCCGCTCGACTCCGCGCACGAAACGCGACTTGTCTCCCGGCTCACCGTCGGAGCTCGCCTCGACCAGCTCCGCCCCGCTAAGCCGATCGGCCACCCACCTTGCTTGGGTCAGCGCCAACGCACTGCCGCGCGTCGCGATTCGCATCGCTTCAGCCCTGTTTTTTGTGGTGGCGGCGCAGCTCGGTGACTTCGGCGCCCGCCGCATCCTCGACTTCGGTCTCGACGTCGAGGCCGAAGAGCTCGCGCAGGGCGCTGATGTGGAAGTAGGCCTCGCCTGAGCAGGCGGAGCGGCGAATCCGCAGGGTGGGGTCGTGGAGCAGGCGCGAGGCGATCGCCTTCGCCATCTTCTCCAGCCGCTCGCGGTCGGCCTCGGAGAGGTTCTCCCAGCGACCCTCGTTCTCGGCCAGGACCCGGCGCACGACCTCGTCGCCGCGCTCGCGCAGGGCGCTGATCGTCGGCACCACCTCCTGCAGTCCGAGCCAGCGCTCGAAGCGGTCGAGCTCGGCCTCGACGATCCGCTCCGCCCTGGCCGCCTCGGCCTCGCGGCCGCCCTGGTTGCGTTCGACGATCTGCTGGACGTCGTCTATGTCGTGGACGGTGACGCCGGGGATCTCGCGGCAGGCCGGATCGATGTCGCGCGGCACCGCCAGGTCGATTGCCAGCAGCGGTCGTTGCGGGCGCGCCTCCATCACCGGCTCGAGCCCGTCGCGCTCGATGATGTGGTGGGGCGAGTTGGTCGCGGAAACGACGATGTCGGCGCTCGCCAGCTGCTCGGGCAGCTCTTCGAAGCGCACCGCGGTGCCGTCGAAGCGCTGGGCGAGGCCGATCGCGCGGTCGTAGTGGCGGTTGGCGACGAAGACGGTGGCGACGCCGCGGGCGACCAGCGCCTTGGCGACCAGCTCCGCAGTCTCACCGGCGCCGACGACGAGGACCTGACGCTCGGAGAGGTCGCCGATCGTCCGCCGCGCCAGCTCGACCGCGACGGAGGGGATCGAGACACCCTTCTGGCTGATCCCGGTCTCCTCGCGGGCGCGGCCGCCGGTGCTGAGGGCGCCGCGGAAGAGGCGGTTGAGGATCGGCCCGGTGGCGCCCTCGATCATCGCCAGCTCGTAGGCGCGTTTGACCTGGCCTTGGATCTCGGCCTCGCCGAGGATCATCGAGTCGAGCCCCGCGGTCACCTGCAGGAGGTGGCGGGCGGCCTCGGTCGCGCGCAGCGAGTAGAGGTGGCTGAGCAGCTCGGTGGGGCGGATGTCCGCCTGACGGGTGAGGACGCCGAGCGCGGTCGACTCGGCCTCGACCGGGTCGGAGACGATCAGGTAGAGCTCGGTGCGGTTGCAGGTGGAGATCGCTGCTGCCTCGTGGATGCCGCTGGCCGCGGTCAGCTCGGCGAGGGCGCCGACGGCGCGGCCCTCGGTCAGCGAGAGGCGCTCGCGCAGGTCGAGCGGCGCGGTTTTGTGGGAGACGCCGAGGGCGAGCAGCTCAGGCTCAGGCATGAGGCGCCGCCTCCTCCGCTTCGCGTCCGGGGGCGGCTTGGTTCTCCTCGCGCCGCTCGGCTAACTCCGCTACCTCGCGCAGTTCCCTCTCGATCCGCTGAACTTTCGCCGCCATGATCGCGACGTAGACGACAAGCAGAACGAGGAAGACGACGTAGGCGCCGGCGACGTACTTGCCGGCCTCGTCGAGCGGCAGGGCGGGGGCGGCGAGGAGGATCTCCATCAGCTCACCTCCGGGGCGATTCGCGAGCTGCCGCCGGAGACCGGCGCGTCGAGGGCGCGGCGCAGGCGCTTGACCTGGCCGGAGGCGCTCTTCGCGGTCAGCTCGAACTTGACCAGGGTGGTGAAGAGCAGCGCCACCGCGGCGAGCATGCAGAGGAAGGTCAGCATCATCTCGCCGGGCATGCCGCCTTCGGCGGTGGCGAAGGTGCGGGGGTGGACCAGACTCTCAGCCATCCGCACGGCCATGAAGTTGAGCGGCACGAAGGCGCCGGCGGTAACCGCGAAGACGGAGGCGTAGCGGGCCTGGCGATCCCGGTCCTCGATCGCGTAGCGGAAGGGGTAGTAGGTCGCGTAGAGGAGGAAGACGATCAGGAAGCTGACCAGGGTCGGCTCGTCCCAGACCCACCAGTGGCCCCAAGAGGCCTTGGCCCAGATCGCCCCGGTGATCAGGACGGCGACGCCGAAGATCACCGCGATGTGGATCGAGACGTAGGAGTAGGCATCCCACTTGCTGTCATTCGAGCGCAGGTGGAGGATCGCGAAGACGCCGCCGGCCATGAAGCCGAACAGCGCCACCACCGCCAGCGGCACGTGGACGTAGAAGATCTTCTGGACGAAGCCCTGGTCGCCGTCCAGCGGCGCGTAGAAGAAGACCAGCGAGAGCGAGATCGCCAGCATCGCGACGGTGGCGATCGAGAGGGGTCTGAGTCCTTTGCCGTACATGCTCCGGAAGGGGTGGGGGCCGGTGGTGCCCGGTCAGTCCTCGAGGAGGAAGTCGAATACCGCGTAGCCGACCAGGCCGAAGATCAGATCGTATAGGCCGAGCACCATCAGCCAGGTCCCGAAGCGGTCATAGGAGGGTCCGCCCACGGCCAGGAGGGGGTCGGTGGCGCCGGTGGCGGCGATCATCAGCGGCACCGACAGCGGCAGTAAGACGAGCGGCACCAGCAGGTCGCGGGCGCGCGAGTTGACCGCCATCGAGGAGATCAGGGTGCCGGTCGCGGCGAGCCCGAAGTCGGCCAGCAGGAGGACGGCGATCAAGGGGAAGAGGCCGCCGGCGTCGCCGAGGAAGAAGATCGCGAAGATCGGCACCGTCACCAGCTCCAGCGCGATCAGGTAGACGAGCAGCGCCGCGACCTTGGCGCCGAAGAGGACGCTGCGGTCGATCGGCGCCAGCCGGATCGCGTCGAAGCCGCCCTCCTCGCGCTCGGAGACGAAGAGGCGGTTGATCCCGAGCACGGCGGCGAACAGCAGGGTCGCCCAGAGGACCCCGGCGGCGAGGCTGCCGGAGAGGCTGGTGCGGTCGAGGCCGAAGCGGAAAATGATGAAGGCGGTGATCGCGAACAGCGCCATCGCCGGCAGCGACTGCAGGGTGCGCAGCTCCGCCCGCAGGTCCTTGCCGAGGATCGCTGCGAAAGCGGTGCGGGAGGAGGTCACGAGAGCACCGCCGTCTCGCCGATCCCCAGCCGCAGCACCTGGTCGGCCTCGGGCAGGAAGCGCTCGGGGTCGTGGGTGACGACGACGCGGGTGCCGGCGCCGGGGCCGATCAGCTCGCGCGCCAGCTCCCGTCCCTCGACGTCGAGGTTGGAGTCGGGCTCGTCGAGCAGCAGCAGCTCTGGCCGGTGGAGGACGCAGCGGCAGATCGAGAGCCGCTGCCGCATCCCGGCCGAGAGCTCGGCGACCCGCTCGTCGGCGCGCCGCTGCATCCCGACCGCGCGCAGGATCTCTTCGATCCGCGCCTCGGCGACCTCGGGGCCGAGGCCGTGCAGGCGCGCCTGGAAGCGGAGGTTCTCGCGGCCGCTGAGGTCGCGGTAGAGCAGCGGCTCGTGGCCGAGGTAGCCGATTCGCCCCCGCAGCTTCCAGGCTTCGTCGGGCAGCGAGCAGCCGAGCACTGCCACCTCGCCGCCGCTGGGGCGCAGCAGCGTCGCCAGGATCCGCAGCAGCGTCGTCTTCCCGGCGCCGTTGGAGCCGAGGACGACGAGCGAGGCGCCGGCGGCCAGCTCGAAGCCGACTCCGTCGAGCGCCGGCCGGTCGCCGTAGTCGCGCCGCAGCCCCGCGACTCGGATCGCGGGCACGGCCTTCTTCTGTGCGGGCGGCATCTGCGGCGGATTCTGATGCCTCCCGGTCGTCTAGGCTGCCGCCGCCTTCATGCGAGAGGGCTCAACCGGTCCCGACAAGGAGAACTAATGACCAAGAGGACGAGGAAGAAGAACCGAGTAGTGGCGCTGGCGCTGGCCGCGACCATGGTGCTGGCGGCAAGCGCGGTGGCCGCGCAGCCAGGGGAGACGACCAACGTCAAAACGACGATCACCCTCGGCGCCGCCGGCTACCAGGGCAAGGTCAAGGCGTCGAACTCCAACTGCATCGGCGAACGGGTCGTCGTCCTCAAGCAGAAGGGCAACGGTGTTCTCAGCCGGTCCGAGTCGCAGGCCAACGGCAACTGGAAGGCCGACCTCGACGCGCTGAACGAAAACATCAAGATCCCGGCCGAGGTCTACGCCGAAGTGAAGCCGATGACCCAGGCGACTGCGGGGCCGATCTACAAGTGCCTCGGCGCCGTTTCCAGGACGGTGGAAATCGCCGGCGGCTGAGATGTAGCCCCAGCCGCCTTCGGGGTCGTCACATGGCTTTGATCAGCTGGCCGCCGATGGCGGCCCCGAAGAGTTCGGCGATGCTCGCGATCGAGAGCGCGTCCTCGGTCACCACGGTCGAGGGCGCGAGGCTGATGCCTTCGCCGAGCGGCACCGTGAACCGTTGATCGATGCTCTTGCCGTCGATCAGCCCGGTGACCGAAACGACGGTCTCGCTTTCGGCGAGCTGCCCGACCAGCTCGAGTCCCGCCAGGCCGGGCTTGGGATTCAGCTGCAGCTCTTCGCCGGCTGAGACCGGGATCTCGCCGAGCTCGAGCGAGATGTAGTCGCGGTCGACCCCGAGCTTGTTCTTCAGCACGAGGGTGACGGATTTGTCGCGTTCGCAGCCGAGGCTGATCTGCCCCGCGCTGCCGCCGAACGCGCTGACGCTCACCGTCGTCTTCTCCCCCTCCAGCATCGAGGAACGCAGCTCGATTTCGCTCAGCCCCTGCTTGAGGGCGTAAAGGAGCTCCCCGTCGTGCTTGCCGGAGACCTTGTGGACGAAGTCCGGGGGCGATCCGCTCGTTCCCCGGCGCAGCAGCAGCTCGCCGGCAACGGGGCGATCGGCGTCCCGATCCGCCGCCAGGCCCTTGATCGAGACGAAGCTCCCCTCGATGCTTTCGCCTTCTTTGAGCTTCTCCAGCGCTTCGGCGCCGAAGGCGTCGAGATCGCTCCCGCTCCGGAGGTTGCTGATGCTCTCGGTCTGCCCGTCGCCGCCGAGGACGACGACCGTGCCCGCGAGGATCAGCAGCACCGCCTCCCAGACGGGGGTCCGGGGGCGCTCGTTGAGGAGCGAGTAGGGGATGAAATAGAACCGCCCCTGGGTCCAGGGCCCGCCTTCGTAGTCCCTCGTCCCCGAGTAGGAGAAGCGATTCGAGTCGGGGTCGACCGTGAGCGTCCGGGTCTGCCCCGGGAAGTACGGGTCGAGGATCGTGATCGTCCACGGGTCCGAGTCTTCGTCCCAGGCGACCGGGAGGAGGACGTGTGGCGAGCCGCTGAAGTCCACGTTCCTGGTGATGCAGATGACCGGGTCGTCGCCGGCTTCGAAAGACGCGCGGCTGCGCCTGAACGTTTCCTTGGGGTCGCCGGTGTTGCCGGAGATCACCTCGTCGAGGAACCACCACACGGTCGAGGCACCCATCTGGTACTGGTGCTTGACGTTGAACTCCTCTCCCACTTCGGCCCAGGTGCCGTACTGGTCGAGCGGCTGGCCGAAGATGCTGATGTCCTTGCGCGCGAAAATCGCCTCGAGGCACATGCCGAAGCAGTTGCCGTTCTCCGCCAGGCCCCTGATCACGAGCTGGTAGAACACCTTCTGCACCCAGTCGGTGAGGTCCCAGAACTCGGACTCGCTGTCGACGTCGCGGAACGCCTTCGCGTACTTGGCGACGCTGAGGGTCTCGGTGTCCTGATTCCTCACCCTCCACCATTTCTGGGTCTCCGACAGCGTCGCCGGGTCGACGACGCGTTTGACCGAGCCCTTGATCGAGTTGATCTTGGCGACGGCGCCGGAGTCGAAGAGCCCGTTGCTTTCGCGGAAGCCCCAGCCGTTGGCCATGTTCAGGGTCTTGGTCCAGGTGCCGAGGTGATCTTTGTCGCCGCCGAGGCCCCCGTCTTCGTCCCAGACGTCGACTTCGAGGGTGAGGCTCCTGCCAGGAGTGTTGGGATTGACGACGGGGGGAAGCGTGAGTTTCGGCTCGACGATGTTCTGTTCCTGCACGGCCCCCGTCGCCGGCCAGCGCTCGGAGTGGAGGGTGGTGTTGCCTTCCTTCAGGTTGACGCGGAAGTAGACGTCGTTCTGGCCCTGGCCGGCCCCCTCTTCCTCCTTGGTGTCGATCCGGCCGAGGAAGACTCGGAAGGGGGAGACGACGATCGGCAGGGAGCCGAACCAGAGGATGCTGCCGTTCTCGAAGGTGTTGTACCGGGCGAGGGTGCCGCCGCCGGGGATGTCGGCCTCGTCTGAGGTGGGGAACCCCAGGCGCCCCGCCGGGCCGCCCTGTTTGCGGTACTCGTCGAGGATTCCGCCGTGGACCTCGTGGGCGCCGGTGGCGCCCGACCAGTAGAAGGAGGCGAATTCGAAATGGGTCAGGCGGCCGATCGTTTCCACGTTGCGGCGGATCGGCAGCTCGTTCGTCTTCGGGTACCCCCAGGTGCCGACGCCGCCCGTGGCGAGGAACCGTTCGAGGATTTCGCCCTTGACCGCGAACCCCATCGGCTCCGCGTCCTTGTGGTACATGCGGGCGCTTTCGAACTCCTGCTCGGAGCCCTCGGGGAGTTTCTGCGCCCGGCCCACCGGGAACCCGATCCAGCTTGCCTCGCCGAGCATCTCGTAGGCCAGGTAGATGCCGCCGCTGACCGGGATCGGGCCGGTGGCCTCAGACCAGTAGATCCCGCCCTTGCTGAAGATGCTCTTGCGCCCGCCGTCCTGGGCGGCGTCGAGCTCGTCGCTGACCAGGTAGCCCAGCTCGGCGTCGAGCTCGCCCGAGACGTAGAGGCGGTGGATCGGCCCGTGCATCTCGAAGGCCCCGCCGGCGCTCGGGTGGTACATGATCGCGCCCCGCTGGTAGGGCTGGAGAGACGCATCTCCGAGCGGGGTGAGGACACCGGTCCGGTCGCCGAGGTCGACGGTGTCGCGGACCGACTCGCGTTTGCGGGTGATGAACCATTCAGGGCTGGTCCGCTGTTCGTTCAGCAGCGACTCGATCTCGGTCGGGATGCCGGACCACCACTGCAGCGCGGCGAGCGAGCCCCCGAAGTGCTCGCTCGCACCGTCGAGCTCGGTGCCGATGAACAGCTCACTCCCCCCGGGCCGCCCCAGCGCGCCGTCGGGAAGGGCATAGACGCCGACGCCTTCCCCGTCGATGAAGAGCAGGGCCGTATCGGTGTCGTAGACGAGGTCCGCCGTGTACCAGGTGCCCGCTTTCAGGGTCTGCTTGAAGCGGGTGTCGGCCCCGCGTCGGCCGTGGGCGCGCGACGCCACCGAGCCGGTCAGGTTGAAGTCGCCGGAGTTGCTCTCTTTACTGAGTCGGATCTCGAACGGCAGGAGGTTGGAGGCGAGCAAGGTCTGCCGCCCGCTTGGAGGAGCGGCGGCGCGGAAGACGATGCGGATGCAGAAGCGCCTGAAGTCGGGGTCGAGCCCGCTGAGGTCGACGGCCGCTTTCCCGGCCGAGCCGAGGGAGAGAGCTTTGGGAAAGGAGCCGAGAGGAGTTTCCCCCGGCCCGCTGACCACCGAGGCTCCCGTGAACAGCGCGGGGAAGTCGCCGTCGGGGTTGGAGGTGCTGGTGCTGTCCAGCCTGTAGTCGAGCAGTAGTTCAGCCATCCGGCGACCCTACTCGAAAACATCTGGGGTATTCAGCGCCTTTTCTTCAGCGTCCTGCGCCCAACCTTCAGCAGCGGCGCCGCACCTTCGCGCAGGGCCTTGGTCCTGACCTCGCCTTTGCCGTAGAGGATCTTCGCCGAGGCCTTGACAGCCTCGCCGAGGGTCTGATCGTAGGGGTGCCACCAGAAGTCGCGGGCGAGGCCCGGCTCCCAGACGTTCTGCTTGATGTTCACGCACTCGTAGAAGCCGAACTTGGAGTGCGAGCGGCCGAGGCCGGAGTCCTTGACGCCGCCCCAGGCGCACTGGCAGGTGCCGTGGCTGAAGGAGTGGTCGTTGATCCAGACCATTCCCGACTCCAGCCGGCGGGCGATGCGGTCGCCGCGCTGGCGGTCCTTGGTCCAGACCGAGGCGCCGAGGCCGAACTCGGAGTCGTTGGCGAGGTCGATCGCTTCCTGCTCGGAGTCGACGACGACGATCGGCAGCACCGGGCCGAAGATCTCCTCGCGCATGATCCGCATCTCGTGGCTGACGCCGGTGAGCACGGTGGGGGCGACGAACTTGCCGGAGAGGCCGGGGGGGTCGATGGGCCCGCCGCAGCGCTTGGTCGCGCCGGAGGCGACCGCGTCCTCGATCAGCTCGCAGACGATCTCGTACTGCTCTTCGGAGGTCATCGGACCGATCGCCGTGTCCCAGTCGAGCTGGTTGCCGACCTGGAGCTTTTTGGTCTCGCGAACGACCCCCTCGATGAAGCGATCGGCGACGTCGCGCATCACGTAGACGCGCTCGATCCCCGAGCAGGTCTGGCCGGCGTTGGCAAAGCCGCCCCAGACAGCGCCGGAGACGGCGTTGCCCATGTCGGCGTCGGAGCAGACGATCATCGGGTCCTTACCCCCGAGCTCGAGGACCGAGCCCTTGAGATCGGCGGCGCAGACTTCGCCGACCTTGCGACCGACGTCGACCGAGCCGGTGAAGAAGATCTTGGCGGCGCTGGAGCGGCAGAGGGCGTCGCCGATGCGGCCGCCGCCGTGGACGACGCGGATCAGGCCCTCGGGCAGGCCGCCCTTCTCGAAGACGTCGCGGATGCGCTCGCCCAGCAGCGGCGTCAGGCTCGCCGGCTTGAGGACGACGCCGTTGCCCGCCATCAACGCGATCGCGACCTCGCCAAAGGGGATCGACCAGGGGTAGTTCCAGGGGGCGATCACGCCGACCACGCCAAGAGGCTCGTAGCTGAAGCGCGCTTTCTTGGTCAGCGCGAAGGCCTGGGTCATCGCCACCTTCTCGTCGGCGAGGATCTTCGGCCCCGCCTTCGCGCACCAGTGCAGCGCGTCGACCGTCGGCAAGAGCTCCATCGTGTAGGCCTCGGTCAGCGGCTTGCCCTGCTCGGTGCTGAGCAGCTTCGCGATCTCGTCGATGTCGTCGAGGAGGGCGTCGGCGGCGCGCTTCATGTAGGCGCCGCGCGTCTTCACCGGCAGCTCCGCCCAGGCGGGTTGGATCCGCGCCACGTCGTCGACTACGCCCTGCACTTCCTCGGGGACGATCGTCGGCACCGTGCCGACCAGCTCGCCGGTGGCGGGGTTGAAGGAGTCCAGGGTCGAAGTGGACAGGGCTGCGGGTTTTTGCTCGGTGGTCGCCATTTGTCGATTGTACGGGCGTGTTTGGGAGGGGCAAGAGGGAGGGGTCGGCGGACAACAGCGGGGAGGGTCCGGCGACCCCTCCCTCTTGCCCCTCATACTCCCCAGTGGTGGACGGGCAATTGTTCGAAACGGGAGGGGAAACGCCCGGCCGTAGTGATGAGCTGGCTAGGGACGCTCCTTTGGCTGTGCGGATGCGGCCGCGGTCGCTCGACGAGGTGATCGGGCAGCGGCATGTGCTTGGCGAGGGGTCGGCGTTGCGGCGGGCGGTCGAAAGCGGCAAGCCCCATAGCGCGATCCTCTACGGGCCTCCGGGGGCGGGGAAGACGACTTTGGCGCGGATCGCTGCCGCTGGGGCGCAGGGGGCGTTTGAGGAGCAGTCGGCGGTGAACGCGGGTAAAGCGGAGATCCGGGCGGTGATCGAGCGGGCGCGGGAGCGGCGGCGGGGGAGCGGCCGGCCGACGATCCTCTTCCTCGACGAGATCCACCGCTTCAACAAGGCCCAGCAGGACGCGCTGCTGCCGGCGGTCGAGGAAGGGCTGCTGACGCTGATCGGCGCGACGACCGAGAACCCCTATTTCGAGGTCAACTCGGCTCTGCTCTCGCGGGCGCAGGTGTACGAGCTACGGCCGCTCGAGCCGGGCCAGGTGGAAGAGCTGCTGCGGCGAGCGCTGGCCGATCCCGAGCGCGGGATCGCAAACCCGCCCGCGGTCAGCGACGAGGCGCTGGCGATGCTGGCGCGGCGCAGCGGCGGCGACGCCCGCGTCGCTCTCTCGGCCCTGGAGCGGGCGGTTGAGCGGGCCGACGGCGAAGTTGACGTTGCCGCAGTCGAGGACGCGATGCAGCGCAAGGCGCTCGACTACGACCGCGCGGGGGACCGCCACTACGACTTCGTCTCGGCCTGGATCAAGGCGACGCGGGGCTCCGACGTCGACGCCTCGCTCTACTACCTGGCGGTGATGTTGGAGGGCGGCGAGGACCCGCGCTTCATCGCCCGGCGGATGGTCATCCTCGCCTCCGAGGACGTCGGCAACGCCGACCCCCAGGCGCTCCTGGTCGCCGACGCCGCCGCCCGCGCGGTCGACCGGGTCGGCCTGCCCGAGTGCGCGCTCAACCTCGCCCAGGCGGCGGTCTACCTTGCCCTCGCGCCGAAGTCGAACGCTTCCCACAAGGCCCTGTCGGCGGCGCGGGCAGAGGTTCGCGCCAACGGGGCGAAGACGCCGCCGGACTACCTGCGCGACGCTCACTACCCGGGGGCGGAGCACCTCGGCCGCGGCGAGGGCTATCGCTACGCCCACGACGAACCGGGTGGCGTCAGCGACCAGCCGCTGATGCCGGACGGTCTGCGCGAGCGGCGCTTCTACGCGCCCACCGACCACGGCTACGAGGCGGAGCTTTCCCGCCGCTGGGATGCCTTGAGCAAACAATTAGACAAGCCGTAAAGGGCAGCGCAACTTCCCGATCGGCATGGGGTTTTAGAGGTCGCCTTCCCGAGCTAAGCCAGGGAGAGCCGACAACCCGACCGGAGCTCAGGACTGGGTGCTTCGATCGGACTTGTTGAAAGGCAGGGGATGAGGGTGCCGGGCCCCTGAAGCCCGGCACCCTCGATTGCCACCGACCTCGATCGCCTATCGTGGTCCCGTGGCTTCCAATCAGCCCGAAAAGCTGCGCCTCGGTGGGATGGCCCTCCGCAACGGGCTGCTGATCAACGGCCCCACCCATTGGGCGGCGGCGGTGCGAGACCGCAACGGCGCGATCGAAGTCGGCTCCGAGCGCAAACCTGAGCTGGCGCCGGCGATGGTCGCCAAGGTGCCGGGGCTGCGGGGGCCGATCAAACTGGCGGAGGCGATGTTGGTGCTGCCGCTTGTGCGACGGCGGATGTCGTCGGCGCGGCTGCCGTTCGAGGACCCGCGCGTGCTGGCGGCGGTGGGGGCGACGCTCGTCGCCACCTCGCTTCTACGCCGGCGGGGCTCGGCGAGCCCGCTGCGGGAGGGGATCGTGCAGGCGATCGGGGCAGTGCCTGCCGTGGTCGCCCTCACCGATCGCGACCTTGCCGCCTACCACGGGGTCGAGCACAAGGCGATCGCCGCCTACGAGCGCGGCGCCGCCGACGTCGCCGCGGTCCCCAAGGAGCACGACCGCTGCGGCTCCAACCTGGTCGTGCCGATGATGCTGCTCTCCGCCGGCGGCACGATCCTGCTCGAGCGCCTGGTCAAGAGCCCGAGTGCTGCTGCCCGCGCCGGCGTCGGCCTCGGCGGCGCTTCGCTGGCGGTCGAGATGTTCTCCTGGAGCGATCGTCATCACGGCGAGCCGTTGGCCGAGGCCTTCCACACTCCGGGTCGCGAGATTCAGCGCCGCTTCGCGACGAAGGAGCCGACCCCCGAGCAACTGGAGGTCGGGATCGCGGCGCTGGACGAGATCCTCCGGGTCGAGGAGGGCGGCGGCGGGGACGAGCCGTCGCCGGCCGCATAGACTGCGCGCCTTGTTCGGAAGGATCGACCACATCGGAGTCGCCGTCGAGGACATCGACGCCGCGATCGAGCTCTACCGCGACAGCTTCGAGATGGAGCTGGCCCACCGCGAGACGGTCGAGTCGCAGGGGGTCGAGGCGGTCCTGCTCGACGTCGGCGAGGGTCATGTCGAGCTGTTGGCGCCGCTTGGGCCGGAGACTCCCGTCGGCAAATTCTTGGCCAAGAACGGCGCCGGGCTGCACCACGTCGCCTACGCGGTCGAGGACATCGACGCCGCGCTCGAGAAGATCGCCGCTGCCGGGCTGCGGCTGATCGACTCCGAGCCGCGGGTCGGGATTCGCGACAGCCGCGTCGCCTTCCTCCACCCCCGCTCAACCGGCGGGGTACTGACCGAGATCGTCGAACCCGCAGGAGGACACTGATGGCCGAGGTACAGCGAGTAGAGATTGGGTTCGAGGGTGGTCAAGTCATCTCCACGCGACTCTCCGAAGAGGATCTCAAAGAGCTTCGTTCTCGCCTTGAGCAGGGCGGTTGGCACGACCTTCCTACTGAGGACGGGACCATTGCGCTCTATCTGCCGAAGGTCTCTTTCATCCGGGTCAACTCGGGCGAGAACCGGGTTGGGTTCGGCTCTGGCGGCTGAGTAGGTAGGAGCCGGGAGAGGGGTCTCCCGGACCCTCCCCGCTGTTGTCCGGGAGACCCCTCTCCCGGCTCTTCACACGCTGCGAAGACCGAACAACCGGCGGGCTTGATCCATTTTGAGAGCAGTGCGGGCGGCGTTGCCTCCCGGGCCGCCGTGGAGGCCGCCGCCGGGGTGGGCCGAGGAGGAGGCTAGGTAGAGGCCGTGGACAGGGGTAGTTGGGCGGCCTAGGCCTGGATAGGGGCGGAAGATCGCTTGTTGGTAGAGCTGGGCGGTGCCGCCGTTGATTGCGCCTCCTACGAGGTTGCGGTTGTGGCGCTCCAGGTCGAGCGGGGTTTGGATGTGGCGTTTGATGATCCGTTGGCGGAAGCCGGGGGCGAGGCGCTCGACCTCTTCCTCCATCCGGTCGGCGAACTTCTCTGCGTCCTCGCCTTCCCAATCGCCACTCAGTTCTCCGGCGGCGTCGCTGGCTGGGTCCTGAGGCAGGTGCGTGTAGGCCCAGGCGGTCTCGGTTCCCTCCGGGGAGCGGGAGGGGTCGACCATCGAGTACTGGCCTAGAACCAGGAAGGGGTGGGCGGGGATCTTTCGTTCGGCGAGCTGCACGGTCGCCTGGGTAAGGCCGTCCCACCCCTCGGCGACGTGGACGGTGCTGGCGCGGCGGGCCTCCTCGGCGCTCCAGGGGATCGGCTCGCGCAGGGCCCAGTTGACCTTGAAGGTCGAGTTGTCGTACTGGTAGCGCCGCAGGGCATCGCGAACCCGGTCCGGGACCACCTCCTGCGGCAGCATCTTTCCGAACAGCGCCGGCGCCCCGCAGTCGGCGAGGATCGCCCGCTTCGCCTCGAAGCGACGGCCGTCGGCGGCGAGCGCCGCCCGTGCCCGCTTTCCCTTCACATCGATCCGCTCGATCGGCGTCTCGCAGAGGACTTCGCCGCCGCGATCGCGCAGCCGCTCGACCAGGGCGCGGGTGATTTCTCCGGCTCCTCCTTCGGGCACCGGGTATCCGTGCTGCTGCCCGAGGCCGCAGAGCAGCCAGCCGAACATGCCGCCACCGGAGCTGTCGGGAGTGAGGTCGGCGTGGAGGGCGTTGCCGGCGATCAGCCAACCGGCGCCCTCGCCCTTGAACTCCTCCTCGGCCATCCGCCGCGCCGGCAGCAGCGAGAAGCGGGCGAAGTCGGCGAGCCCGCGCGGCCCCAGCGTGCCCAGCATCCCGACGGCGGGGCGGATCGGCGGCAGCGGCGTCAGCAGGGTCCCGACCAGGTGCGGCCCCACCCGGCGCCAGAGGTCGAAGAGGCGGCGCCAGGCGTCGCCGTCGCCGGGGGCGAAGGAGTCGAGCGAGGCGCAGGTCTCCTCGAGGTCCATCGAGAGCAGGGCGCAGCGGCCGTCGGGGTGGGGATGGGCAACGACGCCCTCGGCGCTGAGCCAGTTGACGCCGTAGCGCTCGAGCTCGAGCGGGGCGATGTGGCGGGAGGCGAGGGTGAGGGGGTAGAAGGCGCTGTAGAGGTCGTGGACGAAGCCGGGCTCGGTCACTTCGCCGCTGCGGACGGCGCCGCCGGGCTGCGGCTGCTCCTCGCAGACGATCACCTTCCAGCCGCGGTCGGCGAGCTGGTTGGCGGCGATCAGACCGTTGGGTCCGGCGCCGATCACGACGGCGTCGGCCGCCACTCAGTCCCGCCCGATCGCCCGCAGCATCCCGTCCCAAGCGCCCAGCGCCTTCACCGCCACGCTGGGACGGCCGCCGAAGCCGCCGTCGACCTCGCCCGCGCCCTTGCCGCCGGCGAGCGCGCCATCGCCGGCCGGTCGGTCGCCGGCGGTGTGCTCGAGTCGGGCCAGCGCCCGCATCGCCCGTTTGCCGGCGGATCCGAAAGCCGAGTAGAAGAGGATCTGGGCGCGGGCGAGGCCGCCGGCGGTGAACTCGTCGCGCGGATGGCGGATCACCGCCAGGACCGCTTCGGCAACCGACTCCGGCGAGTAGACGGAGGGGAAGGGGGGTTCGGGCGGCAGCAGCCCGGTCGAGCTTTCGAGGTTGCTCCAGAGCGGGGTGTCAACCGCTCCCGGGTTGACCTGCGAGAGCGTCACCGAGGAGCCGCTCTCCTCCAGCTCGATGCGAACCGTGTCGAGGAAGCCGGCGAGCCCGTGCTTGGAAGCGGTGTAGGCCGACATCCCCGGCAGCGGCATCCGCCCGGCGATCGAGCCGACCGCGACCACCGCTCCGCGTGAGCGCTCCAAGTGGGGAAGTGCCTGGCGGATCGTCTCGACGGTGCCGCCGAAGACGGTGTCCACCGTCCCCTCGAAATCCTCCGGGTCGGTCTCGGTGAAGCGGCCGAAGGCGAGCGCAGCCGCCGAGGTGACGACGACGTCGAGCCCGCCCATCGCCGCAGCGACCTCGTCGATCGCAGCGGCCAGCGCCTCGCGGTCGGTGACGTCGGCGGCGACGGTGATCACGTCGGCTCCGCGCTCGACCAGCTTGCGCTTGGCCGCGGCGAGCCCCAGCTCGTTGCGCGCCAGCAACGCCACCTGTGCCCCCTCCTCGACCAGGGCTGCGGCGACGGCGAGGCCGATGCCGCTGCTGCCGCCGGTGATCAGGACCCGCTGGCCGGTGAGCTCGCGCTCGCTGATCGGGTCGCCCGCCGCCGTCCCCTCTACCAACCGCTTCAGCCGCGACAGCGCCTCGGCGTTGCGCACCCGCAGGGCCGTGTCGGCGACCGGGTTGCCGACGAGGAGCGAGGTGAGCCGGTCGCCCGGAGTCTCCTCCATCAGCACCTCGGTGCCGCCGGCGCTCGGCCGCAGGTCGAGCGCGATCGTCGCCGTCCCAAGTGGGCGCGCCTTCGCCTTCAACACCAGCCGGTTCGGGGCTTCCACAGCCAACACCTCGGTGTGGTCCTTGACCCCGACCGGCCAGGACCCCACCTTGTGGTGGAAGCGCGACCCGACCGCCGGAAACTCCTCGTCCTGGTCGCGAATCCCGGCGGCGCCGACAACCCACTGCGGATAGCACTCAGGGTCGGAGAGGACAGCGAAGACCTCCTCCGGAGTGGCGTGGATGTGGACTCGATTACGTGCCATCGCCGCCCTCGGCCAGCGCCATTACCCCGTCCTCGGCGCCGTCGCCGTCACGGAAGAAGTCCCAAAGCTCGACCCGGTTGCCCGCCGGGTCGAAGAAGTAGACGGAGCGGTCGCCGCCGTCGTGCTCGACCGGTCCCTCGACCTCGACCCCGCGTGAGCGCAGGCTGCCGGTCAACGCTTCGAGCTTGCCGCTGTCGACCGAGAGCGCGAAGTGGACGTGGCGACCGCCGCGGTCAGAGAACTCCTTCTCGCCCGGGGGCCAGATGCCGAGCCGGCAGCGCTCGCCGGCCGCGAGCCAGACCCGCCCCTCTTCCTCCAGCAGCAAGTCCAGTCCCAGCTCGCGGTAGAAGCTCTGCAGGCCCTCGACGTCATCGGTCTCGAGGACCAGCTCACAGATTCCGCTCAGGGCCACCTCTGCTGGTTTCCCGTTTCAAAGGGAGTTCATGCGGCTATTCGGGAAGAAAGCGAGATAACGACAAAACGACAGGAGCCAGGATGTCCACCATCGAGGAGTCGATCGAAGTCAACGCACCCCTGCGCAGCGTCTACAACCAGTGGACCCAGTTCGAGGAGTTTCCCCGCTTCATGGATGGGGTCGAAGAGATCCGTCAGATCGACGACACCCACCTGCACTGGGTTGCTGAGTTCGGTGGCTCCCGCCACGAGTGGGACGCCGAGATCACCGAGCAGAAGCCCGACGAGCGCGTCGCCTGGCGCAACGTCGACGGCAAGGAGAACGCCGGTGTCGTTACCTTCCACCGGATCGATGACACCACCACCAAGGTGATGGTCCAGATGGACTTCGTCCCCGAGGGGATCAAGGAGCGGATCGGCGACGCGCTCGGAGCGGCCGATCGTCGGGTTCACGGGGACCTCGAACGCTTCAAGGAGCTGGTCGAGGCGCAGGGGGCCAACGGGGGTTGGCGGGGTGAAGTGAAACGGCCTGACGAGTCCTAGGTGTGAGGGCCGGGGGAGGGGGTCTCCCGGACAACAGCGGGGAGGGTCCGGGAGACCCCCTCCCCCGGCCCTTCAAGCCTTGGCCCTGCTCCTGGCTATGTAGATGGCCTTCGCGTGGTTGATCTCGTCCAGGGGTTGGTGGGGGACCGCGTCGTGGTGATGGCCGTAGACGTCCAGGCACTCGAGGCCCGCGTTCTCCAGGGCGGCCAGGACCTCTGCTTCGGGGAAGTGGCGCTCGCGGTGTATCTGGGGCGGGATTGGCGGGCCTGCGGACTCGTCGAGCGGCTCGACCGCGAAGCTCGCTTCGGCGATCGAGCCGGGGGGAGCGTCGGGGCTGGTCCGACCCTCCCAGATCAGCCGCTTGCCGTTGTGCTCGGTTACGGCCGCTTCGGCGAAGAAGGTCCGGTAGGAGTCGAGCGTGTTGACGTCGAACAGCAGCAGCCCGCCGGGCGCGAGGTTGCGTCGCATCCCGCTCAGCGCCTGCTGCAGTTCCTCGCCGCTGAGCAGGTAGTTGACGGCGTCGTCGATGCAGAAGACGAGGTCAAACTCGCCGAGCACCGGCAGCTCGCGCATGTCGGCGACCGAGAGCTGCGCCCGCTCGCCGACCTTGGCGCGGGCGATCTCGACCATCGCCGGCGAGATGTCGCAGGCGGTTACCTCCCAGCCTTTTTCCAGCATCGGGATGAAGCTCTTGCCGGTCCCGCAGGCGACGTCGAGCAGGCGCCGGCCGGGGATTCCGTGCTTCTCGGCCAGCGGCACGAGGGCACCGAGCCAGAGGTCGTAGTCGTGGTGGGCGGTGAAGTCGTCGTAGGCGGAGGCCATCGCCTCGTAAGCGATCTCCGCTCCGCGCGGACGCTCTTCCCCGATCTCCCTGGCCACATCCATGAGACCTGCGCAAGTTCAGAAGAGTTTCCATCGCAGAATTGGCAATTTGGTGCACTGCTTATGTAGGTTCGTTCAATCAGCACTCCGATAGGGCATCGCCGCGGGAACGACGATGGCTGGGAGTGGGGTGAGGCACACAGGGTCTGTCTTCGATTGGCATATCGCTACGCGAGCAATCCGAGCGAAGCCGAAGACATAGCTCAGGATGCCCTGCTCCGGGCCTGGCGTCGACGCTCCACCCTGCGCGATTCCGAGCGGCGCAACCAGTGGCTGGCGACGATCGTCCGCAACGAGGCCTTCCGCCAGCACGCCCGGGTGCGACCAGACCTGACAGCGGCGATCGAGTTCCGCGAGGGGGCGGAGGATGCGGCGGTGCTGGCGACGGTCGAGACCGCCGATCTGCAGGCGGCGCTGGAGCGATTGAGCGAACGCGACCGCAGGCTGCTGGAGATGAAATACGAGGAGGACCTGACCCAGGCCACGATCGCCCGCCGCCTCGGGATCCCGGAAGGGACGGTGAAGGTGAGGCTCCACCGCGCTCGCAACAAGCTGCGGCTGCTGTACAGCGGGGCGAGCGCGTTGGGCTGAAGTTCGGACCGCTGTACAACGACGCCGGGGAACCGCGCGACGAACATTCCCCCATGAAGACCTCGGCTCGGCAGATAGTCGCTTTCGGCGGCGGCGGCTTCTCGATGGAGTCGGGCAACCCCCTACTCGACGACTACGTGCTGGGGCTGACGGGGGCTGAGCGGCCGCGCGTCTGCTTCCTCCCTCAGGCCAGCGGCGACGCCGACCACTACATCGTCCGCTTCTACCGGGCCTTCTCCGCCCACCGCTGCGAGCCCAGCCACATCTCGCTCTTCCGGCGCGAGCAGGGCCCGGACGATCTGCGCCGCCACCTCCTCTCCCAGGACCTGATCTACGTCGGCGGCGGCAGCGTCGTCAGCCTGCTCGGCGTCTGGCGCGCCCACGGGATCGACTCGATCCTGCGCGAGGCCTGGGAATCAGGCGTCGTCCTCTGCGGCCTCTCCGCCGGCTCGCTCTGCTGGTTCGCCGAGGCGGTGACCGGCTTCCACGGGGAGCCGAAACGGCTGCGCGGCCTCGGCCTGCTGCCGTTCAGCAACTGCGTTCACTACGAGCGCGGGTCCAAGCGCGGCGAGTCCTACCACCGCTTTCTGCGGGAAGGGATGCGCGGTGGCTACGCCGCCGAGGACGGCGCCGCCCTCCACTTCAGCGGCGAGGAACTGAGCTGCGTCGTCGCTTCGCGGCCGCAGGCGCGGGGGTATCGCCTCGACATTGCCGGCACCCGGGTGGTGGAGATGCAGATTGCGACCACCTACCTGGGGGATCGCGACGTGGTGCCGGAGGCGCCCCTGCCGGAGGCGCTCTCGACCGCCCCCGCCGCCTGATGTCCGGCAACGGGCGCCTCCCCGCGGCCGCCACGCCGGTCCGCCGCATCCTCGCCCTCGGCGGCCACGAGTTCAGCTCGCGCCCGCCCGACCGGGCCGTCTGCGAGCTGCTGCTGCGCCTCGCTGAGGAGCGCGGCGGCGGGCGGCCGCGGATCTGCATCCTGCCCTCCGCCAGCGGCGACGCCTCCGACCAGATCGCCAGCTTCTACTCGGCCTTCGGCGAGCGGCCCTGCGAGCCCTCCGACGTCTCCCTCTTTCGCCTCGGTCGGCGGCCGCTAGCGCTGCGCGATCACCTCCTCTCCCAGGACTTGATCTACGTCGGCGGCGGCAGCATGGTCAACCTGCTCGCGGTCTGGGAGGCGCACGACATCGCTTCGATCCTCAGCCTCGCCTGGCGCCAAGGCATCGTCCTCGCCGGCCAGAGCGCGGGGGCGATGTGCTGGTTCGAGGCCGGGATCACCAAGTCCTCGGGGAGACCGCTTGCCGCTGCCGGGCTCGGTCTGCTCGCGGGCAGCCTCTGCGTCCACTACAACAACGAACCCGACCGCCGCGCCGCCTACCTCGGCGCGGTCGGAGAGGGGATGCCGAGCGGCTACGGCCTCGACGACTACGCCGGCCTGCTGTGGGAGGGCGAAGGATCGCCCTCGGCGCTGACCGCTCGCCGCGGCGCCCGCGCCTACCGCGTCAGCAGTCGCGATGGAGAGGCTGCCGAGTCGCCGCTACCGGCGCGGTTTCTGCCGGCCCCGGCGCCGGCCGCCCTGCGCGAGGACATCGCCGAGTTCCGCCGGATCAAGACGATGCGCAAACGAGCCGGGTGGTTGGGCTGAACGGCACGAAGATTTCACTTTCCGCGCGCAACACGTAGAAACTTTTCGTCTACATTCGTGCCATCATGGAGGCACTGAAGATGGAGGATCGCGTGGACAGCTGGAATGACGAGCGGCTCGACGAATTGAGCCGGCGGATGGACGAGGGCTTCAAGGAGATGCGGGAGGGCTTCGCCCAGAGCCGTCAGGAGATGAAAGAAGGCTTCGAGCAGGTAGACAAGCGCTTCGAGCAGGTCGACAAGCGATTCGAGCGTCTCTATCTCACGATGATCTCGGCGTCATTCGGCCTAGTCATCAGTGCCTACGTCGCCCTGGTTTTCGGCTGACCCGCGGCTACTCCCCCGCGGTCGGCGGTGCGGTCGGGTCCCCGCTCTCCTCGCCGAGCTTCTCGCGGGCGATGTAGTCCTCGGCCAGCAGCAAGTTCTCGCGCGAGCGCTCGACGACGTTGAGGAGATCGCCCATCAGCGCTACCTCCTCGACCTGCTCCTTGACGAACCACTGCAGGAACTGCTCGGCGCGGTAGTCCTTCAGCTCGCGGGCGAGCTCGAAGAGGGCGAAGATCTCGTCGCTGACCCGCTGCTCCTGCTCGAGGGCCATGCGCACGGGGGCGCTTCCGTCGGCGAAGGTGGTCTGCTGAGAGCGGATGTCGGGGATGTGGATCGCCTCACCGACGTCGAGCAGGTATTGGATCATCATCATCGCGTGCTCGCGCTCCTCCAGCGCCTGGCGGTAGAAGAAGGCGGCGAGGCGCGGCAGGGTTTCGGCGTCGTAGTAGACGGCGGCGGCGACGTACTGCTGTGAGGCGGCGAACTCGTTGGAGATCTGCTCGTTGAGTGCGTCGGCGAAAGTCTGACTGGGCATCTCGGGCTCCTTCTCGGGGACGCCTACAAACCTAGAGCTTCCAGCGGAAGCCGATCTCCTCGATCGCCGGCTGCAGCGGGCTCGACGGTAGACCGGGCTTGGTCGCCTGCTCGGGATCGTTGTAGCCACCGGGGGCGACGTCGTTAGGGGTGTCTGGATGGAAGATCGAGGCGAGGTACTGGATCTGGCCGCGGCCCTGGCCGAGCTCGGTCTGGCCACCGCCGTAGGCGCCGATCCCGCGCTTCTCGCAGTAGTCGTAGGCGGCGAAGAGGTTGCGGATCGGGCCGAAGCGCGAGGGCTTGACGTTGACCGTTTTCGGCGGCGACCACGGCATCGCCTCGATGTCGGCGATCGAGTGGATCGGCGCGTCCCAGGTGACCCGGCCGGAGACGGGGTCGAGCAGCGGCTTGGTCTCCGCGGTCACGTCGGGGTCCTCGAGCCAGGCGTCGGGGAAGGCCTCGATCAGCTTCGCGTAGAGCTCGGGGTCGGTCTCGACGTCGACCGGGGTGCCTTTGTAGAAGCCCTTGAGGTCGAGCGAGTCGACGGCGCCGGTCTCGGCCAGCGCCGCGATCAGCTCGTCGTCCCAGTCGTTGGCGGGGTCGAGCTTGAAGCGCAGCGTTGGGTACACGGCGAGGCGGGCGAGCAGGGGCTCGATCGAGGAGCGCGCGCCCTCCTCGAACGGCGCCAGCCGCATCGAGTTGACGAAGTTCAACGGCCGCGGCTCGCGGCCGAGGGCGGCGGCGAGGTTGGTCCCCGCCTGCCGCAGCGCCAGGTCCAGCGCCGCCGACTCGAAGGCCCAGCGGCGGTAGTCATAGGAGATGTCCTCGCGCTCCGGCTTTCCAGCTGGGAAGAGGTTGATGCCGTCGAGGTGGTCGGAGAACTCGGCGAAAGTGAACTTGCCGGTCAGTCCCTCGGGCGGGCCGTGGTCCTGCTGGGCGATGTGGTCGACGGCGTCGTAGACGACGTCCTCGCCGATCCCCTCCTGGCCGCCGCCGCGGAACTTGACGATCGTGGTCAGTCGTTCGAAGGAGGCAAGCGAGATGCCGAGTCCCTCGAACTCGCAGCTCTCGATCTCGAGCGGCAGGTCGGCGATTGCGTCGAAGCTGGGCATGCCTTGAGCGTAGAGGAGTCGGGTGAGGGGGTCGGCGGACAACAGCGGGGAGGGTCCGGCGACCCCCTCACCCGACTCCTCTCAGCGCAACCCGAAGGGTCTTCAGCTCACGGTCTGAGCCGCCGCGGACGTAGCCGCCGTGGTCGAGACTTTCGCGAATGAAGTCGAGGGTCTCCGGAGTCAGTCGCTCGCCCGGCAGCACGTTGGGGATTCCGGGCGGGTAGGCGGCCAATCCCTCTGCCGCTATGCGCCCGGCGGCGGCGTCGAAGGGCACCACTTCCTGCGGGCCGAGGAAGGCTTCTCGCGGAGTCAGAACCAGCTCGCCCCAGGGTGGCGCCGGCGCCAGCTTCTCGTCTGGCGCTCCCGGCGTCTCCTCCAGTTGCTCGACGGCTTTCCGCAACCCCGCGACCAGGCGCTCGCCCGTTTCCGCTGCTCGCTCGCCGACTCCGAAGATGGCGACGACGACGTTGCCGGAGAAGAGCTCGAGGTCCACATTCGCCTCTTGGAAGGCGGTCTTCCAGAGGCGCTGGGCGCTGGAGCCGGTGCCGCGGACGTCGATCCCCAGCCGCAATGGGTCCCAGCCGGCGACGCCGGGCCGTCCGACCATCCGTTCGTCGAGCACGTCCAATCCCGGGATCTCGCGGATCTGCTCGCGGATCTCCTCCAGCGCCGCCAGCGTCTCGCCGAGCATCTCCCCACCGTGGACGTAGACCTGCCGCCGCGCCGCGTCGAGGGAGCCGGAGAGGAGGCCGCTGGGGCTGGTGGTCTCGATCAGGCTGACGCAGCGGTCGACCACGGCGTCGTCGATGCGGCCGCCGCGGCCGACGTGGAGCATCGCCGACTGAGTGAGGCTGCCGACGATCTTGTGGGTCGAGGAGGTGACGAGGTCGGCGCCCGAGGCGAGCGCGTCCGGCGGCAGGTCCGGGTGGAAGTGCAGGTGTGCGCCCCAGGCCTCGTCGACGACCAGCGGCACCCCGCGGGAGTGGGCCACTTCGGCCAGCGCGGCGATGTCGGCGCAGGCACCGAAGTAGGTGGGGGAGACGACCATCGCCGCCACCGCCCCGGGGGTTTCGTCTATCGCCGCCGCCAGCGAGTCCGGCGTCAGCCCGTGGGCGATCCCCAGCTCGGGGTCGAGCTCGGGGGCGACGAAGGTCGGCCGCATGCCGCTGAGGACGAGCCCGTCGACCACCGAGGAGTGGACGTTGCGCTGGACCACGACCCGGTTGCCGCCGTGGGCGAGCGCCATACAGGCGGCGTGGTTGCCTTGCGAGGCGCCGTTGACGAGGAACCAGGTGCGCCCGGCACCCCAGGCCTCGGCGGCGAGCTGCTGGGCCTGCTGGAAGGGCGTCGGTTCGGGGCCGATGTCGACCCCTTCGGTGACCGAGGGGATGTCGTTGCGCAACCCGGTCTCGCCGACCAGCTCCGCCATCGCCGGGTCGGCGGCGGCGCCGCCCTTGTGGCCGGGAACCTGGAAGCGGGCGGGGTCGCGTTCCGCGTAGGCCAGCAGAGCGTCGACGTAAGGAGTGGAGTCTTGACCATCTCCTGCCATCGAACCGAGTCTAGGGGGCCGAGGGTCCCGGTTCGCGAGACTGCAGGGATGAAGCACACGCGCCTTGGCTACTGGATCGAGGAGGCGGGGGAGGTGGAGCCGCGGCCGGTGCTGAGCGGTGAGCGCGAGGCCGACGTGGTGATCGTCGGCGGCGGCTACACGGGGATGTGGACCGCCTGGTACGCGAAGCAGCTGGAGCCCGAGGCGCGCGTCGTTCTGCTCGAGGCCGAACCGGTCTGCGGGCGCGGGCCGAGCGGCCGCAACGGCGGCTTCTGCAACGCGATGTGGTTCTCGCTCGGGTCGATGCGGGGGCGCTGGGGCGACGGGCCGGCGCTGCAGGTCGCGCAGGCGGCCGAGCAGGCGGTGGCGCGGATCGGCGGCTTCTGCGAGGAGCACGGTGTGGATGCCTGGTTCCGCCCGGCGGGCTACGTCCAGGTCTCGACGGCAGCGGCGCACGACGAGGTCTGGTGGCCGGCGCTGGCGGCGTGCCGCGAGCTCGGAGTGCCGGAGATGCTGCAGCCGCTGAGCGAGGCCGAAGTCGCCGAGCGCTGCAAGTCGCCGGCCTTCCGCGCGGGAGCGGTCTCGCCGACCTCGGCGACGGTGCAGCCGGCGCGCCTAGCCCTCGGTCTGCGGCGGCAGTTGCTGGCGGCGGAGGTGGAGATCTTCGAGTCATCCCCCGTGCGCGAGTTCCGGGAGGCCGGCGACGGGGTGCAGGCGCGGACGTCGCAGGGTTCGGTGCGAGCGAGCCGCGGCGTGCTGGCGATCGGCAGCGCGGCCAAGGGAAGGCGCGGTCCGCTGCGAGGCCGCCTCACCATCGCCTCCTCCCACATCGTCCTCACCGAACCGGTGCCCGACGTGCTCGAGGAGATCGGCTGGACCGGCAACGACTGCATCACCGACACCCGAGCCCTCCTCCACTACTTCCGCACCACCAAGGACGGCCGCATCGTCTTCGGTTGGGGCGGAGGCCGGATCGCGATGGGCGCAAGAACGAAGGGCCGAGCCGAGGTAGACGCCGACGTAGTAGCCGCCTCTACCAAGCACCTCTACGAGTACTTCCCCCAACTAAGAGGCCACCGCATCACCCACGCCTGGGGAGGCCCAATCGACGCCTCACCCACCCACCTCCCCGCGATCCAGACCCTCGATCACAGGCGCGCCTGGGTAGCCGCCGGCTACACCGGCAACGGCGTCGGTCCCTCGAACATGGTCGGTCGCTCGCTTGCCTCGCTGGCCCTAGGCCGCGACGACGAGCACGCGAATCTGGCCTTCGTCGACGCGAAGAGCCCACGCGTCCCACCCGAGCCCTTCCACTGGATCGGCGGCGAGGCCATCCGTCTCGGCCTACTGAAGAAAGAGGAAGCGGAGTTGGAGGGCCGCCACCCTGGCCGCATCTCCTCAACCGTCGCAAAGGTCCCGGAGCTGATCGGCTTCCACATCGGCCGCTGACTACTCGCGCGCGAAGAATTGATCAGACCGCGCACTAGAGTGGCCGGAGGATGCCGTCTTACGTCGATGCGCGACAGCATGCACTCGGGCTCGTAGGGGCGGTCCTTCGCACTCCCGCCCAAGGGCGGATGAACCGAATCCTCTCGGTAGACCGCCAGAACGTGATGGTCGAAACCGAGCGCTCGGGAAGGGGAGAGCCGGTCGCTCTACGGCACTTGCAGAGGGGCCTGGACAAATTGTTAGACGAGGGAGAGGTGAGGATTGCGCCAGAGACCTTCGGTGGGTATCGCCGGAGCGCGGCGCTTGGGGCGATGATTGGGGCATTGGATCGAGTTGAGGTTGACGGCCCCCCGACTCGGATCCGGCTGGCGTCAAAGGCTCCCCTACGCGAAGGCTTAGAACAAGCTTGCCGGCAGATCACGGAGCCGCGTATCTCTGAGCGAGTCTCCTCGGATGATCCGTTCTATGGAGCCTTTGTTCGCGAGCTCCCGAGGACGCTGCGAGCAGCCCGCTTCCACTCCGACAGCTACAAGGTCCAGGGGAGCGCAGGCCAAATGAACTTTCCATGGGCGGAGACGGCATGGGTCGCGGTCTTCGACCGGCTTGTCACTGAGTCGGCTCAACAGGGCCACTACGTCGTCTATCTCGTGCATCCGGAAGGGAAGGGCGTCTACCTATCGTTAAACCAAGGGGTCACCGAAGCGCGATCGGCTGGTGGTGGGAAGCTGACGGAGCGACTCGCCGATGAGGCCGGGCGACTTCGCGGGCTTATACCGCCGCAGTCGCTTACCGACTTGATCACCGAGCCACTCGATCTATCCGGGAAAGGCGACCGAACTAGGGGTTATGAGGCCGCCAGCGTGGCAGCGCGCTTCTACCCACGCGGTGAGCTCCCACATGACGCTGCGCTTTTGGCGGAGCTGAATAGATTCCTCAACCTGTACGAACAGGCCACCGCGGGGATCGACCAGAGCGAGGCAGCTGCAGATCCGAACACTCCACCACTCGCGCGGCCTCAAGCTGGGAAAGAGAGCCGGCGATACAGGTGGCACTTGCGCGCTGAGGGCAGGAACAGCCGCCTAGCGCAGTTGGCTAAGGCCATCCAGGGCTATCGATGTGAGGTGTGTGGGCGAGACTTCGTTGAGGAGTTGGGACCAGTCGGAAAGCGCTGTGTTGATGCTCACCACCTGACGCCCTTCAGCGACCTGAATGAGCGCCCTGTTGCTCTTGATCCGGCTTCTGACTTCGCCATCGTCTGTGCGAACTGCCACAGGTTGATTCACAGTGAGACCCCACCCCTGCTCCCCGCGGAGGCTGCCTGCCTACTCGCCGTTCATTGAGCCGCGGCGGTACCCGGCAGCGGAATAGGCCCGGCCGCCTCCGCCTCCGGCCGCACCGCAGCCATCCGTTCCGCGCGCCGCTGCTGGAACAGCACGATCGCCACGGCTACCACGGCGACGATGAAGAGGAGGGTCGCTAGGGCGTTCACCTGGACCGGGATCCCTCGCAGGCTGACGCCGTAGACGTAGAGGGGGAACGTCACCGTCGTGCCGGAGTTGAAGTTGGAGATGACGAAGTCGTCTATGGAGAGGGCGAAGGCGAGGAGGGCGGCGGAGATGATTCCCGGCGCCAGGAGGGGGAGGGTGACGGTGCGGAAGGTGGTGAAGGGGCCGGCGCCGAGGTCGGCTGCCGCCTCCTCGAGGTTGCGATCGAAGCCGATCAGGCGGGAGCGGACTACGACCACTACGAAGCTGATCGAGAACATGACGTGGGCGATCAGGAGGGTGGTGAAGCCGAGGGCGAAGGTGTAGTAGATGAACATCGAGAGCAGGGAGGCGCCGATCACTACCTCCGGCGTTGCCATCGGGATCACGATCAGGAGGTTCGCGAGGCGCTTGCCGGCGAAGCGGTGACGGACGAGGGCGATCGCCATTGCCGTCCCGATCGCCGTCGCGATCACGGTCGTGAAGGCTGCCAGGCGCAGGCTCGTCAGCAGCGAGTCGTTGAGTTCTGGGATCTCGAACATCGACTTCCAGTACTCGAGCGTGAAGCCGTCGTCGAGGGTGAAAGTGAGTTTGCCTTTCGGGGTGTCGCCGAAGGAGAAGACGGCGACGACGACGATCGGGATCAGCATGTAGGCGACCGCGAGCACGGCGTAGATCGGCAGCGCGTTGCGACGCAGCCAGGCCCAGGCTCTCGCCGGCGCGCTCACTTCGGCCCCTCGTCGTCTTCGTCACCCATGAACGCCTCGGTCCCGGCGAAGCGGATGTAGAGGAGGACGACGCCGAGGATCAACGCCATCATCAGGAACGAGAGCGCCGCCGCCTCCGGGTAATTGCGTTGGTTCAGGTAGAGCGATTGGATCACGTTGCCGATCATCGACTGGCCGGTCCCGCCCAACAGCTCGGCGTTGATGTAGTCGCCGAAGGCGGGGATGAAGGTGAGGAGGACGCCGGCGACGATCCCCGGCATCGTCAGCGGCAGCGTCACTTTCAGGAAGGCGGTGCGCGAGGAGGAGTAGAGGTCCTTTGCCGCCTCGACCAACCGCAGATCGAGCCGCTCCAGGTTCGCGTATAGCGGCAGGATCATGAACGGGAGGAAGTTGTAGGTGAGACCCGCGATCACCGCCCCCGAGGTCGCCAGCACCCGCCCGTCGCCCGGCGTCAGCGAGAGCGTCTGCAGGACGCTGACGATCGGGCTGTCGTCGCTGAGAATCGTTTTCCAGGCGATCGTGCGGATCAGGTAGGTGGTGAAGAAGGGCGCGATCACCGCGAACAGCAACAGCACTTTGAAGCGGCCGGCGCGGAAGGCGATCGCGTAGGCGAGCGGGTAGCCGATCAGCAGCGCCAGCACCGTAGCCGTGCCGGCGTAGAAGAAGGAGCGGAGGATCTGCTCCTCGTGGCCGGAGAGCGCGTTGGGGAAGTTCTCGAAGGCCCAGGTGAATTCGAATCCACCCGTCCGCAGCGAGCCCGAGTAGAGCGCCAGTTCGCCCATGAAGTACATGGGCACGGCGAAGAAGAAGAAGAGCCAGAGCAGGCCTGGTCCCAGGAGCCAAAACGGGACCAGGCGCTGCTTCAGGCTCCTCATCAGGTCAGCCGGTCAGCACGCTCTGCCAAGCCTTTTCCACCTCTTCGACGTCAGGCGGAGAGACCTGGGTGGAACAGTTTTTCTGGAACTCCTCGCTGGGGAAGACGAGCTGGTTTTTGGCCAGCTCCGGGGAGGCCAGTTCTTGGATCCCTTCCACCGGCGACACGTAGGTGATGTATTCGGCCAGCTTCACCGCCACTTTGGGCTCGTAGACGAACTCCATCCAGCCCAATGCCGCCGGGGTGTTGGGAGCGCCGACCGGGATCACCATGTTGTCCGACCAGAGCACGCAGCCCTCGGTCGGCATCCGCCATTCGGCGTTCTCGTTGCTGATGATCGAGGCATCGCCCGACCACCCGATCGAGGCGACGACGTTGCCGGCGTTGAGGTCTTCGTTGTACTCGTTGCCGGTGAAGCGACGGATCTGACCGGAGTCCGCGGCGGCGTCGATTTTGTCGATTGCCGCCAGCCAGTCCTCATTCGTCGCCTCGGCGGGGTCGACCCCTTCGGCCTTCATCACCAGGGCGACGGTGTCGCGCATCTCGGTCAGCATCGTCACTTTGCCCTTGTATTTCGGGTCGAAGAGATCGTTGATCGATTTGATCCCCGGCGCCTTCGATTTGTCGACCCAGATCCCGGTCATCCCGCTCTGCCATGGGATCGAGAATTTCCGCCCCGGGTCGAAGGAGGGATCGCGCAGGCTCGACGACATGTTTTCGAACACGGTCGGCAGGTCGTCGGGGTTGATCTCCTGCAGGTAGCCGAGGTCGTACATGTCTTTCGCCATCCAGTCGGTGACGACGAAGACACTGCGGCCACCCGACTCACCCTGGTCGAGCTGCGGCTGCAGCTTGCCGAAGAATTCTTCGTTGTCGTTGACGTCCTCGATGTATTTGACGCCGACGCCGGTCTCCTTTTCGAATTCGGCGACGGTGCCTTCGGCGCCGTCTTCACCCGGATCGATGTAGCCGGGCCAGTTGGAGATCGTCAGCTCGCCTTTGACGGGGCCGGCTTTCGCCGTGGTCGCGTCGCTGCTGTCGCCGCCGCCACCTCCGCCGCCACCTCCGCCGCCACCGCAGGCCACCAAGCCGAGCGCCAGGGCGAGCACGGCAACCGCCGCGACCACGTTCCTCCATGCCTTCTCCGGTCTCAATCTGTCCGTCGTCATTCGACTCACCCTCTCTGTATTGCCTCGACTTCCGGTCCCTCGCCGTCGCTTGCAGCGGCGCCGTTCCCGGCCGATCCATCGACTGGTGATTCACGCACGACGTGCATGTGCTCGGGCTCCCAACTCAGCTCTACCCTTGCCCCGCCTCCCGGCAACCGCTGCCGCTCGGCCTCGCTCGCGTTGGGGACGAGGACGGTCATCCGCACCTCGTCGCCGAGGCCGACGACGATCTGCGTCGCCGTCCCGAGGTAGAGCGAGCTCTCGACCACGCCCTCGACCCGCGGCGAGCCGTCGGCGCCCTCCCCGACCTGGTCGACCCGCAGCTTCTCGGGCCGGACCACGGCGGCGCACTGCTCGCCGTTCGCCAGGCCCGCGGTCGCGGTCGCGATCTCCGGGCCGCTGTGCAGCCGCACCCGGCCGCTGCCGACCACGGTTGCCGGCATCAGGTTGGAGACGCCGATGAAGCCGGCGACGAAGGTGGTCTCGGGGCGCTCGTAGACGTCCTCCGGTGCCGCCACCTGTTCGATCCGGCCGCGGTTCATCACCGCGATCCGGTCGCTCATCGTCAGCGCCTCCTCCTGGTCGTGGGTGACGTAGACGAAGGTGATCCCGACCTCGCGCTGGATCCGCTTCAGCTCCACCTGCAGGCCCTTGCGCAGTTTCAGGTCGAGCGCCCCGAGCGGCTCGTCGAGGAGCAGCACCTTGGGCAGGTTGACGAGGGCGCGGGCGAGGGCGACGCGCTGCTGCATCCCGCCCGACAGTTGCGCGGGCTTGCGCTTTGCCTCGGCGGCGAGACCGACCCGCTCGAGCTCGGCCCGGACCCGCTCGGCGATCTCGCCCTTGCCCACCTTCTTGCGCTTCAGCCCGAAGCCGACGTTGGCCTCGACGCTGAGGTGGGGGAAGAGCGCGTAGCTCTGGAAGACCGTGTTCGTTGGCCGCTTGTGCGGCGGCAGCTGGGCGACGTCCTCACCCTCGATCCGGATCTCCCCCGCGTCGGGGCGCTCGAAGCCGGCGATCATCCGCAGCGTCGTCGTCTTGCCGCAGCCGCTCGGTCCCAGCAGGGTGAAGAACTCACCCTGTGCCAGCTCGAGGCTGAGGTCGTCGACGGCGGCCAAACCGCCGAAGCGTTTCGTCACGTTGCAGAGCTCGACACTGGTGGCCATCTCTACTTCACCCCCACGGGGTCCGGTTTCATGCTCTCCGGGACCTCGCCCTCAAGCAAGCCCGCCGGCGCCACTTCGCGCCGGCGGAGGAAGAACGGTTCGCGCTGGTGGCGCCGCCAGGCGACCAGCAGGAGGAAGCCGAGGACGAGGAAGCCGACACCGATCACCGCCGGCGGCGCGACGCCGAACCAGCTGGAGCCCGTGTATGAGTTCGCCGGATCGGCATAGTCGATCAACGCCTTGAAGAAGAGGTACCCGAGCAGCACCGCGCCAATCACCGGGGCGACGCCGACGAAGAGGAAGTTCTTCACCGACTTGCGCAGCTCGCGGCGGTAGTAGACGGCGCAGGCGATCCCGGTGAAGGCGTAGTAGAAGGCGATCATCAGCGCCAGGGCCGAGAGCGAGTCGAAGAGGAAGTTTTCGCTGACCAGCTTCGAGGGCAGGTACCAGGCCACGGCCAGGACCCCGATCACGACCGTGGAGACGACCGGGGTGAAGTAGCGGGAGCTGACCTCGCCGAGCGCGCTCGGCATCGCCTCGGCCCGGGCCATCGAGAGCGAGGTGCGCGAGGCGGGCAGGATCGTCGTCTGGGTCGAGGCCAGGGCGGAGACGACCACCGCCAGCAGCACGAGGCTGTCGAGCGGGCTGCCGAGCACGCCCTCGGCGTAGCTGGCGATGATCGCTTCGTTGTCGGCGAAGGCCGACGCGCCCGCCTCGCCTTTCCAGGCGACCAGCGCAGTGGCGACCCCGAGGTAGGTGACGAGCAGCAGCACCGTGCTGACCAGGCCGGCCAGGCCCGGGGCCGTCGCCGATCCTTCGGTCTCCTCGTTGAGGTTGACCGCGCTCTCCCAGCCCCAGTAGATGAAGACGCCGAGCAGGAGGGCGCCGGTGAGAGCGCCGCCGCTGGCGATCTCGAGCGGGTTAAACCAGGACAGCGAGGGGTCGACCGCGGCGGGCGGCGCGTCGCCGCTCAAGACCTTGTAGACGGCGACCGCGGCGAACAGCAGCAGGGGCCCGATCTGCAGCACCATCAAGCCCTTTTGGAGGTTGGCCGAGAGCTCGGTGCCGAGCACGCAAATCGTCGTCATCGCGGCGATCAGCGCCAGCGCCAGGATCGTCACCGCGGCTTTGCTTTCGACCAGCGATTCGGCCCCGATCAGTTCGAAGAAGGAGTAGGCGGCGACGTCGGCGAGCGAGCCGATCACGAGGATGCCGGTGACGCAGATCGCCCAGCCCGCCATCCAGCCCGACTGCGGCCCGATCGCCCGGGTCACCCAGGAGAAGCTGGTGCCGCAGTCCTGGTCGGCGCGGTTCATGTAGTAGAAGGCCGCGGCGATGAAGAACATCGGCACGAAGGAGACCAGCAGCGCCGCCGGCGCCTGGAAGCCGACGATGACGACGATCGAGCCAATCACCGCCGCCAGCGAGTAGGCGGGAGCGGTCGAGGCAAGGGCGATCGTCAGCCCATCGCTGAACCCGATCGCATCCTTCTTCAGGCCCTTCCCTCCGGTACCCAGTGCCTCTTCCCCCGTAGTGGCCACTTACCGACCGTAAGCCTCAGCGGAGCGGCGCACAAGTGGCGGATGTCCCAAAAGCACAGGCACGACTTGTACCTCATGTACAACGAGACTCCAAGAGCTTGACCCAAAGACCACTTGCCAACGGAGGACTCTGGGCGTAGCTTTGTCCATAACGTCGTAACCGGAGAGGAGAGTCCCATGGCCACTGCGTCGCAGGCCCCAGCAGGAACCGATCTCCAGCAGATGGCGCGGCGCCACCTCTGGATGCACTTCTCGCGGATGGGTGGCTACGGCCCCGACCACGAGATTCCGATCATCAGCCGGGCCGAGGGTTGCTACGTCTACGACGATCGCGGCAACCGCTACCTCGACGGCCTCTCAGGCCTCTTCTGCGTCAACGCCGGCCACGGTCGCAGCGAGTACGGCGAGGCCGCCGCCGCCCAGATCGAAGAGCTCGACTTCTACACGCTCTGGAGCTACGCCCACCCGAAGGCGATCGAACTCGCGGCGCGGATCGCGGCGCTGGCGCCGGGCGACCTCAACCGCGTCTTCTTCACCTCCGGCGGCTCGGAGGCGGTCGAGTCGGCGCTGAAGCTCAGCCGCAACTACCACCGCATGCACGGCAAAGGCCAGAAGCACAAGGTGATCGCCCGCGAGGTCGCCTACCACGGCACCTCCTTCGGGGCGCTTTCAGCGACCGGGATCACCGAGCTGCGCAGCCAGTTCGAGCCGCTGACGCCAGGCGGCTGCCACGTGCCCAACACCAACATCTACCGCTTCCCCGAGGACCGCGACGAACTCTGGGTGGCCGACGCGATCGAGGAGCGGATCGTCTTCGAGGGGCCGGAGACCGTCGCCGCGGTGATCCTCGAGCCGGTCCAGAACGCCGGCGGCTGCTTCGTCCCGCCCGACGGCTACTTCCAGCGGGTGCGGGAGATCTGCGACACCTACGACGTGCTGATGATCTCCGACGAGGTGATCTGCGCCTGGGGCCGCCTGGGCCATTACTTCGGCTGCGAACGCTTCGACTACGTCCCGGACATGATCACCGTCGCCAAGGCGCTGACCTCCGCCTACGCACCGATGGGCGGCCTCATCGCCTCCGACAAAGTCGCCGAGCCGTTCATGGAGGGCAACGCCTCTTTCGCCCACGGCTTCACCTTCGCCGGTCACCCCGTCGCCTCGGCGATCGCGATGGCCAACCTCGACGTCTACGAGCGCGAGGACCTCTGCGGGCACGTCCTCCGCAAGGAGAGCGAGTTCCGGGGGATGCTGGAGACGCTGCACGACCTGCCGATCGTCGGCGACGTGCGCGGGGCCGGCTTCTTCCACGCGGTCGAGCTGGTCAAAGACAAGGAGACGAAAGAGAGCTTCGACGACGAGGAGTCCGAGCGGCTGCTGCGCGGCTTCCTCTCCGCCGAGCTCTACAAGCGCGGGCTGATCTGCCGCGCCGACGATCGCGGCGACCCGGTGATCCAGCTGGCGCCGCCGCTGATCTCCGACACCGAGCAGTTCGAAGAGATCCACGACGTCCTCCGCGCGGTCCTCACCGAGGCGTGGGACCAGGTGGTCCGGTAACGGGCTAGGAGCACCGATGCTCACCGTCCAGAGCCTGCTCGACGAGCTTGGCCTCGAGCTCGCGGCCGGTGCCGACGCGGCCGCGGCCCCGGTGCGCTGGGTCCACATCTCCGAGCTGCAGGACCCGACTCCGTGGCTCTCCGGCGGCGAGCTGATGCTGACCACCGGGATCCCGCTGGACACGGCGGCGAAGCAGCGCGCCTTCGTCCGCATCCTCGCCGACCGCAACCTCGCCGGGCTCGGGGTCGGGACCGGGTTCAGCCACAAGAAACTGTCGAAAGCGCTGGTCGACGAGGCGGAGAAACGCGACTTCCCGCTCTTCGAGGTGCCCTACTCGGTGCCGTTCATCGCGATCACCGAGAAGGCCTTCGCGCGCCTGGTCAACGAGCAGTACGAGGTGCTGCAGCGGGGGATCGCGATCCAGCGACGGCTCGAGCGGCTGGTCCTGGAGGAACGGGGCCTGGAGGAAATCGCCGCCACCGTCGCCTCCGCCGTCGGCGGCACCGTGGCGGTGCTGGACGGGCGCGGCGAGCGGCTGGCGGGCAAGGGTTTCCGTCGGCAGCTCTCCACCGAGGCGGTCTCGCTGATCCGCAAGGAAGCGCTCAGCCATGCTGGCGACGGCCACCCCTTCGTCCCCTCCCACCCGAGTGTGGCGGGGCGGGCGCTGGCCCACCCGGTGGTCTCGCCCGGCGGCGGGCCGCCGCAGGCCTGGGTGGTGATCGTCCGCGACTCCGGCGGGCTCGGCGACTTCGAGCGGCTGATCCTCCAGCAGGCGGTTGCGGTGGTGGCGCTGGAGCTGATGCGGCGCCGGGTTGCGCAGGACACCGAGCGGCGGCTGGCGGGCGACATCGTCGCCGCGGCGCTCGGGGGCAGGATGGATGCGACCGAGCTGCGCCGGCGGCTGGAGCCGTTCGGGATCGGCGAGGAGGCGGCGGTGCTCGTCTTCGCCCTCGACCATCCAGACGAGGCAGCGGCGACCCTGGAAGCGGGGCTGGCAGCCGACGCCTGCGCGGCCGTCGTCGCTCCCCACTCCACCGGCGGCCGCGAGCTGCTCTGCGCGGTCGTCGACTGCGCCGAACGGGACCCGGTCGAGATCGCCGCCGAGCGGCGGCGCGAGCTGGAGCGGGAGCGCGGCGCGGTGCGGGCTGCCGCCAGCCGGCCGGCGGCGCCGGAGCGGCTGCGCCACTCCTTCCACGAGGCGCGCTGCGCCCTGGAGGCGACCGCCTTCGACAACGGCTCGGCCCCGGAGGTTGCCTCCTGGCGCGACCTCGGCGCCTTCACCCTGCTGCTCTCGATCCAGGACGACGACGCCCTCGACCTCTACTGCGACAGCGTCCTCGGGCCGATCGAACAGGGCGACGAGGAGTACGGCGGCGAGCTGCTGCGCTCGCTCGAGGCCTTCATCGAGCAGAACGGCCAGTGGGAGCGGGCGGCGCGCCAGGTCTACTGCCACCGCCACACCCTGCGCTACCGGATGCGCAAGGTCGAGGAGCTGACCGGCCGCGACCTCAGCCGCGCCCACGACCGGATCGAGTTTTGGCTGGCCCTGCGAGCGAGGGAGTTGGTGGCATGAAGATCGGCGTCCCGACCGAGATCAAGTCCGACGAGTACCGCGTCGCGGTCACCCCGGCGGGCGTACGCGAACTGAGCGAGCACGGGCACGAGGTGCTGGTCCAGGCCGGCGCCGGCGAGGGCAGCGCGATCAGCGACGCCGACTACGAGGCCCAGGGGGCGTCGATCGTCGCCGACGCCGCCGGCGTCTTCGCAGCGGCGGAGATGATCCTCCACGTCAAGGAGCTGCAGCCGAGCGAGATCGAGATGCTGCGCCCGGGCCAGCTCCTTTTCACCTACCTGCACCTGGCCCCCGACCCCGAGCAGACGCGCGGCCTCTGCGGCGCCGGCGTCACCGCGATCGCCTACGAGACCGTCGAGGACATCCATGGCCGGCTGCCGCTGCTGGCGCCGATGAGCGAGGTGGCGGGGAAGATCGCGACCCAGGCGGGCGCCTTCATGCTGGAGAAGCCGCTCGGTGGCAGGGGGATCTTGCTGGGAGGGGTGCCCGGAGTCGCCGCCGCCAACGTGATGGTGATCGGCGGCGGCGTGGTGGGGATGAACGCGGCCTTCATCGCGATCGGGATGGAAGCCGACGTCTTCGTCTACGACCGTTCGATCGACCGCCTGCGCGAACTCGAAGTCGACTTCGGCGGCCGCTGCTCGACGGTCTACTCGACGACGTTGGCGATCGAGGAGATGCTGCCGCGGGCCGACCTCGTGATCGGCGCCGTCCTCGTCCACGGCGCCCGGGCCCCTTATGTGGTGCGGCGGGAGCAGCTGGCGTTGATGAAGCCGGGGGCGGTCCTGGTCGACGTCGCGATCGACCAGGGCGGCTGCTTCGAGAGCTCGCGGCCGACCACCCATCGCGAGCCGACCTTCGAAGTCGACGGGATCACCCACTACTGCGTCACCAACATGCCCGGCGCGGTTCCGATCACCTCGACCCACGCCCTCACCAACGCGACGCTGCCCTACGCTCTCGCCCTCGCCGACCTCGGCGTCGCCGAGGCGATCCGCCGCGACCCGGGCCTGCGGCTCGGGGTCAACGTCGCCGGCGGCAAGGTCACGCACGCCGCGGTGGCGGAGGGGGTAGGGATGGACTACGTGCCGGTCGAGGAGGCCCTCGGCCTGGAGACTTCGAGGAGCTAGGACCGAACTTGAAAACGAGCATCCACAGGGGGGCGCAATGAGCACTTACGCGGTAGTCAACCCGGCAACCGGCGAGACGATCAAGGAGTACCCGGAGATCGGCGACGACGAGCTCCGCGCCGCGATCGACCGCGCCGACCAGGCCTCCCGCAGCTGGGCTGCCTCCACCAGCGTGGCCGATCGCGGCGCCCTGGTGCGCAAGGTCGGCGAGCTGCACTCCGAGCGCCGCCGCCAGCTGGCCGAGATCATCGTCCGCGAGATGGGCAAGCCGATCGAGCAGGCGCTCGGCGAGGTCGATTTCGCGGCGGAAATCTACGGCTTCTACGCCGACAACGCCGAGGATCTGATGGCCGACGAGCCGATCGAGCTGCTCGGCGGCGAAGGCACGGCGGTGATCCGCCGCAGCCCCTTCGGGGTCCTGCTCGGGATCATGCCCTGGAACTTCCCCTATTACCAAGTGGCGCGCTTCGCCGGCCCGAACCTGGTGATCGGCAACACGATCCTGCTCAAGCACGCGCCCCAGTGCCCCGAATCGGCCGCGGCGATGCAGCAGATCTTCGACGACGCCGGCTTCCCCGAGGGGACCTACGAGAACGTTTACGCGACCAACGAGCAGATCCAGTGGGTGATCGCCGACCCGCGCCTGCACGGCGTCTCGGTCACCGGGTCCGAGCGCGCCGGTGCCGCCGTTGCCGCGGTCGCGGGCAAGCACCTGAAGAAGGTCGTGCTCGAGCTCGGCGGCTCGGACCCGTTCATCCTGCTCGGCGCCGACGACGTCGAGGAGGCCGCGCAGAAAGCGGCCGAAGCGCGGCTCGACAACACCGGCCAGTCCTGCAACGCGGCCAAGCGCTTCATCGTCGTCGAGGACCTCTACGACGAGTTCCTCGAGAAGTTCGGCGAGAAGCTGGCCGCCTCGAAGCCGGGTGACCCGACCTCCGAGGACACCGAAGTCGGCCCGCTCTCCTCGGCGACGGCGGCCGACCGGCTCGAGGAGCAGGTCCGCAAGGCGGTCGCGAACGGCGCCGAGGTGGTCGTCGGCGGCAAGCGCGACGGCAACTTCTTTGAACCGACGATCCTCACCGGGATCGAGCCCGGCGACGAGGCCTCCCAGGAAGAGTTCTTCGGCCCGGTCGCGCAGGTCTACCGGGTCGGCTCCGAGGAGGAGGCGGTCGAGCTCGCCAACCAGACCCCGTTCGGTCTCGGCTCCTACGTGATGACGACGGACAAGGAGCAGGGGGAGCGGGTCGCCGACAAGATCGAAGCCGGGATGGTCTACGTGAACCTGGTCGGGGCCGACAGCCCGGAGCTGCCGTTCGGCGGTTTCAAGCGCTCGGGGTTCGGCCGCGAGCTGGGCCGCTACGGCGCCGACGAGTTCGTCAACAAGAAGCTGATCCGCAGCGCCTGAGATGATCCCCTCTTCGTGAGTCGCTCCAGGGGGGTCATCGCTGCGTTGCTGGCGCTCGCCGTTTTCGCGGCGACGGTCGGCGCAGCGGCCCCCGACAACGAAGGCGACGACGTGCCGCGCTGCCACGGCCGCCAGGCGGAGATCGTCGGCACCGAAGCGGACGACGTGCTGCGGGGGACGCCGGAACGCGACGTGATCTGGGGCGGCGACGGGGACGACGTGATCTTCAGCAGCCTCGGCAACGACCTGATCTGCGGCGGCCCCGGCACCGACCGAATGCAGGGGGGCCGGGGGAACGACGAGGTCTACGGCGACGCCGGCGACCACGACCAGGTCAGCGGCAACCTCGGCGACGACAAGGTGGTCGGCGGGCCGGGAAAACAGGACGAGGTCGCCGGTGATCTCGGCATCGACATCGTCAACGGCGGCCCCGGCGCCGAAGACCACGTCCACGGCGACTACGGCTACGACCGCATGTCCGGCGGCGCGGGTCCGGGGGACGTCGCCTCCTTCGCGACCGCGCGCGCCGGCGGCAAGGGCAGCGGCGTCTGGGCCTCGCTGCGGAAGCACAAGGCGTTCGGCGACGGTCACGACAAGCTCTTCGCCTTCGAGGGCCTCGAAGGCTCTGCCTTCCGCGACGAGCTGATCGGCACCCCGCAGGCGAACGTGATCAGCGGCGGACCCGGTGACGACAAGCTCGTCGGCGGCGGTGGCGCCGACGAGCTGAACGGCGGCCAGGGCAGCGACGGCTGCGAAGGGGCCAAAGGCCGCACCACCTCCTGCGGCAAAGAAGCGCGGCTGAAGGCAAGCGCCTACGTCGAACTCAACCCGACGCCGGGAGGTGGCGCCGGCCTGCAGATCGTCGGCGGCGGCGGTCGCGACCAGTTCGTCGTCGCCTACGACGAAGCCCGCGAGAGCTTCAGCGTCACCGCCAGGAAGGGTGTCGCATTGGGGCCGGGCTGCTTCCACGCTCTGGGCAGCGCTACCACCGTCACCTGCCCCGCCAACGGGCCCGGCCGCTGGCTAATGGTCGACCTCGGCCCCGGCAACGACAGCCTGGTCGTCGAAGGCTCGCTGGAGGCGGTAGGTAGCACGCGCTTCGCCGGCGGCTTCGGCAACGACAGGATCAAAGGCGGACCCGAGGACAACCTGATCGAGTCCGGCCCTGGGGCCGACAAGCTCTACGGCGGTGACGGCGCCGACGGCTTGGTTGGCGGCCTGCCGGGGCCGACCTTCCTCTACGGCGAAGGCAGTGGCGACCTGTTGGCGGCGGGCGGTGGCTGCGCCGGCGGCGCGATCGTCGGTGGCCCCGGTAAAGACGATGCCTCCTTCGCCGAGACCCAGGCCCACCCCGGCCTGCTGATCATCTCCTTCCCGAAAAACGCCGCCTGGGTCGATGAGATCAAAGGCTGCGACTCGGTCCGCCTCGACGACTCCAACGAGGACATGGAGGGCTCCTTCGACTGGGACGTCCTGATCGGCGACAGCGGCCCCAACGCGATGCTCGGCCAGCCCGGCGCGGACCGCTTCTACGGTAACGGCGGCGATGACATCATCGACGCTCGCGACGGCGTCCGCGACTTCTCGATCCAGTGCGGCAATGGCGAGCCGCCGAAAGAGATCACCAGCCGCGGCAAAGGCGGCCGCAAGGTGACGCGCGAAACCAAGGGCACCGGCAAAGCCGCCGGCCGAGCAATCACCGACAGCTTCGACCCCAAGCCCTACAACTGCACCTACGTCAAGTACGGCGTGCCGGTTCCCGGCCTCCACGGCTAGCGCCCCGAGCAGCCCCCGGCCCACCCACTAGCCCACGAGGGAGCCGCTGCCGGGGGGAGAACTACGTGGCGTTCGTCCTTTGTAGCCGTATGGGCGACAAAGGACGAACGCCGGAAGGGCACTGGCCGCTATTCGAGTTGGCGACGCGGCAACATGGAGTTGTTTCGACGCAACAGCTTGCGCAGATGGGCTATTCGCGAAGTTCGGCGGCCAAGGCGGCCGGAGTGGCGAGACTGCATCGGCTCCACCAAGGCGTTTACGCCGTTGGCCACCGGCGTCTCACCTGGCATGGACGCTGCTGGGCCGCTGTCCTGGGGGCGGAAGCTAATGAGACCGACGCGGTGGTCTGGCCCGCGCTCGCCAGTCATGGGTCCGCGGCCTACCTCTGGGGGCTCTACCGCTATGCGCCGGAAAAGATCGACGTCACGGCACCGATCCGGCGGCGGGCGAAGCGGAGCTTCCGGGTTCACTTCTCTTCGATCCTGGCGGCGGAGGACAGGACGCACCGCGAAGAGATCCCTGTCACCTCGGTTCCGCGGACGCTGCTCGACCTTGCCATCCGCGCTCGGCCCGACCAGCTCGACCGCCTCCTGGAGCGCGCCGAAGAACTGGAGCTCCTCGACCTCGTCGCCGTCGAAGCGCTGCTCGACCGCGCCGGCGGCCACCGCGGGCGAGGGCGACTGCGGCGCTCGCTCGCGTTGTACGAACCCGACCCCTCCTTCACCCGCTCGCGCTTCGAGCGGGTCTTCCGCCGCCACGTCCGCGCCGCCGGCCTCCCCGCCCCCTCGATGAACTTCAACGTCGCCGGCTACGAGCTCGACGCCTACTGGCCCGAGTACCGCTTCGCGGTCGAACTCGACCTCTTCGAGACCCACGGCAGCCGCGCCGCCTTCGAGCGCGATCGCCTCCGCCAAGAGGAGCTGAAGCTGCTGGGGATCGAGATGATCCGCATCACCCGCCCGCGCCTGCAGCGCGAGCCCGAGGCGGTCCTCCGCAACCTCACCGCCCTGCTCGCTCGCCGCGCCAAGGAGCTGCACGCCGCCTGATGAGGGCACTGGACTAGGCTTGCCCGATGGCACGCAAGACCGCCAGCGGGGACGAGGCCGCGGCCGTTGCCGCGGCGATCGCGCAGTTCGAGGCCGAGTTCGCCGCCACTCCGGCGCCGCGGCAGCCCCAGACCCCGGCCTGGCAGCGTGCGGCCCTGCTGGAAGGCGTCAGTGCCAAGGAGACCATCGAGGACCTACGAGGAGGATCCGCATGGCTGTCGTGAAAATCATCGAGCTCGTCGGCAGCTCGAAGACGTCCACCGACGACGCCGCCAAACAGGCGCTACAGCAGGCGCAGGGCTCGCTGCGCAACATCCGCGCGGTCGACATCGTCTCCACCGGAATCCGCGGTGAGAACCTCGACGAGTACCGCGCCCACGTCCGTGTCGCATTCTTGATCGAGGGAACGGAGGTCGACTGATGGCAAGCGCACCGCAGGAGGGGCCACGCGAGGTCACCCGCGAGGAGGCCCGCAAGCTAATCGACGAGGGGGCGCAGCTGGTCGACGTCCGCGCTGACCACGAGTGGGAGGTGGGACGAATCTCCGGCGCCACTCATATCCCGCTGCCGGAGATCCCCCAGCGCACGGCCGAGCTCGACCAGGAGCGCCAGGTCGTCATCTACTGCCGCGGCGGCAACCGTTCCTCGATGGCAGTCACGGCCCTCACCGACGCCGGCTACGACGCCGTCAAGCTGAGCGAGGGAATCGTCGGTTGGTCGGAGAGCGAGCTGCCGCTGGAGCCCGAGGGCGGGTACGTCGCCGACTCCGGCGAGGCCTCAGCGATCCTCCAGGCACAGAAAAAACCGTCGCACAGCTGAACGGCAGCGCCCGGAGTGGGCATTCCGCCTCCTCCAAACCCGCTCAAAAGATTTAATACCTGAATCCCAATCAGGTTTGCTACCTTTCTGCAATGGAGCTAGCCGTCGCAGAGCAGAAGGTGCAAAAGGGGAAAGGGCGAGTCGGGACCCCGGCCAACCCCGAGACGTACGAGAACGTCCCCGGCCACATCATCCCGATCATCGAGCGCGAGTTCGACGACTTCGACAACGAAGCCGAGCAGTTCCTCTCCGGCGAGCTGGAGGAGAACCAGTTCATCGGCTTCCGCCTCAAACAGGGCGTCTACGGGCAGCGCCAGCCCGACGTCCAGATGATCCGGATCAAGCTTCCCTTCGGCGGCGTCACGCCCGAGCAGATGGACAGCTTCGCCAGTGTCGTCGAGAAATACGCGCCGCTGAACAAGGGTCACATCACGACCCGGCAGAACATCCAGATCCACCACGTGCCGTTGCGCGACACCGAGCTGTTGCTGCGGGAGATCGCCGAAACCGGCCTCTCCTCGCGCGAGGGCTGCGGCAACACGATCCGCAACGTCACCGGCGACCCCTGGGCCGGCGTCCACCCCGACGAGGTCTTCGACCCGACCGCCTACGGCACCGCTTACGTCCGCTACTTCGTTCGCCACCCGACGACGCAGCTGATGCCGCGCAAGATCAAGACCTCGTTCACCGGCTCCACCGAGGACCGGGCGATCAGCGGCATCCACGACATCGCTTTCCTCTCCCGCGAAAAGGACGGCGTCAAGGGCTTCGAAGTTCGGGTCGGCGGCGGCACCTCGATCATGGCCCGTGTCGCGCCGACGCTCTACGAGTTCGTCGAGGCCGACAACGGCGACTACCTCAAGATCGCCGAGGCCGTCTTCCGCATCTTCGACCGCCAGGACTGGCTGCGCGTCAACCGCGCCCGCGCCCGGATCAAGGTCCTGATCGACAAGATCGGCATCGACGCCTTCCGCGAGCAGGTCGAGGAGGAGCTGCAGGGCGACTGGGTCGCCGAGCGTGAATTCGGCCCCGAGCTGGTCGAGCGCCTCAGCTTCGCCCATGACGAGGAGGCCGCGGCCCCCGAGGCTCCGCTCGCCCCGTCCTCGCCCAACGGCGACCGCACCGAGTTCGAGCGCTTCCTCCAGGGCAACGTCGAGGCGCAGCGTCAGCAGGGCTTCAACACGGTCGAGGTCAAGGTCACCCGTGGCGACCTCACCCCCGAGCAGTTCCGCGGCCTCGCCCAGATCATGCGCGAGTACACCGGCGGCAACGCCCGCAGCACGGTCCAGCAGAACTTCGTCCTGCGCTGGGTCCGCGACGAGGCGCTCTATGACGTCTGGGAGCGCCTCGATGCCCTTGGCCTCAGCGAGGCCGGCGCCCGCGAGATCACCGACGTGGTCAGCTGCCCCGGCACCGACAGCTGCAAACTCGGCATCACCGCCTCGATGGGACTCAACCGGGCGATCAAGCAGCGGGTCGATTCGATGCAGATCAGCGACGAGCTGACCAAGCGCATCCACATCAAAATGAGCGGCTGCCCGAACGGCTGCAGCCAGCACCACATCGCCAACATCGGCTTCTACGGCGCCTCGCTGAAAGTCGGTGGCCGCGCGATGCCCGCCTACATCCCGCACATCGGAGGCAACTTCGAGGGCGGCGAGGTCGTCTTCGGCACGCGGCTGAAATCACGGCTGCCGGCCAAACGGGTCCCCGAGGCGGTCGAGCGCTGGGTGCGGCTCTACGAGACCGAGCGCAGCGACGGCGAGGAGTTCAACGCCTTCGCCGAGCGCGTCGGCGCCGAGCCCTTCGAAGCGGCGGCAAAGGACCTCACCCTGCCGGCCGAGTTCAGCCTCGAGACGATGCAGGAGTTCATCGACTGGAACCGATCCAGCCCGTACGAGGTCGTGCGGGGAGAGGGGGAGTGCGCGATTTAGTCGCGCCCCCGAGATGAAGCCTCCTCCCGTCACCCTCTCCGGCACCGTGCCTACACCGGCCGACCTCGACCACGAGTCGATTGCCGCTGAGCTGGAGGGGCGCAACGCCCAGGAGACGCTGGAGTGGATGTTCGAGAACTTCGGCGAGCGCCACTACATCGCTTGCTCGTTCCAGAAAACGAGCTCGGTGACCGCCCACCTGGCGACCACGGTCAACCCCGAGGCGCGCTTCTTTTACCTCGACACCGACGTCCTCTTCGAGGAGACCTACGAGACCCGCGACCGCCTCGCCGAGGCGCTCGGGATCGAGTTCGACCGCTTCCACAACCTGACCCTGGCCGAGCAGGAGGCCGAGCACGGCCCCGAGCTCTGGAACCGCAGCCCCGACACCTGCTGCGGCCTGCGCAAGGTCGAGCCGATGCGCCAGGCCCTTTCTTCCGTAGACTGCTGGGTCGCCGGCGTCCGCCGGGCAGACTCCAGCTCCCGCGCCGGGACTCCGAAGTTCGGCTGGGACAAGCGCTTCAACCTCTGGAAGCTGAACCCACTTGCGGACTGGTCCGAGCGCGACGTTTGGAACTACATCCGTGAGCACCACCTCCCGTACAACCCGCTTCACGATCGTGGCTACCCCTCGATCGGATGCACCCACTGCACCCAGCCGGTCGAACCGGGTGGGGATCTTCGTGATGGCCGCTGGACGGGCCTCTCGAAGACCGAGTGCGGGATCAACTAGCGGCACCCCGGCAAGCCGCCTTTAACCCTCGACCAGTTACCCCTTCCCCCAACCCGACAGGTGAGATGAGCGAGACGATGGCTGAGTTGTCCCTGACCCTTTCCGAGCGCCAGACCGCAGACTTCGAGATGATCGGCAACGGTGGCTTCGCGCCGCTGACCGGCTTCCAGGGCTCCGCCGACTGGGAGCGCGTCTGCAGCGAGATGCGGACCGCCGACGGCGATTACTGGCCGATTCCGATCACCCTCCCGACCGATCTCGAGTGCGAGGTCGGCGACGTCGTCGAGCTCTCCTCAGACGAAGGCAAGAAGCTGGGCCGGATTACCGTCGAGGAGATCTACGAGCGTGACCTCAAGCGTGAGGCCGAGCAGGTCTACGGCACCACCGAGGAGGCCCACCCGGGCGTCGCCGCGATCTACGAGGAGGGCGGCCGCAGCATCGCCGGCCCGATCGAGGTCGACGCGCTGCCCGATCACGACGAGGCCTTCATGCGCCGCTACAAGACGCCGGCCGAGCACAAAGCCGACTTCGAGGCGCGTGGCTGGAAGAAAATCGTCGCCTTCCAGACCCGCAACCCGATCCACCGCGCCCACGAGTACCTGACCAAGGCCGCGCTGGAGACCTGTGACGGGCTCTTCATCCACCCGCTGATCGGCAAGACCAAGGCGGGCGACATCCCCGCCGAGGTGCGGATGCGCTGCTACGAGGTGCTGATGGAGAACTACTACCCGCAGGATCGTGTGGTCCTTGGCGTCAAGCCGGCGAAGATGCACTACGCCGGTCCCCGCGAGGCGGTCCTGCACGCGATCGTCCGTCGCAACTACGGTGCCACGCACTTCATCGTCGGCCGCGACCACGCGGGCGCCGGTGACTACTACGGCACCTACGACGCGCAGAAGATCTTCGACACGATCGACATCGAGGAGCTCGGGATCGAGCCCCTGATGTTCGAGCACACCTTCTGGTGCAACGAGTGTGAGGGTCTGGCTTCGAACAAGACCTGCCCCCATGACCAAGACGCGCGCCTGTTCCTATCCGGGACCAAGGTCCGCGAAATGCTCGGCAACGGCGAAAGGCCGCCGCACGAGTTCTCGCGTGACGAGGTCGCCGACATCCTGATCGACGCTTACAAGGAGGACTGAACAAGCATGGCTGATGAGAAAGGCTTCACTCTCTGGTTCACCGGTCTCTCCGGTGCCGGCAAGACGACGATTTCCCACCTGCTCGAGGAGCAGTTGCGGGCCCGCGGTTCGAAGCTGGAGATCCTCGACGGCGACGTCGTCCGCGAAAACCTCTCGAAGGGGCTCGGCTTCTCGAAGGAGGACCGCGACACCAACGTGCGCCGGATCGCCTTCGTCGCCGACCTGCTGAGCCGCAACGGCGTGCCGGTGATCACCGCCGCGATCTCCCCCTACAAGGAGATCCGCGACGAGGCCCGCGAGCTGATGGGCGACCGCTTCGTCGAGGTCTACGTCGAGGCTTCGGTCGACACCTGCGCCGAGCGCGACGTCAAGGGTCTCTACGAGAAAGCGTTCTCCGGCGAGATCAAAGAATTCACCGGCGTCTCCGATCCCTACGAGGCTCCGGAGAACCCCGAGTTCGTCTGTCACACCGAGAGCGAGTCTCCGGAGGAGTCGGCGGAGAAGCTGCTGGCCTACCTCGAGCAGCGGGGCCTGGTCCCCTCCGGGGCTGCCGCCGCCTAGGCAGCGCACTAGCGTTAGAGAGGGGGCGGGTGACCCTCTCCAGACACCGCTCGCTTATGGCTCGCGGTTGAGTGTCTGGAGAGGGTCACCCGCCCCCTCTTCCGTTATTCGGCGAGGCGTTCCAGGACCTCGCGGTCTTCTTCGAGGCGCTTCTTGAGTCGATCTTTGAAGGCTTTGTCGGCGCGGCGGATCGCGATGTGGTCGGCGATCGCCTCCCGGATGGCCTCGGAGACCGACATGTCATCGGTGCGGGCCACGGCGGCGATCTCATCCGCCATGGTCTCGGGGAGACGCAAGCTCAGCACCCTGCTCCGTACCGTTTTGTCCACATCGCGATGTTAGGTAGATGGGACAGTTGACCGGAAGACACTACAAAAGCCGGTCAATGAATATATACCCTAACATGTAGTACATGTTAGAACGGTTGAGCTTCAAGGATCTGCTGCTGATCGCGGAGGCAACGCTCGGGGTGCCGTACGACCGACTGGAGGAGACGGTCTGTGTCTTCCGGGCAGAGTCGGCCTTGGCGGCTCCGTTTGCCCGACTCCGGGGGGCCGACCTTCATCCTGATCCGGTCGAACGGGCGACCCTCTGCGCGACGCGGTTGATCCGCAGCCAACCGTTTCTTTTTGGCAACAGGGAGGTCGGCTACGAGTGCATGCGCGAAATGCTCGTGCTGGAAGGCTGCCGGTGGTTGCGGCAGGACGAGGAAGCGAAACACGTGGAAGCGACCTTGAACCGGCTCGAGGTCGGAACCGTGACCGCGGCGGAATTTCTCCGCTGGGCTCGCGAACGGGTTACGGCTTAGCCGGCACCTGGGGCTCGCCGAGGCCGAAGGTGTCGTAGGCGCCGAACTTGGCGAAGGTCTTGTGGGTGGGGCCGTGGTAGTCGGAGCTGGCGGTGGGGACCAGGTCGAGCTCGTTGCAGAGGTTGAGCAGGTGTTCGGTCTGCTCCTTGGTGTGGCTCGGGTAGTAGACCTCGACGCCGTCGGGGCTGAGGGAGCGGATCAGGTCCTCGACCTGGGCTGGGTCCTTGACGTCCCAGTAGGGGTGCGCGACGACGGCGACGCCGCCGGCTTCGCGGATCAGCTCGACCGCCTGCTCGGCAGTCGGCCAGCGGCGGGGGACGAAGGCCTTGGCACCGGGGACCAGGTACTCCTCGAAGAAGGGGCCGAGGTCGCCGGTTGCCCCGGCTGCCTTGGCGATGTGGGGGCGGCCGATCGAGTCGGCGGCGCCAGACTCGCGGATCGCGTCCTCGAGGGTCAGGTCGAAGCCCTCGCGCCGCAGGTTCTCGACTATCTCCCCGGCCCGGGTGCGGCGCTCCTGCTGGGCGCGGTCGCAGGCGGGCGCCATCTTCTCCAGATCGATCCAGTAGCCGCAGACATGCAGGTCTTCGGCATAGCGATGGACGCACGACATCTCGATCGCCGGCACCAGCTCGATCCCAAGCGAATGCGCCGCCTCTTCAGCCTCCCGCACCCCGGCAATCGCATCGTGATCGGTAAGCGCCAACGTCGTCACCCCAGCCTCAGCAGCCTTCGCAACCACCTCAGCCGCCACCAGCTGCCCGTCCGAGACCGTCGAATGACTCTGCAGCTCGATCAACATGGCGCGCACCCTAGCTGCGGCCGGTATCGGGGGTCGTGAGGCCCCTCTCCAAACACTCCCAAAAGCGAGCGAAGCGAGCGAGTTTGGAGAGGGGCCTCACGACCCCCGCCCGCCGCCCGAATAACTAGACTGCGCCGCCGTGTTCCAGAAAGTCCTCATAGCCAACCGCGGCGAGATCGCCATCCGCGTCGCCCGCACCCTCAAGGAGATGGGCATCGTCTCGGTCGCCGTCTACTCGGAGATCGACCGCGACGCCCCGCACGTGCGCGAGGCCGACGAGGCCTTTTTGATCGGCCCGGCCGTCCCCGCTGAGAGCTATCTCAACATCCCGAAGATCATCGAGACCGCCAAGGAGGCCGGGGCCGAGGGGATCCATCCCGGCTACGGCTTCCTCGCCGAGAACGCCGACATGGCGCGTGCTTGTGCCGATGCGGGGATCACCTGGATCGGCCCGCCGCCGGAGTCGATCGAAGCGATGGGCTCGAAGACGAAGGCGCGCGAGATCATGGAGCAGGCCGGGGTGCCGATCGTCCCCGGCTCGACCGAGGTCGCCAAGGACGTCGAGGACGCCCGCCGACAGGCCGACGAAGCCGGCTATCCGGTCGCCTGCAAGGCGGCGGGCGGCGGCGGCGGCAAGGGCTTCCGCGTGGCGATGACGCCCGACGACCTGGAGGAGGCCTTCGAAGGCTCGGCCCGCGAAGGCGAGAAGTTCTTCTCCGACCCGCGCGTCTACGTCGAGCGCTACCTCGAGGACCCGCGCCACGTCGAGGTCCAGGTGCTGGCCGACTCCCACGGCAACGTGATCCACCTCGGCGAGCGCGACTGCTCGCTGCAGCGGCGCCACCAGAAGGTGGTCGAGGAGGCGCCGGGCCCGCACGTCGATGAGGAGATGCGCGAGCGGATCGGCAAGATCGCCACCGACGCCGCCGCTGCCGTGGGCTACCGCGGCGCCGGCACGATCGAGGGGATGCAGGTCGGCGACGAGTACTTCTTCCTCGAGATGAACACCCGCGTCCAGGTCGAGCACTGCGTGACCGAGATGGTCACCGGAATCGACATCGTCCGCGAGCAGATCCTGATCGCCGCCGGCGAGCGGCTCTCGATCGCCCAGGAGGACGTCGAGCTGCGCGGCTGGTCGATCGAGTGCCGGATCAACGCCGAGGCGGCGCACAAGAACTTCGCCCCCGCCCCGGGGCCGATCAGCGACTCCTACCGCGAGCCCTCGGGCCCCGGCATCCGCGTCGACTCGGGCGTCGAGGGCGGCGGCGAGGTGACGCCGATGTACGACCCGATGGTGGCCAAGCTGATCGTCTGGGACGTCGACCGCGAGAAAGCGACGCGACGGATGCTGCGGGCGCTGGCCGAATACGACTCCGGCGGCCTCACCACCCTGATTCCCTTCCACGAAGCGATCCTCGCCACCGAGCAGTGGGCGCGCGGGGAGACCTGCCGCGACCTGATGGAAGACAAGGCGTGGCTGAAGACGACCGCTCCCGCCGATGCCGCTCCGCCGGCGCCAAGCGAGGAGGGTGGCGAGCTGGTCAGCCGCGACTACAAGGTCGAGGTCTCGGGCAAGCTCTTCGACGTCAAGGTGATCGGTGAGGCGCCCGCGGCCGGCATTGCTGCTCCGGCCGCCGGCGGCGGCAGGAAGCCGCCTAAACGCGAGCGCAAAGGCGGCGGCGGTGCCAGCGCCTCCAGCGACGCGCTTCCCTCGCCGCTGCAGGGGACGGTGCTCAAGGTCGCCGTCGAGCAGGGTGCCGAGGTCTCAGAGGGCGACCTGATCTGCGTGATCGAGGCGATGAAGATGGAGAACGAGATCACCGCGCACCGCTCCGGCAAGGTCGAGGAGCTGAAGGTCACCGAGGGCGCCGCCGTCTCCAGCGGCGACACCCTCGCCATCATCAAATAGAGCGCTTCAGCCGCTGACCGGCATCGAGGCGATGTAGCCGCGGCCGGCTTGGAGCTTGACTTCCAGGTTGGTCAGCTGATTGGAGCGGCGGACGCGGTCGTCGTCCAGCTGCCGCGCAGCCGCCCGGTTCCAGCGCGCACGGGCCTCTTCGACGTCCTCCTCGCGGGCTTCACGGACCTTCGTCGTGGCGGCCTGCTTGGCGGCGAGGATCGCGGTCCTGCGCTCCGCGTAGCGGTCCTTCAGCTTGGTGATCGCTTCGCGCTCCTGAGTGCGGCTGTCGCCGATCTCCTTGATCAGGACGTTGATCTGTTCCTGGATCCGGACTTTCTTCGGCAGGGCTTTGGCTTTCGCCTTCTCCACCCGCAGCCTGGTGATCTGGCGGTTCAGCGTCGCGTAGCGAGCGTCGAACTTGTTCTCGACAGCCCCGACGTCACGCTGGAGGATGTCGCGGGCGGCGGTGAGCTTGTCGGCGTAGTCGGCGCGAAGATCAGCGAGTTCGGCGGACTCCGCCAGGCGGATCTTTTTCGATGCCACCTGGAACTGGCGCTGGGTTTCAGCTTTGGCGAGCGCCTTGACCCGCTGGAAGAGGGCGTTGGATTTGTTCACCGCGGCCTGATGCTTGGCGGTCAGCCGCTGCTCGTAGGAGGCTTTCTTTGCCGCCGTGGCCGGTTTCGCCCGCAACTCTCTCAGCGTGTTCACGTAATCGACAAACGCCTTGTACTGAGCGGTCGAGGCAAGCGGCGGCACCTTGGCAGCCGTTGCCCCGGGGGCGAGGAGGAGAAGAGCGGCAAGCGCAACCGCCATCACCGAGGCGATCGGCCGAAAGTTCGAAGTCGTTTTCATGCGTCTGAGAGGCTCCTGTGGTTAGGGGTTCAAAGTCCAGATCGGCTTCAAGCCACTACCCCTGAAGCCCTGCAAAGCGGTCTTCCAGCTGCCAGCACGAACCTCCGCCGCGAGTTCGGCCCGCCTACCGCTGCGACCGTTTCGGGAACTGTTTCTTTTCCCGTTCCCGTTCCTTGCGCCGTTCTTCTTCCCGCCGCTGCTTGTCGACCTGCTGCTGCTGCTTGCGGGTGAGCGGGAATTTCGGCGCTACTTCCTGGCAGGTGCGGCCTTGGCAGTCGACCAGTTCGGTCAGGTGGGCGCGGAGGAAGGCGCGGATCGGAGAGAGGTTGGGGTCCCTAACAACGTTGTTGAGCTCGTTCGGGTCCTTGTTGATGTCGTAGAGCTCCTTCTCGCCGCTCGGCCACTCGATGTACTTGTAGGGGCCGAGGCGGATCCCGACGTAGTCCTTCGGGGGAGCGACGATTGAGGCGGAGGCGCCGTCGCGCTTCGAGGGGTTCGGTCGCGCGGCCACGGTTTCTTCCCCACCGGGTTGGCCGTTTGCGTTGACGTCGGCAGTCTCGACGAAGGACTCGAAGAGGAGCGGGCGGCGCGTCCTCAGAGCCGGGTCGCGCATGAACGGCACCAGCGAGCGTCCGTCGACGCTTTTGTCGGCGCTTGCTCCGGCCAGCTCGAGGATCGTCGGCGCAATGTCGATCTGGGAGACCAACTCGCCGGTCGCGGTTCCGGGCAGGATCCCCGGTCCCCGCATCAGCAACGGCATGTGAGTGGCCGGCTCGTAGGCGATGAACTTGCCGCCGGTGAGGCGGTGCTCGCCGAAGAAGAAGCCGTTGTCGGAGGTGAAGATGATGTACGTGTTGCGCAGGCGGCCGAGGCTGCCGAGGGTGTCGTGGACCAGTTTCACGCCTTCGTCGATCGATCGCAGCGACTCCAGCGCCTTCTGGTAGTAGACCCGGTAGGTGCGCATCTCCTGGAAGGAGAGGTAGGGCGCTTCGCGGATGAAGCGGGGCTTGTCGTTGACGTTGCCCTCGTTGAACCCTTCGGAGGTGCCGTGCGGATAGGGCGCTCCGGCGAAGAGGTTGTAGTGGCGAGGCGCGGGCTCGGGACCGGCCGGACGGCGGAAGTCGCCGTGCGGCGAGGTGTAGTCGAGCTGCAGGTAGAAGGGCTGTTCAGGCGAGGTGCCGGTGATCTCTTCCCAGGCGATCCGGTTGAAGATGTCGGTCTGGTAGAGGCACGGTTTGCCGTTCAGCGGCGCGGCGGGGCAGCCGAAGTCGTCGCGTTCGCCGTACTCGCGGGTTTCCCAACTGCCGGAGTCGCCGAAGGGCCCGTCGATGGAGCCGTTGTTGTTCAGCTCGTAGCCGTAGAAGTAATGGTGGGTGTCGGCGCGCAGGACGCTGTGCCAGGCGCTCCATCCCGGCGGCACGTCTTTGCCTTCGTCGAAGGGTTCGTCGCCATAGCCGTTGAGGAACTTGCCGATGTGGATCGTCCGGTAGCCGGCCGCCTGCAGCCAGGGCGCGAGGTTGCTGCCGTAGGCCTGTCGCGCCTTGAACCCGGTAAAGCCGCCGTTGGGCGGCACGTTACCTTTGACGTTGTGGTTGTGGGCGTAGCGGCCGGTCAGGAGGCTGACCCGCGCTGGGCAGCAGAGCGGGTAGGGGACGTAGTACCGGTTGAAGGTGATCCCTTTGCCGGCGATCAAGGCCAGCGTGTTGGGCATCGCCTGGATCGGGATGCCGCCGGGGCTGAACGTCGCGTAGATCTGGTCGATGGTGGCGTCGTCGACCTGGACGACGACGAAGCTGGGCCGCTGCGCGGCCGACTTCGCGGTGTCGGTGCTCGGCAGAGCGGCGAAGACCAGGCTCGCGAGCAGGGCGACAAGCCCCACGAGAAGGGCCACGCGGGCACGGAGCCGCGATGAGTTTGGATGTGGAGCGAACGTCTGCATCGAGTTGGCCGGGGGTGGCTTTACCCCCCAAACCGGCGCCTCACGCCTGAGTTGCGGCCTGAACGCTAGAAGACGCTTAGGACGCGCCGAGTTTTTTCACAGCTTCGCGAAAGTTTTTTACCGTCGCGCTGGGGGCTTTGCGCCCTTCCAGTTTCTCGCCGTGGCGGTTGACCCAGATCACCGGCACGTTCATTTTCAGCACCGGGGCGATGTCGGTCGTGTAGTCGGAGCCGATGTGCAGCCAGCCTTTCTTGCCGCCGATCCGCCGGGCGCACTCTTTGAAGTGGACGGGGTCCGGCTTGTAGCTGCGCACCTGCTGGGCAGTGACGACGAGGTCGAGTTCGGTCCGCAGGTGGCGGCGGCTGATCCCCAGCAGTTTGTCGTCGACATTGGAGATGATTCCGATGTCGTACTTCTTGCCGAGCCGGTCCATCGCCGCGTTGGACTCGCGGAACGGCAGCCAGTAGGCGACGCTGTTGGGCAGGAACTGGGCCCGCGAGGGCTCCACCTCCCAGCCGAGCTCACCGGCGACTTTGACGATCGTGCGGCGCAGAACCTCGGCGTAGAGCTCGTAGGAGCCGGCCATGATTTCCGCCTGCACTTCCATGAAGCGGGCGAGGAAGGGCTCCTCTTCGAAGCTGAAACCGTCTTTGGCCGCCTCTTTCTTGCAGGCCTCGATGATGCCTTTCTCCCAGTCGATCAGGGTGCCGTAGCAATCGGTGGTCACCCATTTGATGTTTTTGAGGCTGGGAAGGGGCATAAGAGAGGTTTGCTCGGCAACGGCGAGCCGCGGCATTATGCCATTCGGTAGTCTGCGCCGCCGCGCCCCTCGCGCGACCTCTATCTAATGGACCTCCTCGAGTACCAGGGCAAGCAGCTGTTCGCCAAGCACGGCATCGCCGTGCCGAGCGGCGAGGTCGCCGGCACGGTCGACGCCGCCGTCGCCGCGGCGGAGAAGATCGGCTACCCCTGCGCGATCAAGGCCCAGGTCCTGATCGGCGGCCGCGGCAAGGCCGGCGGGATCAAGATCGCCCAGAACGCCGAGGAGGCACGCTCCCACGCCGAGGCGATCATCGGCATGGACATCACCGGCCCCCACGGCGAGGGCCCGTTCCGCGTCGATCAGGTCTGGATCGAGGGTGGCTCGGACATCGCCGAGGAGTACTACGCGTCGATCATCCTCG